>NPIG01000194.1_pt1 | contig 65323 bp, 68 predicted proteins | sample 8637441 | NCBI WGS metagenome assembly NPIG01 (sample SAMN07420675, study PRJNA396082) | bioreactor metagenome | isolation source: sample BR6 brine-fed electro-methanogenic bioreactor BR | place: Japan: Kochi | collected 2016-06-14
GCTACTCAGTTCTTCCTAAAAAAGACTTTTGCAACACCCCCGTTTCTTTAAGATTATTTCTTAGTAAAAAAATCAAAAATCAATTGAGAAGATATTTATTTTTACTGTTGTAAATAATTTGACAATAAAAAAACTCCTTCACATTGGAAGGAGCTACATTATATTTATTACAAATTATACTGTATCATATGCAACTGTTACAGTACTTTCATACCTACCTGCAATCGCATTAGCCGCTGCTGCATAAGTTACATCAAATTTAACTGCGTCTTCATTGACTCCACTATAAGTATGATCATCTTTTGTTGTTAAAGTAAATTTGTTAGTGTTAGTATCAAATGAACCTGTATAGTTACTATTAGAAACATCACCTGATATTGTTGCAGCACCACCTGTTGATGTACCATCAATATGTGTTAAAGCACCAACAGAAACTGTTATTTTAAAACTTTGTTGAGTATGTTGTGAACCAGCTGTGGTTAAAATTCTAAAATTAGCAGTAAAACCAGTTCTTACATTAAAATTATCTGCATCATAAACATCTTTTCCAGCTGCATTTACCCATGAGCCATTAATGCCAGAGCTAGCTTGTAATGCAAATTGGAAAGGAATACTAGCGGCATCTGCTACAACAGTTGCTGATTCATCAGCTGTTGTTGTACTAAAAGCATCTGTATAAGGTGCTGCTCCGTCATTTACTACAGTTTGCACTGCAAAAACACTTCCTGTTACTAAAGCTAAAATAGCTAATATTGATATTAATTTTTTATTCATAATCCGTTTCTCCTTAAAAAATAATAAATTTGTCTTACGATTGATTACTACTCAAATATAATACATGTTACATCTTATGTCAATACTTTTTTAATTACTTTAATAAATCAAATTAAGTAATACAATTTAACTTGATTTTTATTCAACTTATATCAACTTATAACATTTATTAATTACATATAATATAAGCAATTACAGTATTTATTTTATAGAAAACAACCATTTTTGAAACTTATAACATACTTATTCATAAATGATCAACTTATACTAAATTTTATAAATTGCACAATTCTTATGTTATATGTATAATCTAATTATGAAATATTTTTTTGATTCACATATGCATGCAATGAATTTAATTCATCCAGATTTTGTTAGCTCAATAGATTCGCTCAACAAAGGAATTGCTGATTTATTAACGAGTGGCTTTTTCTCAAATTCTTACATCCTTGATAAACCATTAACTCAATACGAGAATATGAATAAAAAATTGGAAAATCTTATACTTGCTTTTGATAAACCTATAGGTGAAATATTTGCTATGATGGAAAATGATTTAAGAGGAGAGTATAAGAATAATTTACCAAAAAAAGCTCAAGAAAATTTTAGAACATATATATATGATAATAAAATGCATTTTAGAAAGAATATTTATGATAAAGTAGCACTGATTCCATTATTAATGGATTTTTCTAATAATTTTAAAAAATTTGATGGAGTGTATTATCCTCTTAGTAGAAAAACAAAGTTATTAAAATATATAGATGATACATTAAATGGTTTTAATGATTACAATAAATTCAACAAAGATGGTATTTTTGAATTTTTTCCTCTACTTGGAATTAACACACCTGCACATTCTATTGAATTTATAAAGGATTTATTAAGTACATATATAAACATAACACATAAAATAAATACTAACAAAATATCAAAGAAAAAATTCTACGGGATAAAATTTTATCCTCCTTTAGGATTAAATCCTTGGCCAAGTGAAAAAAAGGAACTTATTAAAATGCAATATATTTATGAGTTCTGTATTGAAAACAATCTTCCCATAATTACTCATTGTGATGACCAAGGTTTTAGGACGATACCAACAAAAGAAGCTTGGGAATACACTAACCCAAAATCATGGAACATTGTATTAAATGAATATCCTACTTTAAAACTTGATTTTGCCCATTCAGGAAAGCAATATAATTCAATAAGTAATTTATCTTCGACTTCATTAATTGCTCAAAATATAATAAAACGAAAAGAAGATAGAATACCTACAAGTCCATGGTTTCATGAAATAATTAAACTTATGAAGAAATATCAAAACGTCTATCTTGATTTCTCTTTTAGTGGAACAGTTCCTCTATTCTATACTGAAGTATTAAATTTTTATAATTTACCTGAAAATGAAGAATTTAGAGATATTTTTATTAACCATTCTCTATTTGGATCAGATTTTTCAATTAATCTATTAAAAGCTCAATCATATTCATCATATTATAAAATATTTGAAGAAAGTAATTTTAATGATAATGAAATAAATCACTTTGTATCTACTAATCCAATGGAATTTTTAGGTATTTAATACTTATACTTAATACATGTATATTTAAAACTTTATTTTTGTCATAACATTCAATTAACATTTCTAGTTAATTTTATGACATATGCTTTTAAAAACTTAATTTTTTAACTATAAATACACAATATTAAAGACTTTCGTGAAAAATATTTTTTATCTCAAAAGTATTAAGTTCCTTATAATTTTATATATTTCTTATAACTATTGACATAAGACGCAAAGCAATATATCATTTAAATATAAAAAAAACTATAAATAACTAACAATGGAGGAAAACATGTTAAGAAAAATAATCATTTTATTTGCAAGCCTAATTATTTGTTTACCTCTATATGCAGCTTCACAAGTTCAAATTGATACTGATGTAGATGGTCAACTAATTATGAAAAAATACTATTCAACAATTAGTGAAGAAACTGATATAACAGATGGATTATTTTATATAGACGAAGATGGAATAAATACTGATTTAGCAAGTGTAGATAACCCATTTTCAATTAGAGATGGATTTACAACAGATAATTTTATAGTAGTGTTTTTTGGATCAGTGGCAAACAATCAAACTTATCAAATAGATGTTAATTCTTCTAGCTATTATTATATTCAAGACAATATTAAAACTTATATAAATCACTCACCATCAATAATAAACAAGTCCCCTTCAAATGGCACTTTAGCATATTTGGCTGGAATATATTATGAATTAAATAATTTAAATCCAAATCAATATTCCTTTCAAATTAATAGTCAGACAAATAATAGCATCCCTGCTGGACGATATTTTACAGATATTACAATTTCTTTAGTTGAATTGTAGCATTTTATTACTTTATAATACTAACAAAGAAGGAGATTTGAATTGAAAAAGAAATTTTTTACTTTTTTAATAATACTACTACTTGCAAACTTAAATATATTTGCATTGCAAGTTGTTTCGCCAAATGCTCCTGCCTATAATGATGAATTAAGTTATAATACATCGAGTGAAACAGCAACAGTAGTAGCTAATGCAGATATTGAAGATATTACTGTAAATTTATATTATAACAATTCGCCTTTATTAGATAATTCAACAATTTCCGTTGATAACAATAATGAAGCCTTATTATTAGATGATTCTTGGATATTGACGCCTTTTTCGATTATTTTAAACGGTTCAGATTTAGTTGAATACAGTTTAAATGTTGAAATTGAAGTAGGATATTTTCAACTATTAGATGATTTTGGTAATATTGCACAAGGTAGCAATGGATATATAATAGACTCTCAAGCAATGATTCTCACAGACACTACAGAAAATCCAATAATTTCATTTGAAAATTTACCATCAGGTTCAAATTTTTATAAATATACAATACCTATTCAAACAGAATACTATTTTAATGAAGAATCAATGGTAACATTTCAATTAACTTGGCAAGAAAAAGATATATTACAACCAGGTAATTACATAAGTAATATCCAAGTAACTTTCTATACTGATTAATATTCTTTTTATTTTTGGTCAATGAATTTTGTAATAATTACTAATAAAAAAACTACTAAAAATAGTAGTTTTTTTTAAATTATTTCAATTTAAAGAATATAGTAAAAACCCAGCTTATTAGAAATTAAGCTGAGTCGTAAACAATTAATTAAACTATTAATAGTTTTTACATTCTTTTTCAAAGTATGCTTGTGGATGTGCACAAACTGGACAAATTGAAGGAGCTTTTTTTCCAACATGAATATGACCACAATTAGAGCATTTCCAAATTGCATCTCCATCGCTTGAGAAAACAACATCTTCTTCTAAATTCTTTAATAATTTTAAATATCTAGCTTCATGTTCTTTTTCAATTTCAGCAACCATGCTAAATAATTTAGAAATTTTTGAAAAACCTTCTTCAGCAGCTTCTTCTGACATTCTTTGATACATATCAGTCCATTCATAATTTTCACCAGCAGCTGCATCTTTTAAATTTTGCATTGTTGTAGGAACTTCACCATTTTCTTGAAGCAATTTGAACCAAATTTCTGCATGTTCTTTTTCATTACCAGCAGTTTCTGTAAAAATATTTGAAATTTGAACATAACCTTCTTTCTTAGCTTTTGAAGCATAATAAGTATACTTATTACGAGCTTGTGATTCACCTGCAAATGCATCCATCAAGTTTTTTTCAGTTTTAGAACCTTTGAATTCCATTAAATTTCTCCTTTGCTAACTCAAGTTTAGCTTTTTTGAACATTCAGGACATATTCCTGTAATTATTATATTTTTATCAATGTTTGAAAACCCTGTTTCTCTTTCAACTTTGATAACATTCTCTCTGTTTATTGGTAAAGTTACATCAATAACTTTCTTACATATACGACATTCTATGTGTTGATGCTCTTTTACTGTAGAATCATAATGATCGGGTCCATCAATAGCAAAAATTTTTTTTAATTTTCCTTCATCAACAAGCAAATTCAAATTTCTGTATACTGTAGCTTTACCAACTGATGGATGACTTGAATGTATATAATCGTATACTTCTTGAGCTGTAGGATGATTAAATAAATCTATAACAGCACTTAGCACAAGTCCTCTTTGAATTGTTTGCCTTCTTTCTACCATTTCTTATCCTTATTGAAATTCATTATCTATAAGGATTATGATTCATTAACCAATTATTGTCAATATTTTTTTAAAAAAACAAAAAAATATGGAAGTCCATATATACATATTAACTTCCATAGTAATAATTGACAACCATTTTATTAATCTAACTTAGACAATCCGTTATATAACTTATAATAAAAGCCATTATTATTAATTAATGTTTTATGATTTCCCATTTCTAATATTTCACCTTTATCAAGAACAACAATAACATCACTATTTCTAATTGTAGATAATCTATGTGCAATAACAAAAACAGTTCTTCCGTTCATTAATTTTTGCATGCCATCTTGAACTATTTTTTCAGTTCTAGTATCAATACTACTTGTAGCTTCATCTAAAATCATTACTGGGGGATTAGCAATAGCACAACGTGCTATTGAGAGCAATTGCCTTTGACCTATTGATAATAAGTTATCTTCACCATCCAAATAAGTATCATAGCCCTCTTCAAGTATTTTTATAAAATGATGAGCATTAGCTAACTTAGCAGCTTGAATTATTTCTGTATCATTCGAATTAAGTTTTCCATAAGAAATATTTTCTTTTATTGTCCCACTAAATAAATTAGTATCTTGTAGAACAAAACCTAAAGCTCTTCTTAAATCAGATTTCTTAATATTTCGAATATCTATTCCATCATAAAGAATCACACCACTATCAATATCATAAAATCTATTAATTAAATTTGTTATTGTTGTTTTACCAGCACCTGTTGAACCTACAAAGGCTATATTATCTCCAGCTTTAGCCTTAACATTTATATTTTTAAGTATTGGACTTCCTTCTACATAGGAAAAACAAACATCTCTTAACTCAACCTCGCCTTTTAATAGGATTAAGTTATCTTTATCTTTAAAGGCCCATTTTGAAGTACATTGTGAACATTCATATAAAGTACCGTTTTCTGATGTTTCTACGTTTACAAGCTCAATATAACCTTCATCTTCTTCAATCTTCTCATCAATTAAATCAAAAATTCTTTCAGCTCCTGCTAAAGCTAGCATTAATGAATTAATTTGTTGCCCTAAAGATGTAATTGGGTGAACTAGATTTCTCGATAATTGTAAAAAACTAACTATCATTCCTAATGTAATAGTAGAATATCCTGAAATAGCTAAAAAACCACCAGCAATTGCTAAAATTACATATTGAAGATAACTAAGTCCTTGCATTAAAGGCATAAATATTGTTGCCAAAGAACTCGCTCTCATAGAATTTTTTGCTAAAGTTTCATTGAGTTCGTCAAACTTTTTATTAACATTCTTTTGCTGATTGAATACTTTAACTTCTTTTTGCCCTGCAATCATTTCTTCAACATATGCATTTGTTGCACCTAATGAAGCTTGTTGTTTTGAAAAATACTTGCCTGATGCTTTTCCAAGCATTGTAACAACTAAAAACATTAGCAATATAACAATGAAAGCAATTATTGATAATTGCCAACTTGTAATTATCATAGCTGTCACTATTGATATAAATTGCAAAACCCCTAATAACAATTGAGGCATACTTTGAGAAAGCATATTTACCATTGCATCAATATCATTAGTATATCGACTTAAAATATCACCATGTCCCTTTGTATCAAAATAAGTTAATGGTAATTGTTGCATATGTTCAAACATCTGATTTCTGATTTTTCTTAATATTTGCTGAGATATAGTTACCATTTCTCTTGAATAATAATACATTGCTAGAACACCTAATAATAATACTATAGCAAATTTGGGAACTGTCTCATAAAAATATGAAAAGTCAGGATTAACACTCCCAATTAAAGGTGTAATTCCATCATCAATTATAAATCTCAGAAAAATAGAAGATGCTATAGTTGTTGTAGATGCTAAAATAATACAAATTAATACAATAGCTAATCTAAATTTGTAAGGACCAAAATAAGAAAATAATCTTTTTATTGTTTTTTTTATATATTTAGGTTTTGCAACTTTACCTGTTCTATGACCATGACTAAATGGAGGCATCTTCTATCTCCTTCATTTGTGAATAATATACTTCTTGATATATTTCATTTGATTTTATTAATTGTTCATGATTACCTTGTCCAACAATCTTTCCCTGATCAAGAACAATAATTTTGTCACAGTTTTCTATACTTGAAATTCTTTGAGCAATAATAATCTTAGTGGTATTAGGAATTTTTTTAGCAAAACCTTTATTTATCAAAGCTTCTGTGGCCATATCTACAGCACTAGTTGAATCATCTAAGATTAAAATCTTTGGAGATTTAATTAAAGCTCTAGCTATTGCTAATCTTTGTCTCTGACCTCCAGATACATTTACACCACCTCTTTCAATCTTGTAATCATAACCTTTATCTAAAGACATAATATAATCATGAATTTGTGCTATTTTACAGGCTTCAATCATCTCATCTTCACTAGCATCATTTTTACCCCATAAAAGATTTTCTTTTATGGTACCTGAAAATAAAACAGATTTTTGCAATGCATAAGAAATATTGTCACGTAAGGTTTCAATTGAATAATCTCTGACATCTATTCCACCAATGCTCAAATTCCCAGATTGAACATCATATAATCTTGGCAATAAATTGACTAATGAAGTCTTTGATGATCCTGTTGATCCTATTATACCTATTTTTTGGCCTTGTTTTATTTCTAAATCAATACCTTCTAAACATAATTTATCATCACGTTTTAAATAACTAAAAGAAACATTATTAAAAACAATATCTGCATTTTTCATATATTTAATATTTTGTTTTTTATCTTTTATTTCAATCTCTTCGTCCAAAACTTCAGTTATTCTTTTAAAACTAGGGGAAGATACTATTGTCATTACTAATACACCAGATAATTGAATTAAGCCAAACAATGCCATAGTAACATAACTTACTAAACTTACTAATTCACCTGTTGTAATAGCTTCACTAATGACCATTTGAGATCCTAAAAAAACAATTAACAGAGTTACTGAAAAAACACAGAAAAGCATTATAGGCATAACTGAAATAACTAATTTATATGCTTTATTATATAGATTCTCTAGTTTAGAACTACTAGATTTGAATTTTTCTATTTCATAATCTTGTTTAACATAAGCTTTTACAACTCTTATACCATCAAGATTTTCTTTTACTATTCTATTTAACTTATCAACTTCTTTAAATACTTTCTCAAATCTAGGAAAAGCTACTTTGATAACAACAGATAATAATATTACTAAAATTGGAACAGCTAACAAAAAAGTTTTCGCAAGCTCTGGATTAATTTTAAATGACATATAAACTGAAAAGCCTAAACTACTTAAAGCTCGAAAAGCTCCTCTAAATGTCATTTGATAAACTTGTTGTAATCTTTGCACGTCTGTAGTAAGGCGAACTATTAATGAACTAGAAGAAAATTTATCAAGATTCGAAAAAGAATAATTTTCTACTTTATAAAATAAATTCCTTCTTAAATTTTTACTAAAACCAGCAGCACCTCTTGCTGCAAATATGCCACCTAACACTCCGAATACAGTCATCGCTAACGTTAACCATAACAATTGCATTCCATACTTTACTATATTTTCTTGATTAGAAGTATTAATCCCATTATCTATTAACTTTGCAATAACAAAGGGTATTTGTGAAAATAGTAAAGTATCCACTATAACAAACAAAGGAGCTAAAAAAGTTTCTTTGTAGTAACCTTTTATGCTCCTTCTTATCGATTTAATTCTCATTAATTCTCTGTCTCTAAATTTAATCTCATTTTTTCAACAACATTAAAGAAAACTTCCATATCACTTTCTGATATACCGTTTGTCATTTGTTGTTCCATATTTTCGAGAAATACATCAAAATCTTCACCTATGCGTTTTGCTTTTTTTGTTAAAACAACTTTTTTCAATCTTTTATCATTATTAACAGATTTTTTAGTAACTAAACCATTTCTTTCCATTAACTTTAAGATTTCTGTAGTTGTTGGTCTTCTTAAAGAAAAGCGTTTATCAATATCTCTCTGAAAAACATCCTCATCACCTTTTGAAGCAATGTAATTAATAATATAAAAATGTGAAGAGGTTTGTCTCTTATTATTTTTATCACCTTTGAATGTCATTAATTTTCTTCTGACATGATTTGTTAACCTGCGCAATTCGCAAGAAGCACTGTTTTCCATATCCATAATACTAACTCCTTATAAAAAGCACTCTATTATCATCAAGTGCTTTTATAATATTAGTATAATATTAAACTCATTACTAGATACAATATTTATAATATATTTTATTTTATGTCAAAATGTTTATATTTTTTTAATTTTTTGTATCATTTTAAACAGAAAATTTAAGAAAGTGTAGTTTATATGTTTTTTTAAATATATTAGCAATGCACAAATTAAGATATTATTTATTAATTTTTCTTTTCAAAACCATATGGTCTTGGTTTACTTTTCTTAACTCTTTTTTCTCTTGTTTCATTATCTGAAGAATATCTAGAATTATTTTCATCTCTAGAAGGTCTTCTATCTCTATCGTCTCTTGAGAATCTTTCTCTTCTATCATCTCTAGAAGGTCTTCTGTCATTATTTTCTCTAGAACTATATCTTCCTCGATCATTTCTAGAATATCGATCTTCACCTCTGTTTGATTTTCTTTCTCTATTTCCACTAATTGGGCTTTCGTAACTAGCATCCCAGCGAAGTACTAAATCATCTCCATCGCTATTTTCTACTACTTCTTGAGTATAATCTTTTTCTAAATCATTAATAATCTTATTTAAATCATTTCTTTCTTCATCGTTGGATTTATTTTCCATTCTTTTTTTCCTTTTTTCCTTATTTTTAAGGTCTTCTTTAAGCGTATTATATTTTTTCCCTTCAAAATCTTCTTTTCGCAATTTCACTTGTTTCACTTTTTCTAATAACCAAGTTTTTGATGATCCTTTTTTTGAAGAAAACCCATCAGCAAGAATTTCTTTTGTAATATTTTTTACTTTATACTCAACTAAACGACCTGGATCCATATGGAAGGTACTTAAATTCGTAGAGAATATTACTTTACCATTCTTCTCTAAAATATTATTTATTATCCTTAAATATCTAACATAATCTCTTTGTATATCAAACGTAGTATCCATTTTTCTACTATTTGAAAAACTTGGAGGATCAAATATTATTAAATCATATTTATTTTTATTCCTAAAAGATTCTTTTACAAATTCAATTGCATCAGTATTAAGACAAGAATATCTTTCATTATCAAAGTTATTTATTTTCAAATTATATTTTGCCCATTCAGTATAGGTTTTACTTAAATCAACAGAATCTACTTTTGTTGCCCCTCCTGCTGCAGCATAAACACTAAAGGTACCTGTATATGAAAACAAATTTAATACTTTCAAATTATTACTTAAGGATTGAACTAATTTTCTTGTTTTATAATGATCAAGAAAAATACCTGTATCAATTCTTTTTGTTAAATCTACTTTAAATTTATGAGAGAATTCGCTTACTTCTATTATTAAGCTTTTATTACTTTGAATTTCATGCTGTTCTTTATTATGACGTTTTTCTCTTCTATGGAATATGACATAATCATTTTGAACATAACACATACGACTAACTATATCGATTATTGACTCTTCAAGTTCACTAGACAAACCTTCGTCACTATAATCAGTAATTCGTGCATATTTACCATATAAATCAACACTAACAGGCAGTTCAATAAGATTCTTATCATATACCCTCATACAATCAGTTTCTTCTTGTAATAATAACCTTCTCAACATTAAAGCATTCTTTTTAAGAATCTTTCCAAAATCTTTCATCAAATAATCCATCGCCACTACCTATTCTAATACACTTATAATACACTTAACCAATTAATAAGTTACTTTCAATAATCTGTGTTGCATGCTACAATAATCAACGTAATTATTCAAGGATAAACTGATATCCTTTTAGCAATTATTAATTTAATTTGGAGGTTTGCTGTATAGCTCATAATATATGGATGAAGAAACAAAAGAATTCTTAGAAGATTTAGAAAATAAATACGGTGGAAAAATAACCTGGAAAACTTTCGCAACTTGGTATGGCTGTTCAGATTCAACTTATAGAGAACATGGAGTTTTCATTTTTAAAATAAATAATACTCTATACTTTGAAGATTTTGAAAAGAAATATGCAATCTTTGGTATAGCATTAAATAATAACAACAAGAAAAAATCAGAATATGTCAAAATGGAGAGACAAATTCCAATAGATGAAATTGAAAAAGTAACTAAAGTTACTCAATCTAGAGCTTTAAATGTTATAAAAAAATATAAGGATGTATCTTCTTTAAAAGAATTAAATTTAATTGATAAAATTTTTAGAAAAACGGTGATAGCTGTTGCCTTAAAAGATGGAACTTATCATTTTTTTGAATTTCTTAATATTGAAGAATTTAAAAGAATTATAAAATAGTATTAAAAAAACTACTAGCATGCTGACTAGTAGTTTTTTTTGTAGTAAATAATTTACTAAGTTTATTTTGAGTAGAACTCAACAACTAATTGGTCGTTGATTTCAACTGGAACTTCAGCTCTTTCTGGCATTCTTAATAATGTACCAGCAAAACCTTCTTCATTCTTATCTAAATAAGCTAATTTGAATTTTGCAGCACCTAAGAAATTCTTCTTGAAAGCTTCATTCTTGCGAGATTTTTCTTTTAATGAAACAACATCTCCAACTTTACATTGATAAGACGGAATATCAACCTTCTTACCATTAACTTGGATGTGTCCATGAGAAACTAATTGACGAGAAAGTCTAATTGAGTTTCCAAATCCGATACGATAAACTAGATTGTCTAAACGACATTCTAATGTTGTAATTAATGCATCACCAGTTCTTAATGCAGATCTACTTGCATCAGCATAGTAATTACGTAATTGCTTTTCAAAAATACCGTAATATGCTTTAACTTTTTGTTTTTCAGCTAATTGCATACCATAATCGGATACTTTGTGTTTCTTTCGAAAAGCAGGAGCGTTAGCACGATCCATAGCCTTAGGGTGACCACAAGCATTCACTCCTAATCTACGACATTCTTTAAAACGTGGGCCTCTTCTTGTTGCCATTGTCAATTCCTTTAAGAAAGTATTCTTAACTAATAATAACAATTACTAAAACAGCACTTCTAGCTAATTATTATTAGGGCATGTAACTTTTACTCTCATGCCTAGAGCAAATAAAAAGCTCCCAAAATCTTTGGGAGCAGAATTAAGCGCGCCCGGAGGGATTTGAACCCCCGACAGGGTGGTTAACAGCCACCTGCTCTACCGACTGAGCTACAGGCGCTTAAGTATCGAACGATTGGTAATTTACCTCATTGAGCGATTTCTGTCAATACAATTTAAATAAAAAAAAATCTTTTTTCCCAACTTTTTTTTAGGATATTTTATAACTCGTTATTTTACAAGAATTAAGCGTCTTATATTTATAAATTTTTTTTTATTTAATTGTTTTTTTTATAATAAAAAATTAAAATATATAAACTATTAATTTATAACAATATAAAATAACGCAAAATCCTACAATCAATATATAACTACACTAATTAATAAAACAAGCCAATAATGAGCAATTAAAGACGATTATAAGTGCTATTAATTGAAAATTTAATAAACTTCTCACTATTATTCTAATTCTTAATAATTAATAATTAAAAACATTACTAATTCAAACAAAAATTTTTATTGGATGATAATTATTATATAGAGATTAATTGAATGATATATACTTAAAAATAAAAGAATAAGGTTTATTAAATAATTAAAAGAAATTAAAAAATAACCAAAGATATCTAGCATCATAAACCTGTTATTAAATACCAAATGGTTTTGTATATTATGAATTATAAAGTTCTTAAAATCTCCTTCTCAATATAATAAGTCCATAATAAAAAAAGGCCCACAATTAAGTGGACCTTCATTTTTATAATTCGAATATTATTTTACTGGATAATTTTCAGTTAAGTATTCTTCTAATACGTCACTCATTAATTGTCCGTAAGAAATAATATCTGTGAACCATTCATAACCGTCACCACCAACAGCTAAGAAGTCATTAGTTGCTACTTGATATACAGCATCTTTTTCAATCTTCTTACCATCTGGAGTGTATAATCTAATAATACGTTTACCAGGTTCAGCATATTTATTGTAAATTACTTTAAGGTCAGTTTGTGCATAAGAACCAGTTGCATCTGGTAATGCTCTATAACCGTATTCCATTGCTTCGTAAACTTCAGCACCAGTTAGTTCAACAGTTGTTACAACATTGTTGAATGGTAATACAGTAATTACTTCACCCTTAGTAACTTCACCAGCTTCAATGCTAGCTCTAATTCCACCACCATTTGTGATTGTAAAGTCAGCGTTTGCTGATGCAGTCATTGCTTCACAAATCATTTTTGTTAGGTTAGTTTTCTTAGTTCTTACATCAGCTCTTTCACCTTTAAGTGTCATTGGAACATCAGCGATTACTACATCGTAAATAGCTGTTAATTCTTCTTTCTTAGAATCAATGTAAGCTTTTACTTTTGGATCTTCAGGAACAGCTGTAATGCCATAAGCACTTGCTAATTCACTGTTAGCTGGATCATCAACATCTGCTGCAGAGATTAAGAATGCAGTTTCAGATACTACTTCTTTATCTTTAACTAGAACATCAACAACACCAATGTTACCCATGTATTCACCAGTTGAAACTACTAATGTATCATTAATATATTCACCGTTTTCTAGTTTTGTATGACTATGTCCATCAATCCATAAATCAACACCGTCTAGGTTATTTAGAATTAATTGAGTGTTATAACCACTTGGAGAATTTTCATCCATACCTACGTGACCTAGAACTACAACATAATCTACATATTGATGAGCCATATCAACAGCTGCTTGTGCATTGTTAATGATAATATCACTATCAAATGTTAAACCTTCAACATGAGTTGGTTTAGTTGTTACATAAGTATCTGGAGTTGTTAATCCAACAACAGCTACTCTAAATCCATTAAAGTTATAAACTTGGTAAGGTTGGAATAATAATCTATCTTGTTTATCTAATGTGTTAGCTGATAATACTTTAACATCTGAATATTGTTTTGCTAATTTAGAAGCTTCTAAAATTCTTTCTAAACCGAAATCAAATTCATGGTTACCTAATGTAATTGCATCATATCCTAACATATCTAATAATACAGCAGCTGGTTCACCTTTGTATAAATTAACAATATTTGTACCTTGGATAGCATCACCTGCATCTAATAATAGAATATTATCTGTAATAGATCTTGCAACTTGTAACATTGTTGATAATCTTGCATATCCAACAACTTTACTTGAACCTTCTAATCTACCATGTACATCATTTGTATGTACGATGAATAAATCAAATACATCATTACCTTCAGCTTTAACAATTTCTTTTACACCGTAAGGATAAACAATTTCTTTTGGTTCTTCTTTTACAGGAGCTTTTACAACAACTGCTTTCTTAACTTCAACTTTAACTTCAACTTTAACTTCTTCTTTTGCAGGAGCTTTTGGAGCTTCTTCTTTTACAACAGGAGCTTCTTCTTTTAAAGTTGCTTTCTTAGCGTCAACATAAGCTTTAACAGCTGCATCTTCAGGAACTGCTACAATACCATAAGCACTTGCTAATGCACTTTTTTGTGGAGCATCAACATCTGCTGCTGTAATTGCAAATGCACTTTCACTTACAACATCGCCGTCTTTTACTAATACATCAACAACACCTACTTGGCTAAAGTTTTTACCTGATTGTACATATAATGTATCGCCAACCATTTTACCATTAGCTGGTACGTCTTTTGCACAACCATCAATCCATAGATCTGCACCTAAATATTCAATTACAGGTTCTGCCATTGCTTCATTAGCTACAAAGTTTCCAAGTACTACAACGTAATCTACATATTGTCTTGCAACTTGTACTGCTGCTTGAGCATTATCCATTACTACTTTACTATCAAATACTACACCATCAACATCCATAAAGTCTGTTAATGCTACAACTGCTACTTTAAAGCCATTATAGTTATATACTTGATATGGTTGGAAATATAAGTAATCATTGCTATCTAGAGCGTTAGCTGATAATACTTTAATACTTGATAATTCTTTTGCTAGTTTTGAAGCTTCTACAAGTCTATCTAAACCATAAGCAAATTCTTTCGCTGCAACACCAATTGCATCGTAACCAAGAGCGTCTAATAAAACACCTGCTGTTTCACCGTAGTATTGATCAACTAATGGGCTACCTGCCATTGTATTACCTGCATCTAATAATAAGATGTTATCAGTTATTGATCTTGCTACATCCAACATTGTTTTTAATCTAGCATAACCAACGCTTTCGCTTGATCCTTCTAAACTACCTTGAATGTCGCCTGTATGAACGATGAATAAATCAAATAAGTCATTACCTTCAGCTTTAACAATTTCTTCAACACCATATGGATATACCATTTCTTCTACAGGTGCTGGAGCTTCTTCAACTTTAGGTTCTTCTTTTACTTCAGTCTTTGGTTCTTCAGCTTTTACTTCTTCTTTAACTTCTTCTACAACTAATGGAGTTTTTTCTTCGACTTTAACTTCATCTTTTGCTGTATCAGCTGGAGCCTCAGGTGTAACAACAGGAGCAGCTGCAGGTACTTCATCTACAGGGGCAGGTGTTGATTTACAACCGATGACTGAAACAATGAGCATTGTTACTAACAATACTGACATCAATTTGCTTGAAAAACGTTTCACGGTTTTCCTCCTAATATAAATCTCAATGGTTTTTGTATAATAAATACTTCTTCTATAGAAGTATATCATATGAGTTCGATTTAAGGTACAAAAAAAAATAAATAATTTCAGTGATTTTATTAATAATCTATTAATTTTACTTCATTTTGTTACCAATAGGTCTCCAATTTTCTCACTTTTAAATATTTTTACAATCCCATTTATATAATAATATACATTTCTTTATGTTTTATATCAATATTTTTTTTCCAACAAATTTTCAAATAAAAAAAGACTAGAGTTAGATAACTCTAGTCAAATATTATTAATTTAAAAATTACATTAAATCTTTAGCTTTTCTTGCTGTGTTACCACTCTTTTCGCAATATGCTACGTGACGTAATCTACCATTTTCGAAAACACTTTTCATTTTGATAGCACCACCCCAACGACTAGTTAACACTTGTGCACCTGAACGACGAGCGTTCTTTGAAACATTACCTGCCATATTGATATTCCTCCGTAATTAATCTTGATTTGAACTAATATATATCACTTTATTATATAAAAGTCAAATACATAAACTAACATATCCCAAAATAAATATAATATAACAAAGTTATTATTAGATTATAACTTGTATTATCAATCTAATTTCTTTATATTAGCTACATGAACGTGATAAAAAAAATTCTAAGAACTATATTTTTAATGCCTGTATATCTTTATAAAGGAGTAATTTCTCCTTATATAGGTGGCTCCTGTATATATCATCCTACTTGTTCAACCTATTTTATTAATGCTGTTGATAAACATGGAATCATAAAAGGAACTATTTTAGGAGTTGTTCGAATATTTCGATGTAGCAGATTTTACATTGGGGGATACGATCCAGTACCTGAAGAATTTTCATTTGAAATAATTAAAAAAAATAATACAATATTTAAAAGAAATAAAAAAAATAAGCCAAGAGAATAAAACTTGGCTTTTCTTATTAATAAGTACTAAATTTGTATATTGTTGTATGTTGATATTTTTCGTCCGATTTTAATTCAATTGATTGAAAATTATCATGATTTGGAGAATCTGGTAAAAATTGAGTTTCAAAACAAACTCCTCCATTTTTAATACCTTTAGAACCATCTTTATTAATATCATTTTGACTAATAAAATTCCCACTATACAGTTGAAGAGAAGGCATTGTTGTTAATATTTCCATATTAATTTTTGATCTATCACATCTAAAGTCACCAACTTTAGATAATTGACCTGTATATCTACTAAAACAAACTGTATGATCATATCCACCAGGAATTTGATTAATTCTTTCTCCTAAAGTATGAAAAACATTAAAATCAAATGCAGTTTTTTTTGTCGACAAAATATTTCCAGTTGGAATAGCTGTTTCATCAACTTCTACATATTTATCACTATCTAATTGTAATTTATGATCTAAAATTGTTTTTTGATAATCTCCACCTAAATTAAAATAACTATGATTGGTTAAATTCATTATTGTATCTTTATCTGTAATACCTTCATAATTAATAACAACTTGCCCATCTTTTGTTAATATATAGGTGCATGTTACTTCCACATTTCCAGGAAAACCACCTTCTCCATCATAAGATTTAACACTAAACTTTAATGCAGGGTTATCATTAATTAATAACTCTTGAGATTTCCAATTTTTAAAACAGAAAGAAGAATATCCACTATGAAGAGAATTTTCTCCTTCATTGTTTTCAATCTTATATTCTACATTATTTAAAGTAAATTTAGCACCTTTTATTCTGTTAGCTACCCTACCTACACACATTCCATAATAAGTTGAACAATTTAGATATTCTTCAGCAGTTTTATATCCTAGAACAACATCTACAATTTCACCTTTTGAATTTGGAACTTTTAAAGATTGAATTGTCGCTCCTAAAGTTAATACATTTAAAGAATATTCCCCATTTTCAATACTGTATTTATATATATCATCGCCATTTTTCATTTTACCAAATAATTCTTTCATCAAAACCTCCTAAAAAAATGAGCTTGTATATAAATAACAAACCCATCTTAAATATATTTAACTATTATTTTTATCTTCACTTTTCAAAACAGCTAAGAATGCTTGTTGTGGTATTTCAACACTACCGACCATCTTCATTCTCTTTTTACCTTCTTTTTGTTTTTCAAGCAATTTTCTCTTTCTTGAAATATCACCGCCATAACATTTAGCAGTAACATCTTTTCGATAAGCTGTAATTGTTTCTCTTGAAACAATTTGACCACCAATAGCAGCCTGTATAGCAATTTTATATTGTTGCTTATGTATTTCACCTTTAAGACGTTGACAAACTACCTTACCACGAGCTACAGCATTTCCTCTAAATACTAGCTGAGATAAAGCATCTACTTGATCTCCATTTACTAATATATCAAGTCGAACTAAATCAGTTCTCTTGTAACCAATAACTTCATAGTCAAAGGAAGCATATCCCCTAGAAATTGATTTTAATCTATCATAGAATTCAAATAATACTTCAGCTAGTGGCATTTCATATTGCAATTCAACTCTCTTTGAATCCAAATAATTCATATTTGTTTGAACACCTCTTTTTTCCATAGCAAGAGACATAATAGGACCTATAAATTCACTTGGAGTAATTACATTTGCTCTAATAAATGGTTCTTCACTGTATTCAATTAACATTGGATCTGGAAATTCAAGAGGATTATCAATTTCAATTACTTCTTTATCTCTTTTCATATGAACTTTGTATTCTACAGAAGGAGATGTAAATACAATAGATAAGTTAAACTCTCTCTCTATTCTCTCTTGAATTACTTCTAAATGCAACAATCCTAAAAATCCACACCTAAAACCAAAGCCAAGAGCAGCTGAAGAGTCTTTTTCATATACTAATGAAGCATCATTTAATTTTAATCTTTCAATTGCATCATATAATTCTTCATAATCATTTGAGTCAACAGGATAAATTGATGAAAAAACTACAGGTTGAACATCTTTAAAACCAGCAAGAGGCGAATCTGCAATATTACTTAATTTTGTTACAGTATCACCAACTCTAATATCACCAATTTTCTTTATACCTGCGATAAAGTAGCCAACATCCCCTGCATGTAATACACCAGTTTTAATAAATCCTAATTGGAAAATACCAACTTCTTCAACATCATAGTCAACACCACCATGCATAAATCGAATAGTATCGCCTTTTTTCATGCAACCATCAAAAACTCTACAGTGGACAATAATTCCTCTATAAGGATCATAGTGTGAGTCAAAAATAACAGCTTTTAAGGGATCTTCATCAACACCTTTAGGAGGAGAAATAAATTCAACTATTTGCTCAAATAATTCATCTACACCTTCACCTGTTTTCGCGCTTACATTACAACTCATATCAGGATCTAAACCTAAATCCTTATCAATCATCTCTAAACACATTGGAATATCTGCAGAAGGTAAATCAATTTTATTAATAACAGGAATTACTTCTAAATCATGTTCCATTGCTAAATATAAATTAGCTAGAGTTTGGGCTTCAACTCCTTGTGAAGCATCTACTAATAATAATGCTCCTTCACAAGAACTAATTGCTCTTGAAACTTCATAACTAAAGTCAACGTGACCTGGGGTATCAACTAAATTTAATTGATAAGTCTTTCCATTTTTAGCAGTATATGGGATAGTTACAGCTTGGCTCTTTATAGTAATGCCTCTTTCTCTTTCAATATCCATACTATCTAAAACTTGATCTTGGGCAGGACCTCTTGTATTTATTAACTTTGCTTTCTCAATAAAACGATCGGCCAAGGTAGATTTACCATGGTCGATGTGCGCAATAATACAAAAGTTTCTTGTCAAAGAATAATCATGTTCCATATTAATCCTTTTAGTCTTTTAAACTTAAATTATTTTCAATTGATTCAAAACCAAGAAGTTCTCGAATTTCTGAATCATCCAAAGTTTCTTTTTCAACTAACTTCTCTGTTAATAAATCCAATTGATCTCTATGTGTTGTTAAAATTTCTCTTGTTTCTTTTAAACAAGCATCTAATATTTTTAACATTTCATCATCTATAATCTTTGCTGTTGCTTCACTGTAATTTTTATGTTGTGCAATTTCACGACCTAAGAATAAAGGTTCATCTTCTTCCCCTAGATTTATAAATCCTAAACTACTCATACCAAATTCAGTAACCATTCTCTTAGCAATATTCGTTGCTTGTTGAATATCATTTGATGTACCTGTTGTTGTTTCACCATATACTATTTCTTCTGCAACATAACCACCCATTGTGATTTTTATTCTATCCACTAATTTGCTTCTTGTCATAGTATAAGCATCTTTCTCAGGTAATGAAATTGTCAAACCTAAAGCTCTACCATGAGGAATAATTGTAACTTTATGAAGTGGATCTACATTATTTAAATAATAGTGTAATAATGTGTGACCAGCTTCATGATATGCAGTTGCTGTTTTATCGTCCAAACTCATTACTTTTGATTTTTTTGCAACACCAAGCATAACCTTATCACGGGCAGATTCAATATTACTCATGGATACCGTTTCTTTTTTCTCTCTTGCAGCAAATAATGCAGCCTCATTTATCATGTTTGCTAAATCTGCACCACTACTTCCTGGAGTTGCTCTAGCAATTCTATATAAATCAACATCACTTTCAAGCTTTACTTTTTTACAGTGAATTTCTAAAATAGCTTCTCTTTCTTTAATATCTGGTAAATCTACAACTACCTGTCTATCAAATCTTCCAGGTCTTAATAATGCTTGGTCTAATACATCAGGTCTATTTGTAGCTGCCATAACAATAACATTAGATACTGAATCAAAACCATCCATTTCAACTAAGATTTGGTTAAGAGTTTGCTCTCTTTCATCGTGTCCACCACCAAGTCCTGCTCCACGTGCTCTACCTACAGCATCTAACTCGTCAATAAAAATAATACAAGGTGCTGCTTTTCTAGCCTGTTCAAATAAATCTCTAACACGAGAAGCACCCATACCTACAAACATTTCTACAAAGTCAGAACCACTTGTATGTAAAAAGGAAACTCCAGCCTCCCCTGCTACAGCTTTCGCTAATAAAGTCTTACCAGTTCCAGGAGGACCTACTAATAAAGCTCCTTTTGGAATCTTTGCTCCAATTTTATGGAACCTAGCTGGACTTTTTAAAAAGTCAACAACTTCTAACAACTCGTTTTTAGCTTCTAATTGACCAGCAACATCTTTAAATGTAGTTTTATTTTCATCAGGTTTATATTCTTTTGCTAAATTTTTACCAAGTCCACCAATTGCTCTTGTCCCCATTCCATTTGCTTGACGATATAAAATAACCATAAAGCCCACAAAAATAATCCATGGGACAATACTTAAAAATAGTGAAAGGTAAGAAATTTCTTGTTCAGATCCTGATACAATAATTCCAAAACTATTTAATTCATCTAACAAGTCTTCGTCTAAATAAGGAATTAGAGTTCTCATTCTTTGATTTGATTGAGTGGTAAATGTAATTTCTTGATTTGCTTCAATATCAACAGTAGTAACTTGACCGGATGATACATATTGTTTGAATGTTGTATAAGAAACAGGTTGAACACCAGCATTTTCCATTCCATCAAACATAATAATTCCAAAAGTTAATAATACAAAAATAAAAATACCAAGTGATAATCTATTTCTTGGATTTTTTAATGGATTATTTCCATTATTATTGGAAGATCCACCGCCACCTTTTAGGCCATTCCAAAAATCATTATTATTAGAGTTTTTATTTCCTCTGTTATTGTTATTATTGTTGTTATCGTTATTGTTATTATTGTTTTCATCCATATAAACGTTAACTTTAACTTTTTCTCTTTTTTTAAATATATTCACTATAAGATCCTTTAAACAATACTATATATTCTAACTGTCTTTCCGACAAGGGGCTTTTTAATCCTCTTAGCTATTCTATCTCTTCCTCCAAGATGTTTAGCAAAAACAGCAATTATACCATTTTTATCTTCCATCACAATCACTTTTTTTCTATCAGATTCTTTTAATTTCCATCCTGATAAAAATTTAGATATTTGGGAGGTCCCATTTTCAACTATTAAAGAATCATCACTTCTAATATTTCTAATAATCAAAGGATAACTAATATCTTCATCAGCTATCTTTAAAAGGGTAGAATCATCAAAAGATGTTTCCTCAATCTTTAATGTTTTATCATAAACATTTATTTCTTGATTCAATGGTTCTTCTATGATGTAACTAAAATTAGCAAACTCATCTTTTCTATTAATACCAAAACTATTATCTTTTATCAATAATTCTATTGAACCAAACTCCTGAGAACCTTCAATAATTTTTTTAATTTCATTATCTATATGAACTATTTTTTTAAAGGATGGAACTTCAAATGGAGATATTAATTTCGATAAGATATTATATCTTATTATATCTTGTTGTAAAAGATATTGTTTCCTATTAACTATATTATCTTCAATTAATGAATTAACCTTCTCTTCAGCTAAAGAAACAAGTCCTGTAAATAATAAAGCATTACGATGAACTATTTTTTTAGCATCAGGAAAAATTGATTCTATTTTAGGGGATATTTCTTTTCTGATTTTATTTCTTAAGTAATCAGTTTCTTTATTTGTTGAATCTTCACTCCAACTTAGACCTGCTACTTTTAGTAATAATTGAAGATCTTTTTTTGTATAACCTAATAAAGGTCTAATGATTTTTATATCATCTTGCTCTCTATATTCTTTTATACATGTTAATGATAAAAGGGAAGCACCGTTAAAACTTCTCATTATCATTGTCTCTAATTGATCATCAATCGTATGTGCTGTAGCTATAGCTGAATAATTATTGTTTTTACAAAAGTTGATAATTGCATTATATCTTAGATGTCTTGCTGCATCTTCAATCCCATTTCTTCTTTCTTTTTCAACTCTTAAAACTTCACCTTTCAAAAGTATTATCTCTCGATACTTTACGCCAATAAAATCACAATTCTCTCTATTTTTTTGACTCTCAATTAATAATTCCTCTTCACTTCTTAAACCATGATTAACATAAATTGCTATGAGATTTTCTTTATCCATATAATTGGATAATGCAAAAAGGAGGGCGAGTGAATCGCTACCACCTGAAAAAGCCACTGCAATTTTTTTATTTTTTAATTCAGGATATTTTTCAAAATATTGAGAAAATTCTTTCATGATACCACCAAAAATAATATTAATATTTTAAAAATGATAATAAATTTGATAATAGTCAATAAAATCAGGGGGAAATCATCTTTATTTGTCAAAACTTCACTTTATCTTCACATTATATTTTTGCATAACCTTTTCTAAAGGCATTTCATTTAATATATCAATTAAAGCATTATTTGCTTTTTCTATTCCTTGATTAAAGAGTTCTTTATTCTCTTCTTCTCCTAAAACATGATTTACAACACTATCCCCTTGTTTTGGTCTTCCTATTCCAACATATATTCTTATAAAGGATTTTTCTCCATTTAAATTTTCTATTATGCTCTTAAGACCATTGTGACCAGCATTTCCTCCACCTTTTTTTACTCTTATATAAGAAAGAGGTAAATCCATCTGATCCGCAATAACTATAATATCTTTAGCTTCTACATTTTTAAAATAATGCAAAATATTACCACTATTGTTCATAAAAGTAAGTGGTTTAATTAAATAGTTAACATCATTATTTATTATTAATTTTGATCTTTCATATAAACGAAAACAGCGCTTTTTCAATTTTAAATGAAAAAACGCTGCACATAATTCTACAACTTTAAATCCACAATTATGTCTTGTTTCTTTATACTCAGATCCTGGATTTCCTAGACCAAGTATTATTTTCATAGAACTACTACTCTGCTGATACCACTTCGTCTTCAGTTTCGCTTTCAGCTTTTTCACTCTTAAGTGCTTTAACTGTAGCAACTGTAACATCTCCATCTGTTAAGATATTTAATTCTGAAGGAACTACAATATCTTTTACTGATAAGTGACCGTTTAAATCAATTGGTGTAACATCAACTTTAATGTCTGAAGGTAAATCTTTTGGAAGACATTCAACTTCAACTTCATGTAAAACAACATCTAAGATACCGCTTTTTTTACAGCCTAATGGACTACCTTCAATTGCAAGAGGTACCATAGCACGTAATTTTTCACCACGAACAACTTCATAGAAGTCTACATGATAAATAACATCAGTCATAATATTTTCTTGGAAAGATTTAACTAATACTTCATGTTCAGCACCATCAATATTTAAAGTGATTAATGTAGATTCTGAAATTGAGTTAATTGCTAAAGAAAAAGCATGACCATCAATTGTAATATGCATTGGTTTTGTTTTACTACCGTAAACAACTGCAGGGATTCTTCCAGCGCGTAATAAACGTCTAGAACCAGCGCTTCCGAAATCGGAAGTACGAAGATTTGCTTCAAAAACATGTTTTGACATAATTTTCTCCTAATACTCTCATTGGACTTAATCCAATTACCATGGGATTATTAACACATAAGTGTCTAAGCTATACTACTAAGATAGAGATGTAGGGTCAAGTAATAGAAAGGTATATAAATAAAAAAAACCTGCTAATAATTAGCAGGCTTAGGCTGGGAAGGAGGGACTCGAACCCCCGGTGCCGGCACCAAAAACCAGAGCCTTAACCACTTGGCGACTTCCCAACAACACGATGTAAATTATAACAAAATAAAAATTTTGTCTAGCACTTTTTTTAAAAAAATACTTTTTTTTTATTATTCTTTCGTTTCTTTAGAATATGCTTCTAATATTTCCTCTTGTAATTTATTTCTAAAAGGACTGTTTATAGGATGAACAATATCCTTATATTCATTGTTAGCTGTCAATCTAGCAGGCATAGCAATAAATAATCCATTCTTGCTTTCAATAATTTTTATATTATGAACAACAAATTCATTATCAAAAGTAACTGTTGCATAAGCTTTCAATTTACTTTCCCCACTTACAGTACGAATTCTAACCTCCGTTATCTTCATGAGCTACTCCTTTTTTGTGTCTACTGTTAGTATTATATTATAGTTTTATGAAAACACAACTCTTATAGAAGTATTTTTCCTTATTTTCTTTTAAAAAAGTAAATTTATTATAACAACTTTTATTTTTGTTACAAATTAAGAAACAAGTTGATCCAGAGCCACTTAAATGGATAAATTCCTCATTATCAATATTGAGATGATTTAATATTTCACTTTTTACAACTAATTCAAAGTCGTTATAAAAATATTTCTTCCAAAACTCTAGTCCTAAATTAAAGTTATCTATAATTAATTGTTTATCTTTAAAGTAGTCTCTTTTTATTGAATCTAAAAGTGAAAAAGCTCCTTTTGTACTAACGCCTTTATTTGGTTTTAGTAAATGAATTTCATAATCAAATGTTTTATCTATTTTTGTTATTATCTCTCCTTGCCCTTCAACAAAAGCAAAAGTAGTATCATAAAGAAAAAAAGGAACATCTGATCCAATTTTCAATCCAATTTCTAATAACTTTGAAAAAGGTATAGCATTATTATCAAACATTTTATTTAAAGTAATCAAAGTATATGCTGCATTGCTAGAGCCACCTCCAAGTCCAGCTTGGATTGGAATGTTTTTTTTAATTATTAGATTAACATTTAACTTAATTCCACTTTCTTGACACCATAATCTAATAGCTTTAGAAATTGTATCTTCGCTTTTTAATTCACAATCTTCTAAACCTTTTATATTTATATATAAACAAGAATCTTCTTTCGCCTCTATTTCTATTTCATCATATAAATCAATTTTTGCAAAAATTGATTGTATATCATGAAAACCATCTTCTCTTTTTGCACCTACAGCTAAGTGAAGATTTATTTTTGCATAAGATTTCACTCTTTCTATCATAAAATAACTCCAAAATCTAATAATTGTTTCTCAGCTTGCTCAGCCCACCCTTTATTTGCTAAAGGAGAAGCTGGGGATGGATGTAATATTGAAGAAAAAGGAATTTTATCATTTTTTAATTTACCCATCGCGTATTTTCCAATACCAATTAATTTTTCACATTCTAACAAATCAATTGTTTCAAATAAATATTGATCACAAATATTATCTATTTTTAATCGAGTCTCTTTTTTTAATTTATTTGGAGTGATATTTTTCGCTGTTTTTTGAGAAGAAAGAAAAACAAGAGGGCAATAGTTAGCTATATATATATTATTTCTCATTTCATAAGGATTTGGATATTTTTGTTTAATATAACCCCATAATCTTTTTCCACTTATTTCACTTCTATTAATATTTAAGCCTTCAATTTTTCTATTAGGATGTTCAATTGTGGGAGAATCTATTGGTTTATTCAATTTAAGATATTCAAGAACAATGTTTATTTCTCCAAAAGGAATTCCTGTTTGAGTCATTCCAAAAGGACCAGGATTCATTCCTAAGAATAAATATTTTGTTGGAAAAGCGACATATTCTCTTATATATTCAAAAAACATTTCATTTGCATACACTAAAGGATTATAAATATAATAATCTTCATCAATACTTTTTCTTACATTCTCTATTTCTTTAGTAAATGATTTAGTTAATTCAATTAATTGATCAGTTTTATTTTTACTCATACTTTAATATATTCTACTTTTATTAATAAAAAAAGTATTAGCAATATATAAGTTTCATTAATTCTACTAGCTTATTTTCTATCCTTATTATAATATACGTCTTATGGATAAAGATATTAATTTAAAAGGTATTATATTTGATAAAGATGGAACACTTTTTGATTATTCAGCTGTATGGCACGATGTAATAGTTAAATCAATAGACAAGTCTTTTGAAAATTCATGCAATAAATTAAAAGAAAAAAGAAAAAAAGATTTAATTACTCTTTTAGGTTTAGATGAAAATGGAAACACTAATTCAAAAGGAGTTATTTTTTCACATGGTAAATTCAATATTACTAAAAAAGGTCTAAGATATTGCATTACCAATTGTATGCGTCCTTCCACATTAGTTAAGCATACAAAAGCTATTCAAGAATATAATAATATTTTTATAGAAGAAAAAATCAAATCTATGGATTTTTCAAAACAAAAACAATTATTCATAAAACTAAAAAATTTAGGTTATAAAATTGCAATAGTTACAGTTGATACAAGAATATCTGCAAATATCTTTATCAAACACATGGGCCTTGAGAATTTAGTAGATTATATTTCTACAAAAGATGATGAATTTAAAAATAAACCAAACCCTGATTCATTTATCCATTTTTGCAATAAATTCAAATTAAAACCAACTGAAGTTGCAATGGTTGGAGATACTTTATCAGATATGAAATATGGAATAAACAGTCAAGCGGGTTATCTTGTTGGACTTCTTTGGGGTGCTAATGATATTGAAAATCTAAAAAAATATGCTGATGTTATTTATCCTGATATATATAGATTATTAGATGATAAATATATAATGAAAACAAAATAATATATTTTATTCATTACCACATAATATTTTATACAACTGTGTTTTTTCTTGACAAATCATGCAAATATTGTCAAAATATATAGTTAATAACATATGAGGGTACATATATGAAGCATTCATGGAAAAGATACTTAGATCCATACAGAGGAAAATTATTTGATGGCGATTGGCCAACTTTAACTCAAAACTTTTTAATGACATTAGAAAGATTCCCAGATAGAATTTGTTTTACAAAATTTACACCAGAGAGATTTTCACTAACCTATAGAGAAGTATATCAATATTTAATTGATGTAAGCTCTTATCTAAGAGAATGTGGATTAAAAAAAGGTGATAAGGTAGCAATAAATGGTAGAAATAGCATTGAATGGGGTATTGCTTATTTAAGCGTTAACTTTGCAGGTGGCGTAGTTGTACCTTTAGATAATCAATTAACAACATCTAAATTAAAAAAATTAGCTCAATACAGTGATAGCAAATTCTTTTTAGCAGATAAAAATATATTTGATAAATTAGATAAAGAATATCCTAATTTTTTATCAGAGTTTACTAAATGTTTAACTCTTCAAGGAAAAAGCGATACATATCAAGCAATGATGAGTGTAAAACCAGAAAAAGAATTAGAACCTGTAAAAGGAAATGAAGATGATATTGCTGCCATATTATTTACAAGTGGAACAACTGGAAATGAAAAAGGGGCTGTATTAACACAAAAAAATATTGTAACAGATGTATATCAAGCAAAAGATGATCAATTCTTAAAACTTGACGAAAATGATACTTTATATGCTCTTTTGCCTTTACATCATAGCTATTGTTGTACTGCTGTATTATTAGTTTCAATGACTTTTGGTGCAGAATGTGTTTTTGGACATGGAATTGTTGTATCTAGGATGGTAAATGACTTAACAAGAGGAAAAGTTACAGTATTTATGGGAATTCCTCTTCTTTACAACAAATTACTAGCAGGATTAATGAAAGGTGTTAAAGAAAAAGGATTTGCAACTAATGCATTGATTCATACCCTTATGTTCATAAACGGAATATGCAAAAAATTATTTAACAAGTCTCCTTTTAGAAATTTCTTTAATAAAAAACTTTTATGCAATTTAGGCCTTGCTCATAATCGCATTTTAATTTGTGGAGCTGGACCTCTATCTCCAAAAGTCGTTAGACAATATAATCAATTAGGCTTAGATTTCATCCAAGGGTATGGTTTAACTGAAGCTAGCCCTATTTTAGCTTTAAATCCTATTGAAAAATTCAAAGTTAAATCAGTTGGTAAAATATTCCCATTAGTTGATGCAAAAATTGACAATCCAGATTCTAATGGCGTTGGTGAATTATTGGTTAAAGGACCAAATATTTGCTTAGGATATTACAAAGATGAAGAGAATACTAAAAAATTATTCACTGAAGATGGTTATATGAAAACAGGAGACCTTGGATATCTTGATAGTGATAATTACTTATATCTTATGGGTAGAGCAAAAAATATAATTGTAACTGAAGGTGGTAAAAATGTTTACCCTGAAGAAATAGAAGATTTATTCCAACTTCATCCTCAAATTAATCAAATTCTTGTTAGAGGATATCAAGAAAAGAAAAATGTTCCAGCAGAATGTATCGAAGCTGTTATTTATCCAGATCCTGAATATTTTGAAAAGAAAGTTGAAAAAATTGAAGATGAAATAAACGAAATAGTAAAAGAAGTTAATAAAGAATTAAGTGGTTATAAGAAAATAGGTAAAATTACTATAATTGATGAACCTATGATTATGACAAGTACTAAAAAAATCAAAAGAAATTTGATAAATAAATAAATTTTTACATAATTTATTTTATTAATCGTTAACTTATCGACTTTATTTTTAACAAATGGTATCGTCTTGGTATGAATACTTTAATTAAAAACGCATTAATACTTGATATGACAGAGAGAAATAAGTCATACCGAGGTGATATCAAAATTGAAAACGGAAAGATAAGTGATAATCCTAATTTTGTAGCAGAAAGAGAAATCGATGCTACCAATATGATTTGTATGCCTTCCCTTGCTAATGGGCATACCCACTCATCAATGGGCTTGATGAGAAATTATAAAGATACTGCCCCTGATTTAATGTCATGGTTAGGGGAAATTTTCCCAATTGAAGCTAAATTACAACCTGATGATATTTATTGGGCTTCTCAAATTGCTTTAGCAGAAATGATTCAATCTGGCTGTACTGTATTTAACGATATGTACTTTATGATGGATCAAACATGCGAAGCTGTTCATCAATCAAAAATGAGAGCTAATATTGGAATGACTCTATTTGGAGCTTTAAAAGATAATCAAGATAGAATCAAACCAAACACAATTATAGCTGATAAATATCTCTCAAAATCAAATGGATTAATTAAATTTAATGTTGCTCCTCATGCAATTTATACAACACCTTTAGAAACTTACCTCTTCGCAAGAGACTGGTTATTAGAAAGAGGTGGCGATTTGCACACTCATATGAGTGAAACAATGACTGAAGTAAATAATTCATTAAAAGAATTTGGAGAAACACCTTTAATGTATCTAGAAAAAAACGGAGCATTAAAAGATATCAAATCAGTTTTAGCTCATGGAGTATATTTAACTGATGATGAAATTAAATTATGCATTGAAAGAGATATGAGTGTCGTTCATAACCCAAGTAGCAATTGTAAACTGGCAAGTGGGATTGCCCCTATTTCTAAATTTAGAAAAGCTGGAGTAAACGTTGCAATTGGTACAGATGGGGCTTCTTCTAATAATAATTTAAATATGATGGAAGAAATGCATTTAGCTGCAATGCTAAGTTGTGTATCTAATATGGATCCAATTGCTAATACTCCATATGATATTATCAAAATGGCTACAACTAACGGAGCTAAAGCTTTATCTATCGACGATAAAATTGGAACAATCGAAGTTGGAAAAGAGGCTGATATTATATTAATTGATACAAACAAACCTCACTTAACTCCTGTAAATGATCCTTTCTCTGCTGTAGTTTATAGTGCTCAAGCTAGTGATATTGATACAGTATTTTGTAAAGGGGAAATGTTAATGCATAATAGAAAACTATTAACAATCGATATCGATCAAGCTATGAAACAAACTAGATTACAATGGGATGCATTATTAAAAAGATAAACTAAATAAAAATATAAATAAGGAAAGATTAATGAAAGAACCTTTTAACGCGATAGAATTTAAAAATGATGAATTACTATTAATTGACCAAAGAGTTTTACCTGCAAAATTTGAAATCTTTAGTGCAAAAGATTACAAAGATATTGAGTTTGCTATCAGAGATATGGTAGTTAGAGGAGCTCCTGCAATTGGAGCTACTGCTGCTTATGGAGTATATTTCGCATATAAAGAATTTGCTAACGATGAAAAATCTTTCTTCGATGCTTGTGAATTTATCAACAAATCACGCCCTACAGCAATTAACCTAAAATGGGCAATTGATAGAATGCAAAGAGTATATAAAGAAAACAAATCAAGTAAAGACCTTTTAGATATTTTGAGAGCAGAAGCAATTAAAGTTCATGAAGAAGATATTGAAACTAATAAACAATTAGGTGAAAATGGTTTAGCAATTGTACCTAATAATGCAACTATTTTAACTCACTGCAATACTGGTGCTTTGGCAACAGCTGGATGGGGAACTGCGTTAGGTGTAATTAAAAGCGCATTCTATGCTAATAAAAACATTTTTGTTTATGCTGATGAAACACGCCCACGTCTTCAAGGTGCAAGATTAACAGCATGGGAACTAGCTCAAGCTAAAATCCCTTCAAAATTAATTCCAGATAGTGCTGCGGCTACTCTTATTAGAGATGGAAAAATTGACCTAGTTATATTAGGTGCTGATAGAATTGCTACAAATGGGGATGTTTGTAATAAAATTGGTACATTTGCTGTATCTGTAATCTGTAAAGAATATGGTATCCCTTTCTATAGTGCAGCTCCACTATCTACAATCGACTTTAATATAAAAGATGGTAGTGAAATCCCAATTGAAGAAAGAGATAAAAATGAAGTTAGATTCGTAGGAGATTCTCAAATAGCTCCATTAGAAATCGATGTTTTTAACCCAGCTTTCGATGTAACCCCTCATCAAAATGTTACTGGTATTATAACTGAAAAAGGAATCATATATCCTCCTTTTAAAGAAAATATACAAAAATTAAAAGAAAAATTTATTGATTAATATATCTGTTTTAATATCCAACGTTCTAACCTTTCGTTAGGACGTTTTTTTATCAAAATTTTTTTATTTAGATTTCTAAATACAACAAAATGAATATATTTACATTTTTATATAAATTTACACCTATATTTTTGATATTATAGTAATATTTTGATATAAATTAATTTTATCAACAATTATCTTTAACCTATTTCTTACATATACCTAAAAAAAATTTATAAAAAACTACTTTACCTTATATTTCCATTTATATATAATATACAAAAAATTGAATATTTATACACTAATTATACAAGGAGCGTATTGTCATGCACAAAGAAACACAAGCGATTCTTGACTATGTCTTACAAAAAGACCCTAGTCAAAAAGAATTTCATCAAGCAGTAACAACATTTTTAAATTCCGTAGATGGAGTTGTAGCAGAAGAGCCACAAATTGTTTATCATAAAATTCTTGATAGACTAGTAGAACCTGAAAGAGTAATCTCATTTAGAGTTCCATGGATTGATGATAATGGTATTTTACAAATCAATAGAGGATATAGAGTTCAACAAAGCAGTGCTTTAGGTCCTTACAAAGGTGGTTTAAGATTTCATCCATCTGTTAACTTATCTATTCTTAGATTTTTAGCATTTGAACAAGTATTTAAAAATTCCTTAACTGGTCTTCCTATGGGAGGTGGTAAAGGTGGAGCTGACTTCAATCCTAAAGGTAAAAGTGATAATGAAGTAATGCGTTTCTGTCAAAGTTTTATGACTGAATTAGCAAAACATATCGGAGCAAACACTGACGTACCAGCAGGAGATATGGGTGTTGGTGGTAGAGAGATTGGATATATGTTCGGTCAATACAAAAGAATGCAAAATGAAGTAACTGGTGTATTAACAGGAAAAGGATTATCTTTTGGTGGATCTTTAATTAGACCGGAAGCTACTGGTTATGGTTTAATTTATTTAACACAAGCAGTTTTAGAAGCTGAAAATGATAGTTTCAAAGATAAAGTTTGTCTAGTCTCTGGTTCAGGTAACGTTTCTCAATATACTATTGAAAAAATTAATCAACTAGGTGGTAAAGTTGTTACTATCAGTGATTCAAATGGTGTTATAATAGATAACGATGGTATTGATGAAGAAAAACTTGAATGGGTAAAAGTTCTAAAAAATGTAAGAAGAGGTAGAATTAGCGAATATATTAAAAAATATCCTACAGCAACTTACATTCCTAGAACAGGTAATGAAGAATATAATGAACTTTGGAATGTTAAAGCAGATTTAGCTTTCCCATGTGCTGTACAAAATGAAATTAATTTAAAAGATGCAGAACACATGATTGCAAATGGAGTTAAGTTAGTTGGTGAAGGTGCAAATATGCCAACATGTCTAGAAGCTCACCGATTATTCCAAGCTAAAGGAATCTTATTCTTACCAGGTAAAGCTGCTAATGCAGGTGGTGTTGCAGTTTCTGGTTTAGAAATGAGCCAAAACAGTGGTAGAATTTCTTGGACAAAAGAAGAAGTAGATAAAAAATTAGAAGAGATTATGAGAAATATTTACAAACAAATAAGTGATGCTGCTGATACATATAGCACTCATAATAACTTTACAGACGGTGCTAATATTGCAGGTTTCTTAAAAGTTGCTGATGCTATGTTAGCTCAAGGTTATGTGTAAAATTTATTTATTTTTATTATAAAATCATTGAAAGCCTTCAATTATTCTTGGAGGCTTTCTTTTTTTTATGGAAACTATTGCAATTATTAATAATTAATGCTAATTAATAATAAGTATCAATAACAAATTATTTTTATTTCACTATTGGGAAATATATGCTATGATACTAATTACACAAGGAGAAAAAAAATGAAAGAACAAGAATTTTACATTTGTAGACATTGTGGAAACATCGTTTCTAAAATTCAAGACGGTCGCGTACCAGTAGTATGCTGTGGCGAGAAAATGGAAAAACTTGAACCAAATTCAGTTGATGCAGCAGGAGAAAAACATGTTCCTGTAGTAACTGTAGATGGAGATAATGTAACTGTAGAAGTTGGTTCAACTCATCACCCAATGACTGAAAAACACTTAATTTCTTGGGTATATATCCAAACTGAACATGGTGGACAAAGGAAAAGTTTAAATCCTGGCGACGAACCTGTTATTAAATTTGCTCTAGCTGATGGAGACAAAGCAATAGCTGCATTTGCTTATTGTAATTTACATGGTTTATGGGAAACAAAATTATAATAATAAATTGTTATTAACACGAGACAAAGGTTAATGATTTAAATATCATTAGCCTTTTTTTATTATTGTTCTTAATATTTGATTTTCAAAATATCCTAATTTTTCATCACTTATTGGTTTTTCTTTTCGTACATCAATTATTAATTTAGGTTTTCTTTTATCACCTAAACAAATTACTTTATCTCCCATAACAAGAGCATCACGAAGATCGTGAGTTACAAATAAAGTAGTACGTGGATCATTATCCCACATTTCTTTGAAAAGTTGCAAAACATCAAACTTTGATTTAATATCTAGACCTTGCATAGGTTCATCCATCAATATTAAATGAGAAGGATAAGCAAAAGCTCTAGCAATTGCTGCTCTTTGCTTCATACCCCCTGATAATTGAGAAGGATATTTCTTTCTATGTTCAATCAAACCTACTCTCTCAAGATAATATAATACTTTATCTCGCCTTTCGTTTTTATCTAAAATAGAATTACTTAATACAATATCTAAATTACTAAATGTAGTTTGGCTTCTTAAAAGTCTAGGTTCTTGAAATAAATAACTAACAGATCCAATTTCACTTTCACTTTTTATTATTTTCCCAGAAGAAGGTTTCTCTAAATCAGAAATTAATTTAAGAAGTGTTGTTTTTCCACACCCAGAAGACCCGACAATTGAACAGATTGATTGAGATTGGATTTCTAAATTAAAATTTTCAAAAATAATATTTTCTTTATAACTAAAGGAGAGATTTTCAATTATCATATTGCTTTTTTATCCTTTATAATTCTTGATATTTTAATTATTAATTTTTCTATTAAACTAAATATATAATCTCCTATTGCTGAAAGTAGAATTGCTATCAATGTCCAAGAAAAAACTTCTGAAGTTTCTAATTGTATTTGAGCAAACTGCATTTTAGCACCAACTCCAAATTTAGGTATTGTTAATACTTCAGCAGCAACAACAACTTTCCATACCATAGAAAGAGTTTGTCTAGCTCCAAGAGAAAAAGATCTAGCTAATGTTGGGACTATATAGTATCGAATTTTTTGAGATTTGGTAAATCCATATAAATAGCACATTTGATCCATTTCAACTTCTAAATTTTCTACAGCTCCTTCCATCATCATATACATAATAGGGAATCCCATCAGAAAAGCAGAAAAAACAGGGACAGTGCCTGTCTCAAACCAAATAAAAGCTAATAAAATAACACTCATAACAGGCGTAGTTTTAAGTACTGTTAATATTGGTGTAATAAACCAACCAAGTACTTTATATTTACCTGCTAGAGTGCCAAGAATTGTAGCTGTTACTACTATAATTACAAAGCTATCAAAAGCTCTTATTACTGTTGATAAAACTTCATAAAGAAAGTTTTTTGATACTATCAATCCAAAAAGCTTAACTATTACATCATTTACTCCAGGCAATAGAATTTGAGAATCCACTTTTATTGAAGCAACTTGCCATATTATTAATAAAAGCAAAATTGACAAAATAATGATTGTAATTTTAGTTAAAGCTTTTTGATTTTTTTTCATATTCTATAAATAGAATCCTTCATTAGGTAGTTTTCCACCTACTGATTTGTTGTTGAAGTTATATAATAGATTGAAATATGTTTCAACTTCAGCTTTTGCTTCATCAACATTTTTGAAAATTAAATTACAGTTTGGAATTGCAGGAGCTGCTAGAGCTTCTGGTAAAATACCAATTTCACCAATTGTTTTTGCAGCTTCTTTTGGATTAGCAACTACAAATTCTACACTAGCTTCATATGCTTCTAATATTGCATTTAAAGCAGCTGGATTTTCATTTGCAAATTTTTCTTGTACTACTAAAACAGTCATTGGGTAATTAGCTAAAGATGTTGTATCTTTATATAAATCCTGAACATCAAGCACAACTGATAAATTAGGATTTTTTGCTAATACCATTGTTAAAAAAGGTTCAGGTAGTAAAGCAGCATTTACTTTATTAGCAATTAATAATTGAGCTAATTGAGCAGATGAAGTAATACTAAAATCTAAATCAAAATCATCAATATTTAATCCATTTTCTGCGATTAACATACTTGCAATTTGATTAGGAGTAGAAGATGGACCCCCTGGAATCATAATTGTATCATTCATCCAATTATCATTAGCTGATACTACACTTAACATTCCATTACCAATAACTGCTGCTAATTTAATATTAACACCTTTATTATAAAGAATTGCAGATAAATTTGTAGGAAGAGCTGCTACATCAACTTCACCGTTTGTTAATTTTGCTACAACTTCTGTTGGAGATGCATATACACTAGTATTAACTTTAACAAGGGGAGAAATTTCACCATTATCACGTGCTATTTTAGCACTTGAAAAACCTGTAGGACCTGCCATTACAGCTAGCTCTGCTACAACTTTATTATCTTCGATTGTTTCTTCAAATTGTGCTTGTGCAAATACTGAAGTTAAAGCAAAAATGCTTACTAAACTAAAAATAAAAATTTTTTTCATAATATAATCCTTTATAAGTGTGACCTTATTATTTATTTTACAATAATTCTAAAGAAACGTTTTTTACCAGCTCTTAGGATTAATTCTCCTTCTTCATCAAGTAATTCACTAGTTACAATATACTTTGTGTCTGTGATTTTTTGATTATTAATTGAAGCCCCACCTCCAGTTACTAATCGTCTAGCATCACTATTTGATGAAGCTAAAGAAGTTGAAGAATATAGACTTAAAATAGGAATACCTTCATCAAGCTTAATTTTTTCAATTTCCATACTTGGCATACCTTCTCTTTGTTCAAGAGAAGCAGATGCATTATTAGCACTAAACATTGCTTTTGCTGCAGTTTTAGCTTTCTCAGCTTCTTCTTCACCGTGTACAATCTTTGTTTGTTCATATGCTAATCTCTCTTTTGCATCATTTATATTAACATTTTCTTTTTCATATTCAGCAATTTCTTCTAAACTTAAGAAAGTAAATAATTTTAAGAATTTAATTACATCTGCATCATTTACATTTCTCCAATATTGATAGAAATCATAAGGAGAGAATAATTCTGGGTCCAAGAATACAGCTCCCTTTTCACTCTTACCCATTTTTTTACCATCAGCTCGAGTAATAAGATTAAATGTTAGGCCATAACAATCTTCTCCACCTTTTTTTCTAATCAAATCAATACCACTAACAATGTTACCCCATTGATCATCACCACCAATTTGTAGGCGACAACCTTCATTTTGATATAATACTAAAAAATCGTATGATTGTAGTAATTGATAGTTAAATTCAATAAAGGACAAACCTCTTTCTAATCTTTGTTTATAAGATTCAAAAGTTAACATTCTATTTACAGAGAAATGTTTCCCGATATCTCTTAGGAAACTGATGTAGTTTAAGTTTGTAAGCCAATCAGCATTGTTCAACATAACAGCTTGACCTTTATCACCATCTGTTTGTTCAGTAAAATCAACTACTGTTCCTAATTGTTTTTTAATACTTTCACAGTTTTTTTGAATTTGCTCTGGTGTTAACATTTTTCTCATTTCAGTTTTACCAGAAGGATCTCCAATCATACCTGTACCTCCACCAACTAAAGCAATTGGAAGGTGTCCAGCATTTTGAAGGTGATGCATTGCAAAGAAAGGAACCATGTGTCCAACGTGAACACTTTGGCCTGTTGGGTCAACCCCAACATAAAATTTAACTTTCTCTTTATCCATTAATTCACTTAATGCATCTATATCTGTACAAGCTTTGATAAAGCCTCTATCTTGTAATGTTTGTAGTGCACTATTCATATATATTTATTTCCTCTTATAGTTCTTTGTAGCTTCTTTAATTGTTTTAACTAAATCATCCTTATGGACTCTAACTTGTTCCATTGAATCTCTAAATCGTAAAGTAACTGTACCATTTTCTTTAGTATCGTAGTCTAAAGTAATACAATAAGGAGTACCAATTTCATCCATTCTCCTATATCTTCTACCAATAGCACCACTTTGATCATAGAATGTAGTGAAGTCACTTCTTAACTCTTTTTCCAAATCTTTTGCCATATCAGCTATACCATCTTTTTTAACAAGTGGTAAAATTGCAACTTCAACAGGAGCAATTGATGGATGGAAATGAAGAACAGTTCTCTTATCTCCATTTACCTCTTCTTCTTCATAAGCATCACAAAGAGCCATTAATACGTTACGTGTTAAACCAGCACTTGTTTCAACAACATAAGGAATATATCTTTCATTAGTTACAGGATCTTGGTAATCTTGTTTTTTACCACTGAACTTAGTATGTTGAGATAAATCATAATCAGTTCTGTTATGAACACCTTCTAATTCTTGCCAACCCATTGGGAATAAGAACTGAATATCATAAGCATCTTTTGCATAGAAAGCTAATTCATCTTCCCCATGTTGATGCCATCTTAAACTATCCATTTTGATACCCATCTTATCATAGAATGCCATTCTTTGTTCTTTCCAAAAATCGAACCATTCTTCATCAGCACCAGGTTTTACAAAGTATTGCATTTCCATTTGTTCAAATTCACAAGAACGGAATATGAAGTTTTTAGTTGTAATCTCATTTCTAAAAGATTTACCAATTTGAGCAATACCAAATGGAATTTTAACTCTTGAAGAGGCAACAACATTCTTAAAGTTAACATAAATACCTTGAGCTGTTTCAGGTCTTAAATATATTGTAGAGGAAGCATCTCTATTAGCTCCAATGTGTGATTCAAACATTAAGTTAAAATTTCTAGGTTCTGTAAAACAATCTCTATTTCCACAAACAGGACATGGAGCGTTTAAATCAATTTGGTCTGCTCTAAAACGAGATTTACATTCTTTACAGTCAACCATTGGGTCACTAAAGTTTGAAACGTGTCCACTAGCTTCCCATACTTTTGAAGCCATAAGAATTGAAGCATCAATACCAACAATGTTGTCATGCATTTGAGTCATTTCTTTCCACCAAAAATCTCTGATATTGTTTTTTAATTGAACTCCTAATGGACCGTAATCATATGCACCGTTTAATCCACCATAAATTTCACTTGATTGGAAAATGAACCCACGTCTTTTACATAATGATACAATTTTATCCATTGTTACTTCAGCCATCTTATAATTCTCCCTTTAGCATTTCTATTGCTCTATCTATTCTCTTATAACATTCATCTTTACCTAATAAATTAACAGTATCGTGCATAGGTAAACTTACTGTACTTGATGTTAAAGCTACTCTTAAAGGTGTAAATACACCATTTACTTTAACTTCCATTTCATTTGCAATTTCACAAATATCATTTTCTATTTCTTCAAATGGTTTCTCTTTATCCAAACCTTTTTTGAAGACTTCATAAGCTTTAATAAGAGCCGAAGTAGAGCTCTCTAAATCCATCTTTTTTGCAACAAACATTTCTTTTTCTGCAACTTCTGGATTTGTAAATAAGAACCTTGATAAATCAACAATATCAGATAAGACTTTTAATCTTGGTTTTACACAAGGAACAAGTTTATTTAATAATTCATCTTGTTCTTGAGTGATATTAGCATCTACAAATTTTGCATCAACTAAATAAGGAATTAATTTTGCTTTTAATTCTTCATCACTTAATTTTCTAATATATTGTCCATTAAACCAATCTAATTTCTTATAATCAAAAACACCTGGAGCTTTATGAATCTTTTGAATATCAAATATTTTCTCTAATTCCTCTTTAGTGAAGAATTCACTCTTATCATCAAATGACCATCCAACTAATGTAACATAATTCATAAGAGCCTCTGGTAAATAACCTTTTTCTCTAAAATCTCTTAAACTTGTAGAACCATGTCTTTTTGATAATTTTTGACCATCTTTTCCCATAACCATTGGAAGGTGGCAATATACTGGAGGTTCCCAACCAAAAGCTTTATATAAAATAATATGAAGAGGGCCAGATGGAATCCATTCTTGAGCTCTCATGATATGAGTAATTCCCATTAAATGGTCATCAACAACATTAGCTAGATGATATGTTGGAAAACCATCACTTTTTAGTAAAACAGGATCTGGAGAAATATCTTTATTTTTTCTTGTAATATCTCCCATAAGAACATCATGGAAAGTAGTTTTACCTTCTGTTGGCACTCTTAATCTAATAACAGGTTTAATTCCTTGATCTTCATAAGCAGCTCTTTCTTCAGCACTTAAATTAGCACAGTGTCTATCATAACCTTGAACTGAACTCTTATTAGCTTTTTGTTCTTGCCTTACTTTATCAAGTCTTTCAGGAGTACAATAACAATAATAAGCCATGTCTTTCTCAACTAACATTTGTGCGTATTTTTGATATAATTCAAATCTTTCGCTTTGAATATATGGACCATATTCTCCGCCAACAACTGGGCCTTCATCCCATTTTACATCTAACCATTGTAAAGTTTGATATAAATCATCTAAAGATTCATCACTGTATCTTTCTCTATCAGTATCTTCAACTCTTAGTAAAAATTGTCCACCTTGAGCTTTTGCATAAAAATAATTGAATAATGCTGTTCTTACTCCACCGATATGTTGTAAACCAGTTGGGGAGGGTGCATAACGTACTCTAACACTCATAAAATTAAGAGCTCCTTTAACTAAAAACGTTTCGTCTTAGATTACTAAAATTTAATAATAATAGCAACAATTCTATAAGATTATAGATATAAAGCAAACCCTTTACTCATCTAATATTATATAAATTTAAATATCTTATTAAATTTACTATACTATATTATAATAAATTAATTATAATATGATTGTGAAAAAGGTGAAATTCCTTGCAGACCAGCTACTGTTAAAGTCAGACCACTAAAATATAAATAACCTACTGGACTTTAGGCTATACTAAAGTCTCCTAAATTGGAGTCGAAAAATGAAAAAATTTTTAACTGTGCTATTAATTTTAATAGTATCATTATCTACAGTCTTTTCTGCAGGAACAAAAGAAAATGTTGAAATCAATGCTACAATTGAATTTATTGATTCTTATAATAGAGAAGTTACAATTCCTTATAATCCTTCAAGGATTATCTCACTTGGTCCTAATATTACAGAAATTATTAGTTCTTTAAACATTAACAAACTTGTGGGAAGAACAGATTACTGCGATTTCCCTAATGAAGTATTAAGTTTAGATTCAATAGGTTCTGTTTTAAATCCAAGTATAGAAAAGATTATTGAACTTGAAGCAGATCTTGTTATTGGATCTGCTCATTGTCCTATTGAATTATTAGATAACCTAGAAAAACTAGGAATTCCTGCAATAGCAATATATGATGATAATAATATTGAAGGTTCTTACAAAATTGTTGAAAAAATAGGACATATAATCAAAGAAGATGCAAAAGCAAAAGCTATAAATGATAAAAACAAAGAATTAATTCAATCAATAATAAATAAAACCCAAAATTTAAATTCAAAATCAGTTTATTATGTTGTAGGATTTGGCAGTTGGGGAGATTTCACTTGTGGTGGTGATACATATATTGGGGAAATGTTAGATTTAATTAATGCTGATAATATTGCAAAAGATGTAAAAGGTTGGGCATATAGTATAGAACAGTTAATCGATAAAGACCCTGAAATAATAATAGTATCAAAATATTATGATTCAAAAAATCAATTTACAAATACTTTTCCATACTCTAAACTTAGTGCTGTTAAAGCTAATAAAGTTTATGAAATTGATAACAATCTTTTAGATAGACAAGGGGTTAGAAATTCACAAGGGTTACTAGAATTAGCAAAGATTATATATGCAGAAAATTTTGAAGAATAAAAAAACAACACTATTTATTTTTATAAGTATTCTTATTGCAATAACCTCCCTTTTCTTATCAATATCAAAAGGGAGTGTAAATATATCTTTAAACGAAATAATAAATATTGTTTTTAACAAAGAAAATGTAAATTCATCTCATAAATTTATAATCTTAAATTTAAGAATACCAAGAACTATTAGTGTAATAATGGTTGGTATGAGTTTATCTCTTTGCGGTGCAATATTCCAAACACTTTTTAAAAACCCTTTAACTGAACCTTACTTACTTGGAATATCATCAGGAGCTGCATTAGGAGTTACCATAGCTAGTATATTTAATTTATTTACATTTATTAGTGGAATATGGAGTACTTTTGCATTCGCTTTTATTTTTTCATTATTGAGTGCTTTTTTAATATTTTCACTTGCAGGAAAAAATAAATCATCTCTATTAGTAATCCTTTTATCAGGTCTAGCTATTAACTTTTTCACGTCTTCACTTAACTCATTACTATTATTTTTTAATAGAGATAAAATACAAAATATTATTTTTTGGCAAATGGGATCATTTTCTCTAAGTTCTTATGAAAAAATTGTATTTACAACTCCTATTATGATTATTCTAATTTTCATATTATTAAATAAATCAAAACAATTAGATGTATTATTGCTAAGTGATGAAACTGCAATTTCAGTCGGATTAAATGTCCATAAGGAAAGATTAACGTTATTAATATTAACAACTTTACTTACAAGCATATGTGTTGGGATTTCCGGAACTATTGGTTTTGTTGGATTAATAATTCCCCATATTGTTAAACTAATATTCCCTTTACGTCACAAAATCATTCTCCCTTTCTCTTTATATTTAGGGGCTGTCTTTACTCTTTTATGCGATGTAATTTCTAGAGTTATTATTCCAAATACAGAAATCCCGATTGGTATAATAACAGCACTTTTTGGAGCTCCATTTTTTATATATATTCTCAAAAGAACAAAGAAAGGATTATTATGAAAATAAAAACTAATAATTTCAACTTTAATTATAATAACAATATTATTTTTGAAAATTTAAATATTGAATTTACTCCTAATAAAATTCATGGAATTTTAGGACCTAATGGTTGTGGAAAGACTACTTTATTAAAATCTCTAATTAAGTTATTAAAAGTTGATAACAATTCAATATATTTAGAAAAATTTGATATTAATAAAGTTGAAAGAGAATTCATCTCTAAAAAAATAGCTTATGTAGAACAAAGTTCTAATGAGATTCCTAGAATAAAAGTATATGAGTACATAACACTTGGAAGATTTTTATTCGATGATTTTTATGATATTAATAATCCCATTATAAATAAAGTAATTACTCTTTTAAAAATTGAAAATTTAAAAGATAAATTTTTTACTGAATTAAGTGGAGGAGAAAGGCAAAAAGTTATTATTGCTAGGGCATTAGCGCAAGAAACAAAAGTTATTATTCTAGATGAGCCTACTGCAAATTTAGATCCATTACACCAATTTGAAATAATGGAACTTCTAAAAAATCTAGTAAAAAAAGAAAACTTGACTATTATTACAACTCTTCATGATATTAATTTAGCCTATTATTATTGCGATGAAATAGTACTAATTAAAGATAAATTTATAAAAAAAGGAAAAACTAAAGAATTAATAAATCAACAAAATATTAAAAAATTCTTTAGTTTGAATAGCACGTTTTTAAAAGATTCTAACTCGGAAAAATATTATATAATGCTTAATCCTTTATAAAATCTACTATAGCATTATTACATTCTTCACGAAGAGATTCTTGATTAAAATATTGACATAAATGATTAGAACCTTTTATTAATAATATGTTATTCTTTTTATTATTCTCTAAAAGTGAAATTGATTTTTTTACATCAACAGAGAGATCTTTATCACCAAATATACTAAACATAGATCCTTCATATTTCTCTAATTCAGTAATAGCTCTTTTTCTAATTTTATCTAATTCTAGAATTTGTTTTAATATAACATTTGACCAATATCTCTTTCCTAAAGTTTGATCATCATTTTCTTCTCTTTCACAGATACCCCAAAAAGTCTTATCCATTTTCCATGGAATATCAATTTCTTTTCTAAATAAACTATATATTAAAGCTTTTGGATATGAGAAACCTGATATATAAAATGCTGGTGATATTAACGCTGTTTTTTTAATATGAAATTCACTGCTAACAATAGTAGATATTAAACCTCCCATAGAATGACCAATTACATATACTTCATTATATTCTTTTTTCAAATAACCTAATGATATTCTAGCAATATCTAACCAATTTTCACTATTTGTTTTAATAAAATCTTCTTTTGTTACACCATGACCAACATAACGAGGGCAAAATACATCAAAACCTGCTTCATATAATTTTAAACTGGGATAAACCATTTCACCAGGATACCCTTTATAACCGTGGAGCGCTAAAATAGCAGTGTGACTTTGATTTTTATGTAACATTTTCCAAGGAGATGCACATACCAATGCTTGAGAATCTTCTTTTTCATAAAAAGACTCAAGCAAATTATATAAGTCATCATTTTTATTTAAACGACTATACCCTTTACAAAGAGTAATTATTTCATTCAATTTATCATTCCTTTAAAACAAAGATACTATTTTAGAATATTTCTAAAATAGTATCTTATAAATTACATTCCAATAGTTCTTTGATTTTGAGCAAAATTTGCTTGCCCACAGTTTTCTATTATAGCTAAATTCAAATTAATATAATTAATTGCATCCATACCTAAAACAGGAGAAACTGCATCATTATAAATTCTTGAATTTTTAATAGCATCATTATCTTTAACACAAATCTTTTGATAAAAATCAAGGCCTGTAGTTCTCAAATATTTTGGGGTATTTTCAAAGTCAGGAATAACTTTTTGAATAGCTTTTACAATACTATCACTATCTTTTATCAATCCATTGGCAATTCTAAAGTGGAATAAATACCAAAGGGAAATTCCTGGATTACTCCAACATAAGTTAACTTTTTTCTTTTTTGCAACTGGCATTAATTCTTTTACAGATTTAACATCTAGATTAAGATCTTCAAAAGAGAATACTAACCAAACTTCATTGAATTTATTCCTTGATTTCAATCTTGAAGATAAAGAAATTAATTTATCTAAAGATTTTTCACCATTAGCATATTCTACACTTAGATTTGAATACCTAGAAACTTTTCTAACTTGAGAGAAAAATAATGCTTCTTGTTCACTTGCACATACTATTAACATAGTCTTTTTTGGTGCTTCACTTTTTCTTTTTCTCTTATTCATGCTTATTCATCCTCCTTTTTATCATCTACAAAATAAAAATCACTTAATAGAGGAAGAGCTCCAAAAGCTCCTTGCATATATTGATTACTTGTTAAATCCCTACTTCTAGAATATCTAAAGTCCGCTAAGGAATAATATACTGTTTCACTCTTCTCATTCTTTTGAGCAAAATATACACCATCGCGTCTTAATAATCCTGGAATTAATAATGAAGGATTACAATCTACTGCTAATAATTGTGAGCCTGTTTTATCATTACATTCTTCAAAGATTTCAATAATATGTTTTAATACATTTGGGTGTAATAACATACCAAAATCATCAATTATTATTGTCCTATTTTCAATAAAACTTTCAAAAAAGGCTATACCAATTAAACAAAGTCTTCTAAGTGATAAACTTTCTAAAGAATAATATGTTGCATAAGACTGCATTACGTTTGTATGTGAGAATACTAGGCGTCCTTTTAATACTTGAATATTTTTAATATCAGTAATATCTAAAGCCCATAAAAAATTGATTAATTGTTCAACCCAATTTGGATGAGCTGTTATTTGATCAATAATATATTTTTCACTTAATGAAGAAACACCCATTGGTAAAATATTTAAATTTGTATTAAACCAATTTATTACAGGAGTACATGTTTCTCCTTCTTTTTTTGCAGATTCAGCTAAGAAAGAGTGTTTTTCATCAATCTTCTTAATTAATCTTTTCTTTTCTCCTCTATACATCTTACCGAAACGATACTTATAAGAGATTGGAGAATCATCATCTGCTAGCGGATCGACATCTTCAATTCTTTCAAACATCAATTTCTTACTTCTATTAAATGCATAATATAGAGATTCATGTGTGATTTTTTTGTTATTAGCTGAAAAAGAATAAATTGCAATAATAGAAGGCTCTTCTTCTAAATTATCAATATTCCCTTTTTCTAAAACAAATCTTAGAGTGATTGTACAAGGAGTATTTTTTTCTCTTGTATAAGCAAAACTAGTACCTGATAGAACTCCAAGAGGGTTTTCGACATCTTCTGTAGAACATAAGATACTCTTTAAAGATTCTAATGCTCTAACAAATGAACTCTTACCTGCTCCATTTGGCCCTATAATAGCTGCGCTTTTAATTAAGTTTAATTTATCATTAACTTGAACTATTTTTGAACTAGAAAATCTATTATCTTTAATAGCTTCAAATGAAATGGTTTGAGATTCTTTTACTGATTTAAAATTCTCAATTGACATGTTTAATAACACGTTATATTCCTCCCTCTCAATATTATAAAATATATTTTTCCATTCTCTCTTGAAGATATGGATATTTTCCTATTTGATCTAAAAAAACCAATGGTAATTTATAGTTACCATGATTATCAGTTGCAAGTAAATCTGCAATTTCATTATTTACAAATTCTAAACCTTTGTTTGATGCTAAGCTTCCAGCATTGACTTGAATTAAAACTCCCATATCTCTAAGAGTATCTAATTCAGGTGATCCAACTTTTAAATAAGGATATCGCTCCACATGAGCTAAGATTAATTTAAGACCTGATTTAATTAATTCATAAAACTTATCAATAAAATCACTTGGTGGCAATGTAGTTGGTAATTCTACTAATTGATAACGAGAAGCAATTGGAATTCCAATAATTTTCTCTTGATTTAAATAATAATATTCACTACCTAAAAAACAATCTATGTTATATGTTTCTTTTGCTAATTTTTTTAAAAAATTAAACTGTTCTTTTATTGAACTTATATTTGTATGAACATAAGGATTATATAAATGAGGAGTACAAACGATAGCACTAAAGTTAGCTCTCTTATATACCTCAAGCATTTTATCCAAATCTTTTGCTGTCAACCTTCCATCATCTATATCTGGAAGCAAGTGTGTATGAAAATCTATATAACCCATAGAGAAAGTATATCCTAATATGATAATAAAGTGAAGAAAAAAAGTTAATGACGTAAAAAATAGGCTATTATAATAAATAATAGCCCATTTTTTATGAATGTTGTCGTTTATTTTGTAAAGATTTTTAAGATATATCCTTAATTATAACTTTTTTGCACCTAAATTAAACCAAAATTCCTCTATTTTTTTTCCAGATACTATAAGAGTTGGAAAGCCTTGTTTTGATTTATGATCAAATAACCACTCAAAAATTAATTCTTTCGAAAAACTATCTAGACCTCCAAGGATAAAGATTTGATCAAATGCTTCACTACTAATCCATCTTTTTATTTGTGAAAAAGCAATATCAGTTTTTCCACTTTTATATTTTTTTACTACTATATTCGGATTAGGAAAAATTACAACTGATGATGTAAAATCTACTACTGCAATTTTCCCATCAACTTTATATTTTTCAAATACAGCTTTAGAATCTTCATTTTCTATAACAAATATTTCTTTTCTTTCTTTAGCTTCCATAAAATTCCTAGTTATAAATTTGGGATTGTGCTACATTTGTATCAAATTTATATTGCTCCATTCTACTTAACTGATTATAAGCATCTTCTTCAGGATATATACTATAAACCTCTTTCATTCTTATAATTGCAGCTTCTCTATCTCCTAAAGCTTCTTTAACTAAAGCAGAATTATAGCCAGATTTAAAGCTTTTTGTTTCTTGCCAAGACATATTAAAATTATCATAAGCAACTTTTAAACTACCTTTTGATACAGCATCCATTGCAACATTAAAATAACTATCAGCTTTTTTATCTTTTTTCAAAGTAATATTTGCTGTAACGTATTGAGGAGATAATTCTTTTACTATTTGTTTTTCTCCTGATAACAATGCTTCTTCAAATAAAGATTTCATTGATGGCAACGTAACCAATCTATCAGTAAATTTAACCTCATTATTAACTGTTTTATTATATGAATTTGATGCTATAATTTCTCCTGTATTAATATCAATAACTTTATAACTATATTTAACATGAGCTTGTTGGATTATCTTTACTTCTCTTTCATCAGAATCAATATACTTATCTAATGTTGGATCATCTTCATAATCAGGATTTTCGATTTGAATATAATCTCCAATAAGAGGATATTCTTCATAATCAAAATAATCTATTTGACTTACAAGTAGAGCTTGGACACCTAAATCTCTTAATTTTGATAAAGTATTAATTCCATAATTTAGATTTTCTAAATAAACATCTGTAATAGATGGTTTAACAATATTGAAATAAGAAGTTTTATATAAATCTAAATATAAACTTTGAGTAAAATCTTCAGCAACATGAAAAGGCATTCTATATTCGTAACCAGTATAGACTCTCTCTTCAACATCGTCATATCGAATATCAACAAAACTATCAGGAAAGATTGGAGCATCAGATACTTTCATAGATGCAATTGCCAAATTCTTATATTTAGTTAAATCGTATTTTGCAGGTTTCAAATATGAAACTGATACTGATGTAGAGCAAGAAATAAAAGAAATTAATATAAATATTAATAATAAAAATGTATTATTTTTCTTTTTTAAATTCTTCATAAAATATCCTCATTAAAATGTGTTTCTATATATATTACAAATTAACTAAAGTAAAATTACAAAATATAACATTTTTTTCATAAATTTATTAACTTTTGTATTCTTTTTTACAAAATATGATCAAATAATCTTAATTGATTATAAATATATTAATTTTACCTAAAATCCTTAAAAAAAATTGTTGAAATTAATTTTTTTTTTGCATTATTTATTGACGAGTTATAACTACTAATTTATCATAATTTATAGATATAAATGAAATAATATTGAAATTGGAGAAAAGTATGGCACGTGACGAATTCGATGATGAATTAGATCTTGAAGAGGAGAGATATTTCAACGATTTAGATTTTGATGATGAAAACTATATCGAAGATATAGATGCCCCTCCGGTAGGAGACTTTGATGATGATGAGTCATTAGATGATATAAGAAATGATGACGAGTTAATCAGTGACAATTTCTTTTTTGGAGAAGATGAAAACTATGATGAAGACATCGAAAGTGTAAGTGTCGATTTTGACTCTAGTGATGATTTCGAAGACGAAGATTTTGAAAATTCTTTTTTCAACAAAGATGAAGAAGAATGGGAATATTAAATCATATTTTTTAAAATAGAGCCGAAAGGCTCTTTTTATTTTATCTTTTAGCTTTATTTTTTTTATGTTTTTTTATTTTGCATATTGTCTGAATATTTTTACATTTTTTGTATATTTCAATTTACAAAGAAAATTATATGTTGTATATTAACAATCATAATCATAGGAGAGACGGTATGAAGAAACAAAAAATATTATCATTATTACTTATCATAGGTTTAGCAACAACTTCATTGTTTGCTCAAGGCGCTCAAGAAGCAGCAGCTGTAAGTGGTGCAAGTACAACTAAAATTGGTATTTCAAAATTATTACCACACCCAGCTTTAGATGCAGTAGAACAAGGTATTCAAGATCATCTAGCAACAACAGATTATAAAGTTGAATATGATTTCCAAAATGCTAATGGAGATATCTCAACAGCTGGTTCAATTGCGAGACAACTAAAAGGTAACAGTGATATTGTTGTAGGTATTGCAACTCCTTCAGCTCAATCTCTAGCAAATACAATCACAGATATTCCAGTAGTATTTTCTGCTGTAACTGATCCAGTTAGTGCTTCTTTAGAAGGCGGAAATCTTTGTGGTGTATCTGATTTAAATCCTGTTACAGCTCAAATCAAATTATTAGTTGAATTAACTGGTGCTAAAACTGTTGGTAATGTATATGCTAGTGGTGAAGCAAACGGTGTTGTATTAATGGAAATGGCTAAAAAAGCTTGTGAAGAATTAGGCGTTGCTTTTGTTGAAGCTGCAGTTTCTAATACAAGTGAAGTTAAAATGGCTGTTCAATCTATTATTGATAGAGTTGATGCAATTTATGTAGCAACTGATAATACTGTAATTTCAGCTGTTGCAAGTATCGATGATGTTTGTAATAAAGCTAATAAACCTTACATGAGTGCTGACCCAACAAGTACTGGCGATTTAGATTGCTTAGTATCATGGGGTTTCAACTACTATAACTTAGGTTTACAAACAGGTATGGTAATTGAACAATTATTAGATGGAGCTACTCCAGCTAGCATTGGTTCAGTTTATCTAACAGATCCATCTGATTTCGAACTTTGGTTCAACTTAGATGTAGCTGAAAAACTAGGTATTTCAATTAGTGATGACCTATTAGATTCTGCTGCTGTAGTTATTAAAGATGGTGTTAAAACTAGCAAAGAATAAATATTTTTTATTTATCTTTTATTATTTTTCTTGGGATGCTGCGTATGTGGCATCCTATCATTGTTCTTATAGAGGTATTATATGATTGAAGGAATCTTCGTCGATGGATTAATTTTTTCCATTATGGTTATTGGGATATTGATTTCCTTTAGAGTTTTAGATTTTGCTGATTTAACTTGTGATGGATCAGTAGCAACAGGAGCTGCTGTTACTGCGATGGTCATAATTAATGGTGGGAGCATTTTCTTTGCTCTTATATTGGCCTTCTTGGCCGGTTGTGTAGCAGGGATGGTAACAGCTACTATTCATAACAAATTCAAAATACCAGGCCTACTTGCTGGTATTTTAACTATGACAATGCTGTATTCAATAAATTTAAGAATTTTAGGAAATAAAGCTAATGTTCCATTATTAAGAATCGAAACTTTTTATACTATTATTCCAGAGAGATTTAGTTCTTTAAATTCTTCAGTTGCTGTTTTAATTGGAACTCTTTTTGTAGTTCTTATTGTAAAAGTCATTGTTGATGTGTTTTTTAGAACTGACTTAGGATTAGCTGTTGGTGCATTAGGTGGAAATGAACAAATGGTTATTTCACAGGGAATGAATCCAGAATATCTTAAATTATTAGGTATTGGTGTTTCAAATGGATTAATAGCATTATCAGGTGGCTTATTAGCACAATATCAAGGATTTGCAGATGCAAACTTAGGACAAGGTATGGTTGTTCAAGGTCTTGCTGCTATTATGATTGGTGAATTCTTATTCTCTAGTAATAGAATTTCATTAATTACACTACGTGCTGTATTTGGAGCATTAATTTATAAAACTTTAATGTTCTTTGGTAGAAAATATGGATACTTAATTAATATCACTCCTAATGACTTTAAATTATTAACAGGTATCTTAGTTATTATTTCTCTTTGGGTTGCTAAAAGTAGATCAAATGCAAGTGATAGAGCTGCTAAGAAAAATGCAATAAAAAGAACTCAACAACAAGGAGTAAGCTCTGATGATTAAACTAGATAACTTAACAAAAGTTTTTTACCCAGGTACTGTAAATGAAAAAGTTGCAATTAATGGTGTAAATTTACATATTCAAGAAGGCGAGATTGTTTGTATTATCGGATCTAATGGTTCTGGTAAATCCACATTATTTAATTTAATAAGTGGAACATACCCATTAACTAATGGAACTATTGCATTCAATGAAAATGATATTACAAAAACTCCTGAATATAAAAGAGCAAAATATATTGGTCGTATTTTCCAAGACCCAACTAAAGGTACAGCCGCAAACATGAGTATTGAAGACAATCTAATAACTGCTTCAACTAAAGGAATGAAAAGTTTAAAGATTAGCTTAAATAATGAAAAACGAGCACAATTTAAAGAATTATTAAAACCAATTGGTATGGAAGACAGATTAAAAGACAATGTAGGTCTTTTATCAGGAGGACAAAGACAAGCTCTAACTTTATTAATGACTGTAATGAGTAATCCAAAATTAATTCTTCTTGATGAACATACCGCTGCTTTAGATCCTCGAAATGCTGATATTGTTATGGATTTAACTCAGAGATACATTGTAGAAAAAAATCTTACCGCTATGATGATTACTCATAATATGAAATTTGCTATTGAATTTGGAACAAGACTAATTATGATGGATGAAGGTCAAATCATCTTGGATGTAAAAGGTGAGGAAAAACAAAAATTAACAGTAGATAAGCTTGTTGAAATCTTTAGAAACATAAAACAAAAAGATTTTGTTGCAGATGAAGAATTATTAAACGTTTAATAAAACAAAATATTATATTAATTATGTATTATATTAATTATGGCTACCAAATATTAATTAGGTAGCCATTATTTATCTATCTTGCAATTATTGATTCTATCAAATTTGCATGATTAGGTTTAACAACATAATCATTAAACGTTTCCTTATGTAATAAAGCGTTGTTCATTCCATAATAATTTACTTCAATATCATATGTTCCAGGATCTATCATAAATGAGCCAACCCAAGACATTGCTGGAAAGAAATGAGAAGTTCTCAAATCACCTTGTCCTTCTGAAATGATTGAAAAGACAGTGAATAAATCACTAAATAATGTAGAACTTGTAGAAGATGAGCCTTCTTCTGTATAGGCAGTATCAACTATCGATTTTGTAATTTCTCTAGAAACAGCTCTAAAATATGCTCTTAAATATTCTGCACTACAATTTTGCTCTAAGGATTCTAAAGCAATTAATTCAATATTTTCAAAAGGTTGTAAGTTATATACATTGCCATCCACATTTATATCAATACGATTAATAGCTGTACCTCTAATTTGTGGTCGTGAATAAACAACATTTGAATAATATGGGGGATGATAAACTCCATCATCATCAACATATTCATCAACAACTAAGACATTATAATCAGTTTTAGAAACTTTTGTTGGGGCGTATCCTGAGAAAGCTAAAAAGTTAATCATAGTAGAATCATTAGTTACATTACCTAAATTTTCAAAAGCTGTATAATTATTTGATTTATAATATTTATTTAATAATTTATATGTGGCAACGCCCTTTTCTCTAGATATTCTAAAAGTATCATAATCACCATATTCATAAGAAAAAAGTGCTGATAAAAAATAACTCAAAGAGGATGCAACAAAAGTAGAATCAAAAGCATTAACTTTATTTGATAAATCAATTGCTGCAGATTGATTATCTGCTATTTGCTTTTCTATTTCAGCTCGTAATCGAGGTAATTCTTGCTCTCTTAATTGAAGTTTTTCTAAACTCCGTCTTACTTCTACCATAGAATCTTCAATTTCATTTAAATGATAATAATTTAAAGAAAGGAAAATATTTGTATATATATCTTCATAAAAAGCATGATTATAATCTCGTACACTTTCATTGAGCAAAAAAGATCCAACATTTGCAGATATACTTTTTGTAAAATTTTCTTCAATAGCTCTTTCAGCATTTGTTAAACTATATATTGAATCCTGATATTTTTTAGCTGAATGTGCAACAATACCTTCATCTAAATTATATACAATTTGCCCCTGCTTTTTTAAAATATTATCAGAATTTAATCGCAAAAAAGTTAAGGCAGCATCATAATTACCATAATAATAATTAGATTCAGCTGCACTTATATCAACATAAGAAGAACAACTAATTGTAAATATTATATTGAAAGCCAATAAAATTGGTATAATTAACTTCTTCACTAAAACAATTCTCCTTCAATGATTGATACAGCTTTATCCATAGCTTTGTTTCTTGCTGTTTCTTCACTAATTCCAATACCTCGAGAATCTTTATTTATTGAAAAGATTACACTTTTATTGTCAATCAATTGAACTTGTAAATTAAATCCTACATGATATAAATTTTCATTTGTACTAATAGAGCCTTCATTATAATCAACTACCAATATTGCAGATGAAGGCTCTAAACTAACTCCTCCATCAATAAGCATTGTTTCAACAACGTTTTGAAGTTGATTTGATATTGATGAATCTGATGAATTAACTTGAACTTGAATTTTTAAATTAGACTTTATATTAGCTATTTGTTTTTCTATATTTAATAAAGGAGATACAACATTAGAATTTTCTAAAACAGATAACTGATCATAATATTTTTGAATTCCTAATGCAATTTTTTGAGCTCGTATTAAATCATTTAAATATTGAAAATCATTTTTATTACCCCTATTCATTAATGAAGAAATTTCACCATTTTTTGGAGTAATTATTTCTCTTGTTTTATTAATTGCTATTCTCTTATCTAAAGCAACTCGAATAAAATAAATACCTTCACCGTTTTTAAAAGTATTTACAACTTTAACTCCAATAAGATCATCAACACTTGTATCAATAAATCCTCTAGTACTAAATGAAGAGGTCGTATCATTTTCAAAAGTTTGCATTGCATTTTTTATGCTAGTATTGAAAATTTGAGATAATGAAATTTTAGCATTTTCTTCAGCTTCTTCTAAAGTAGATCCAGAACCTACAGCTACCATATAACTATTTTTGTTATATGTTGAATCATATTGATTAATAAACCAACTCGGCATTGATGTATTTGTTGACGCACAAGAAATAATTAATAAAATGGATAATAATAAAATGATAATTTTTCTATTCACAAAAGCTCCTTTTTAATTAGAAACGATAAGAACTTCTTTCAACTTTCTTTTTAACTGTTTCTTGTCCTAACCAAACTTTTTGTCCAGTTTCGATATTAATTAATTCCATATCAACATAATATGTTCTAATAGCTGTATTTGAAACTTGATCTAAATTAAACTTAACACTTCCTTGAAGCATGAAATCAGCACCAATTTCTTCCCCTAATTCTGCAGCAGTTTCACTACTTGCATTATATTGTTGGCTTACTTTTTCTTCTCTAAAATCATCTCTAAATTCAAAATCAGCAGCTGTAATAACTTTGCCTGAATTAACTAAAGCCATTTCAAATTTTTTACTAATGATAGTTGTATCCATATGTTCACTAGATCTATTTTGGATTCTTCCAACAATAACTGTTGGTTTCATGTTTGAATTATCCATTAAATAATCCATAATCCAAGGAGATGATAAACATTGGCTAACTAAAGTCTGAGAGACTATTCTGATATCTGTATCATTCCAATATCCTGATAAATCTTCATTATAGTCATCATCTAATCTACTAACACCTGATGTTGCACATGATGTTAAAATCACTGCACAAATCATTAATATTAAAACAGATTTTATTCTTTTCATATATTTCCTCATTTTATTCTTCAATTATCTTATCTAAAATTTCTACCATCACATCTACATCAATTTTATCATTTTCATCACTCAAAGCTGCAATTTCAGCGTTCTTCTCATCGACAATCTGAGAATAAGCTTGTTGTAATGCAGCAAGTTGATCAGCTTTGTTTTCTTGATTTGCAAGGTTTATTTGTTCAATAGCTATAGCATTTCTCTCTTTAGCTGTTGCTAAAGCTTCAAGGGCTGCAATTTTTCTTTTTTCTAAAGATCTTTTCATATTTTCAGCTTCTGCTTTATATGCATCACTTAAATATTTTTTATCAAAGGATGCTATTACCCATATAGCTTCAGTATCAGGGTCTTGATATAAATTTTCTATTATTACATTTCTAAGAGTTGTATTAACTACTTGCAATGAAATATTTTCAAAAGCTGTTAACTCGTTTGTCCCATCTGGAAAACCTGCTTCATTTGTATAATTTTTTACTGCAGTATTAACAAGTATAGAAACTTGTCTTGCTATCTCATCTCTAGCGCCTGCTTCAGCTCTCATCTTACTATTTATTTGATTAGATAGTTGTCCCATACCAACCCCATAAAATCTATGTTTATCAACTGGAGTTAAAACTGTCCAATAAGGAGCACCATCTTCAGTAAATTCTGGATGGTCACTTAAATAAGGGGATTTTGTAGCACAACTAGATAATAAAATAAGTATTGTCATTAATATTAAAATATTTTTTTTCATTATTCACCTCTATCATCTTCCATGATGATTAAGCTATAAAATAGATTATTAGATTGATCATACCAATAATCGATTCTCTGTATTTTTTTTACAACGGCTAATTCTTGATGAACTTTTCCCTCTTTGGAAAAAGTGGAATAATTATTTTGGACCATACCAAAATAATTTTGTAAATATGATGTTTCACTTCCATATTGTGAAGAAATATCATATATGGCCTCATGGTCTGCTGCATATATTGAATCTACAAACAAGCGATAAGCCAAAGTTGAACCAACTCCTACAATATAAGAATCAATTTTAGGTCTCTCTGTAATCCAAGTAGGATATCCATTCTCATCATATTGAGCTTTATATATTCTCTCTTTTCCAACTTTCCTAGTATCTTCAGCTATTACAATACATCCGGCCTCTGAAGAAAAATAAATCTCTAATATATCTAAGGCTTCAATTATTTTGGGTATTTTTTCATCTTGATAAACAAATAACTCTTTTGTTTCAAAATATGTGGTTCCAAGATTTGATTTATCTTCGCTAATCAATAGTTTATTTAAAACCAAATAATCTTCAATAGAAATATTTTTTGCAACATTTATTATAGCAGCTTCAAGCATTTTTTCTTTTGTACTATAAGGACTTGAGACACCTACATAAACATTATCTTTATATTTACTTAAATTAAGCAATGATAAATCATGTTGAATTTGTTTATTATATTTATCTAGCTGTGATACATCATCTTTTTTAGTAGTTACACAGCTAGATAATAAGATTAATGAAAATAATATTATAATTAACCTTTTCATATATTATTAATCTTTATTAGATTTCACCATTTAATAATGCTGAGAATGCATCTGCCATTTTTTGGTTTGCTGCTTCTGCAGCTTCATTTACTGCAAAGTTTTCAGCTACAGCTTGAGATGCTGGTTGAAAAGCTTTTTCTACATTTTCTAGAGGAATTCCCATTAATACATAAACAGTTCCATCATCAGCTTGGTATAACTTTTCTCTTGTTACTCCGTTTAATACACTTTGAGATACTTGAACTGAAATTGCTTCAAAAGCATCAATATTTTGTCTATTATCTCCTGATCCAGCATCATTTACATAAGTTTTAATTACTTCATTAACACTTGTTGAAATCCATTCAGAAATGGCAGTTCTACCTTCTGCTTCAGCTCTTTTTATTGAAGTTTGTAAATTTGCAGCTTTTGCTGTTCCAACTGCATAATGCATATCAGCTGCTTTTGGTGTATTTAATATCCATTCAGGTAATGAATCTAATAACGAATTTGATTTTTCAACTGGAGGTTCTACTGTTTTAGAAGTTGATGCACAACCTATCATTGAAAATAATGAAACTACTACTAATAAACTTAATAAAAATTTTTTCATAAAGACTCCTTCTTTTATATTCTTGTTTAGTATACAACAAAAACAACCATAATCAAAATAAATTACAACAATTAATAATTATTATAACAAAACCATTTTTGTTACAAAAATATATGTCAAATTTAATTTATTACACAATTGTAACTATTATATTCTATCTTATAAATATTGTCTTCAGTACTATATAAAAAAAACTCTTCTTATTAGAATAATTCCAATTTGAAGAGTTTATTATATTTAAATTATAAATTTATTTATCAGTTTCTTTCCATAATTTTTCTAATGAATAGAAATCTCTTAGTTCTTCACTCATTAAGTGAATAACAACTGAATTACAGTCAATTAATTCCCAACCATCTCCAGCTGGAGTTTTATGTCTATCATTAACATGTAAATCTAAATCATTAAGTAATCCCCAAAGATTGTGTGATACACCTCTTAAGTGTCCAATACTTGTTACTGTTGCAATAACAAAAGCATCTGCCCATGAACATCTACCTTCAACATCAATAACATTAACGTCTCTACATCTTTGGTCATCTAAATATTGTACGATTTGCTCAACTTTATTTTCTAATTCGTTTTTCATAAATCCTTCCTCGCTTCTAGTTGTTTCACTTGATTCAACCATGTATTTAAATACGTTGCACTTCCATTTATTCTTTCTAAATCTTCAAAATAATAAATATTTTGATTTTCAATTTTATCTAATAAATACAATAAATCATCATTAGAGTATTTATTTATCAAGTTATATAACTCTGATTTATTATCTTTATATATTTCTAATAAAGAATCTTTAGTTCCTATTTGATCCTTTAATAAATTTAATATCTCGTTTTCTAAACCTTTATCAATATCGATATAAATTATAGTTTCTATTTCTAAAATAGTTAATAATTTGATATCATCAATTTTTCGATTATCATAATTAATCACTATAAATGATTGATTATTAATAATACATAAATAATTCTCACTATATCCTCTTAGCAATATAGCATGTTCTTTATTTTCAATCTCATTTGGTTTCTCACTTTGGGAACATGAACTAAATATAAGGATAAATATTAAGAGAACTATTATTTTTCTCAAAAGGTTCCTCCATCCTTTAAATAATCATATAATCCTCTAGTTGAGGTTGCAAATGTTGTTGCATTACCTTTAAAAAGATGTTTCATTTGTTTTAAAACATTAAAACATATTATTTCTAAAGATTCCATTCTGTTATATGCAACACGTTGTTCATCTGTTAAATATGTTCTTCTAGGCTCTAAATAATCTGCTAAATAAATTATTAAACCTAATCTCCCCATATCTTTATTACCTAATGTATGCCATCGAATTGCAGTTTCATAATTTTCAAATCCCATACTTTTTACTATATGAGCACCTACTGGAGCATGTAATAATTGAGGATGGTGAACTTCTTCTTTTTCTAAAGAAATTGAATGTTCTTTTGTATATAGCAACAAATCTCTTGCTTCCCAGTTTCTTGCTATATCATGGAGCAATCCACATTTGTAACAATCATCCTTATCTAAATCACAATTAAATCTAGAATTCAAATATACAGCGGTTTCTGCTACTGAAACACTGTGTAAATACCTTTTTGTATTTACATTATCTTTTACAAAATTTTCAAGTTCTATACAACTCATGAGATTTGACATAATCAAGCACTCCAAGAGAAAGCAAAGAATCAATATCTTTATTTTCTTTAATAAAAGTCCTAATAGTTGAAGAAGCATCTTCAAAAATTACATTATTTACAATTTCATAATTTAAATCATTAATATCTAAACTATCATTATTTCTTTTACAAATAATAAATTTAACTTTTTCTTTAAGTATATCAAACTTATACCATTTTGTTAAAGAAGAAACTAAATCATCTCCCATCAACAGCCCAAGTTTATTATCTATATCGTAATGATCATATATGTAATCAACTGTATCAATTGTGTAGGAATAACCACCTCTTTCTATTTCACAAGTTTCAACAATTATTTCTAAATCTTTATCTTGTGGATATAATTCTCTATAATCTTTAAGGGCAAGATTAATCATATTCAATCTGTCCTCAGAAGCTGTTGTTTTATATCCTTCTTTTAATTTATTTGCAAACAAAGGCACAAGAATGATTTTCTTGTACCTTGTTTTCTGATATACGTTATGTATTAAATGTAGATGACCTAAATGAATAGGATCAAAACTTCCACCAAACATCGCATATTCTACCATGGTGTTTCCTCATCAGGACTATCTGGATAATAAGCATCATTATCAACTGTAGTAGTAAATCCACCATTGGATTCCTCACTTCTAGTTTCAACTGTACTGTTATCATTGTCACTAACAATCTTAATAAAAGCTTGTTTTACTTCATCAACACCAATATCAAAATAAACACATAATCCAATTACCTGTTTATCACTATATTTCTTTTTTAATTCTTCTAACCTTTCTTTAGTACCTTCTTCATCAACATGAGTTGCTATAATTACGCTAGGCTTTTCTACAAGCTCTGGGCTATATGATTTTAATTCTTCATATAGTTTTTCATAGGCATCTATGTATCTATCATCTGAAAGGTCTATTAGATATGCTAAACCAGTTGTACGACTAATATGTCTTAAAAATTTATAGCCCATACCTAAGCCTTCACTAGCACCTTCAATAATTCCAGGAATATCAGCTAAAACAATATCATTATTGCCGTAACGCATCATACCTAATTGAGGAATTTTTGTTGTAAATGGATAACCAGCTACTTTACTTCTAGCATTAGTAAGAGCATTTAATAGAGATGATTTACCAGCATTTGGATATCCTACAAATCCGATATCTGCAATAACTAATAATTCAACACCAATTCTTAATGATTCACCAGGTTCTCCTGGTTGAGCGAATTTTGGAGCTTGTCTTGTTGAGGTTCTAAAGTGCCAGTTACCTAAACCACCTTTACCACCTTTTAAAAATACCCATCTATCCACACCAGTTAAATCTTTTATTACATCACCAGTTTGAGCATCTTTAACAACAGTTCCTGGAGGAACCGGAATTTCAATATCTTTACCTTGAGCTCCATAACATCTTTGAGATGAACCATTATGGCCATTTTCTGCTTTGTATGATCTAGTCATCTTTAAGTGTGCTAATGTTCTTAAATTGTTTTTTACAACAAATACTACATCACCACCACGACCACCATCGCCACCATCTGGTCCACCTTTTTGAACGTATTTTTCACGTCTAAAAGAGACACAACCGCTGCCCCCGTTTCCAGAGGCAACGTCTAAATAGGTTTCGTCGGAAAATCCAAACATATGAACCCTTTATTATTTGTTTGTACTATCTATTCAGTAACAAGACATTTGCGGTTAGTGAAATCATTAACCACTACAGTGCCTTCTACAGCTTCAATAGTTACATATTTTCTATTTTTTCTTTCAATAAACTTAACTCTACCATCGATTTTAGCGAATAGAGTATAGTCTGAACCACAACCAACATTTTGACCTGGGTGGAATTTTGTACCTCTTTGACGTACTAAAACTTCACCAGCTGTTACTAGTTGACCACCGAAACGTTTAACACCTAAACGTTGTGCATTGGAATCGCGACCATTCTTTGAGGAGCCGCCACCTTTCTTATGTGCCATTTATCTCTCCTTATTTTGCGATTTGTTCAATCTTGATTAAAGAATATTTTTCGCGGTGACCTTGAGTTCTGCGATATCCTTTTCTACGATGGAACTTATAAACTTTAATTTTTTCACCCTTAATGTCTTCAACAACTGTTGCAACAACTTTTGCGCCTTCAACATAAGGAGTACCAAACTTAGCACCGTCTTCACCAACTAGGGCTAAAACGGAGTTGTATTCAAGCTTTGAGCCAGCTTCTTGATTTACTAAATCAACTTGAACTGTATCGCCTTCAACAACTTTGTACTGCTTTCCGAGAATTTCAACGAGTGCGTACATGTATTTACATCCTTGTTTTTAATATTTTCTATCATTTTTATACCAATTAATAAAAATTCTAACAAGTATTTTTTTAATATAAAATAGTGAAAGTAAAGAAATTATGACTTGATTTACTACCGATTGGTCGGTAATATAATTATATGAAAAATCAAAACACTGCATTAAACTTAATTAAAGTATTTATAGATGAAGGATCTAAGAGGGGCCTTGATAATGTTTCTCTCGCTGATTTAGCTAAAAAGCTAAATATTGCAAAGAGTACTATATTTTCTCATTACAAAAATAAAGATGCTTTAATTGATGAGATGTATACTTACGGAAAAAAATTATCAGCAAAGAGTAAAGTTAACTTCTCTTTTGTTGGTGATAGTGAAGAAGTATTACTTAATGCAGTTGATCACTGGCATGGTATTTATGCTAATAGAACTCTTTTTAATTTCTATAGAATCGTTGAAATGCAAAAATTTATTGATAAAAGAGCAAAAGATATCTCCATCTCAATTGATGCTATGATTATATCTCAAACTAGAATTGTATTAGAAGTTCTAAATGAAACCGGAAGGCTTGATATTGATGAATTAGATTTAGCGATAGAGAGTTTCTCCTCCACTTTTATTAAATATCTCAAAAATGAATTATTCCTTGATAATGGAGAACTACTCTGGGAAGAAGAGCGATTTATTACGAGATTTACTAAAAAATATCAGATATCATAATATATAGATAACACCTTCAAACAATCATATTTGAAGGTGCCATAAATCTTTCATATTAAGACATATTAATAATTCTATTTACCTTCATTGGGACTGCTCCCAATTTAGTTGCTAGTCTTTGTAAAATAAAAGATACTGTAAAATAACGGACCAGTTTATTAATATATTTTTTTATTTAAATCGTTTTGTAGACAAATGTGTACCTACATAACCAACATAAATATTTTCGGCAATATCAATATATATAGAATAATTTTTATCAATTTTTAAATGCATTAAAATTACTCTTTTCACCCTATTAAAAAATACTGCTCTTTCCCGTTTTTTTGATGAATTAGATTTAACAGATAAAGACTCAGGATGATATTCAAAATTTTCAAATTTTTTTCTATTCAAAATAACATCAATTAATATACCTAGAACTTTTTTCCTTTTCTCCGTAGGCAATTTATCAAATTCTTTTTGAAATTTATCATGAAAATAAAATCTATTTGCTTTATAATCACATAATCCTTTTGGTAAATATTTATTATTATTAATAGCATTATAAAATAGATAAAAAAATCTAGTATTCTCATAAAAATTTATATATGACTCAAAATTATTTATATTATTAATTTTTTACATTCATCATAATTAAAAAATTCTTGATCAAAACTTTCTAATGCAGAAATCATACAATTATTATTCTCACTATTTAATGATAATTCTTTCAAATATGAATTAATATCATTAAATTCTACATCAAGTCATTCAATTAAAATAGTTTTATTATCTGCTAAAAATTTAGCAAATAGAATTCTAATATCAGAATCCTTAATAATATTTTGATTCCAAATAGATTTAAGACAATTAAAATAATAAAAAACAGGCTCTTCAAAATTTAGAATTTGTTGCTTCAATTCATTAATTTCATATATTTTATTTTTTATATTTTCCTCAACATTCATTGAAGCAACTTCTTCTCCTAAAAATGGAACATGATTAATTATATATGCATCATTTTCAATTAAGCTCATAATAATTGTACCAACATTTTCTCATACTCATCAAAAAAATCTTTAATATTTTTATTGAATTTCCCATTACTATCTATATCTAATTTGTTAATAGTTCCACCCGATTGCATGAAATAAAAAATAATATCATCTGATGAAATTCTTTTATTCTTAGTAAAAACCCTAAAAGAATTAATTATATGGTCACTATGTGTTTCAATTATTAACTGATTATTATTATCATTACAATATTGAAAAAGGACACACATTAGCTCTGTTTGAGCTTTTGGATGTAAATGAATTTCAGGATTTTCAATACAAATAGTACTATCTTTATTTGATAAAACTGTTAATAAAATTGGAAGAACATATCTAACTCCAATTCCAACATGCCTAATATCAACCCCATCAACTTTTATATTGTAATACTGACTAAGACCTTCTTTAATAATATCAATTCTATCTTTTATTATTCCCATTTTTTTCATAGCTTCTGAAATTTGAAAAATATATGAATTAGAATCTAATTCATTTGAATTCCAAAATAAATAATCTGCTAATGTACTATTATTATATACAGGTTGATACCCTTCTGTATTTTCGCTAGTTTCTTGTTGTATCAATGACAAATATCTATCAGCATGAATAAAAATAAGTTATTCTTGACTATCATTATTTTCATTTATGAATTTGACTTTAGAAAGATTGTTTTTTATATTACTTTTATAAAAAAACTCATTATATTCTTTTTCACAATCATTAACAGAAATAGAAAAATTTTCTGTATCTGAATCATTATTCAATAATTCTTTATAACCGACAAAATCCCATTTGTTTTTAACTATTAAATTTATTTCTTCTTTATCTGTAATTGAAAATAAATTCAAAGCCTGAAGAATAGTTGATTTACCTGAAGAATTAACTCCTGTTAAAATATTAATTTTTTTAAACTCAATTTCATTATTTTTGAAACATTTGAAATTTTTTAATTTAATCTTTTTAATCATAATTCTTTTTTAGAGACTCCTTACTAAATTTAATTTCATAAATTCCTTTATACTTTGATTAGCTATATTAATATTTCTTATGTTATTAGTCCCAGAAGAAATTACAAGCATCAATGAATCATATTCTTTCACGTATAAATCAAATTTCTCTTTTAAATAACCAATTTCTCGAGTATTATCAACTTCATAATCTATAATATTTAATAAAATTTGAGTATATAGAACAGTATTTAATGGACCTTTCCTATCTATATAAGGCTTTCTAAACGCATCATTCCCAAAACAATAGTAAGCTTTATTTAAAGCTATACTATAATCATCAAGCATTCTCTTATCTATATCATTAGTCATTAAATATTCTAAAACTTCATCTAAAAATTTGTTCATACTACCTTCATAATCAAGTTTTCTTTCCTTTTGCCACAAATATGCACCAAAAAACCTTAAAATAAATTCATGATGAACAAATCTATTGGTATTTACACTTTTACTAACCAAGTTATTAAACATTTCATTATTATCAATTTTAGTATAAATATTTCTCATTTTAATATTAGTTATTGAATTTCTTAATTCTTGAGCACTTAATCTAATACCTGTAGAATTTAATCTTTTAAAAATATCTAATTTAACATTATTAGGAGTTTCCTTTTCAATAACATAACAGGTCATTTGGTAATCCCTAATTTTTCTCTTTATATTTATAGGTAATTCTTTATCATTAGGTTTTGTTTTTCGATATTTATAACCATTATAATTCACTAAATATTCTAATCCTGACAATTTTAAGTTTCCAGACATAAATTCATTTATAGCATTTAATCTTTGAAGTCCATCAGCTGGAAAATATTGAGAAGATTCAGTTTGATTCAAATAAATTGAAGGAATTGGAATATTTAATAAAATTGATTCTATTAATAAACTTTTTGACTTATTAGACCAAACAAAATTTCTTTGAAATTTAGGACGTAAATCAATAGTTGGATCTTCCGTACCATCATAACCAGAAATATAATTATAGAGAGTTAATACTGAAAACAATTTTAAAGAATATTTTACATTATCTGGATTGTATGGTTCGATAATATTTGTGCCTTCATCATTAGTTTCAGTATATTCAACACCATCATTTTCAGAATCTATTTTAGCATTAGTTATTTGCAAATAACTTTCAATTATTTCATCTTTTTCAAGTTCTGTAAAAGGTAAATTGGAAATACTATCATAAATATTATCAGTAACTTTAATATTTAAAGGAAGAGATCCTTCCTTTTTTACTTCTATATTATTTTCATCGGTTAATTTAATTTTCATTTCAGCCATATTCTATATTCCTATTTACAAATTCTTTTAAAAACTATTATAGCATAGTCTGTATTGCTATTAGTAAAGTCCTAACCAATATAATAATACGCATAAATATAAAAAAAAAGGGGGTGTTGCAAAAGTCTT
>NPIG01000003.1_pt1 | contig 64998 bp, 45 predicted proteins | sample 8637441 | NCBI WGS metagenome assembly NPIG01 (sample SAMN07420675, study PRJNA396082) | bioreactor metagenome | isolation source: sample BR6 brine-fed electro-methanogenic bioreactor BR | place: Japan: Kochi | collected 2016-06-14
GTCAATCGTATTGATGGTGTCGATAACACCCCCACTGACGCTTAAGGTTAAGCCGGTTTGTTTAAACAGGTGTTGCTCATCACGGGTGTAGAGGTTATCGGCGCTGGTCAGGGTCACGTTCTCGCCCGAGAGGTTAATATCGCCTTTAGTGGCGATGATATCGGAGGCGGTTAGGGTGACGTCGCCGCCAGCCTGAACGGAGACATCGCCCTTGAGGCTGCCCAGCACGCTGCTGACCAGTTGGGTGCGGCTCTCGTCAATGGTATCGGTTTGCTGTTGGTTACCGATAAACACACCGAAGTTGCCGCCACGCATCAAGCCGCTGCGGTGCTTATTGGCAAAGCTGCTTTCCTCTAGGGTGTTTTGGGCGGCGCTGATCTCAACATGGCGGCCGGCGTTTAGGGTGACATCCTGATCGGCTACCAGCGTGCTGCCGGTCACGTTTATGTCTTGCTTAGCTTTCAGCGTGATCTGTTCTGCACTGAGTTGGCTGAGCTGGCTGGTGTGCTGTTCACGGCTGCCGTGGATCTCAACGGTTGAGCTGGAGAGGAACCCACTTGATGCGGTGTAAATCTGGCGCGATTGGCCGCTATAGTCATCGGTGTGGCTGAGTGTGATATCTCGGCCAGCCTGTGCTTGCAGATGGCCATCTTGTGTGACATTAACGCCGAGCAGGTTGATATCTTGATCGGCTTGGAGTGTGAGATCCCCACCGCCGACAAAGGCGGTGTGATGGGTTTGGGTAAATTCGTCGGTACGCCCGTTGCGGCTATCAAAGACGATGGCATCTCGTTGGCGGGTTTCGACGCTGTTGATGTTGATATCATTACTCGCTAGCAAGGTAGTTTGGCTATCTTCGCCGGTATTGATGATGGCTGCGCTGTTCAGGGTAAGGTCGTGTCCTGCCTTGAGCGTGATCTTCCCTTCGGTATCGTTAACGCGGATGGTCGTAACGGTATCCAGTGTGGTGCGGTCATACTCGCTGCCGCGGTCGGTACGTTGCTGGCTGGTATGAGTTTGGGTATTCAGGGTTAAGTCATTGCCGGCTTGCAGGTTTACCGTGCGATTGGCTTGTATTTGCGTGCTGGCAAGGAGCAGATCATGCTTGGCCTGAAGGTCGACGCTGTCACCTTGTAACTGGCCATGAGTCATCTGGATGTCGTCAGCGTGGGCTGTGAGGGTTTCCGCGGCTTTGAACTGGCCGCTGTTGCTGATCTGATTGGCGCCAATCTGTATGTTTCGGCCACTGAGTAACGCGCCTTGGCCGGTGAGATCGGTCTCATTGCGTATCAGCGCATAGACTTGTGGGACAATCACGGTTTCTACACTGCCATCAGGCAGGCGTATTTGGCGCTCTTCTAACCAGATGATATCGGATGTCAGGTGTGCCATTTGCTCAGCGGACAGCGAGATACCAGGTGTGAGGTTATGCGCTTGTCTAAAGGTTTCGCCTGCTTGGAGTAACGCGGTGTATTGGGTTTGGTCATCACTAAACCCGGAGAGGTAGCGTTGTCCGGTAAGTTGGGTGATTTGCTGCTGGATCAGCCGCTGCTCAACAAAGCTGTCACCGACCCGGCGGATCATATGGCCAGGGGTGCCTGCCATGATCTGTTCTGGGTTGTTGTAGTACCACTCATCAAAGCCTGCAGCGAAACGGTAGTCAGTTTGCAGCAGTGGCTTATCCGGTGAGCTATTGAGGGTAAATAAGCTGCTTTGTGGGAGCGTGATGTCCCCGCCTGTTCTGACGATGGTCGACGGCGCATAGCTATCATCACCGGGAGCAGGCAGCGCGATCTGTTGTATGGCGTTGTTGATGCGTAGCGGTTGCAGCCCGTCTGTATTATCCCGGTCGGGTGTCGTGACCGGGTCAATGGTTGGTTCCGGTATGGTGGGTTGGCCCGGCAGCGGATTTCCGTTTGGATCCAGAAGCGTTAGTAATACACCGGTTTGGCCTGCATCGGGTGCGTAGATATCAATCGGGTTGAGGGTCGCCATGGTAATGTCGATGGGGCGTACTGGGGTTTTGCCAGAGTCCGCTGGGGTGTTGCTTCCTCCTTGGCCGCTACCACTGTAAGGATCAACCCCTCCACTGGTGCTGGCGGCTCCGGTGCCAATAGCGCCAGTGGCCGTAACGGTTTCAATTTCTTGCGTGTAATAAGCTGCTTCTGGATAGTATTCGCGCCCGTTAGCATTTGTTTGAGTATATTGAACAGTACCATCATTGGTGGTGTAGCGAGTGAGTTGCTGTTCTCTATTGTCTAAGGTATTAACGGCAAGGTTTAGTTGATTTCCAGCGATGATCTGGCTCTGCTCATTGGTGAGTTGCGTTGCTTGGATGGTCAAATCTACAGCAGCCACAATGCGTGCGGGTGTTTGGTTGGTCAGTTGTTGTGTCGTAATCGTTCGATCAAAATCGTAGATGTAATAATCGTCAGCATAGAATGGAAGCCATATCTGCTGTTGGGCATTAAACTCTACCTTTTCATGCGCAATGCGGTAGGGTATCCAGCCATTGTTTACATTTCTAGGGCGGTTTACTTCCCAAGATGCAGGGTCATATTCTCGGTGATGAGTTGTACCTTCTGAAACGGAGGTGATTTGGTATTGATCATCTCGGTTAATCAGTTGCGCGGTGGAAAGGTGAAGGTTCCCTAAGGACTCTATCCCTGAGCGAATGTTTTCGATATGCCCTGCTTGCCCTTGGGTGCCATCAGAAGTGGTATTGCGGCCTATAAGTAAATTATTATAGGCAAATACTAAGCTTTCATCGCGGTTATAGAGGGCGTCAACACCTATCAGTAAGTTTTCTCTTGCTGCAATGGTTGATTTTCCGTCATTGAACAAGCTATTAGCGTCGATGCGCAGGTAATTGCCGTAAACACGCCCTTGGTGAAGATTATGAAATGTATCATTGACCTTAATTGTGGTGTTTATGGCGTCAATCAGGCCGTGGTTGAGTAATGAGCCTGTGTTAATGTTTAGTTCTTGAGCGGAGATTTCAGCACCTTGGTGGTTTTCAATGCTGTCCGTTTGCAGGGTCATGATACCTGAGCTGAAGAGTGTCCCTTTATTGGTCAGTTTTCCTTCTAATTGAATGCGAAGATCACCGTTAATCGCCATCTCCCCTTCAACAAGGTAGTCTTCCTTCAGATTAATGGTTAACCCGCTCGAAGAGTACACTGAGCCTGCACCGGAAAAGTCCGTGACGTCGATGTTCATCGTGTTGGACGTTGCCAATACGCCTTGGTCGTTGTTCAGGGCCAGATTACCACTGCTTCGACGAATATCGAGAGCACCTCCTGACCAGATTGTGCCTGCATTATTATTTAGATCGGAGGATAAATTGGCCGTTAAGTCTTGTGTGGCAGAGATATGCCCTTGTTGATTGTTTAGGGTAGAGGCTGTGAGATCAATATCTCTCGCTATGATGCCATTCTGATTAGATTGGGTGCCTTGGTTGTTAAGCGCTGTGGTGTTTAATGTTAAGTGGTTGATCGCACTGATTAGGCCTTGCGCATTATCTACGGAGTTCGCAGATTCTACTTGTAGATTCTCTCCAGCTTGTATAGCCCCTTGCTGGTTACTGATTGTCTGAGTGGTAAGGTTTAGATTGGCGACAGAAATAAGCCGGCCTTGATTGTTCTGAACATGAGTGGCGTTGACAGTCATTGCCTCTTGACTGCTGATATCCCCTCCTTGGTTATCTATATCATGGGTGGCGATTTGCAGCTCACCTAAACTGGCAATGCGCCCCCCTTGGCTATTAACAAGATTATCGCTTCCTGTGTCGATAGAAAGACTTGTGTTGCTTTGTATCAGCCCGCTAAGGTTGTTTAGTTCGCCTGTTTCTAAGGCTACATACGAGGCTGCTAGCGTACCGCTTTGGTTGTCTAGTCGGTGTCCTTGGGTATTAATTGTTAGCTGCTGTGTCGCGAGTATTTCACCGGCTTGATTATTTAGCTCATCACTTTGTATGTTTGTGGTGTTACCTGACTGGACTTGTCCTTCGCTGTTATCGAAGCTCTGTGCTATGGCGTTCAGTGTATTATTTGCGCCAATTGTGCCTTGATTATTGTTGATGTCATGACTTGTAATGGTGATTTCATCAGCGAAAATTTTCCCTATCACATTCTTAAAGGCATCGGCCAGTATCGTCAGTCTGCCTTGGGTTTGGATGCCTCCTTGATTTGTCGTTTGGCTGTTGTCTAATTGGTTGTGTACGTTCAGATATGTGTCATTGAGTGACTGGATTAAGCCTGTTTGGTTATTTAGGTTAGTGGCTTCGATATGAATGTTATCGCCACTGACAACGATACCTTGGGCAGCGTTTGTTAGCGTGTCTATTGCACTTATTGTGAGCGACTCTGTCGCACTGATATGACCACCGGTGTTGTCAATTTGAGCACCCGAGATAATGACATGCGCATCTGATTGAAATTTACCCTGGGTATTAATGATTGCGTCTGCATTGATTTGCAGGGTATTCGTACTCGCTATGACGCCTTGATGGGTGTTTTCAAGAGAGCCTGATAGTTGCGCACTGAGCTCTCCAGCTGCGTGAATTAAACCTTCTGCGTTATTTAGGCCTTCAGCGTTTATCGCTAATGAGTCTTGGCTTAGTATTTGTCCTCTATGATTGCTCAAAGAGGTGGCATTAATTGCTATCCCCTGTTCTGCGGCTATGATTCCCGACTGATTATCGATATCGCTCGCTTCAAGAGCCAACGTACCTTGGCTATTGATACCACCCTCTGGTGCACTATTACGATTGAGTAATCTATTACCTTGCGTATTGAGTGTTAGGCTTTGAGTGGCATGGATTGAGCCGGAGGTGTTATCGACTTCGGCTGTTTGTAAATTGAGAATGTCTCCTGAGATGACTCCATGCGTATTTACAATATTTGCATGGGCAATGGATACGTCTTGTGCTTGAATCTTTCCTTCCGTGTTGGTGAGCTGATGTGCGTCAGCGTGTAACACCTCAGCGGATATCTGTCCCTTGGTGTTATTAATAGCAGTGCTGTTTATTTCTAGTGTGTTAGCGCTTATGTCGCCCTGTTGGTTATTTAGATTGATAGCGCTAATAGTGAGAGCGTCTTCACTGAAAACTTTGCCCTGCTCATTGTCTATTTCATCTGCACGTATGTTAGATGTATTGCCGAACAGTATGCCTTGGTTATTATTGAGGTTGCCTGCTGTGATATTAAGCGCAGATTGTGCTTGGAGGAGCCCCATTGCATTATTCAGCTCCCCTGTAACATTGAGTAGGAGGTCGTGGCCACTTATAATTTGGCCTCCGGCGCTATTGTCCAAGGAGGTGGTTATGAGTGTTAAATCACCTGCGGTGGATAAATCGCCACTTTTGTTATCCAGTGATCCAACATTGAGATTCAGGCTTTGCGTGCCAACTAAACCGGCCTCTGTACCCAAAGTGCCACTATTATTTAGATGGCCTTCTAGGTTTACCGTTAGGTGATCAGCGCTTAGAAGGCCGGCTGTGTTATCAATTTCGTTACCACTGATAGTGAGGTGATCGGCGGTCACAACACCTTGTTGGTTGTCTAAGAATAGAGTGTTGCCACCAATAGATATGGTTGAAGCTTGAATATGTCCCTGCTTGTTGTCTAGGAGGCCATTGGCTGTTAACTGGATCGCTCCTGCAGAGTGTATGTAACCTTGTTGGTTGATGATGCCGCTGTTGCTGTTGATTGTTAAGAGCTGGCCTGTTGCTTCAATTCTGCCAAGGCTATTCGTGACTTTGTTAGCCTCGATGTGTATCTGACTTCCTGTTGTTTGCGCACCGGTCAGGTCAAGATGGCCTGAAGCACTGATAGTGAGCTCTCCTTGGGTCAAGATGCTGCCGCTTTGGCCAGAAAGCTCACCGGTCGTGATTGTCATCTGAGCATCGTCAGCGGTTTGAAGAATTTGCCCGTGTTGATTATTTAGGTTAGCGGAGTTCAGTGTGAGTTTATTACTATTGGTGGCAATATAACCATCTTGGTTGTCAATGTCGCCGGCGATGTTAATCGTAAGGCTCTCTTCGCCTAAACTGGTTATTTCACCGCTTCTGTTATTTAGCGATTCTGCTTTGATATCGATTTGGTCTGCAGCTAGCTGACTATTATTGTTGGATAACGTGCCGGCTACGTTTATTTCAGCGTTGTTTTCAATGAGAGCTTGGCTGCTCGTTAAGCTAATATTTTGACTTGCATCGGCGTTTAGGCTTCCTGCTTGAAGTTCAGCATTATTAAATTGAGCGGAGTCCACATCCATTGAAATGCGATCGGTAGCAATGAGCTGTCCCTGAGCTGTAAGCGCATTAGCATTCAGTTCGATTGAGCCTGTCTTATTCAATTCAAACTGGCTATCTGCGCCTGAAAGCACTAACCCCGCGCTATCTTGAGTGAATGAATGCGCATCAATGGAGACATGTTCCCCTGCTGCAATAACTGAACTGTTATCAACATCGCCTGCTGATGAGATGTGAGTACTTACTTCACTATAAATCGTTCCTGTATTTTCAATATCTTTCTGGCTCTGAAGGGTAACGTTAGTGGTAGCGCTTATTAATCCCGTATTGACTAATTTCCCATCACTTGTGATGGTTATTTCACCGCTGGTTGCTCCAATTTGCCCGCTGTTTCTGACACCAAGCCCTGACTCTGTGCCTACTAGGGTGATTTTTCCAGCATACATGCCCCCTAGATGGCTTACGTCTAGAGAAAATTTAGGCTCATGGCTTTGGTCGGTATTCGATGAGGATGTAGTGCCTAATACCTGACCATCATGACTGACTTTCCCTTCTCCTGATATAACGGTCAGATCTTGTGCGTGGATCGCACCATTCACAACGACAGCGTCTGAGATGATTTTTGTATACTGGCTACCAGAGTCATTAAAACCGGACTCGCCGATAGTAATTGTCCCTTGAGTAACTTGATAGTGGCTTAGGTTACCGTTTTGAATCTCAGGGAGTCCTGTTGTTAAAGTGGTTTGCTGAGCGTTTATAAAGCCGCAGCCATTGCAGGTTATTCCGTTTGGGTTTGCGATAATTACATCGGCGGGTTTGCCTGCAACTTCTATATGACCCCCAAGAGAGGAAGGTAATGGGCCGGTTACCTCATTTAGAATAGTCTGGGCAGTGCTTTGTGCTAGCCAAGGGTTTGCCGCTACATGTCCTGCCAAATAGGTATTAGCTCCCTCTTGGGAGTTATTTAGAATGGCTCCTTGAGCCCCTACATTGAGCTGTAAAAACTGATTGTGAGATAGCCCTTGGGCATTAGGTGTTTGAATGTTTATTAAGGGAACCCCATTCTCTGTAACCAGTAATGTGGGTCTCATTTGCTCTGGAGAGTTAGGGTCCTTTTGAATCTCTGCTAATGCTGGGCTAATAAAAAAATGGCTGCAGACCTGAGTCACTAATAACGACAATATTAGCTTTCTGTAGCCGAATGTTGTCACTGAATTTCGTTTCTGAGTAGTGCGTTTTTTTTGAGATGAGTGCTTTATTCGGCCTCGAGCTAATTCGGACACAGCAACCCAAGTGTTTTTTGAATGACAGAAAACCACTCGAAAAATATGATTCATGTAACGTCCTTGCTATAGGTAAATATTTACTTGGGTTAGATTTACATAGACCAACTTAGGCTAAAGCCTAATGCGTATGAAGATGAGAAGTTGCTGTTAGGCTCTTTGATCGGCATACCAACAAATGCACTATAAGCTAAGGAGTTAGCTTGCCCGTTTAGACCCACAACCCAACCTGCTAATGTTTTACCGGCTAAAACGTCTGCTGATGGTCCTGATACATGGCCTATATCAATGCCTGTATATATTTCTATTGGCAGGTTTTTAGGTCGCCAAGCTATTTCATTCTGAAGATAAAACCCCTTTTCTGCTGCAAGGCTTGCACGGCCATCGAACCCCCGGACGGTGTATCGGCTGCCGATGGAAAGCAGGTCTGTCGTTGTTAATCGGTCAGGGCTCCACTGGCCTTTGAAATGACTTTTCCACGTCATGCTTTCTTCTAAAAGAGAAAAAGGTATCGAGGTGCTTATTTGAGTTTGGATGATGTCTGCTGAAGCATCTATATCAGAGTAATAAGACTCCGGGGGCGGCATGGCACCTAGTGTGTTCAAACCCTTTAGGTAGTTAATGTTAGCCTGTAGTGACCCCCAGTGAGCAAAGTAGTTGTAATTGAGGAATGCAGCTAGTTGAGCGGTTTTCCGTCGTTGAACACCTACCTCTTGGCCTTCGATGTAGTTCTTTGAATCTTTAAGCCGTAGCCCAGTACCCATTGAAACTTTGCTTTGGTTATCACGGAATATAACTTTGCTTATATCAAATTGAAGTCTTTTGCTCTTCCCTTCGTATGCAATATCCGTATTTAACCCTGCTATTGTTTGCAGGTAGTTGTATTCATTATAAGTGGTATCAAGTGACCAATACTGATAGGGAATAGAGTAATGTAATGTATAGTTTTTTGTTTTTTTCTGGTTACTAAGGTGTAAGTCATTGCCTACCGAGAAATAAAGCAAATCACTGAGCCCAAAGGGATTGTCAAGGGATAGCGTACCTGATCCTTGGTATTTTCCGGTTGAAGCAGAGCCCGTATCATTTGCTGAGAAATCTAGGCGCCACTTGCGCTCTTGAGCCCAATCCACAACAACATGACTTAAACCAGGAGCGCTACCTGGGACAAGTTGAAAGCTGGCTTTAACTGATCTTGGCTTTTGTAGATTTTCTAGGCCTTGCTCAATATCACGTATGTTGAGCACATCACCTTCTTTTAGGGGCAATGCAAAAGCTAAGCTCGCTCTATTCGGTGATGAGGCGTTGAAACGAATTGACTCAATTTTTCCCGGAAGAACAATGAGGGATAACAAGCCTCTGGACAGATCTTGTTGTGGAGCAAGTACCCTTGTAGTTACCATCCCTTCGGCAATCCAAATCTCTTGGAGAGCGTCCATGATGATGCGGATGCCCTGTGCTCCAATACAGTGATCTGTAAATTGCTTTAGAAATGTTGTTACAGTGCTGTGCTGGCCAAGCTCTTCATGCCCAGATAATTCAATGCTTTTAATGTTAAAACATGTGGATTCTTGAGGTAGAGAGATTTTTGTCTTTGCTTGCGGTAGCGTAATTCTAATGTCGTTCTTGTTAGGTTCGAGCTGCGCTTCTAATGCTGACTGGCGTTGCTGCTGCCTCAGTTGTTCTTCGTCGCTGATGCGCAACTCGGTTGCATTCGTATGTTTAATAAAAGCGCCAAGTAACAGAAGTATACCGAATGTTACAGGGCGTTTTGATAATAGGAATATTTTTGAAAATATTAGTCTGTAAACAAGCAAAACTTGCATCCCTTCTAAATATAGTAACTTCCTGTGTAGGGCTACGACCTAAGTCGTACATGCCGCATTATATAAACAACTAGGTAGGGTTGTATATATTTGACTCACTTCCCGATACAGAAGCTCGAAAAGATTCTCCCTAGCAGGTCATCGCTGCTGAACTGGCCGGTGATCTCACCAAGGGCGTGTTGTGCTTGGCGTAGGTCTTCGGCTAATAGTTCACCTGCTCCATGGAATGTTAGCTGTTCACGGCCGGTTTCAAGGAGTTGGTGGGCGGTATTGAGTGCTTCTAAGTGGCGACGGCGGGCTAAAAATCCGCCTTCGGTGGTGGCTTGGTAGCCCATGCATTGTTTGAGGTGGTCGCGTAGTTGCTCAACGCCTAGATCGGCTTTTGCTGATAGGTGAATCAGCGGGTAGCCATGGGCTTCTGTTATGCCGATGGTTTCGCCACTTAGGTCGGCTTTGTTGCGAATAACGGTGATCTTGCTGTCATCTTGCAACTTATCGACAAATTCTGGCCAGATTTGATGGGGGTCGTCGGCATGGGTTTTCGTGCTGTCTACCATCAAGAGCACACGGTCTGCTTTTTGGATCTCCTCCCATGCGCGTTGAATACCGATGCGTTCTACTTCATCGGGTGCGTCACGTAGGCCTGCTGTGTCGATAATGTGCAGTGGCATCCCGTCGATATGGATATGCTCGCGTAGTACATCTCGGGTTGTACCTTCGATATCGGTGACGATAGCGGTTTCTCGCCCTGCCAGTGCGTTGAGTAAGCTGGATTTACCGGCATTGGGGCGGCCAGCGATAACCACACTCATCCCCTCTCGGATTAAGCTGCCTTGCTTGGCTTCTTTTTGCACCGCTTTGAGATTGGTAATAATGCCGTTTAGGTCGGTGAGTACCTTGCCATCCGCGAGGAAGTCGATCTCCTCTTCGGGGAAGTCGATGGCTGCTTCCACATAAATACGTAGCTGAATCAGGGATTCCACTAGCGTATCGATACGCCGTGAGAACTCCCCCTGTAATGAGCGTAGCGCGCAACGTGCGGCTTGTTGAGAGGCGCTGTCGATCAGGTCAGCAATGGCCTCTGCTTGGGTTAAATCCATTTTATCATTGAGGAATGCCCGCTCTGAGAACTCACCCGGGCGCGCTAAACGAGCCCCTAGCGCTTGTACCCGTTGCAGTAGAAAATCCATCACAATCGGGCCGCCATGTCCTTGTAACTCTAGAACATCTTCCCCGGTGAACGAGTTAGGGCCTGGGAAAAACAGCGCGATCCCTTCATCCAGCTCCTGCCCTTGTTCATCTAGGAATGCGCCATAGTGTGCATATCTTGGCTTAGGAAGATGGCCTAGCATCTGCTCTGCAATAGCTGCCGCTTTCGGGCCTGATACACGTACTATACCAACGCCCCCTCGTCCGGGTGCAGTGGCTTGGGCGGCAATGGTGTCTTGGGGTGTCAGGCTCATAGGGGCTCCCTTACTCTCTTTGCGTTGCTACCATTGAAAAAGGCCCCCGCAGGAGCCTTTTCGTGGTGCCATGCGTATCTTATGATCCGCTTGGCGCCGCTTCAATCTGTTTGTTGATCACATATTGCTGTGCGATCGACAGAATATTGTTCACTACCCAGTACAGCGTCAAACCAGCAGGGAACCACAAGAAGAAGAACGTAAACATGATAGGTAGCATCTTCATGATCTTCGCCTGCATTGGGTCTGGCGGTGTCGGGTTCAGCATCTGCTGAATAAACATACTCGCACCCATAATGATTGGCAGGATGAAGTATGGATCTTTTACCGACAGGTCGGTCAGGTAGAGGAATTCAGCGTGGCGAAGCTCTACAGACTCCATCAGTACCCAGTACAGTGCAATGAAGATTGGCATCTGTGCCAGAATTGGCAAACAGCCCCCCAGCGGGTTGATTTTCTCTTTTTTATAGAGTTCCATCATCGCTTGGGACATCTTCTGGCGGTCATCGCCGTAGAGCTCTTTCAGGCGAGTCATCTCTGGGCCAAACTTACGCATCTTCGCCATTGATTTAAAGGCTTTTGCGTTCAGATGGAACAGCGCGGCTTTGACGACAATCGTAATACCAATGATCGCCAGACCCCAGTTACCAACAAAGCTATAAATCTTATGTAGCAGCCATGCCAGCGGTGAAGCTACCCACCATAACCAGCCATAATCCAAGGTTAGTTTTAGGTTGGGAGCTGTTGCTTCCATCTGATCAACTTCTTTTGGGCCTGCAAAGAAGGTTGCGCTGACGGTCTGCTCGGCACCGGCAGGCACATTCATTAATGGAGAGATAAATCCAGCAATGTAATGGCCGTTTAGCTTGCGTGTACTGTAAGTGTACTCAGCACCGGGTGCGGGCACCCATGCACTAATAAAGTAGTGCTGTACCATCGCAACCCATCCGTCGGCTGCTGTTACTTTGTAATTAGCATCGTCAATATCGTCGAAGTCATATTTTTTGTAGTTGTTTTCTGCTGAAGAGAAAACAGGCCCTAAGTAAGACTGCATACCCATATCGGTAGAGGCATTGGGGTCGGCACTACGGTCACGCTTGATCTGGCCAAACAGGTTCGCTTGGAAAGGAGCAGAAGATTGATTGTTAACGATGTAATTCAAATCGATGTGGTATGAACCTTGAGTAAAGGTGTAGCGCTTGGTGATCTGTACGCCTTGCTTATCAGTAAATGTCAGGTCGACATTCACAGAACCGCTCTCATCTACCACATATTCAGATTTTTCTGCGCGGTAAGTCGGGCGGCCTTCTGGATTCGCGTCTGGGCCATTTGGGCCAACGAGTCCACTTTGAGATACATAGACACGGTTAACGGTTTGCTCAAGCAGCACAAAAGGCAGATCACTATCGATGCTGGCCTTGTGAGCTGGCAGCGCAACCTGAATGATGTCGCCGCCCTTGGTGTCGATCAGCACATCCAAAACATCGGTTTTAACGCTGATTAACTGAGCTTGTGCATTACTAACACTTGAGGTTGTCGCCGGGATATCTGCTGGTGTTTTGCTATCGGCGGTTGGCAGGTCGCTGTCGCTACTTGCTGCAGCAGTGCTGCTGCCATAGGCAGAAACTGAGGCTACGGGCGCTTGTGCCGTTTGTGGCTTGCCGTAATCTTCATTCCACTGCAATACCAGCATATATGAGATAAGCGCCAGTGCGGCAACCAATATGACTCGCTGTACATCCATAGGTTTGAGACCGTTAATCTTGCTTGTTAAGAGTTTGTTTCGCTCGTTTATTCAGCCTTGACCAGCACTTCTTAATAAGTGGCTGCAAGTCAGCTGATTCCATATCTCCAAGCCCTGGGCGCGCCAAGATGATCATATCGACCGCAGGAAGATTATGTTGGTTCAGGCGAAAAGACTCGCGAATGATACGCCGAACGCGGTTACGTTTCACTGCTCTGCGCACATTTTTTTTAGAAATGACAAACCCAAGGCGCGGATGGCCGAGTTCGTTAGGGCGGGCAAGGATAAGAATCTTCTGATCCGGTACCTTAATTAAAGCCTTATCAAATACAAACTGAAAATCCCCGGCAGTTAACAGACGTAACTGTCGGGGATATTCGAATTCGGTCATTTAATTAACCAGACCAGGCTGCATACCTAAAATTAGGCAGACAGACGCTTGCGGCCTTTAGCGCGACGACGGTTAATGACCGCGCGACCATTTTTAGTAGCCATACGAGCGCGGAAGCCGTGTGCACGGGCACGTTTTAAAACGCTTGGTTGAAATGTTCTTTTCATCAGTCAGTCCTACTTAACGCTTGTTTCTGTGCTCGGTTATTAGCTGGCTGAAGCCTACAGAGCAAAAATGAAGACGCGAGATTCTAGAGAATTTGAACGGCCTTTTCAAATGCTTTTTACAAAGAGTACGCGATTAATTGTTATGAGCGAGTGGTTTTGATGCTAGGAGTGGCAAAAGTCAGTTTTTATCATGATTTCTGAATAAAAATGTTTATAACATTAATATATCAATATTTTCATATGTTTATATTGTGTATAAGTCTATTGATAGGCTGTATGTTGTTTGTTTATAAGCCTTTTTTGCTGGTAAATGGTTACAAAATCACCCTGTTTGGCAATAAATAAAAATATTGAAATAAAACCTAAAAATTATTTCTGTTAGTATGTGGATAACTGATGTGGATCAATGTAGAATCACCCACATATAACAGTTACTTAAGTGTAAAGCGTTGGTTAAACGGGTTTGAGACGACGGAGACTTTATGTCGGGTGAATTGTGGGAGCGTTGCATGACTAGTTTGCAAAGCGAATTCCCCGCCCAGCAATACAATACATGGGTGCGCCCTTTACGTGCAGAAGACAGTGCGGGTTCTGTGCTGGTTCTGGTTGCGCCTAACCGTTTTGTACGAGATTGGGTCAACGACAAGTTTCTCTCGCGTATCCGCCAAGTCGTCTGCGATGTGTCGGGCGACATCAGTATGGATGTGCGCATTGAAGTCAACGTCGCCTCCAATACGATGATGAACCGCAGAATGCCACCTGCTCCTCCGTCGCCACGTCCTGTTGCACCACAGCCACAGCCTGCTGCGTATGCTGAGCCTGCGCCCTACTCTGCGCCCACATCCAACCAAGCGTTTGAGCCTATTTCTGAAGATGCTCGCCAAGCGCGCGCTTCAATTGAAGTCATGCCTCAAGCGCAGCCAGTTGAACGTTATCAGACACCGCAACTTGAGCTGGATGTCGGTACTATCGAGCAGGAGCGCAAAAATATTGATGTAGAGGGTGGCGTAAGACATCAATCCAATTTGAACCAAGCCTTTACATTCGAGTCATTTGTACAGGGTAAGTCGAACCAGCTTGCTTTGGCTGCAGCCCAGCAAGTAGCCGATAACCCCGGCGGCGCCTACAACCCACTCTTTATATACGGTGGTGTTGGTTTAGGTAAAACCCACTTGATGCATGCTGTGGGTATGGAGATGCTTCGGCATAATCCGAATGCACGGATTGTTTACCTGCACTCTGAACGCTTTGTGGCAGATATGGTAAAGGCGCTGCAACTAAACGCGATTAATGACTTCAAACGTTATTATCGCTCGGTTGATGCGTTGCTGATTGATGATATTCAATTTTTTGCGGGCAAAGAGCGCTCCCAAGAGGAGTTCTTTCACACCTTTAATGCATTATTAGAAGGTGGCCAGCAGATGATATTAACCAGTGATCGCTACCCTAAAGAGATCAATGGTGTTGAAGAGCGGCTGAAGTCTCGCTTTGGATGGGGTTTGACGGTTGCTGTTGAGCCGCCCGAGCTTGAAACCCGTGTCGCGATTGTTATGAAAAAAGCAGAAGAAGCTAAGATTATCCTGCCGGATGATGCCGCTTTCTTCTTGGCGCAGAAGATTCGTTCGAACGTGCGAGAGCTGGAAGGCGCTTTAAAACGGGTTATCGCTAACGCCCACTTTACCGGTAGTGCAATTACTACACCTTTCATTAAAGAATCACTGAAAGACTTGCTGGCATTACAGGATAAACAAGTTAGTATTGACAATATTCAGCGTGTGGTCGCGGAGTATTATAAAATTAAGATATCTGATCTGCTATCCAAGCGTCGTAGCCGTTCAGTTGCGCGACCTAGACAGGTAGCGATGAGTATTGCTAAAGAGTTGACCAATCACAGTTTACCTGAGATTGGCAATGCGTTTGGTGGTAGAGATCATACGACTGTTTTGCATGCTTGTCGTAAAATAAAAGAGCTGCGAGAAACAGATACGGATATCCGTGAGGATTATCAGAACCTGCTGCGTCATCTGACGGCGTAGTATCGGATCGAACTAAGGTAGGTAGCCATGAGATTCGTCATATCACGTGAAGCACTGATTAAACCGCTACAGCTGGTAGCGGGCGTGGTCGAGCGTCGTCAGACACTCCCAGTGTTGTCCAATATACTGCTGGTTGCTGAAGACCATCAGCTATCGATGACAGGAACTGACTTAGAAGTTGAGTTGGTTGGCCGAGTGACGTTGGAAGAGCCCGCAGAGCCGGGTTCGGTAACTGTTCCTGCGCGTAAGCTGATGGATATCTGTAAATCCCTTCCGGATGATGCAGTGATCGAGTTAACGCTCAAAGACCAGAAGATGGTCATCAAGGCTGGTCGTAGTCGCTTTAGCTTATCTACGCTACCGGCGGCTGAGTTCCCGAATGTAGAAGATAGCCCGCAAACGTTTGATCTGACACTCTCTCAGGGGCAACTGCGTTACCTGATTGATCAGACCGGCTTCTCCATGGCGCAACAGGATGTCCGTTACTACCTAAACGGCATGTTGTTAGAGATCGCTGATGGTGCGCTACGCACCGTTGCTACTGATGGACATCGTTTGGCTACCAGTGTGGCACCGGTTGAAACCGCGCAAACAACACCGCACCAGATTATCGTACCGCGTAAAGGTATTTTAGAGCTGGCGCGCTTACTACAGCACGGAGAAGAGCCGTTGAAGTTGGTGATCGGCGCTAACCATATTCGTGCTCATGTCGGTGACTTTATCTTTACCTCTAAGTTGGTTGACGGCAAGTTCCCGGATTATCAGCGCGTAATTCCGCGTAATGGCGACAAAATCGTGCTAGGTGACCGCCAAGAACTGCGTAAAGTGTTCAGCCGTATTGCGATTCTTTCTAACGAAAAATATCGAGGTGTACGTTTATCCCTGACGAGTGGTTACTTGCAGGTGATGGCAAACAACCCTGAACAAGAAGAAGCAGAAGAAACAGTAGCGATTGATTATCAGGGCGATGCTTTAGAGATCGGCTTTAATGTCAATTATCTGCTGGATGCGTTGTCTATTCTTAACTCAGACATCGTCCGCTTTACCTTGTCTGACTCCAACAGCAGTGCGCTGATTGAGGGTTATGACGAAGAAGGCAACCTTTACGTTGTTATGCCGATGCGTATGTAACGGAGTGATAAGGTGTGGAGCTAAGGCTCTACACCTAGTCCTATATGCCAATCAAATCTGTCTCTATCGAGCACATCCGAAACCTGACCTCTGTCGCTTTTGAACCCTCACCGCGTATTAATATTCTGTATGGTGCGAACGGTAGTGGCAAAACATCCCTGCTGGAATCTTTACATTTTTTGGGTTTAACTCGCTCATTCCGAACCCATCAGTTTCGTTATCTGGTTTCTTCGCAACAGCGAGAATCACTGGTGTTTTCGCAGATCGACCCAACAGCATCCGGGCAAGCTAAGGCGCTGGGTGTCAGCCGAAGTTTAGAGGGAGATGTAAAGATACGTTACAGTGGGAATGATATTGATCTATCCGACCTGGCCTCGCTGATCCCGTTACAAGTCATCAATACCGACACCTTTGAATTACTGGAAGGCTCACCTGCCACACGGCGCCAGTTTATCGACTGGGGTAGCTTCCATTACGACCCTGCCTTCATTCAGGTGTGGCGAGCGTGCCGGCGTGTATTACAACAGCGCAATTCTCTGCTGAAATGTGGTAAAATCGACCCAGCGCTGAGGCAAGTTTGGGATAGTGAATTTATTCACTACGCAAAGCGTATGACGTCCCTGCGAGAAGCCTATATTGATCAGTTAAAACCGGATTTTGATACAATTCTCGAGAAACTGGGTGGCGGTTTAGATGTCACCTTAAAGTTCTCCCCCGGCTGGGATCTTAAACGTGAGCTGGATGAGCTATTGGCAGAGCAGCTCCCGCGGGATCTTAAGCAAGGATTTACCGGTATTGGACCCCAGCGAGCAGACTTAAAAGTTAAGTCTGATGGGATCAGCGCGGCCGAACGGTTATCCCGAGGCCAAAAAAAATTGGTAGTGAGCGCCCTGAAATTAGCTCAGGGAGCACTCTTCCACCGCATGAACCAGCGAGCGTGTGTCTACTTGATAGACGACCTGCCATCGGAGTTGGATGAGCAACACAGCCGCTTGTTTTGCGAATTTTTAGAACAAACGAATAATCAATGTTTTATCACCTGTGTTGACCCTGCCAGTCTTCAGGACTGTTGGAGTGCCGACACAGAGGTGGCCTACTTCCAGGTGGAAGATGGCCGATTGCTGCATACACACTGAGTCAGGAGAAAGCCATGAGTGGCGAAGAGCACAATTACGATTCCAGTAGTATTAAAGTCCTTAAGGGGCTGGATGCCGTTCGTAAACGTCCTGGAATGTATATCGGTGATACAGACGACGGAAGCGGGCTGCATCACATGGTGTTCGAGATCGTAGATAACTCGATCGATGAAGCCCTCGCTGGGCATTGTAGCGAGATCAACGTTACTATCCATCCTGACGAGAGTGTATCGGTATCGGATAATGGCCGTGGTATCCCAACAGATATTCACGAAGAGGAAGGCGTTTCGGCGGCGGAAGTCATCATGACCGTACTCCATGCTGGCGGTAAGTTTGATGACAACAGCTATAAGGTTTCTGGCGGTTTGCATGGCGTGGGTGTATCGGTAGTAAATGCCCTATCCAGCGAACTGAAAATGACGATTCGCCGTGCCGGTAAAGTCCATGAGCAGACCTATGTACACGGTGTGCCTCAAGCGCCGCTAGCCGTTGTAGGTGAAACCGACCAAAGCGGTACAGAAGTCCGTTTTAAAGCTTCTGAAGAGACGTTTAGTAATGTGGAGTTCCAGTTCGACCTGCTGGCGAAGCGCCTGCGAGAGCTATCTTTCCTGAACTCCGGTGTACGTATTGTCCTGACCGACGAGCGCTCTGCCCGCCAGGAAGTCTTTGAATATGCCGGTGGCTTAAGTGCGTTTGTCGACTTCCTCAACAAGAACAAGACCACCGTTAACAAGATATTCCACTTTAACGGAATGCACGAGAACGGCGTGGGCGTTGAGGTCTCATTACAGTGGAACGACTCCTACCAAGAGAGCATTCACTGTTTTACCAACAACATTCCACAGCGTGATGGTGGTACTCACCTATCTGGTTTTCGTGCCGCGCTGACTCGCTCGCTAAATAACTACATCGAGAGTGAAAATCTCAACAAAGGAAGCAAAGTGGCGACGTCGGGTGATGACAGCCGTGAAGGTCTGTGTGCCATCATCTCGGTTAAAGTCCCGGACCCTAAGTTCTCCTCTCAGACAAAAGACAAGCTGGTCTCTTCTGAGGTAAAAACCGCGGTTGAGCAGATGTTTGCCCAACACTTTACGGATTACCTGCAAGAGAACCCGCAAGAGTCCAAAGCGGTCGTTAATAAAATGATCGACGCTGCGCGTGCCCGTGAAGCCGCCCGTAAAGCTCGTGAAATGACGCGCCGTAAAGGGGCATTAGACATCGCAGGTTTACCGGGTAAACTGGCCGACTGCCAAGAAAAAGACCCAGCGCTTTCTGAAATCTACCTCGTGGAGGGTGATTCCGCAGGTGGTTCGGCCAAGCAAGGCCGTGACCGTCGAACCCAAGCGATTCTCCCACTTAAAGGTAAAATCCTAAACGTAGAGAAAGCGCGCTTTGATAAAATGCTGACCTCGGCAGAAGTTGGCACCCTGATCACCGCGTTGGGCTGCGGTATCGGGCGTGAAGAGTTCAACCCCGACAAACTGCGCTACCACAGCATCATTATCATGACCGATGCTGACGTGGACGGATCACACATCCGTACCCTGCTGCTGACTTTCTTCTTCCGTCAGATGCCAGAACTGATTACCCGTGGCCATATCTTTATTGCCCAGCCGCCACTGTACAAGATCAAAAAAGGCAAGCAGGAACAGTATCTGAAAGACGATGATGCGCTGGATAACTACCTGCTGCAAGGCGCACTAGACGGCGCTAGCTTCCATGTTAACGAAAGCGCACCAGCAATCTCAGGCGCGCAGCTAGAAGCCTTAGTAAACCAATATCGTGGCGTAGATCGTAATATTGAGCGCTTGAGTAAGCTTTATCCTGCCCCGGCACTCACGCAAATGATCTATCAGCCGACGCTCAATGCAGAAGACCTGAAGTCGCCTGAAAAGGTCGAGCCTTGGCTAAAACAGCTACACGAAGCACTCGAAAGCCGTACCGGTGCTAGCGAAAGCTACAAAGCAGAAATCGTGCATGATAAAGAACACAGCGTTTATCTGCCTAAGCTGACCTACATCAACCACGGGGTAGACACGGATTATGTCTTCCGTAGTGACTTCTTCTCCTCCAAAGAGTACGCATCCATTGTCGCTTTAGCTAACGCCCTAGATGGCCTGCTTGAGCCAGGTGCTTTCGTAAAACGTGGCGAGCGTACCTTCCCGGTGAGCAACTTCAAAGAAGGCATCACATGGCTGATGGAGCAATCTAAGCGCGGCAACACCATCCAGCGCTACAAAGGACTGGGCGAGATGAACCCCGAACAGCTATGGGAAACCACCATGGACCCAGACGCCCGCCGTATGCTGCAGGTAACGGTTGAAGACGCGATCACCGCCGACCAGCTGTTCACCACACTAATGGGTGATGAAGTAGAACCTAGACGAAACTTCATAGAATCCAACGCGTTACACGCGACCAATGTGGATGTTTGATGGATGTCATTTCGTGAATGAAATGGCATAAAAATAAAAAAGCAGCTGAAAGGCTGCTTTTTTATTTCTTGGCGCTCTAAGAACAATAGCTCGCCCCTTATCTTCTATTGACAGCTGGTCTTTTACCGTTGTAAAGCCATGGTGCTTACCCTATATTGCTTTGGAGAGTTTTAAGCTCTCTCATTGTTATCTTAAACAGGGACGTCGTTATGCTAAGAAAATTTTCGCCCACAAAGTCCATCATGCTCTTGGCGTCTGTATCAGCCCTTCTTGTAGGATGCGGTGGGGGGTCTTCAAGTAGTCCGGGCTCTGTCGCTCCAGTGCCTTTGATAGGTGTTTTTTTGGACGGTCCGGTTGAGGGTTTAAGGTATATAACTAAATCTCATCAGGGCATTACTAATAGTAAGGGTGAGTTTAGTTATCTCGAAGGTGAACAGGTTTCCTTCTATATTGGCTCGAGCTTCTTGGGTTCAACTGTGGGAGCTACGCAGGTTACACCTTTTGATTTACAGGATGCCGAACCTATTACAGACCCATCTGAGCTAATGGATGCTCTTCAGGGTGACCCTTCACCATTTACCAGAGCAATCAATATATTGAGATTGCTCCAGTCTGTTGATGATGACCAAAAACCTGAAAATGGTATTCGAATCTCAGATTACGCTATTAGAGCACTTATTAATCATGTGCCGGACTACTCACTTTCAATAGATAAATTTAGGCAATCCAGCGCAGTTAAGGGCGTATTTGATTATTTGAACACTAATCAAAATAGCGCTGAGTATATAGATCTTTTTTCTGCGTATAGTGCAGTTTCGTACGTTTATAGATCTTTAGGTATCGATAAGCTCGTTTTTAAACGCGGGAATGTCGCAAGCCGCCCTTTGCAAATTAAAACAGACACTAACGCTGATGGTGTAGCGGATAGCGTTGTATCTTTTCAGTATGATCAGTATGGGAACTTGATAAGAGAGGCCTACGATCATAATGATGATGGCATTGATGAAGTAGTCTTTACATGGAAATATTTTCCTTCAGGCAATATTAAATATAGGAAAGTCGAAGACCACTCTCTTACTTCTGAAATCCATTTTTCTAACCCTAACTGGGGTTCTTTCTGGAAGATGGCAGATGTGGCTGAGCGGCAAGATCATCCCGAATCCATGCTAACAATCCAATCTGACGGTCTTGTGAGAAGGGCTGAATATGATGCAGGGAGGGATGGCGTTCTTGATGCTATATCAATTGAGACACTCGATGAGTTCGGCAACGTTATTCGATCAGAATATGATGGAAATGCTAATGGGCATGCAGGTTCAGTTCTACTAAGTTCTTACGACGACTTGGGTAGGCTTGTTTCCCGATCAGAGTATGATTACAACAACTTGATGTTGTCCTCAGTTCGCATTGTATATGACGACATTAATAGAACAGAAACTGAACATAGGTATAGTCTATATACAGCTGGTTACGGAGACATCAGAAAAACTTATTATGATGAGTTAGGAAGAATCACTAGATATGATATTCAACCAATTAAGGCTATTAGCGGAAGTCGTGAAGAATATTCATATGATGAGGATGGTAATTTGGTAAGTACTCTTCATTATGGAGGTACGTCTGAATATCACCCTCTGTATATTACAGAGTCGTACACATACGAGGCAGGGCTTTTAAGAGATTATACAAAGGATAATCATTATACCCTTTCTGTTTCAACGAAAACCTACGATTACTCCGAAGCTGGTTTAATCACATTGGCCTCCAAAGATGATGATGCTGACGGAATCGCAGAGTATCAAAGTCACTACCTTTATGACGAGTTTGGAAATGTCAGTTTGTACCAAGGCGATTACCAAGCTGATGGTATAGTTGACTACAAGATGAGTATTTCATGGGAACCTACGCTTACTCCTTATAGCTCAGATTTTCATTGTAATTGGGAAGTTGGAAGGGATTTAGTAGAGCTTTATACTATGCCAGCCAGAAGCTGCCGTTATAAACCTTAAAGCTAGAGATGTTTCGTGAGCTGGTTTTTACAAGAAGGTATCGTTCTACTCGATGTGGTGATGGGTTTCACTCAAGCACCCGCCTATGCATTGGGGCTGGATCACTGCAAAGGTCGGATTGCAGAGGGTATGAGTGCTGACTTGTTGGTATTGGATGATAATCTTATGTTACAGCACACCTTTGCCCGTGGTCGTTGTATGGTGCGTGATAGTGAGGCGATCGTAAGAGGTACGTTTGAGGCTTAGGTGTCCTTCACTAAAGCTGATAATCAATGATCAAACCTAAAGCACGCTGGCTGCTCTTGTCCTCAAATAATGTGCTGATCCCCAGGGTAAATGAGAGATTGTTCGTTAGGTGGGTTTGGTAGGCAAGTTCAATTAACCGTTCTCTAATAACGGGTGTATCATCATTACTAGGTGCCCGATATCCCAAACCTAATGAAAAATTATGCTGGCCAACGGTTTTAACCAAGCCAAGCAGAGTACTGATTGAGTCAACAGGATAGTCTCTGTTGTTCTGAAACACACCTACCTCGGCTTGTAAGCGTAAGTCGTTAAAAGATCCAACATAAGCTCCCATGAGCAGATCGCTGTTAAGTACGGCGTCAAGGTCGCTTGCCAGATGGGTGTAATTGATGCTCCATTGATGATTTTGGTTAGCAACTCCTGATAAATTTATATTAACTGAAGATGGCGAATCGGTATTACCCAAGTCTGACTGCCATCTTGGGCCGTGCCGTTTTCTATTCAAATCAAAATGTAATGTATCCCAAGGGGAATTCTTAAAGAGTGAAGCCTCTAGTTTGGCTTGTCCAAAGTTATACCCTAGGGAGATAGCTAGTTGGTTGATTTGTGAGTGTTCTTGAAGAAAATCGGCACTGTATATAGATGACGGTAAAGCCGCAGGGTAGCCGAAAAAGATAGGCTGGATACCTATGTTCCAGTAGATGCTATCTTGTTCGCCATACACTCTTATATCTGAGAAATTGATCTCAGGTTCGGCATAGAGCCTTTCTATCCCAGAGGCCTTCTGTTTAGAGGGGGCAAGTTGCCAGCTGATCCTTAAGTTGGACTTGTTACTCAAGCCTATCTCATGACTGGCTAACAGGGTTGGATTAGCCACGAGAGTATCGGTTTGGGCATCAATTCGTTCATAGCCAAACTCTATGCTGTAGTGGCTTTCAACTGCTATCGCTGGATAGGATGGGGATAAAGCTAGCACTATCAGGAGCGGATAGTGCAATCTGCGCTTTAGCATTTACAGCGCCTTTATGACTCGTCAGGTATGACGACCCAATCTTCTAGTAGCGCAGTCGGGTCATAGTAGTAAGGCTGTTGTAAGCAGATAGCATTAAGGTCTGCCTTCCATTTCTTATACGTTTCCCTCACCTCGGGGACGTTGCATCTGGCTCGTTGTGTTCTATGGGTCGCTGAAGCGGCTAGATCAATCGAATAAGCTAAATCCCTATATGCGGATAGAGCGAGTGATTTGGTTAGCATTTCTGTAAAAAGAGGATAATCGAAACTATGGTTAAAATTGGCAAACTGGTCTTTTTGCGCTGAGAACACGACAGCTATGCGTTTGTCATTTGCATAGGGGTTGTATCTAAAGTCATCGTAAGAGGCACCCGTTTCGCAAGAATCAAAAAAGACAGCGATTTCATTAGCTGGCATATTTTCAAGAATTAAATCTCTAAATGCTTTTACGAGCATATATTGTTTATTATCAACTGCTGTTTTAAGGTCGGGCTCTTTTTCTGTCCAGAAAGCGATACCTTCGTCAGCGATATCGTAACCGTTATACTTTCCTTGTAGATGTCCTCCGTGAGCGTTTACATAAACCAAAAGTCTGTCATTAGGCGTAAGCTGTGTTTTTACGTTGTTTATCCCATCGACAACCTTCTGATAGGTGGCGTCTTCGTTAAGGAATACATGCTGTTGCTCTAACGGTATCATCAGAGATTCTTTAAGGCTGTCCTGTACCAGCTTAGTGGTCTTAGCACATGATTCCGCCATTAAAGAAGTTGTTTCTTTGTCGCCGCCATCTTTCCAGGGTGGGCAAACGGCAATGATTAGTGCGTGACTCTTGGCATATGCTTGCCCTGCTATGATAAGCAGGGTCAATGTGATTATTTTGAGGGTGTTTTTTAAAGAAAAGAACATCGTAGCCTCCGTGACAAAATGCCGGTAACGAATGTCAGCTTACCGGCAATCCTGATTTATTTCTTAGCCGCTTCTTGTTTTGGCGGCGTTGGGACTTTTCCTCCAGCTTTCTCGCAAGACTCAACAGATGATGCTATTAAGTGCTCTTCGCCAAAGCCGCAATAAACCGCGCTGTGTTGTGGTTGTTGTGGCTGCATCCCGATAAAGCCGCCATTGCCTCCAATGTTATAGAGTGGTGGCATAAATGGGGAGAAGCCGATAAAACCGCCATTTCCGCCAATATTGAAGAAAGGTGGTGGCATCATTCCTGGGTGACCTATACCAATAAATCCGCCATTACCTCCGATATTAAAGAACGGTGGTGGCATCATTCCTGGATGACCCATACCAATAAAACCACCGTTACCTCCGATATTAAAGAACGGTGGCGGCATCATTCCCGGGTGACCCATGCCGATAAATCCGCCGTTTCCACCGATATTGAAGGTTGGAGGATACGGCCCCATGCCGATAAACCCACCGTTTCCGCCAATATTAAGGAAAGGGGATGCAAAATTACTTGCTTGTGCGGTTGGAATGGAAAGAAGAACAGAAAGACCAAGTGCTTTGATAAGAGATTGCTTGTACATTTTGCCTATCCTTTGCGTTAGTGTTTTTATTTGAATCAAAGGCGCTTAATAATTGCACAATTGTTAAGCGTAGATTCAGTGTAGGCGCAAAACTGAGTTATTCCACTTTTTTGTTATTTTATTTCATGCTACTCAAGTCCTGCTTTGAGCTTTGTTTGTTGGCTAGAGATATGCGTTTAATAAATGTTTGTTTCACGTGAAACATTAATAACTGTATTGGTGGTCGTAGTTAGAAGCTATCTGACCACTTACGCTATATTGGTGACTATTCTGCTCTCCTCAGTTTTTCTGAGGGACTCCCTTTAGATAAACAATTGGATAGTTATTTAAGGCAGTGAAAAAATTATGCCTCTATCAATATAAAACGAGGCTATACAGTATGTCAGATACAGGGGTTCTTAATAGAGCCGAATTAGGAGAAGCACCTAAGCAACCTAAGCAACGCCGCGATAAGTACCTTTTGAAGCTTGTGGGTGTGATCTCTGCAACCTTGCTTGTGGGAGTGCTTAGCTGGCTATTTCTATCACCTACAATGGCAATTACTGCTGCCTTAGCGGTTTTTTGTATTGGGTTGTGGTCTACAGCTGCATTGCCTGAGTACTGGCCTGCCCTGGCTTTTTTTCTAATAGCTTCTGTAGTGTCTGTTGCGCCTGAGCACGTTGTTTTTTCAGGGTTTGAGTCTTCGGCTTTCTGGTTGCTATTTAGCGGTATCGTCTTAGGGGCATCGATCTCGTATACTGGCCTCGGTCGACGCTCGGCGATTTTTCTATCGAAGATGTTGGGTGATCAATATGTGAGTGTGCTGTCTGGGATTGTGTGTTTTGGTGTTGGCTTAGCTTTTATTATGCCCTCAGCCATGGGGCGAGTAGCGTTGTTAATCCCTATAACTTTAGCGCTTGCTGATCAGATGGGTTATGAATCAGGGCGTAATGGTCGTGCGGGAATGCTGACGGCTGCGGCGTTTGGTACTTGTTTGCCGGCATTTTCAATACTGCCTGCTAATGGTCCAAATATGATTCTGGCGGGTATGGCTGAAGGTTTATATGGCATGTATCTGCCCTATTGGGATTATCTACTATTGCACTTTCCTGTTCTGGGGTTACTTAAATCTGTCTTTTTAGTCTTGTTGATCCTGTGGGTTTTTCCTGATCGGGCGCCTATCGTGCGTTCGGTTCCCCTCAAGCCCGAACCGATGAATGGCAGTGAACGACGATTAACGACGCTGCTGGCGGTCTGCTTACTTTTTTGGTTTACAGATAGCGTCCACCATATTTCTCCGGGTTGGATAGGCTTGGCTGCTGCGCTCTTCTGCTTGTGGCCGGGTGCTGGGCTGACGTCTAAAAACTGTTTGAATGAAGATATTAAGTATGGCCCCCTCTTCTTTGTTGCCGCTATTATGGGGCTAGGAGCCGTGATTTCGGACACGGGTCTAGGGGGTGTGGTTGTTGATGGTTTGAGTAATCGTGCGGGCTTTTCTCCTGATACACCTTACTGGAATATAGCGGCCTTAACACTAATCTCGACATTGGTTGGTGCCGTAACAAACTTACCGGGAGTGCCTGCCATCATGACACCGATAGCAAGCGATCTGGCTGCTTTTACTGGGCTTTCTTTGTCGGCTGTACTCATGACCCAGGTATTAGCATTTTCGAGCGTTTTATTGCCTTTTCAGGCGCCCCCTTTGGTTGCCGCCATTCAGCTAGGGAACTTGCCTGTCGGCAAAGTTACAAAGTTGTGTCTCATGATGTTTGTAGTGTCGATTTTTATATTAATTCCCTTGGATCTGCTGTGGTGGATGATTCTTGGTATTCTGTAATGGTGAGGGTAAGTGTTGAGGCAAGTGTATGGATATTCATCAGCTTAAAACCTTTGTGACGGTAGCCCGACAAGGGAGTATTACACGAGCATCGGATCTACTTTTTTTGAGCCAGCCAGCTGTAAGTGCCCATATTAAGGCAATGGAAGATACATTAGGTATCCTTCTATTTGATCGCACTCCAAAGGGGATGGTGCTTACTCATGGAGGGCATCGGCTATTGGTTAAAGCAGAGGATGTGTTGTGCTCCCATCAGCGATTCCTCTCTGAAGCTACTCGGATCAAAGGGATATTATCTGGGAAACTGCGCTTAGGCGTTGGAGGACATGCTAGTTCCGAAGCGCTGGGTAGATTGTTGTGCTCCTTATCTGAGGAGTATCCAGAAGTAGAAGTTGTGCTTAAGCATAGCTCTTCTCTTGATATTGTTAGTGGGATAAAAGCCGGAAACCTTGACGCCGGCTTTTATAATGAGGCAGGCCAACCGAGTGGAGCGTTTTCTTTTATTGAGATCAATCGTTTTGCTTTGTACTTGGCGGCGCCAATAGACATGATAGATCCTACGCTCCCTCTGAATTGGGATCATTTGGCAGATCTTCCGTGGATCTGCCCTGCTTCAAGCACCTGTTGTGGGCAAGCTGCTGAGGCTTTGTTTCAGGCTCATGGTATCAGGCCTAAGCGAATAATCAGTATTGATAGTGAGTCTGTGACTCGTACGCTGATTGCTGGTGGTGTTGGTGTGGGCCTTTTGCATGAGTCTGTAGCTCGGGAGGCTAAAGCAAAAGGTGATGTTGAGCTAATCTGTGAAACAAATAACCCGGTTAGGGTGCTGTTTGCTTGTTTATCAGGACGGACTGAGGAGCGCTTGCTGAGCGAAGTAAACTCGATTGTTTCACGTGAAACATCTATTTAACCAAATAAAAAAACCAGCCGAGGCTGGTTTTTTTAGGCATTTAATCAGCTGAGCAGTCTAGTTATTCAATAAAGAGATATCAGCAACTTGTAAGAAGAGTGCCCTCAAGTTTGCAAGCAAGCAAATCCTGTTCGCGCGCACAGCCTTATCATCTGCCATAACCATTACGCCATCAAAGAATTGATCCACTTCCGTTTGGAGTGATGCAAGTTTTTCGAGTGCGCTCTGATACTCTCCCGCTGCAAACAAGGGTGCCAGTTCAGTAGTCAGATTCTTTACGGAGATCGCCAACTTGATTTCAGCGGCTTCGCTCAACAGCGACTCATCGACCTCTGTCTGCTCGTTGCCGCCGTTCTTGGCAAGTATATTGGATACGCGCTTGTTTGCGGCAGCTAGCGAAACCGCTTGGGGCATCTGCACAAAGGCATTGACGGCATTCACGCGCTGATCGAAGTCTAATGGCTTGGTTGGGCGAATTGCATGAACCGCTAAATAGCTGTCTATGGCAATGCCTTTGTCTTCATACCATGCACGGAAGCGCTCTAGCATAAAATCCGTCACTTGATCGGCTACTGTGTCGGCTGCTGGTAGATTGTTGTGCAGGCTAGCGGCTTTGATAATCAGTGCTTTGAGATCAAGATTTAGGCCGCGTTCCACGATGATGCGTAATACGCCGAGGGATGCACGTCGCAGTGCAAATGGGTCTTTAGAGCCGGTTGGTGGCTGGTTAATACCAAACAGCCCTGTCAGGGTGTCTAGGCGGTCAGCGATAGCAACGGCAATACCTGCGCTAGTCTGAGGGAGTTCGTCGCCCGCAAATTTAGGGAGATACTGTTCATTGATAGCTTGCGCTACTTCCGTATCTTCGCCGTCATGGATGGCGTAGTGGTAGCCCATTAGCCCTTGCAGATCGGTGAACTCGTAAACCATGTCACTTAACAGGTCTGCTTTTGCTAGGTACCCGGCGCGCATAGCCTTGGCGGTATCTTGGCTAAGTTGCTCAGCAATGTAGCCTGCCAGAGCAGATATGCGTTCCGTTTTATCGAACAGCGTGCCTAGCTGGTTTTGGAATACGATACTTTTTAGATTATCAACGCGGGATTCAAGCGTCCGCTTCTTGTCAGTTTCAAAAAAGAAGGCAGCATCTGCTAAGCGAGGGCGAATAACCTTTTCGTTACCCTCGATAACCTGCTGTGGATCTTTGGATTCAATATTGGCCAGCGTGATAAAATAAGGCATGAGCTTGCCTTCGGAATCGACCGCATGAAAATACTTTTGATTCTCTTTCATTGAGAGAATCAGTGCTTCTGCTGGAACATCCAGAAAACGCTCCTCAAAACGTCCTGTTAGTGCAACGGGCCATTCATTCAGGGCGGTTACTTCATCCAGCAGATCAGGATCAATTTCTGTAGTCCCGCCGATCCTTTCTCCGGCAGCGATAATTTGTTGCTGAATTTTATCGCGTCGTGCTGCAAAGTCGGCAATAACATAGCCGGGGTTTAGCAGCTTAGCTTCATATTCTGACGCGGCCATGAGTTCAATATCATGGTTATAGTGGAAGCGATGCCCACGTGTTTTCCTGCCGGAAGTCAGACCTAAAATTGTGGCAGGTATGACTTCATCACCAAATAAGATCACCAACCACTTAGTTGGCCTTACAAACTCAACGCGGCTCGAGCCCCAGCGCATACGCTTAGGGATGGGCAAATTGTTGAGTGAATCTTGAATCAGTGCTGGCAATAATTGTGCTGTTGCCTGGCCTTTTTCTGTAGAGCGGTAGAGGTAATAATCGCCCTTCTCGGTTGCCAAAATTTGAAGCTCATCCGCTGTTACACCACAAGAGCGTGCGAAACCTTCGATAGCAGGTTGTGGTGCTTTGCATGATGGCCCGCGCTTTTCAACGTCGGTATCTGGCTGCTGTGTTTGAAGGTCTTGGATGCGAATCGCTAAACGTCGAGGCGCAGCGTAGCTGGTTACTTCACCATGCTTTATTCCGGCCGCTTTAAGGCCGTCTGTAACCCCTTTTGTGAATGCATCAGAGAGTGACTTTAGTGCCTTAGGTGGTAGTTCTTCCGTTCCTAGCTCAACCAGGAAATCACGTGTACTCATTATTTATCCTCCTGGTTGGCAGCCAGTACTTCATTTCTGATCGCTTCAGGCGCGAGTGGGAAGCCTAAATTTTTACGAGCATCAAAGTAGCTTTTGGCAACTTCGCGTGCCAAGGTGCGAACGCGTAAGATAAAACGCTGTCGTTCGGTAACTGAAATGGCGTGGCGCGCATCTAACAAGTTAAACGTGTGAGATGCTTTTAAGACCATTTCATAGGCCGGTAATGGCAGGTTAGCTTCGAGGAGCTTTGTGCACTCTACTTCATAGTGATCGAAGTTGTCGAACAGCTTAGGCACATCCGCTTGTTCAAAGTTATAAGCAGACATCTCAACTTCATTTTGATGGAACACATCGCCATAGGTTACGATGCTTCCATCAGGGTTTTTGGCCCAGACCAAATCATAAACGCTATCTACGTTTTGCAGGTACATCGCAATACGCTCGAGACCATAGGTAATCTCGCCTGTGACGGGGTAGCACTCTAAGCCGCCAGCTTGTTGGAAGTAGGTAAACTGGGTCACTTCCATGCCGTTTAGCCATACCTCCCAACCCAGACCCCATGCCCCCAGAGTTGGAGATTCCCAGTTGTCCTCTACAAAGCGAACATCATGTACATTTAGGTCTACACCTAGATGCTGCAAAGACTCAAGATAAAGCTCCTGAATATTATCAGGGGATGGCTTCATGACTACTTGGAACTGATAGTAGTGCTGCAGGCGGTTTGGGTTTTCCCCGTAGCGGCCATCTGTAGGACGGCGGCTAGGCTGTACATAAGCCGAACGCCACGTCTCTGGCCCTATTGCACGCAGGAATGTGGCCGGGTGGAATGTGCCAGCCCCTACTTCCATATCGAGCGGTTGAACAATTACACAGCCATGTTTAGCCCAGTAAGATTGCAATGACAGGATTAATCCCTGAAACGTACTAGCGTCTGGGTTCGTATTGTCAGTCACGGAAACCACCATTTCTGAAATAGATAAGAAAAATTAGCGCTAAATTATACACGATTGACTTGGCAAATCCTTTCTGGGGTTGTTGATATCCGCCGAAATAGTTAGATATTTTGCTGCGTTTTCTTTAGGAATAAACATTTTGGTACAAAACGCTATAATGGCGTTTTATTTCAGGGCGGTTGAATGAAGAAGTTTAAGGCGGTTGTCGCGATCTTTGTGCTGGGTTTGTTGTCGCTGTTGCCTCTACGGTGGGCGCAGGCGGTTGGGCGCTGGATTGGTCGTCGTGCCAGTGCCAATCCCCAAGGTGAACTCTGCCGTGTTACCCGTATCAACCTTGAGACCTGTTTCCCTGATATGTCCGATAGCGAACGTCAGCAGTTGGCTAAAGAAAGTCTTTTACAGACCGGTATGTCTATATCAGAAATGGGGATGTCTTGGTTATGGTCCCCCTCTCGTACCCTCAAAAAAGTTACACAGGTTAACAATGAGCAGCTTATCAATGAGGCAGTTGCGCTCGGAAAGGGCTGTATTCTGATCGCTCCTCATTTGGGTAACTGGGAAGTGCTGAACCTATATCTATCAGCTAAATACCCTTTCACGGCTATGTATAAACCACCAAAGCTTAAGATGCTGGATGATCTGATCAAAAAAATGCGAGCGCGTTTAGGTACTCGTATGGCACCAGCCGATGCATCAGGTGTGCGTATGGTGATGAAGGCACTGAAGCGGGGTGAGATGGTTGGTATCCTACCGGATCAGGAACCCGAATCTGGAGGGACTTTTGCCACCTTTTATGGTCAGGATATCTATTCTATGAAGCTGCTTGCACAGTTGGTAAAACAAACCGGTGCCCGGGTTGTTTGCGGCTTTGCTGAGCGATTGGAAAATGGTAAAGGGTTTGAAATTCATTTTTTAGAAGTGGACGAGTCCATTTACGATAGAGATTTACAGACGGCAGTTAATGGGATGAATCGCTCAGTAATGGCCTGTGTCGACCGGAAACCGACACAGTACCAATGGGAGTACAAGCTCTTTGATCACCGACCTGAAGGCCAGCCCAGTCTGTATAGAAAGCGCTAACTAGCGCTTCCAAAATGCGGGTGTGAAGAGTACCAGAAAGGTAAATACCTCTAGACGACCAAGCAGCATGGCAAAACACAATATCCACTTGGCGGTATCATTCAGGTCTCCATAATGAACGGCAACATCGCCTAACCCTGGGCCGAGGTTGTTGAGTGTCGCGCCAACGGCAGACCATGCTGTAACCTGATCTAAGCCCGTTCCTAGCAGTGTAATAAGCATCACGATAAAGACGATCAGGTAGACCGAGAAAAATCCCCACACAGCCTCTAGTACTTTATCAGAAATAGGTTTGTTGCCTAGCTTTACTGGGATGACGGCATTAGGGTGTACCAAGCGCTGTATCTCTCGGTAGCCTTGTTTAAGGATTAGGAGAATACGAATTACCTTCATTCCTCCTCCTGTTGATCCGGCACAGCCACCAGCAAATGCGGCTACAAACAGCATAAATGGCAGCATGACTGGCCAGTGGGCAAAGTCAGCGGTTGCAAAGCCTGTTGTTGTTGCAATCGATACTACCATGAACAGTGACTTACGTAGGGCTTCCAACGGTTCGTAGGTCACGGTAATGATTAAAGAGAAAAATGTAATTAAGATTACAACTCCTAAGATGCCTAAATAGAATTTGAATTCAGGATCCTGAAAGTAATGGAGCAGTGTTTTCTGTCGCCATGCGAAAAAGTGTAAGCCAAAATTGACGGCTGAAATCACCATAAAGAATGTACAGATCGCTTCTATAGTAGGGCTGTCAAAATAACCTATACTGGCATCATGGGTCGAAAAACCACCGATGGCGACCGTAGAGAAACTATGGCCAATCGCATCAAAGGCGCTCATGCCGGCTAACCAATAGCCTAGTGCGCACAGAATGGTGAGCGACAGATAGATATACCAAAGGGCTTTGGCTGTTTCTGTAATTCTGGGCGTCAGTTTGCTGTCTTTCACAGGGCCTGGCGTTTCGGCGCGGTAAAGCTGCATCCCTCCGATGCCTAGCATTGGCAATATAGCGACGGCTAAAACGATAATGCCCATCCCACCTAGCCATTGTAATTGTTGTCGGTAAAACAGGATGGACTCAGGCAAATAATCTATGCCTGTCATGACCGTGGCCCCCGTTGTTGTAAGGCCTGAGAGGGACTCAAATACCGCATCAACAACTGTAAGGTGAGGGTTGTGGGAAATAACTAGAGGTATAGCACCGAACAGCCCCAGAACCACCCAGAATAACACGGTGATTAAGAAGCCATCTCGTGTGCGTAAATCTTGTCGTACTCTATAAACAGGTAGCCAGATCAAAAAGCCGGTTACCAATGTAATAGCAAACCCGCCGACAAAGGCGTAGTCATGACCATCATCATAGATTAAAGAAACTGCCACAGGAGGCAGCATAGTGATGCTGAAGATCATCAATAGGATGCCAAGAATTCGCAGTATGACGCGGTAATGCATAGTCTTGTTTCTCTAATTAGAAAAATGCCAAACCCACTTGGAAAAGGCGCTCTACTTCGCCAATGCGTCGCTTGTCTACCAAGAATAGAATCACATGGTCGCCATTTTCGACAACGACATCATCATGAGCGATAAGGACTTCATCATTACGTACAATCGCACCTATGGTTGTTCCCGGTGGCAAGTCAATATCTTCAAGGGCTCTGCCTACTACTTTTGAGCTGCGCTTGTCGCCATGAGCAACGGCTTCTAGCGCTTCTGCGGCCCCTCTACGCAATGAGTGAACAGCTGCGACATCACCGCGGCGAACATGGGTGAGCAAAGCGCCTATGGTGGTTTGTTGCGGTGAAATAGCGATATCAATAACACCACCTTGCACAAGGTCAACATAGGCTGGGTTATTAATCAGCGTCATCACAGTGCGCGCGCCTAAACGTTTGGCGAGCATCGATGCCATGATATTGGCTTCGTCATCATTGGTCAGAGCACAGAACACATCGGTATCTTCGATATTTTCTTCGAGCAACAGTTCTTTATCAGAGGCGCTTCCATTGAGCACGATGCTGTTGTTTAGTTGCCGTGCTAGTGTGTTACAGCGTTTGATCGAGCGCTCAATGATCTTAACCTGAAAGCTGCCCTCGATGTTGCTAGCCAAGCGTGCTCCGATATTGCCTCCCCCTGCAATAATGATGCGCTTGTAAGGGTTGTCCAAGCGTCTCAATTCGCTCATCACCGCTCGTATATCTTTTTTGGCGGCGATAAAGAACACTTCATCATCCGCTTCGATAGTGGTGTTCCCTTGCGGTATGATCGCTTTGCCTTGTCGGAAAATTGCGGCTACACGCGTGTCTATTGCGGGCATGTGGGTGCGCAAGTAAGCGATCTCTCGACCCACTAGCGGCCCTCCATAATAAGCCTTAACGGCTACGAGTTGTGCTTTACCTTCGGCAAAATCTAGCACCTGTAGTGCGCCTGGGTGTTGAATCAGACGTTTGATGTGGCGCGTCACTAGCTCTTCAGGGCTGATGAGTACATCGATAGGTAGTGCATCTTTATTGAAAAGCCTTCTGTCCTGCTGCAGATAGTCATGCTCCCTAACGCGAGCAATCTTCGTTGGTATGTTAAACAGCGCTTGTCCTACTTGGCAGGCAACCATGTTTACTTCATCGCTGTTTGTAACAGCTATCAGCATGTCAGCATCTTGTGCGCCGGCTTGTTCAAGTGCGCCGGGATATGAAGCTTTGCCTTCTACGGTACGAATATCTAGCCGATCCTGCAGCTCTCGCAGACGATTTACGTCCATGTCGACAATCGTAATATCGTTGGCTTCATTGGCTAGATTCTCGGCTAAGGTTCCGCCAACCTGACCTGCGCCTAGAATGATGATTTTCATGTAGTGCTGCTCTTTTTATTAAGCTTTAGTTAGTAGCGCATAATAGAAGCCATCGTGTCCATTTTGTTGTGGGAACAACTGTCTTCCGTACTTTCTCTCGAGACCCCATGAGGTGTTGATGGCTTGGTGCTGTGCGTCATGATGGGCTTTCAAGAAGCGCTCAATGAGTCGCTCGTTCTCTTGTGAGAATATCGAACAAGTCGCGTACAACAGTTTGCCACCCGGTTTTAGCATCGGCCATAGATTACTCAGAATGTTCCATTGAATGGTTGCCAGATCATGGATGTCTTCCCCTTTTCTAAGCAGTTTGATATCTGGGTTTCTGCGAATAACTCCCGTTGCACTGCAAGGGGCATCGACGAGTATTTTGTCGTAGAGTTCGCCATCCCACCAATCTGACTCGGATGCATCTGCGATGATCAGGTTGGCTGTAACCTGAAGACGTTCCAGATTTTCTTGAATTCTTTCCGCCCTGCTTGCTTCAATTTCGATAGCGTCAAGGTGTATCTCATTGTTAATCTCAAACAGGTGGCAGAGTTTTCCTCCCGGTGCTGCACAAGCATCCAACACTCTTTCGTTGGGCTGTGTCTCTAGTAAGTATCCGCTAAGTTGTGCGGCTTCATCCTGCACGCTGGCAAAACCTTCTTGAAAATGAGGCAGCAAGTACACATCGATAGGGTTCTCTAAAACAATGCCACAGTCTGTTATAGGTGAGGGGCGACCTTCTATTCCTGCTGTGTGGAGAAAATCTAAATATGTTTCACGTGAAACTTTTGAAAGGTTTACTCGCAATGTCATGGGCGCTTGGCAGTTGTTTTCCTTAAGAATCGCTTCCCAATTTTCTGGCCAGTTATGGCGTAGCTTCTGAATAAACCAGTCTGGGTGGTTAAAAACAATCTCTGGTAAGTCTTGCAAGCTATGCAGAATGTCATCTTTTTCGCGAGCAAAACGTCGTAATATGGCATTAAGCAGACCTGAGGCGCGGCTCTTGTCGATTTGATGGCAAGCTTCTACGGTCTCGCTAATGGATGCATGTGCAGGTATGCGCATCTCTAGTAGTTGGTATAAACCTACTAGTAGAAGCGCGTATACGTCCTTATCAGCTTGGCGCATGGGCTTATCAAGCAGGTAATGTGCTATCGCTTCAAGCTTCGGATAGTTGCGGCAGACGCCATAGCAGAGCTGTTGTACCAGTGCGCGATCTTTCTCTTCGCAGCGACCCAGTGCGCCTTGCAAGGTGTAATTCAATGATCCTTTGCCTTGAATTAAAGGCGTAATAGCGAGCGCCGCTAAGCCGCGAACATTTATCATGAGCCTAATTTAGTTCCTGTAGAGAAGAGTTCTTTTTTTGCATTGAGTATGTCTTTGATTGCTAATGCCTTGCCACCGGGTAGTTGGATGTTATCCAGTGCAAGTACGGTGTTATCACCGCAGGCGATGAGCATTTGAGCCTTTGTGATCTCTATCACACTGCCTACAGGGGCCGAGTCGTGAAAACGATTGACGACTGTTGCGCTATGAACTCGAATAGTACTGTCACCCAGTTGTGTAAAGGCTATCGGCCAAGGAGATAATCCGCGGATTTTCCGATGAATGGTGATGGCGTCTTGGTTCCAGTCGATATCCCCTTCCTGCTTTTCTAGTTTGTGCGCATAACAAGCTTGCGAGTCATCTTGCTTCTCGGGCTTTATTTGCTGTGTGCTTATAAGCAGAAGGGTTTTGAGTAGGGCTTTTGCACCCAAAGGCGCTAGGCGGTCATGCAGTTCACCACTGGTATCATGGGGGTGAATTGGGCAGCGTAATTTGTAAAGCATATCACCGGTATCTAGGCCTACATCCATTTGCATAATGGTTATACCGGTTTCTTGGTCTCCGGCAAGTAACGAGCGATGTATAGGGGCTGCGCCTCTCCAGCGTGGCAGTAATGAAGCATGCACATTAATGCATCCCAACGGAGGAATCTCTAATACTGCCTTAGGTAGCAAAAGGCCGTAGGCTACTACGATCATAATGTCGGCATTTAGTGACGCCAGCTCTTGCTGGGCTGCTTCGTCTTTTAACGACAATGGCTGATACACAGGAAGGTCGTGCTGTAGTGCGAGTGACTTGACGGGGCTTGCGGTTAACTTCCTGCCGCGCCCTGCAGGGCGATCGGGCTGTGTATATACGGCAATGATTTCATGTTCGCTTTCGATGAGCGCGGCAAGGCTGCTGGCTGCAAACTCGGGTGTTCCTGCAAAGACGACTTTTAATGGCATAGAATATGTGTCCACAAACAAAAACAGGCTTGCTGTAAGCAAACCTGTTGGGAGAAGTTATTCGCTAATCAGTTGGCCTTTTCTAGCTTGTGCTTTTTTTCAAGCTTACTTCTTATTCGGTCGCGTTTTAGTCGCGATAAGTAATCTACGAAGAGCTTGCCGTTAAGATGATCAATCTCGTGCTGGATACAGACGGCTAATAAATCATGTGCATCAAACTCTATAGGGTTGCCTTCTTGGTCCAACGATTTGACTCGAATATGGTTAGGGCGGCGTACTTCTTCATAATAGCCAGGTACAGATAAGCAGCCTTCTTGCATCTCTTCAAGGGCCTCATCAATCACTTCAAAAGAAGGGTTGATAAGCACGAGCGGTTCATTATTATCTTCTGAGATGTCGATCGTGATAATCTGACGGTGGATATTCACTTGAGTGGCTGCGAGCCCAATGCCTGGCGCATCGTACATGGTTTCGAACATATCTTTGATGATTTGACGTACTTCATCATCTACTTGTTCAACGGGTTCGGCGATGGTTCTCAATCGCGGATCAGGAAATTCTAAAATTGGTAACAAAGCCATAAGTAATATTCTTCAGATTATAAGTTAGAGACAGCATAAACGGCGCAAAACTGTACACAAGCTATTATACTGATATAGCGTTGTGATGCATTTGTCGTTTAACATTGTGTCTATTATACGCACAATGGTGCAAACCGGGGATTTGGCAAGGGATTTGATAATGAAAAAACTGTTGAGTGTGTGTCTGACTACCTGTGTGCTGGTGTTTTCATCTGCATCAGTTCAGGCAAAAGGTGATCAGATACAACTGAGAGACGGTCACCCTGAGGAATATGTCGTTGTTAAGGGAGATACGTTGTGGGATATCTCAGGGCGTTTCTTAAAAAAACCATGGCGCTGGCCTGAAATTTGGGATGTAAATAAACAGATTGATGACCCTCACTGGATCTATCCGGGGGATGTGCTCTATTTGACTTGGGTTGATGGTAAACCGAAGCTGAGAAAAAAAGGTAACGACCGTCTGCAGCCTAGGGCGCGAGTATCAAAAATAGAGAATGCTATACCCGCGATACCGCTAAAGGATCTTCACTCGTTCTTGAGTGATAATGCAGTCCTTGATGATGAACTCTTGAAAACAACGCCTTATGTCGTCGGTGGCCGCAACGAGCGCATCATAGCAGGAGCGGGTGACCGCATCTATGCTCGTGGCGAACTGGATTCCTCGGTTAAAACACAAAATATTTACCGCCCAGCTAAAGAGTATATTGATAGAGAGACAGGTGAGTTGCTCGGTTATGAGTTGCATAAGGTTGCTGAGACTCGTGTTATTAGTACCAAAGAGGATGTGATTAGTCTGGATGTGCTCAAAACGCGAGAAGAGGTCCGCGTATTGGATCGTGTGCTGCCGTCACCGGAAGGTCGTGTCCAGTCTGTCTTTAACCCTGCCCCTGCTCCTGAATTTTCAGAAGGCTATATTATGTCGGTGCTAAGAGGTGTCGATAAAATTGGCCGCTTCGATGCTGTAGCAATTAATCAAGGGTTCCGTGAAGGAGTGCAGGCAGGTCATGTATACAAAATCTTTAAACGAGGCGAGTCCCTTAAAGATCCGCTAACCAAGGAAACGATTGAGTTGCCATCTGAAGAAGCGGGTACGTTAATGGTTTTTAAGGCCTACGAGAGAGTTAGTTATGGTCTGGTTATGACGGCTACCAACGTCATGTCGGTAGGCGATAAAGTCCGCTCTCCGGACGCTCAGGAGTGAGTTAACAGTCTATGCAGAGTGATCCAAAGGACTGGATCGCGTTAAGCCTCTTACCTGGTGTTGGTGCTGTCACATTGGGTAAGTTGTACTATGCAGGCAGGAATCCTGCGCAGCTCTTAGCGCACTTTCCAGAAACATTAAAGCCGGAGCAGCGTGCTTTACTTGTTGCTTATCAAGACCGCCAAGGTAAGCTTTATGAGCAGGTTTGCAAAACACGTGAGGAGTTGACACGTTTAGGCGTTCAGATACTGCTCCCTGCCTCTCCTGACTACCCTCCTCTTTTAAAAGAAGCTCACGATCACCCGATCTTGTTGTTTGCTAAAGGCAATCTCCAAGCCTTGCAGCTACCTGTCGTTGCTATTGTGGGGAGCCGTAAGGCAAGCACGGCTGGGCTTCGGCATGCTTATCAATTTTCTAAAGCGCTATCTACGTCAGGGTGTGTGGTGGCAAGTGGTTTGGCGCTGGGTATTGATGGGGCTGCTCATCAAGCGGCTGTTGACCTTCAAAAACCAACAGTGGCTGTTATGGGGACGGGAAGTGATCAAATCTACCCTTCTCGGCATCGGCCACTCGCGGAGTCTATCCTCGAACATCAAGGCGTGCTTTTGACTGAGCTACTGCCAGGAAGTGGACCACTCGCACCGCATTTCCCGCGTAGAAATCGGATCATTAGTGGCTTATCCGCTGGCGTGCTGGTGGTAGAAGCGGCTTTAAAAAGCGGCTCCTTGATTACCGCCAGACAAGCACTCAATCAAGGCCGCGAAGTATTTGCTCTTCCTGGCGCTATTGATCATCCGGGGAGTCGTGGCAGTAATGCGCTAATTCGTGAAGGCGCAACGCTGGTGCAAACGGCTGATGAAATGATATCTGAGTTATCTTCTCTATTAGGCGTGTGGGGAGCAGAACGTAGCGAGTCACATGAAAATAATCAAAATATTAATTTGATAGAACAGTATCCAATATTGGGATTCATTGAATTTACTAGCACCTCGCTTGAGGAGGTCTTCATCAACAGCGGGGTCCCCATGGCGGAGTTACAAAGCCAACTGGTTGAGCTTGAGCTAGCAGGGTTGGTCGAAATGTCGGCAAACGGATACCAAAGGATACGCTAAGGGAGAGTTGCAACTCGCTACTTAAACAGGTAGTTTTTGCGACTTTCCTAAGTGTAGATAAGTACAGATGAACCAATGGCATTTTTCCCAAGCCGCTCGGGTACTGCATCAGGGTGGTGTTATTGCTTATCCGACCGAAGCGGTTTGGGGCGTCGGATGTGACCCGTTCAATGAAGCCGCAGTCATGCGTTTATTGGCATTAAAAAAACGTCCAGTCGAGAAAGGTGTGATTTTAGTCGCCTCATCGATTGAGCAAATCGCTCCCCTTTTTGATCCATTAAACGATCAAGAAAAGATGCGTTTACTCGATACGTGGCCAGGGCCGAATACATGGCTATTACCCGATCCAGATAATCTTATTCCCGCTTGGGTCAAAGGCGAGCATGATAGTATAGCGGTACGAATTAGTGCACATCCGGGGGTTTCTGCTTTGTGTGATGCATTTGGTGGAATGATAATATCTACTTCTGCTAATCCTGCGGGAGCTGATCCAGCTAAGACTTCGTTGAGAGTGAGTGTTTACTTCGGCTCTAAGTTGGACTATTTGGTTCCCGGTTCGCTGGGTGATCAGAGTAGACCGACGCAAATTAGAGATCTTCGAGATCAGCGCATTGTGCGCGCATAATTACTTATTTTTAGAGAGGAAGACTGATCATGTCTGCACCTGATATCGACGCCGTTAAGCGTTACTTGCTGGATTTGCAGGATCGCATATGCGACGCCCTTACTGAAGCTGATGGTCAGCAGACATTTATCGAAGACAGCTGGGAGCGGCCCCAAGGTGGAGGTGGACGTACCCGAGTGATCAGTGACGGAGCAATCTTTGAGAAAGGCGGTGTTAACTTTTCTCATGTATTTGGAGGGGCCCTGCCTGCTTCGGCGACAGCACATCGTCCTGAATTAGCCGGTCGCAGTTTTGAGGCGATGGGTGTTTCGTTAGTGATGCACCCTAAAAATCCTTACATCCCAACCTCTCATGCCAATGTGCGCTTTTTCATAGCGGAGAAAGAAGGCGAAGATCCTGTATGGTGGTTTGGTGGGGGTTTTGATCTGACACCCTACTATGGGAACGACGATGACTGTCGCCATTGGCACCTGACAGCGAAAGCAGCATGTGAACCCTTTGGGGAAACGATTTATCCCCACTATAAGCAGTGGTGTGATGAGTATTTTCACCTAAAACATCGAGATGAACCCCGTGGTATTGGCGGGCTGTTTTTTGATGACCTGAATGAGCTGGGTTTCGAGAAGAGTTTTGCACTAATGCAGTCGATTGGTAACGCTTACATTCCAGCATATATCCCTATTATTGAGCGCCGTAAAGACACCCCTTATGGCGAGCGTCAGCGCGACTTCCAGCTGCACCGTCGTGGGCGTTATGTTGAGTTCAACCTCGTCTATGATCGCGGCACTTTGTTTGGTTTGCAATCAGGTGGCCGTACTGAGTCGATTCTTATGTCTCTCCCGCCTGAGGTGCGTTGGGGATATGACTGGAAACCAGAACCCGGTACGGAAGAGGCACAATTGTACGAACGTTATCTAAAACCAATTGATTGGGCTGGCGCATAAATGACTGATCGATACGCTGTTTTTGGCAACCCCATTAGCCACTCTAAATCCCCAACGATCCATCAGGCATTTGCTAAAGCCTGCCAGCAGGATATGCATTATGAGGCGATCTGTGCACCGCTGGATGATTTCAAAGGTGCAGTTGCAGCGTTTATTCTTCAGGGAGGTAAAGGCCTGAATGTCACTGTGCCCTTCAAAGAAGAGGCATGGCAGCTGGCTAAGGTGCGCTCCCCTAGAGCTGAACTCGCGGGCGCAATTAACACCCTTTATCTTAACGATGCGCAGCAGTTGTGTGGTGATAATACGGATGGTATCGGCTTGGTCAGAGATATCTGCGTCAATCACCATTACAGCATTAGCAAAAAGCGAGTGCTGGTACTGGGTGCAGGAGGAGCCGTTCGCGGTGTCTTACAGCCCATCTTAGAACAATCCCCCAGCGAAGTTGTGATCGCCAATCGAACGGTATCTAAAGCGGATGCCTTAGTCACTCTGTTTGATACATCAGGTGATGTGCGTGCCAGTGCCTTTGAGGCGCTGGAGGGAGAGTTTGATCTGATCATTAATGGGACAGCCGCAAGCTTACAGGGAGAGTTGCCCCCGCTTCCCTCTGGATTAGTCGGTGGTAACACGTGGTGTTACGACATGATGTATGGCGCGGGTATAACGCCTTTTAACCAGTGGGCTAAAACCCAGGGTGCTGCACAGCAACTGGATGGTTTAGGTATGTTGGTTGAACAAGCGGCAGAAGCCTTTTCCATATGGCGTGGCGTAAGGCCCGCTACGGATGATGTGATTCGTACAATACGCAATCAACTGTTAACTGCTTGATTTATCAAGCGTTCAAAGAAAAGAATCCGGATTGATTTCTTGCATACTGGCCAGTCAGGGTTTATAACCAATATAAACCCTTGGCTCAGGATGCCCCTATGGAAAAGCTAAAACCACTCTCCTGCGAAGCCCTCTACAAAGTCTGTGATACCAACCTTTTGCCCTTTAGAACCACAGAAACACTCGAAAGTTTTAGTGGGTTCTTTGGTCAGGAAAGAGCGATAGAAGCAATGGGGTTTGGTGTGGGGATGCGCCGCCCTGGGTACAACTTATTTGTGATGGGCAACCCCCATACCGGTCGATTCTCTTTCGCGATGGAAAACATTAAGGGTATTGCCAAGAAAGAGAAAAAGCCTTCTGATTGGTGTTATTTAAACAACTTGCAGGATAATCGTTACCCCATAGCGATTGAGCTTCTAGCAGGTAAAGCAACACAGCTTCGGCGGGATAATAAGCGCATGGTGGAAACCATTATGACGGAGCTGCCTGCCGCGTTTGAGAACCCCTCCTACCAGCGTAAGAAAAGTAAAATCGAGCGGGACTTTAATCGGCACTACGATCAGGCTATCGATAGCGTTGAGCGTCGTGCTAGAGAGCACAGTATTGCACTTTACCGTGATGCTGGCAGTGTAGGATTCACGCCTGTGGCAGAAGGCCAAGCGATGGATGAGGCGATGTTCTCGCAACTGCCCGAAGATGTACGTGATGCTTTTACACGCAATATTGCTGATCTTGAGGATTTCCTTAACGATAGCCTGACAGAGATGCCTCAGTGGCGAAGAGAAGCGGCAGAGCGCATGAAGGTGCTCGATCGAGAAACTGCACGCCAGACCATCTCTCCGTTAATTCAGTCGGTCAAGGACAAGTACTCAAGCATTAGTGGGCTACCGGAATACTTCAACCAACTCGAAAGTTACATTGTTAAAAATAGCGCTGAGCTGATATCTGATGAGCGGCAAACGCTTTTGGATCAATTTGGTATTAACTTGCTGGTGGATAACAGCAAGACGAAAGGCGCCCCCGTTATTTTCGAAGCCCATCCTAGCTATGACAACCTGTTTGGTCGGGTTGAGTACAACAGCGATATGGGCGCGATGGTCACCAATTACCAAATGATTCGTTCTGGCGCATTACATCGAGCCAATGGAGGCTATTTAATTCTAGAAGCGGAAAAGCTCCTAGAGCAACCCTTTGTTTATAGTGCATTGAAACGAGCCCTCAAAGCCCATGAGGTACGTATAGAGAATCCCATCAGTGAGCTCTCTGGCGTTAGTACCATTACCCTGAGCCCTGCGCCGATTCGCTTACAAGTTAAAGTGGTGCTGATTGGAGGGAGGGATACTTATTATCTATTACAGGAGCTTGATCAGGACTTTGAGAAGATGTTTCGTGTGGTTGTTGACTTTGATGAGGATGTGGAACGCACCCCCTCTTCTATTCGCAATTATGCACGATTAATGAAAACGCTAGCGGATGAAGAACACCTAGCTCCTCTAACGCGAGAAGCGGTGGCTCGGTTAGTGGAGCAAAGCTCGCGTTTATCCGGTGATCAGGAGCTGCTCTCTACGCACATCGGAGAGTTAGTGGATCTGCTCTGTGAGGCCGACTACAAGCGAAAAGGCACGGGAGACGACCTGATCAGTGCTCGTCATGTAGAGCTTGCGCTGGAGGCGCAGGAGAAACGTACCGGTCGATTAGCCCAAAAGATTCTTGACGGAATTCTCAACGAGACTGTTTTAATTAACTCAGAAGGCAAAGCGGTTGGTAAAAGTAATGGTCTGACCGTGTTACAGGTAGGTGATGTGTCCTTCGGAACACCGGCTCGTATAACCGCAACTGTTCACCCGGGCAGTCGAGGAATAGTTGATATTGAGCGTGAAGCCCAATTGGGACAGTCGATCCACTCTAAAGGCGTACTGATTCTATCAGGGTACTTAGGCCATCAGTACGCGCAGGACTTCCCGTTGACCTTGTCTGCGAGTATCGCTTTGGAGCAATCTTATGGATATGTGGATGGGGACAGTGCTTCTTTAGCCGAGATTTGTACATTAATTTCTGCGCTGACCCATATCCCGATCTACCAGCAGTATGCGCTGACCGGTTCCATCAACCAATATGGTGAAGTGCAAGCGATTGGTGGTGTTAACGAAAAGATCGAAGGCTTCTTCAAGCTTTGTTACACCCGTGGGTTGACGGGGAATCAGGGCGTCATTATTCCTAAAGCGAATGTGCGAAACTTGATGCTTAAAAAAGAGGTTGTGAATGCCGTAGATGGGGGGTTATTTAGTATCTATGCGGTTGCTACGGTAGATGAGTGTTTAGAAATTTTAATGGGCCGCTCAGCCGGTAAGAGAAAAGAAAATGGGAGCTTCACCCAGCGAAGTATCAACTATCAAGTTGTAAAAAGGTTAAAAGAGTTGCACGCGGCTGTATCAGGTAAATGATAAATACGCCGGTATGTAACCGGCGTGTGGTATGTAAGTACTTACTTTTTGCTTTTTTATTTCAGAGACTTCAAAAAGCTAATTAAGTAGTCTTGCTCTGCTCGGTCGTTAATTGATACATGGCGCATTCGCGTTTCTGGAACCAAAGCCTCATTATCGGCGATCCATTTACGTAGGTTCTCTTCATTCCATGTGAGCCCTGATTCTTGCATCGCTTTTGAGTAGGAGAAACGTGGTACGGAAGCTGCTGGTCTGCCAACGACACCTACTAAACTTGGACCAAAGGCATTTTTGCTCGGGTCCAGTGTATGACAAGCGGTGCAGTGGTGGTTAAAAATTTGGCGGCCCGCTTCTATCATGCCGCCCTCCTCTGCCTGAGCGGCCATCGGAGTGATGAGGACGCTACAAACGGCAGCGGCTCGTAATACATTTTTCATGGGTTATCTCCCTGTTAATACACGGTTAAACCAGTATATTGAGTAAGGAAATAGACACGCTCTTGTACAAAGGCAGCGGTTTACTAATACCAAAGTGCTTTTTTGAGATGAGTTTGAACGAAATCAAATAAATCTATCGTTAATGGGCATCAAACTGTAACTCGTCGGTGACGTTGAGTAAGGCTTCGAAGCATCGTCGATCAATTTGTGTATCAAGGTGCTCACGCATCATATCCAAGGCTTGGGGTACAGGAATAGGACCGCGGTAGGGTCTGGCTGCTGTAATTGCATCGAAGATGTCGGCCGTTGTAATAATGCGCGTTTCCAAGGATATCTCTTCCTCTTTTAAGCCCAGAGGGTATCCTCTGCCATCCATTCTTTCATGATGAGCTTGGGCTATATCAGCAAGTTCTTGGAAGGCGGCTATCCGTGAGAGGATTTCGCCGGTGAACTTTGCATGTAATTTGACCGTGTCAAACTCCTTGTCTGTTAGTTTGTCGGGTTTATCTAGAATGCTGTTACTAATTCCGAGTTTACCAACATCGTGGAGTAGTGCACCGCGCTTTAACCAGCGGCGTTTTGCTTCATTGAATCCGAGCTTTTCGGCAATCAAGTCGGTAATCAGAGCCACCCGTTCACTGTGGCCCGCGGTATAAGGACTTTTGGAGTCAACCACTTGGCCAAAAGCAGCCGCTATTTCATCGATATAGTCCTCATCAAGCTCGATGCTTTGGTGAGCAGGTTCAAGGTCGATCACTTGTTGCGTCAGTGTCGGGCAGCTCAGCGTTTCCCAAAAGGTCTCATCGGCTATGCCCAATAGGGCGTCTACTAGCTCTGGCTGGAACCAACTGCCCTTACGTTTGTGAAGCTCCGCTAGACAGGCTTCTTGACCTGTACCCGTGAAAAACACATCTGCAACTTGGGAGATAAGGGCTATTCGAGCATATAACGGGATTGCATCTGCTGTTAGGCCGTAGGGTTTTCCGCCGCCATTCCAGTGTTCATCCAGCGCGCGAATGCCCTCGGCGACCGACTCGCTGAAGCGTAGTTGCCGAGCGATATCAGCGCCGCGTTCACAGCGGGTTTGCATCAGTTCCTGTGCCCAGGTTTCGCCGTGGCGCACTACAGACAAGATTTGCCGAAAACGTTCGGCTAGTCCTGTTTGTACCCCTGTGTGCTGGAGTACAAAATTCAGTACTTGGGAGAGGCTACCGTCCACGCGTTTATAGTCATGCTTAAAAGAGAGGTCATCCGTAGCATATAGCTGACAAATGCGTGCCGCGTTGCTGCTACATCCTAAATCTTTCAGCAGAATGGTGTAATACAACTCCCATTGTTGTTGGTTGCTCAAGCCAATGGATTTAGCGATCTGCAAACCTATCCAGCAAGAGCGAATACAGTGCCCAGGAGGCTGCCCTTCTGTCATATCCAGTGCATGACTTAAAGCACTGATCAATTCTGACATTTTCATGGACCGATATGGCATGACTTAAGGTCTCTCTCTTTTGAGTCTGTCATCAGTATAGAAAGGATTCTCAGGGTTGCCTGAATTGCGCCAGAAATTGTTGAAATTGCGCCATTCACGGTTTTTTTTGCAGAAATCTCTGAAGAATTAGACTAAAGTTTGATGTGTCCCTTGCTGGGGCATACCATACTGATTAAATCCTGCATCCAAAAAACAATAACCATGTATAGATGCTGTACGTTTCGACCTTTCTGTTTTATGGCATACCCTTGTGCCAAGGCTTTCTGCGGCCAGTCGATTTCAGTTGTGCATCTATTATCGGTTATTCCCAAATACACTAATTTGATACCCAACTTGTAGTGGAGCCAGCCCCTATGGATAGTGATATTGCGACCAAGAAAAATAATAAAACGCTACTTAAGCTCAAGGAGTTGTTTAACCGACGTCTCGAAGAGGATCAGGCGCAGCCGATCACTCAGTTTTCAGATCTGTTTTTTACTTATGCGCCAGAAGATGAAGTGGCATTGCGTCCGATGGAAGCGCTGTACGGGGCGACACTATCGACGTGGTCATTTCTACAATCTTTTGATGGGCTCTCTTCTAAGATTCAAGTATTCAATCCTGATTTAGAACAACACGGCTGGCATAGTAACCACACGGTGATTCAGATTCTATCCCCTGATACGCCCTTTATTGTCGATTCTGTTCGCATGGAACTGAACCGCCAAGCTATCGGTATTCATGTTATTCAAAATGTTGTGTTAAATGTGATCCGCGATGGCAACACGTTTATGTCGCTATCTGAGTCGAACAAAGGAGCTGATGAGTCGGTCGTTTACTTAGAAGTTGATCGTCACGCCGAACCTGAGCTGCTAAAACGCTTACATGCTGAGTTATCCACAGCGATGGCTGCTGTTTCTGTGTCGGTGAAGGACTTTGCAACAATGAAAGCGCGTGCGGCTGAGTGTGCAGAGTCGCTTGGTCAACGGGGCTATCAAGAGGAGCAAGCCTTCACGCAGTGGTTGATGGATGATCACTTCACTTTTTTAGGTAGCGATCAACTCGCCTACGAAGGGGAGGAGATCAATGTTGTCGAAGGTAGCAAACTCGGTGTAATGACACTGCCAAGTGTTGTTAACTTAGCGGCCGCTGAAATGACGGATCAACCACTGTTGCTAACTCGTCATGGTGAGCGTTCTCGGGTGCACCGCCCTGCGTATCTTGATCTGATTATTATCGGCCGATTTGACGAATCCGGCCAGTGTATCGGTGCAACGCGTTTGGTTGGACTTTACACATCGCCTGTTTATAACGAACGCCCTCGACGTATTCCGATGATCAGCCAAAAAGTGGATCGCATTCTGGCGCGTTCCGGATTTAACCCCAGCGGCCATAGCGGTAAATCGTTAGCACAGGTACTAATTGATCTGCCCAGAGATGAGCTTTTTCTGGCATCAGAAGATGAACTCTTTAACACAGCAACTCGCATCTTTTATCTGCAAGAGCGCCGTAAAGCGTGTTTGTTACTACGCAAGGATAAAAGTGGCCAGTTTATCTCCTGCTTGTACTATGTGCCGAGAGATCAGTTTAGTACCGCGCTGCGTCTCAATATCCAAAGTTTACTGGTTAAAGCATTTAAAGCACACGATATTGAGTTTACGAACTGGTTTAGTGAGTCCATTCTAGCGCGTACGCATTTTGTGATGCGTGTGGCACCTGGGCAGGCTGATCCTGATCTGGAGCAGTTGGAGGCAGAGGTACAGGAGCTATCTCGGTCATGGAATGATGAGTTGCATCACGCACTAGTAGATGCGTGTGGTGAGGAGTTAGGAACCACACGCAGTAATCTGTATCGTGAATCCTTTCCGGCAGCTTACCGTGAGCACTTCACAACGCTACATGCCGTGCACGATATTGAAAAAATGGAAGGCTTGGCGACTACACCGCTGACTATGAGTTTCTACCGCCTGCTGGAACAGTCCAGCTCGGTGTTACGCTTTAAACTTTTTACAGCTGAAGTTCCCCTGATCCTATCGGATGTTATTCCTGTATTGGAGAACCTGGGTCTTCGTGTTGTCGGAGAGCACCCTTATACTGTGCATTGCCATAATGGCATCGCTTATTGGATACATGATTTCTCCCTGTCTCATCGTGGCGGGTCTGAGCCTCTAGATTTAGATGAGGTCAAAGAGATTTTCCAGCAAGCGTTTGCAGCGATCTGGCAAGGACATGCGGATAATGATGAGTTCAACCGTTTAGTGTTGAGTGCTAGTCTTAATTGGCGTGAAGTCGCCATGTTGCGAGCCTATGCTCGCTATAACCAGCAAATTCGCTTTGGCTTTAGCCAAGCCTATATTGCCGAAACCCTTGTACGCCATACTCAAATCGCTAAGTTGCTGGTGGCATTATTCCGTGCTCGCTTTGAACCCGATCGACAAACCAGCAGCAAAGTGCAAGCATTGGCGGAGCGAATTGAGAACAGTATCCTTGATGCATTAGATAAGGTAGATAACCTGAATGATGACAAGATTCTTCGGCGCTATTTAGAGCTTATTAAAGCAACTTTACGTACTAACTTCTTCCAAAATGATGCTGAGGGCAAAGCGAAGCCTTATACCTCCTTTAAGCTTAATCCTCACTTGATTAGCGATATTCCAAAACCTAGACCGATGTTTGAAGTGTTTGTCTACTCGCCTCGCGTAGAGGGTGTGCACCTTCGTGGTGGCAAGGTTGCCCGTGGCGGCTTGCGTTGGTCGGATCGGTTGGAAGACTATCGCACCGAAGTGCTCGGTTTGGTAAAAGCGCAGCAGGTGAAAAATGCGGTTATTGTGCCAGTGGGCGCTAAAGGTGGATTTGTCGCGAAATGTCTTCCAACGGATGGTAGCCGTGATGAAGTGATGGCAGAGGGCATTGAAAGTTACCGTATCTTCATCAAGGGATTACTTGATCTGGCGGATAACCTCAAAGGTGGTCAAGTGATCCCACCTGAGAATGTGGTGCGTTTAGATGAAGATGATCCTTATCTGGTTGTAGCCGCCGATAAAGGAACTGCGACATTCTCAGATATTGCTAACGAGATTGCTGAGTCTTATGGCTTTTGGTTAGGAGATGCCTTTGCGTCTGGAGGTAGTCAAGGGTATGACCATAAGGGTATGGGGATTACCGCGAAAGGTGCTTGGGAATCAGTAAAACTGCATTTTCGTGAAAAAGGTATTAACACACAAACGGATCCATTTACCGTCATTGGTATCGGCGATATGGCCGGTGACGTATTCGGTAATGGGATGCTGCTTTCAGATAAAATCCGTCTGGTAGCTGCCTTTAACCACATGCACATTTTTATTGATCCTAACCCCGATGAGGCCGCTAGCTTTATTGAGCGCCAGCGAATGTTTGCTCTACCCCGTTCCAGCTGGGAAGATTACGACCGTGAGTTGATTTCCAAAGGAGGGGGAATATTCTCGCGTGCCGCAAAATCGATTCATATCACCCCAGAGATGAAGCAGTGCTTTGGTATTGTTGAGGATAAGCTTTCGCCTAATGAGCTGATATCTGCGCTACTCAAAGCCCCGGTAGATCTGCTTTGGAATGGTGGTATAGGTACCTACGTCAAAGCCAGCCATGAAACCCATGCCGATGTGGGGGATAAAGCTAATGACGGTCTGCGCGTGAATGGTAAAGAGCTTCGCTGCAAAGTGGTCGGAGAAGGTGGCAATCTGGGGCTAACCCAACTGGGTCGTATTGAATACTGCCAAAATGGTGGCGCGTGTAATACAGACTTTATTGACAATGCCGGTGGCGTCGATTGTTCTGACCACGAAGTGAATATTAAGATCCTGTTGAATGAGCGCATTGCTGAAGGTGATTTAACGGTTAAGCAACGTAATGTGTTGTTACGAGAGATGACCGATACCGTCTCGATCCAAGTGCTTAAAAGTAATGACCGACAAGCCAGAGCACTTAGTTTGGCGTTAGGGCATGCGAAGAAATCACAAGACGAGTATGTACGCTTGATGCACCGTCTAGAGAGCGAGGGTCGTTTGGACCGTCCATTGGAGTTCTTGCCTGATGATGAAGCGCTTGAGCTGCGCCAGCAAGCAGGGCAAGGACTCACCCGGCCTGAGCTATCGGTGTTGATCTCATACACGAAAGCTGAGTTAAAAGAGCTACTCACTCATACATGGATTACGGAAGACCCGTATGTCAAAAATGAGATTCAAGAAGCGTTTCCCGAACAGTTGGTCGCTCGTTTCCCTGAAGCGGTTCAGGATCACCAACTGAAGAAAGAGATAATCGCGACGCAAGTTGCCAATGCAATGGTGAACCATATGGGTATCACCTTTACCAATCGCATGATGGAAACCACAGGGCAAAGTGCTGATCAGGTCGCCGTCGCGTACCTCGTGGCACGAGATGTGTTCCAGCTTCGGGAGATTTGGGGTCAGATCGAAGCCTTGGACAACGTCGTACCTGCAGCATTGCAACATCGAATGATGGTGGATCTGTTGCGACTGATGCGACGAGCCAGTTATTGGTTCCTGCGTAATGTCTGTAGCCGCGGATGTTTCTCGGTACAGGAAGTGATTGATCGTTTCAAACCGGCAGTCAGCGAAGTCAGTGGCGCGATCTCGACCTTACTGACGGGTGATTTGAAAACACGCTGGCTGGCTCAGCAACAAGACCTCATTGATGCGGGTATTGATGCCGAACTAGCGTCGCGCATCGCTTGTGCAGAGCGCCTCTATGCAGCCTTAGCTATCAGTGAAGTCGCGGTTGAGGCCAATACCTCTTTGATGAATGCCGCCGAAGTTGATTTCTCGTTAGGAGAGCGTCTGCAACTGGATTGGGTTAGCGAGAAAATTCGCCAGATTGAACCACAGAATCATTGGCAGCTTCTGGCTCGTGAAGGATTCAATGAAGACCTGAATATGCAACAAAGCCATTTAACGTTGTCGGTACTGTCCAGTGACAGCGAGCTGTCGGGTCAGGAGCTGGTTAATAGCTGGTTGAGTAAGAATGGTGAGGGCTTGAAGCGCTGGGAACGAGTGCTTGATGACCTGAAATCCACCACCCAAGCTGACAGTGCGACCTTTACTGTGGTGATTAGAGAGCTAACGGAGCTATCTAAGAACCTGTAATTACATCTGATGTTTGTACGTTTTAGGGCTCTTCATGAGCCCTTTTTTATGATTTTGATAGGGCACTTGACAGAAGTGAGGTTGTTTTATGATTTATCTCATTAAAAGAACTGTGGAAATTGGTTTTGTGTAAGTATTAATCTATATTGACGTAATTGTTACTGTTTAATGGAATCTACGATGTTTTTTAATAAGAACGTTACGGAGCAGTTTGAGTCGCTCCAAGAGGAATTCGCAGCACTGACACAGAAATATGAAGAGAGCCTCACTGAAAACCAGCGTCTAAAACACGTTTTGGCTCAACATGAGCATAGTCAGTTGGAAGGTATTGATAACCAGCAACGCATTTGCCAATCATGGGTAACCGGTACGCAATTAGTGACTGATATTAGAGACACGATTGCTCATACCGCTGTGGATCTGCATTCAGAGCGAGATTCCCTCAATGACTCCATGGGCATTTTTACGGAAACTCAGGTTGCTGTGGATAGCATTCTGGATAGGGTGCAGACCATCCAGGCGAATTCCGATCAATGCAATACTCGAGTTGAGGGTTTGCTTGATGTATCTCAACAGATCGAAAAGTTTGTCATTGTGATTCGAGGCATATCTGATCAGACTAACTTGTTAGCGCTTAATGCAGCAATTGAAGCCGCACGGGCTGGTGAGGCGGGCAGAGGTTTTGCTGTCGTGGCTGATGAGGTGCGAAACCTTGCGAAAAAGGCGAATGAAGCCAGTCAACAGATAGCTGACCTTGTAAAAACCATCGCTGATCAGACTAAAGAAGCCTCCTTGGATATTCAGCAGGTTCAAAATACAAGCTCAGATGTGGTGGCCTCCGCCGAACAGATTCGCATTGGGGTGTCTCAAGTAGTCGATCTGTCGGCGCGTATGAGAACGGTTATTGGTAGAAGTTCAACAGATTCTTTCATACAGACGGTTAAGCTCGATCATATTATCTGGAAGAATAATGTTTATAAATTGCTTATGAACCATAGCGAAGATAGTCACACGCATAACCTTGCGGACCATACCGCCTGCCGATTGGGGCAATGGTATTACACCGGAGAGGGGCAACAATACTATAGCAACTTGCCCAGCTTTGCGCGTATGGAGAAGCCGCATGAAGCCGTGCATAAAAATGGTCTTGATGCGGTTAAGGCCTCATCTTCTGGTGATATGTCTCAAGCGCTGCAGTATTTGGCAGCTATGGAGAGAGCGAGTGTTGAAGTGGCAGGATTGCTATCGAATTTAAGCTCAGAGATAGATTAAGTGATTGATGGTCGAACGATGAGGGCGAGTGGCTGATAGTCGCTTCGATCTTGTGCTAAGGTTTATCGTACTCGCCTAAAGATAAACGGTAAGCGACATGATTCAAGAGATAACTCGTCAACTTTACTCTGATACCCCTAACGAGACCATCTACCACTACACCACGTTCTCTGGCTTGCTGGGTATTGTGGAGCGAGGGGCACTGTGGGCGAGTGATATTCGCTATATGAATGATTCTGCCGAACTCAATCATATGGTGGCCTTGATTCGAGAAGAAGTTGGGGAACGGATTGAGCTTGGCCACCCTAATCCCAAGCTGTTAACTCAATTTCAGGATTGGATTGCACGGCGTGTCACCAATGGACATATGTTGTTTGCGGGCTCGTTTCGTGCAAACGGAAACCTGCTAAGCCAATGGCGAGGTTATAGTGAGCTAGGCAAGGGGGTCAGTATCGGCTTTGACCCCGGACATATACTCACCTGCGCTCGCGCCCAAGGATTTATGGTGGGTAAATGCATCTATGATCACACTCAGCAGCGTAGCTTGATTCACCAGATTGTCGATTTTGTTGAAGACTTGGCAGCTCACTCTTGCGGTACACATGGTTGTCGTGATGATCGGATTTTTGCAGGCGTTTTTGAGCAAATTGAAAGTGACTTGCTGCGTATTGCCGCTATTCTGAAGCACCCCTCTTTTCAGGAGGAAGAGGAATGGCGAATTGTCTCCCCTGTGATCACTGATTTTAAAGACGCTGCGGTGCATTATCGGGAGGGTACCTCTATGCTAGTGCCCTACTTTGAGTTCTCTTTGATTACGCCTAAAGAGACTGTTCCAAAGCTGCAACACATTTTTCTAGGCCCTACCCCGAATATTAGCTTGTCGATGAACTCGCTGTCGATGTACCTTGCAAAAGCAGGGATTTCCCCTAGGCGAGGCATCACCTATTGTCAGATCCCCTATCGACAACGTTAAATCGGTTACATCGAGGTCACTTTGAAGCTATCTAAAATACATCCGTGGTGGATTGTGTTCGCTGCTGCATCTATTCTTGCCTACAGTATGGGGGTACGGTTAGCGCTAGGTCTGTTAGTGCCTGATATTAGTCAGGGACTTGGGGTGTCTGTGGCGGAGATCTCGTTGGGCTTTGCTATTCAGAACTTGTTATGGGGAGCTGTTTCCCCGATTGCCGGTATGATGGCAGAACGCTATGGTACAGCCAAAGTATTGTTGGCGGGTGCGCTGTTGTATGCCGCCGGTTTGGCAGCGGCTGCGGTTGCTCAAAGCGGCTGGCTCTTTTTTGTTGGTAATGCCTTACTCATTGGTGTTGGCGTCGGAGCAACGACCTTTCCCATTGTGCTGGCGGCTGTTGGCAAGCGCTTTCCTGCCCATCAGCGTACATTAGCGCTAGGCATTGCCAGCGCTGGCGGATCGCTAGGCCAATTCCTGTATGCCCTTTTACTAGGAAGCTATGCGCCGGGTAATGGCTGGGCTGATACTTTTATGCTGTTTGCGGCGACCACGGTTCTGATATTGGCGATGATCTTTCTTCTGAAGGATGATAAAGCAGTTCCTGCAGTGGTGAATCAACCTCGACAATCTATTTTTGATTGGCAGGCTATTGGAGAAGCGTTTCGATTAAGGGAATACCAACTACTGAATATTGGCTTTTTTGTGTGCGGGTTCCATATCGCGTTTATTTCGGTGCATATGTCGGGGTTCGTGGCGTTTTGCGGTTTGATGCCTGCGGTGGCTTCTGACTCCCTGGCCTTGATCGGGCTGATGAATATTTTTGGCGTGATTCTGATTGGGTGGGCAGGTGATCGCTGGCATAAACCTTGGCTGTTGGTGTTGATCTACTGGTTACGCGCCTGTTTGATCATGATGTTGCTGGTGTTACCGAAAACTGAGTCGCTTCTATATATCTTCTCTGGGTTAATGGGCATGCTCTGGCTATCGACCGTTCCGCTCACTAGCGGTGCGGTTGCACAGTTGTTTGGCACGAAAAATTTAGCCTCTTTATTTGGTATTGTGATGTTCAGCCACCAGATTGGGGCTTTCTTTGGTAGCTGGTGGGCGGGGCTTACCTTTGAATGGTATGGTTCCTATGATGTGGCATTGATGGTAAGTGCCGCATTAGGATTGCTCGCTGCTGCCGTTCATTTACCCATGACGCCTCAACGCATGAACGCTGTTAGTGTTTCTGGTTAATTGATGGACTGCTAAACCACAAGATCTATCTGTTGAAGGGTGCCAGCGGTGCCCTCTTCGCTGAGAAAAACACCCGTGCTGCGTAGCTTGCCGGCTAACTCGTTTGTCGTGCCCGCTTGAATATCCCACGGCGTTTCAATTGAATCTAAGTACAATGCCCCTACGCCTTTTTCCTTAAGGGTAAACATGTGGTCTGTGCCGTCTGCAGCTTGTACTAAAATGGTTAGCTGGTCGAAGATAGTATCGTTTTCATCGATAAAACCATTTTGATCGTCATCATAGGCTTGTAGATCTTGAAATCCATTACCGGAAACTGCGCCAAATAGTTCGCTGCCATCATCGATTATGCCATTGTTATCTTTATCTAACGCAAGATAGCCACTGGTTTCTTTGAGTCGATATAAGGTTTCCTCTGATCCATCCACATCGATATCAAACTGCCAAGTCTTGTCTTGTAGTTGTGCTGACTCCCCAGCAAAATTGATCACTAGTGGGTCCTGGAGAGCAGCGCCTAAACGAATGCGTAATTCGCGTGATTGGCTGGCTTCCCGGCTAAGATTGAGCTGTAATCCGATATCTAATGTTCGCCCATCGGCTGTGGTGATTTTTCCAGAGGCAGAAAATGACTGCTGTGTTTGCGTGATTAAGGTTTCTCGATAGGCGTAATCTAAACCAAAGGCTAATCCTGGTGATTCTGGGATATCAAAGGACAAATCGCCCGTTTGGGCTGAATTATTTTCTTGAGGTTGGGGTGTTGTAGGTCCATTGCTTTGATTGACCATCGCAACATTCAGACTACGGCCCATGACCTTTTCAAACAGGGTCTTGATCACATCCAACTTGAGTTGATCCTCTGGAGTCAGTTCTAGTAGTTTAGGCTCTGCTTCTTGTGTTGCCGATGTTCTCAATTGTTGTAGAGATATTTTTCCTACCTGCTCGTAAGCGAGTAATCTGCGTGGGTCTTCGTAGGTGTTTGCCTCAGCGGTTTCCTTGGATGAGCTTTCCCAATGCACGCCGTTTACTAAGGACGCTTCATTAAACGCCTCCCCTTCTTGAACAAATCCAGCTGTTAGTTGCTCTTCTACGCGTCTCTCTGACGACTGATGCGTTTGGGCGCTGAAAGTAATCTCCGCTGTTTCGACTTTCATACAAACCTCTGAGTGTCGTATTACTTAGTTTATCGACATGGTTGTACAAAAAATAAGCGGATATTTTTTCATATTAACGACTAATCAAGATGAATAGGCAGGTTAATAGCGTTCCGCTAAACTGGTGGGATCTTTATCAAAGAGATGTTGTGGCTATGCTGGATAATACCAATCGTCGAATTCTCAAAGCGCTTCAGGAAGATGCGCGTATATCTTATGCCGAGTTAGGCAAGCAAGTGCACCTGTCAGCGCCAGCTGTGGCGGAGCGGATGCGAAAGATGGAGCGAGATGGCATCATCACGGGTTATCGACTATCGGTGGATCTGGATAAAGTGGGGTTGCCGATACTGGCGATCGTACAGTGTAAAGTGTTCCCTGCCATGGAGCGAAAGTTTAAAGATTTGCTTCTGACTATCCCTGACTTGATTGAGTGCTACAACACCACCGGCGAACAGGCCTTTGTGATCAAAATCGCAACCCAGTCGATGGCACGATTAGATGAAATACTCGAAACCTTCGGAGATATGTGCGATACCAACACCATGATGGTGCTCTCGACGCCGGTATATCGCACACTCCCCGATACCTTTTTCCAACAACCTGACTCCCAGTAGGCGACGGGTTGCTTAGATAGTGACTTGTTCTTCAGACGTTTTACGTTTGCGGTCGGGCCATTGGCTGATCAGCATACCGCAGAGCATTAGCGCGCAGCCTGTCAGTTGGTTTGATGTGAGTTGTTCATTGAGTAGCAGCCAGCCTCCGATCACCGCAAATACGGCTTCTGTGGATAAAATTAAGGCTGTAACGCTCGGCTCAACTTTGCGTTGGGCGATAATCTGTAGTGTAAATGCGATACCGCTGGAAGCAACACCGGCATATAACAGAGGTAATAGTGCGGCTTCAAATTGGGCTAGTGCTGGGGTTTCGAACGTAACAGCGGCTAGGCTGGCCAATACAGCAGCAACAATAAACTGCCAAATTGAGAGGCTGATGGCGTCAACTTTACGGGATAACCAGCCTAAAATGAGTACGTGAGCAGTCCAAAAAAACGCGCCTACCAGCTCTAGCGCATCCCCTTTATTGATCTTAAGCTCATCTGATACCGATAGCGCGAAAAGACCTGCCAGTGCCAGAGCAACGCCACACCATGTCTTGATGTTCGTCGCATGGCCGAGCATGATGCCCGCAATAGGTACCAGCACGATATACATACCGGTTATGAAACCAGCATTGCCTGCCGTTGTGTACTGTAGGCCGATCTGCTGAAAGCTAAAGCCGCCAAACATCACGGTGCCTGCCAAGAGGCCACCGATCCATAACTCTTTGCCATGGGGAACATGCTGTTTCTTAAAGTAGAACCACAAAGGCAAAAGGGACAGAGCCCCTAACAGAAAACGGGCGGCATTAAAGCTATGGGGCCCTAAATGCTCCATGCCGTTGGTTTGAGCAACGAAAGCGAAGCCCCAAATAGCGGCGACGCACACTAATAGTAAGTGTGAAGGTTTGAGTACACTGAACATGTGGTTGTTATCCAAACAATAGGTGTTTTTAATAAGGCTATTGTAGGAAGAAACAGACTCACGAATACAGCGGGAAACTAACGAAAGAAAAGCATAAAGGCTAAAAAAATAAGCTTAATAGTGCTCTTTTCTTTCGTTTCGTAAGTCATGGTTGCCAGTTATCCAAAACATCCACATAGTTAGCACGCTCATAGGCGGAAGGGTCTTGGGAATTTTTGTAAGAGACGCTCCCCCTGAGCTGTTCCAGTGACTCATATTCATTAGCTTCCAGCCAGCGTGTCACATCATCCGTTATCGACGCGATAACCGGTGTGCCGTGTTTCAGCAAAACACTGCACACTTGAGTGGTATTCGCCCCTGCTAATGATGCTTTAATCACATCAGTCGCTGTGTGCACACCACCGGTAACAGCAATATCAATAGCCACTTGGTGCTTGAGAATAGCAGTCCAGCGAATCCGCTCAGCTAGTTCCGCAGATGTGGACAATTGAATTTGGCTGTCCACATCTAAGGTTTCTAGGTTGATGCTTGGTTGATAAAAGCGATTGAACAGCACTACGGCATCGGCCCCGGCCATTTTGATCTTCTCGATCATATGGATAGGGCTACTGAATTGGGAGGAGAGCTTTACCGCAATGGGGATATCAATGCATGCACGTACCGTGTGCACGATATCGGTATAGCGCTTTTCTACCTGCTCAGAGGTTTCGTTGAGGTTGGCGGCAACATAGTAGATATTCAACTCAAGTGCATCAGCACCGGCTTGTTGCATATTGCTAGCGTGCTCCTCCCAACCTTCGGGAGATACGCCATTCAAGCTGGCAATAATAGGTACTGACAGCTGCGTTTTCATTTCCATCAAGGTTTCAAGATAGCGATCTTCGGTTGTTTTCATTTTCTCTAAGATGGGAGGAGGCAAGTAACCATCCGCTTCGAAGTGCCCGATATCCTGATCATGCAAAATCTGATGTATCAGCTCATTGTCTCGCTGGCAATGTTCTTCAAATAGGCTGCGCATCACAATCGCGCCTATACCGGCATCTTCAAGTTGTTTGGCACTTTGTACACCAGCGGTGAGTGGCGAAGCCGATGCAACCAAAGGAGAGTTCAGCGTCATACCCAGATAGTGGCTCAGCAGACGATTCATGATGACTTCTCCTCTTTTGGATTTAGGGTTGGGTCGGCCTCTTCTGGAATGGGCGCGGCGGTATAATCCATATTGGCCAGTTGTTCATAACGCTTATAGCGCTCGCTGACCTCATGTTGAGCTTGATCAAGAAAAGCTTTGGCCTCTTCAGGGTGGCTGCGATAGAGCATACTGAATCGTGACTCTAACAGTGCAAACTTTGCATAAGGAATAGAGGGTGCTTTAGAGTCGAGTTTTAGCGGGTTCTCCCCTTGTGCAGCCCGTCTTGGGTCAAAACGGAATAACGGCCAGTGGCCGCTATCCACGGCCAGCTTTTGATGAAGATGGTTATCTTGCATCTCGTAACCATGGGCAATACAGGGTGAGTAAGCGATTATTAACGATGGGCCATCATAGGACTCAGCTTCAAGGAATGTGCGCAAGGTTTGCACATCTTTGGCGGCGTAGGCGACGTGAGCAACATACACATGTCCGTAGTCCATAGCGATGCGAGCCAGATCTTTTTTACCTACGGATTTACCAGCGGCTGAAAATTTAGCCACTGCACCTAGTGGCGTCGCTTTCGAGGTTTGCCCACCGGTATTGGAATAGACCTCGGTATCGAGCACAAGAATATTCACATTGCGGCCGGATGCTAGCACATGATCCAAACCTCCATAGCCAATATCATAGGCCCAACCGTCGCCGCCAATAATCCACACGCTCTTACGACAGAGTTTATCGGCGACGTGGGTTAGTTCTTCAGCTTCTGGGGAATGAAGGGATGCCAGCGCTTTCTTGAGTTCTTCAACACGTTCGCGTTGCGCATAAATACCCGCCTCGTCCTGTTCATCAGCATTGAGAATCGCATCAACCAGTGTTGGTTCTAGATGCTCTTTCAATTGTGTGAGTAGTTCGCGTGCGTATTCCGTCTGTTTATCCACCGCCGCGCGCATACCTAGCCCGAACTCGGCGTTATCCTCAAACAGTGAATTGTTCCATGCGGGGCCACGACCATCAGCATTGGCCGTCCAAGGTGTTGTGGGTAAGTTACCGCCATAGATGGAAGAGCATCCCGTTGCGTTGGCGACCAACATACGATCGCCAAAAAGTTGGCTAGCCAAGCGGATGTATGAGGTTTCACCACAACCGGAACAGGCGCCGCTGAACTCAAAAAGTGGCTGCATCAGCATCGCGCCTTTTAGCGTGTCACTTTTTACACCTAAGCGATCAAATTCAGGAAGTTGTTCAAAAAAGACCCAATTAGCTGTCTCTTGCGCCAAGGTTTGCTCTTTTGGCACCATATTCAACGCTTTACGGCTAACGTTGCTCTTATCTTTGATGGGGCAAATATCGACGCACAAGGTACAGCCGGTGCAGTCCTCAGGGGATATCTGATAAGTCATCAACGTTCCATCAGGAAAATCTCTCGCGCCTTTGATTGGCACCGCTTTAAAACCGTCAGGTGCCCCTTCTAAGTAGTCAGGGGAGAAGGCTTTGGAGCGAATCACACTGTGGGGGCAGACGAAAACGCACTTACCACAGTGAGTACAGAGATCCTCCTCCCAACGAGGTAATTGATGAGCAAGGTCGCGTTTCTCATAACGCGCCGTGCCGGTTGGCCAGGTGCCGTCGTTGGGTACTTGGCTGACGGGCACACGATCTCCATGCCCGGCGATTAGCTCGGCGGTCAGGGTTTTGACAAAGTTGCTAGCGCGTTCTGTATGGATCGCTCGCATAGGGATACGGCTGCTGACCTGTGGTGGGACCTTTAAGGCATATAACTGAGCCAATGTGCTATCGATCGCTTTGATGTTCAGGTCAACAATGCGTTTACTATGGTGACCGTAAGTTTTATGTACAGCTGCTTTGATCTGTTCGATCGCTTCATCTTGTGGAAGGATGCCTGAAATAGCAAAAAAGCAGGTCTGCATGATGGTATTGATGCGTTTGCCGAGGCCTGCTGCCTGAGCCACTTTGTAGGCATCAATAACGTAAACTTTGAGCTGTTTGTCGATAATGGTTTGCTGCACCGATGTTGGGAGTGTTTCCCATACCTCATCGACGCTAGCGGTGGTATTAATGAGGAATACCGCTTGTTGAGCGGCCTTTTCCAGCATCGGATATTGGCTTAAAAAACCGGGTTGGTGGCAACCTATGAAGTTAGCGCGATTGTCCTGTATCTCGTAAGCGGAGTGAATTGGCTCGGCACCGAACCTGAGGTGAGAAACGGTAATTGCACCGGATTTTTTAGAATCGTAAACAAAGTGCCCCTGAGCATAGAATCCGTCTTGCTCACCGATAATCTTAATACTGTTCTTATTGGCGCTCACCGTACCGTCAGCCCCTAATCCATAGAAGACGGCCTGAAAATTACTCTCATAGGCATCCGTTGTGAAGCTTGAGTCATAGTCCAAACTGGAGTGAGTGACATCATCCTCAATGCCTACCGTGAACTGATTCTTGCTTTGTGCTTTGTCCAATTCGTCTAAGACCGCCTTAACCATAGCCGGTGTGAACTCTTTTGAAGACAAACCAAAGCGTCCACCAATCAGCGTTTCTATGTCGCTAGTAGCGTGAGACGTGCCTGCCAGTAAGCGCTGTAAAATGGCGGTGGAGATGTCTTTATACAGAGGCTCGCCATCGGCACCGGGCTCTTTGGTTCGATCCAGTACCGCGACCTTGCGAACGGTTATAGGTAATGCGGTAAGTAATCGCTCGGCATCTAACGGGCGGAATAGGCGAACTTTTAAGACACCGGTTTTTTCTCCCTGTTGGTTGAGATACTCCACGGTTTCTTGCGCGGTTTCTGCACCTGATCCCATTAAAATCACGACCCTTTCTGCGTCGGGCGCCCCTATGTACTCATAGAGATGGTATTGTCGGCCTGTTACTCTTGCAAAACGATCCATTGACGCTTGCACTACATCTGCAAAGGCGTTGTAAAACGGATTGGAAGCTTCTCTGGACTGGAAATAAAGATCAGGGTTTTGTGAGGTGCCACGAACCACCGGATGCTCAGGTGATAAGGCGCGGTCTCGACAGGCGCGTACTTCATCCTGATCAATCAGCGCTTTGAGCATGTCAGGGGTGACCATCTCTACCTTACTAACTTCATGGCTGGTCCGGAACCCATCAAAAAAGTGCAGCACAGGAACCCTGCCTTTCAGCGTTGCCATCTCGGCAATGGTGGCCATATCCATGACCTCCTGCACCGAGGATGAGGCTAACATCGCAAACCCTGTAGAGCGCGCCGCCATCACGTCGCTGTGGTCACAGAAAATAGAGAGTGCGTGGGTTGCCACAGAGCGAGCTGCAATATGGAAAACGGTAGGTGTTAGTTCCCCTGCTATCTTGAACATATTCGGAATTTTGAGGAGCAGCCCTTGGGATGCCGTAAAGGTGCAAGTTTTCGCTCCCGCCTGTAGTGCACCATGCACTGCGCCTGCCGCCCCACCCTCGCTTTGCAGTTCGATAACATCGGGCACGGTGCCCCACAGGTTTTTGCGTCCGGCAGCACTCCACGCATCGCTCAGTTCTCCCATAGGGGATGCGGGAGTAATGGGGTAAATCGCAATCACATCATTTAGCTGGTGAGCAATATAAGCGGCGGCTTCGTTGCCATCCATCATACGGTACTGGGGTTGCATGACGATCCCTCTCATCATTGAATGCATAAAAGAAGGATAGACCTTTTAACGGGGTATATCAGGTAAACCTGATGTGAGTTTGAGGCAGGTCAAATAGGCTAAATGTAAAAAAAGAAATAAAAAAGCAGCTTTCGCTGCCTTTGAGATAATCCAGTCGCTGGAGGAAACCGGATTAAATTGTCGTTATTATTACGGAGCTCTACGCATCCTTTGAGAACCCCGTCGCCTTCGCTAGCCAGAAGTCAACGCTGAAGTAACGACCGGCTCCAGTAAAGAAAAGACTCAACAGCATCACAAAATACGTAGCTGCGAATTCGATACCGTTATTTAGGATTACAAAGGATCCACGCCCTGTCAACCAATCATAGTTGCCATATTCCTGAAGAATCTCACGACCCCGCTCTAAACGCTCGACCGATTCGAGTACACGATCATTCGCTAACCAGCTGCTCGCATCAGCGATAGCTAGCCAGCCATTTTCCCAGTGTACGGTGAGCGCAGCGACCAGCATCGTGACCATCAATGGAATACTGATCCAACGTACGGCTAAACCTGCGATAAGCAAAATTCCCCCGAAAAACTCAGTACCGGCGGCCAATGCGGCCATCACTTCTGGCATTGGCAGGCCTAGCCCCCAATCGGGGTTACCAAACCATGCGGCGGTTGATTCAAAGTGGGCAAGCTTGTTGTAACCTGCTTGTATAAACACCGGTGCCAAGTAGAGGCGTAGCAATAAGGGGGCTATGCCATCGGCAACCCGAATGCGCTCCAGTATGTCGTGGGCGTAGCGGTAAAGTTCGATCAGTTTACTCATAGTGTTATCCTTTTTATTTTAACGGGCACCTAACAAGATGCCTGCCTCATAGAACTGTTGAAGAATTTGATAGCCGGCATCGACGATAGGGGTCGGGTCGTTATGCCCCATCTCTTGAGAAATCTGTGTTAAAGCATCTCGGCCCGTGAGGCTTTCATTCTGATCGAGCAAATAGAGCAGTCGTGCGGTGAGCGCATTGAGTGCCATAAATTGAACCTGATCATGGCGGTCACGATAAACCATCATCCATGTCGGTTGCTCTGGCGCCTCTGTTGGTTGAAACGCAGTTCCAATCTGGTGCACCGGATAGCGATAGCTCAGCGACCAAGCCACGGGTGATTGCACTGGGTGTTGATCAAGAAGGTCGTTGCTATATGCATTGGACTCATTGAATGGGTCGGCTTCGGCAACATCCAAGGCCAGTTCAACCCATTCGTAGTGCATGAGTTCCTTAAGGAAGTCGGGCTGGTCGGTTGTTGGCTCGCGTAACTCCGAAATAAATGTCAGAAACTCTGCACTGATTTGGTGGAAATAGGGGCTTTCGCAACGGTATTCGATCAAGAAATCACGTACCGCTTGCTGCCACCACGCTTCTCCCATAATGGACTTGGCCACTGGAAAAGCGGTTGCAGCGAAACCTTCCACGTTATTAAAGAAGAGTTCCCGGTAGATCTTCATGCGGCGATCTTCAATCCCTGCAATGATTGGCGTTTCTGGATCCCGAATATGGCCGGCAAACTGCATTTGCAGAGCTTTGAAATCAGTCGGTGCGTTAAGCTGTGATGACATGATCCACCCCCGCGGTTTTTACGGCAGGTTTGGCGGACGCTTGCATGTGCCGAATTTTATGCACCTCACCCATCAGTTCAGCCATTGGGGGGATATTAAAATCGCGCTCCAGCAAGGTAGGAATCGCACCGAACTGTTGGTAAGCCTGTTCGAGCAATTGCCATACGGGGTCGATAACGTCGGCGCCGTGGGTATCGACAATCAGATCATCAGCCTCATCATAATGACCTGCAACGTGAATGTAGCGAATACGTTCACCCGGGATTGCAGCCAAAAACTCTGCGGGATCAAAACCGTGATTAATACTGTTGACGTAGATGTTATTTACGTCCAGCAGCAGATCGCAATCCGCCTCCTGCAATACGGCTAATAGGAAATCCAGTTCGGTCATCTCATGGCTTGGCATGGCATAAAAAGAAACATTCTCAATCGCTAAGGGGCGCTCTAGACGGTCGCTGACTTCACGAATACGCTGGGCAACATAGCGAACGGCTTCTTCTGTAAAAGGGATGGGCATCAGATCGTATAAATGACCATCATCCGAGCAATAGCTGAGATGCTCGGTATAAGTATCAATTTGATGGATATCCAAAAACTGTTTCAAGTCAGTTAAAAATTGCGTGTCTAACGGTTTTGGTCCACCCACGGAGAGAGAGAGTCCGTGTGTTACAAAGCGATATTGTTCGGTAAGTGCTTTAAACTGACGGCTTAAACGTCCACCCATTCTCATCCAGTTCTCAGGAGCAACCTCAAGGAAATCGACCCCTTGGGAGCCTGTTGGAGGGAGATCTTTCAGCATACAGCGACGTAAACCCAGTCCTGTGCCCTGAAGTAGTTGTGACATCATAATACCGCCTCTTTAATAATACGGGCTCCTAAGAGCCCGTGTGTCCTTACAGTGAGAAAGCAATCGCTGTTAGTTGCGAATTAGCCTTTGCGCTTTTCGCCACCGCATTTACCTTCACCGCACTTACCTTCTTTTTCAGATTTTTTCTCGCCGCCGCATTTACCTTCGCCGCACTTGCCTTCTTTTTCAGATTTTTTCTCGCCGCCGCATTTACCTTCGC
>NPIG01000045.1_pt1 | contig 64795 bp, 51 predicted proteins | sample 8637441 | NCBI WGS metagenome assembly NPIG01 (sample SAMN07420675, study PRJNA396082) | bioreactor metagenome | isolation source: sample BR6 brine-fed electro-methanogenic bioreactor BR | place: Japan: Kochi | collected 2016-06-14
CCTAAAACGCTTAACGGCGTTGCATGGCACCCATGCTTGGCGCCGTGGTGCGATTGCATGGCGGCGATCGACTCCGTCGAGCTTGGCCGTTGCACGCTGGCGTTGTGGTCGTGGCAGCCTGCCTGTTTGCCACATGGCGGCGCACGGCGTTCAGCTCGTTCGGCTATTCCAGCCCGTTGGCGCCGTGCTTGGCCATGGCACCCGGCGTTTGCGTCCGATCCGCTCCCTGGGAAATCTCATAGGCGTCAGGAGGCTCGGTGTCCGTTGCTCAGGCCGATACGCAGCGTTTGACCCCGGAGCTTGCGCTCGGGGCTCTGAGCGGTTGACTCCGGAGCTTGCGCTCGAAGCGTTGACGGCGGACCCCGGAGCTTGCGCTCGGGGCTCTGAGCGGGGCCGGTCCGCCCTTGCTCACCTGCTCACCTGTTCGATGTTCACCTCACTTTCTTGTTGGGCATCGCATCCACCCTATATAACGCGCGGGGTGATCTATCCAGGGCGTCTGGCGGGGTTGAAAACGCGGAAAAAACAGTTTTGCGGGATTTGATGGTTGAAGGTTGCGCCGGTTCGGTGAGCGATATCCGATGAGGGCGTGGGGGCGGCATTATCCGGGCGGCCGATGGGTGCGCGTCATCTGGGTGGGCGGGCGATGGGTGCGCGTCATCTGGCCGGGCGGTGGATGCGGTGGTGCTCTTCTTCTCGGGCCCGGGCACCAAAAGGCGGTGGCCGATACCACCCGGGCATCGGTGACTTTCGGCTATTGGGCCGCGGCGCTACGGGTACGTAGAAATACGTATGCATGGCCTGGCAGCCGGCAGGTCAATTGTTCCCGATGGCAACTTGCCGATGGTGTGCGGCGCGATCGACACCTCGTTTCGACCGCGTCGGTTGCGCGGCTATCGAAGGCAGGATGGGCGCGAGGCAGTGGGCCGACGGGAGCCGGGGATCGGGCCTGACGAGCGCTCGTCTGCGGATGACGTCCGCGGATGCTGCTGGTTATGGGCCAGTTGCGCGGGCCAAGATGCCGTAGGTCCGCGAATCGGAGTTCTGGTCGTGGGAAAACAGCGCGACAATCGAAGCCTGCGGCCTCCGTTGTGCCTGGCGGCTGTGCGGCTGGCTTTTCCGCAGGTTAATGGCGATGGCTCGCCCATCCGGGTCTTGCGGCGTCCGCCGGGCGATCTTGCCGGTGCGAGCGTTTGCCGTTGGGCGTTATCGTGTCAATCCTCCGATCCGCAGCTTCGGCAACCTCTTGACGGAACTCAATTGTAGTCTTCCATATTGCCCTGAACCCTCATTATGGTGTACGATCGGGGCGCCGGATCCAGACCTTCGCAGGCAGGGTGCGCGGCAGCGCAGCGAACCCGTGGTCGGTCAGGATCGTGCCCAGCCAGGTGAGCTGCGCAACGTCACTTCGCCAACCGAGAGATGAACCACGTTATGTTGACCAGACGGATGGTGCGGACGCCACTTCTTGCTTTTTGCCTGCTGGCCTTGTCCAACCCGTCGTCAACCCGCGCTGCCGATTGCAACGGCAACGGAACGGACGATGGCGTCGACATCGCTTCCGGCATTTCCCTGGACTGCAACGTCAACGGCGCACCCGATGAATGCGATCTGGTGGCCGGGACCAGCGTCGACTGCAACGACGATGCCATCCCGGACGACTGTCAGGACGATTGCAACGCCAACGGCCGGGAGGATTCCTGCGACATCGCCGCCGGCATGAGCGCCGACTGCGACACGAACGGCGTCCCCGACGAGTGCCAGTGGGATTGTAACCACAACGGGACCCCCGACGTCTGCGACATCGCCGCCGGCGCGAGCGCCGATTGCGACACCAACGGCATCCCCGACGAATGCGACCTTGCGCCTATGCCCATCCCTTTCGAGGACTTCGACGCGTATGCGTCGGGGATGGATCTGCACGGCGCCCGGCGGTGGGAGGGCTGGTACGGCGACCCGACGGCCAGCGCGGCGGTGACCAGCGCGTATGCACGATCTGCGCCGAATAGCGTTGAGATTGCGGGCGCGAGCGATCTGGTCTACCCGTTCGCAGAGACGGCGCAAGGCAAAGGCCTCTGGAATCTCACCGTCTGGCAGTACATTCCCTCAACGTTCAGCGGGATCACGGACTTCCGCGTCTACCATGCGTATGGGGGGCAGTCGCTGATCAATGCGACCGTGGTCGAATTCCGCGGCGCAGAGGGGCGAGTCCATTTCGGCTACATCGGCTACGGACTGCCGTTGATCTACGACCGATGGGTGCAACTGCGGCTGGAATTCGACCTCGTCAATCTGACCGAGCGTTTCTATTACGACGGGGCGTTGCTGTACGAAAGGCGCTGGGGATATGGTGATGATATCGGTGCAGCCGATTACGCGAAAGAACTCGCGGCGCTGAATTTGCGGGCTGACGGATCGAGCTCGGTATACTACGACGACATTGCCCTGACCAAGCGCACGCTGGATTGCAACTCGAACGGAATCTCCGACGAATGCGACATTGCGGTCGGCGTCGAGGCTGACGTTGACAGCACCGGCGTGCCCGACGCCTGCGAGCGACGGGCGTACGTGAATGTCAACGCTGCCGGCACGGGCGACGGCTCCAGTTGGGAGGACGCATTCGTCGACCTGCAAGACGCGCTGGAGGACCCGTTTGCGCAAGAAATCTGGGTGGCGGCGGGGACCTATCACCCGGACCGGGGGTCGCGCTCTCAGGTGATGGCCTTTCAGTTGCGCGCGGGATTGATGCTGCTCGGCGGCTTTGCGGGGTGGGAGACCGACGCCAGCCAGCGCGATGTTGCAGCGAACCCAACCGTGTTGAGTGGCGATCTCTCGGGCGACGACCTCCCGGGCTTTGTCAATCGACGCGACAATAGCCATTTCGTTGTGCGCGTGTCGGCGGGCGCAGTCGGCGCGGTCCTCGACGGATTCACCGTGCGCGGTGGCGGCAACCGTGTTTCCGGCCCCGCCCCCGCCCCGACACCTCCAACTGGCGTCCTTCTGAATGAGGCTTCTGGCTTCGTCGCGGTACGTTGCAGGTTCCTCGACAATGTGCCGGGAGTAGTCTGCCAGAACGGCGCCGCGGAGTTCCTGCATTGCGACTTCGTAGGCAATCGCGGGTTGTATTGTGGTGGCGGCCTCACCAGCGAGGGCTCGAGCGGACTTACGCTCACCGACTGTTCGTTTGTGGATAACTCGGCTTCTGCTGGGGGCGGAGTTCATGTCAGTGGCTCGAGCGGACTCACGCTCACCGACTGTTCGTTTGTGGATAACTCGGCTTCTATCGGGGGCGGACTTTACGTCAGTGACGTGAGGGTGACGAAACTGGAACGGTGTTCTCTTGTCCGCAACACGGCAGGAACAGGTGGAGGGGCATACCTGTACACGATTCGATACGCCTTTTCAGCTCTGCCTCCCGTCTCGCTGACGCAGTGCCAGGTGATCGGCAACGTTGCTCGGCAGGGCGCGGGGATATATCACCGAGGCTACGCTGCGGCGACGATTACGAACTGCACCATTGTCGCGAACGAGGCCACGGCGGATGATGGTTCTGCATTGTACGCTCAGGTCGAACGGGGTGGGGTGCGCGTGGCCAACTCCGTGTTGTGGGGCAACACCGCAAACAGCCAGCAAAACAGCGCGGGGGCACAAGCCGGCGGGTTCGGCTGGGTCGATATCATGCACAGTTGTATCCAGGACGAAGACCCCAATGATGCGAACGTACCGTTCGGCGGATCGTTCCACGGAAATATCGACGACGATCCCCGACTGGTCGGTCACCTTGCCTACGATCCGCGTATCCAGGCCTTGCTGCCCAACGTCCGGTTGCGGCCGGATTCGCCGTGCGTGAACGCCGGCGTTCAGGATGTGGACACGGACTGGGGCGTCCCCGGCCTACAGCCGCTGGCCACGCACGACCTCGATGGCCACTTGCGCGTCGTAGGCGGCGAGGTGGACATGGGCGCTTACGAGGTGCAACGACCTGGCGACCTGAACGGCGATGGCGTGCTGGGCTCGGCCGACGCGGTCATTCTGGCCGACTGCCTCACCGGGCCGTGGAATCCGATCCGCGGAGATTTCGACGGCGACCTGGACGTGGACGGCGACGACTCGGCCGGGTGGGCCGCGTGTCTCCGCGGTCCGGGCACGCCGGCGTCGCAGGCCTGTGTTGCCCTGGATCTCGATCTGGACCGAGATGTGGATTTGCATGACTTCGGGGCATACCAGCGTCGGCTGGGAGCGCCGCGCAGTCCTCTACCAATCCAATGCGACGCGATCGACACCGATTTTGACCTGGATGTCGATCTCATTGACTTCGCCGCTTTTCAGCAATGGTTTGGCGCCGGTGATTGAGCCGGCGGCGTGACACCACAACGTCCGGACGGTCCGGCTGGGCCGGGAGACGCCCGCCCGCTGATCCGGGAATCGGCGATCATGGCGGCGGCCGCCAAGCATCCGCAGCTCAAAAAGCGGACGCTCACGAACCTCTACAACCAGCGTCCGACGTGGCTCAAGCTCGCCCACGAGAACCTCGACCGGGCGGTGCTGGCCGCTTATGCCGCCATCGACCCCGAAGGCGCGTGGCAGGAGGACTGGGCCGCGGTGTGGACGGAAACCGGCCCGGGCCAGAGCCTCGCCGAAGACCACCCCCAAGCCGCCCGCCGGGCCGAGATCGACCAGCAGGTTCTGGCGAACCTTCTGCGGTTGAACCTGTCGCGGGCGGGGTAATCGGCGAAGGCCGTCGGCCCTACGGGCCGTTGGGGTTGGGGGGGCGTTTGTCCCAGGTGTTGAAACACCTGGCTATGGTCGTTCGCCCTCCGGGCGGGATGACGGGGGACGGGCACGCCATTTCATTGGCCTGGGGCAGTCTGGAGAGGTGAGCAGGAGAGAGAGGTGAGCAGGTGAGAAAGTGGGAAAGTGAGAAAGGGGGATTGGGAGCCGGTGGGGGTGGGAGTCATTTCGGCGCGGAAACCTGATGGTTTTCCCATGGCGGCGCACGGCGTTCAGCTCGTTCGGCGAATCTGGGCCGCTGGCGCCGTGCTTGGCCATGGCACCCGGGCTAGAGAGGTGAGAGGAGAAAGGGGAGAGGAGACGAGCTTAGCGCGCCCTTGCAGGGCTTGGGATAGAATTGGATTTCATTTTTCCCAGGGCTGGCGCCCTGGGCTGTGATAGCGCGCCACTTCGTGGCTGGGACGCGACAGAAGGCGGGCACGGCCCGCCCTACAAGTTTTTGTAGCGGGAGGCGGCACGGCCCGGCCTACGGTTTTTCCACATGGCCTGCGCGCGGGGTGGCGAGGCCCATTGGCGGGCACGGCCCGCCCTACAGGTTTCCCATATAGCGGGGCGGCGAGGCCGATGGGCGGGCGCGTTCGGCCTCAGTGGCATCGACGGGCACGGCCCGCCCTACGGTGTTTCCACACGGCCAGCGCGCGGGGCGACGGTTGGTTCGATCGGCGGGCCCGGCCGCGATGTGGGCGGCGGTTGCGATATGATCATTGAAATACGCTGCGCACCAGGTATGCCGTGTAGCCGACGTAGCACGCCAGCAGCGCCGCGCCCTCGTAGCGGTTGATGCGACCCGGGCCGCGGAAGCCGTAGCCGAGGGCGAACAGCGAGACAGTCAGCACGGCCATCACCAGGATGTCCCGCGAGAAGACCTCCGGACCTACCGCCAGCGGGTTGATCGACCCGGCAATCCCCACCACCGCCAGCGTGTTGAACAGGTTCGAGCCCAGCACGTTTCCCAAGGCGATGTCGTGCTCCTTCTTGCGGGCCGCGACGATCGACGACGCCAGTTCCGGCAGCGACGTGCCCACCGCCACGATGGTCAGACCCACGATCAGATCCGACACGCCGAAGCGCTGGGCCACGGCCACCGCCCCCCACACCAGCATGCGCGAACTGACCACCAGCAAGACCAGGCCGACCACCAGCCACGTGACGGCCCGGCGCAGGGGCATGGTCCGCCCGGTGAGGTCATTTTCGACCTGGCCGGCCAGCGCGTCGCGCTCTTTTTGCATGCCCTGCCAGATGGTCCAGCCCATGAGCCCGCCGAAGACGCCGAGGAGGATTACGGCGTCGATCCGGCTGATATGCCCATCCCAGACCTGCCAGCCGGCGAGCACGGTCACGCCCATGAGGATGGGCAGCTCCTTGCGGAGGACCTGGGAGTGGACCGCGATGGGACTGATCAGGGCCGTCACCCCGAGAATCAGGGCGATGTTGGTGATGTTTGAGCCATAGGCGTTGCCCAGGGCGATGCCGCCGTTGCCCTGGGAGGCGGCCAATGCGGAAACCACCATCTCCGGGGCGGAGGTGCCGAAGCCGACGATGACCATGCCGATGAGCAGGGGCGGCATGCCGAAATGCCGGGCCGTCGAGGCCGCCCCCTCCACGAAGCGGTCGGCGCTCCAGACCAACAGCAACAGGCCAAACACAATGGCGAGCACAGCCCAGGTCATGTTTGTCTTCGCTCTGCTTGCATTTTGATGCTCCGCGCCAAGGGCGCCACGGCCTGTACGGCGTTGGGCATCCGGCGAGTTTAGTCCCCCACCGGTAACGCTCCCACTGGCAGCGCCCCCACCGGCAGCGTTCCCACCGCCCGTGCCTGCGCACGGAAGATTCGACGGCGGTCGGCGGTCGAACAGGCTGTGGGCGGTCGAACAGCCTGCGGCGGTGGACCGGCCTGCGGGCGCAGCCCCGCCAGCGGGCGCCGGTCCGGACGGCATACGCGGGTCCGCGCTTCCCGCTCAAGCGAAATCATAGTGCCCGTGCACGCCGGTTGCCAAAGGGCGGGACGCGCCGGTTCGCCGTCGCGGACCAAGGCGGCAATGGCGCGGGGGTGAAAAGCCTGTCAGTCGGCAGCATCAACGATGCCGTGCAGTTCTGCGAGCGCCGTGGCCTCTGTGGCCCCCCGCCGCGCGCGTCACCCTCGGCAGCGTCTGGCACTCTCGTTGGAATCAATGGCGGTATGGAGCCGGCCCGGCGCCGCGGCTATCATTCCCGCATATCGAGGCCGGGCGCCCCTGCGCCGATTTTCGTCCATCCGAACCCGTCAACAGGAGCACAATCATGGCATCCGATCAACCCCGCGTGGGCGCCGTCACCTGGCGCGACCTCACCGTCCCCGACGCCGAGACCGTTCGCGATTTTTACCAGGCCGTCGTCGGCTGGGAGGCCGCGCCGGTCGACATGGACGGCTACTGCGACTTCAACATGCTCCCGCCCGGTGCGGACGGGCCGGCGGCGGGGATCTGCCACGCCCGCGGATCCAATGCCCAGCTCCCGCCGCAGTGGTTGATTTATATCACCGTGGCGGACGTGGAGGCGTCGGTGCGGGCGTGCACGCGGCTGGGGGGCAAGGTACTCGACGGTCCGCGGCCCATGGGCGGCATGACGTTTTGCGTGATCCAGGACCCGGCGGGCGCCGTCGCCGCCCTGGTTGGGTCGTAGGGTCGTCGCGTGGTCGGGCTACGCGCAAAGGCCGGCGCATTTGGCGGCGCTCGGCCGGCGGGCGCGTTCGGTGGCCGATGGGCGGCGCAGGCTGACTGTTTTTTGCATGGCGGCGCTCGACTCCGTCGAGCTTGGCCATGGCACCCTGGTCAGAGTGGTGAGCGTCGAGCAGGTGAGCAGGAGAGCGGTTGGAATCGTTCTGGGGTTCGGGGGGGACGTTGTGGTTGTGGTTAGTCTTCAGCGCTCTGCATGGCGGCGCACGGCGTTCAGCTTGTTCGGTGAATCTGGCCCACTTGCGCCGTGCTTGGCCATGGCACCCTACTTCGTCGAGCTTGGTAGAGGTCAGTCGGGGCGGCTTTCGTCGTCGCCGGGCATCCGCTCAGCACTGCCGGCCGACGCGCGGGAATGGCGCGCCAATAGCCTGGGAATTCAGCTTCCGGGATGGCAGGTTGTCGTGTCCAACTGGACGCTTTCCACTGCCGGGTGAAGCCGCAGCGCTGGCCGTGCGCCTGCTTCAGGGGGCCTTTCCGGGGGCCGATACCTCTTGAGGCGTACAACCTGGATTAACGCATGCCGAATCGTCGAGCGCCGCTCTCTTGGAACAGCGGCAAGCCGTCGGGCGGCGGCGCCAGGTCCGACGGCACGTGCGGGGCAGGCAGCACCGAGCGGGGCAGACAGCGCCGTGCGGGGCAGACAGCGCCGTGCGGGGCAGGCAGCGCCGAGCGGGGCGGGCAGCGCCGGGCGGATCCGTGCGCGCTCGTCAATTGGCGGCGTATGAACGAACATTCAACCACGCAATGGGGGAGTGCTTGGACATGATGGGCAAAATGCAGCGCAGAATACTGCTCTGGAGTCTGGCCGTGTGTGCGGCGCACACCGCCGGCGCGCGTGCGGGCGACCTCGATGAACTGCGGGCCCGCGGCGTCCTCCGTCACGTGGGCGTGCCCTACGCCAACTTCGTGACCGGCAGCGGCGATGGCCTGGACGTGGAACTGATGCAACGGTTCGCCGAGCATCTCGGCGTGCGCTATGAATACGTGGAAACGGATTGGGAGAATCTCATCGGCGACATCTCGGGACAGACGGTCGAGACGCGCGACGGCGACGTGGTGGTCACCGGCGCAGCCCCCGTCCGCGGCGACATCGCAGCCAACGGCGTCACCATGCTGGACTGGCGGGCCGAGGTCGTCGATTTCGCCGAGCCGATGTTTCCCACGCAGGTGTGGCTCATCGCCCGGGCCGACGCCCCCATCCAGCCCATCGCACCCAGCGGCGACATCGCGCGGGATATTGAGCGCACCCGGGCGCTGCTGCGCGGGCGCTCCGTATTCGGCAAAGTCAAATCCTGCCTCGATCCGTCCCTGCACCGGCTGGCGGAGCACGGCGCCCACGTCCAACTGTTCGAAGGGCGGCTCAATGAGCTGGCGCCCGCGGTGATTCGCGGGGAGGCCGAACTGACCATCCTCGACGTGCCCGACGCGCTCATCGCCATGGAGAAGTGGCCGGGCCGGATCAAGATCATCGGTCCGATGACGGACCTGCAAACCATGTCGTGTGCGTTTCCCCAGTCGTCTCCCGAGCTGCGCCAGGCGTTCACCGATTTCTTCCGGCAGTGCTGCGCGGACGGCACGTATCGCCGATTGGTGGAAAAATACTATCCGCGGATTCTCACCTACTACCCGGATTTCTTCGCCCGCCTGTTTCCCGCCGGGGCGCAGGCGCCGCCGGAATCCTGATGACGGTGCGAATCCTGATGGCGGTGCGAATCCTGGGCTGACGGGATGGGGCTCTTGGTCGCAAGAAGCAAGACAACCAGGGCGATCGTCGCGCTCGCCGCGACCGGCCTGATCGTCTTCATCGGTCTGGCGCTCGTGCTGAATTATCGGTCGCAGGTGGAACTGGAGCGTGTCGCCCTGGACCGCTTCCGGCAGGAGTCCGAGAACCGGGCCGCGGCCGTCGCGTATTTCCTCCAGGAGCGCCTCCACGAATTCAACGACGTCGCCGCGTCGCGCGTCGTGGCGGCGTACTACGAGAACAAGGCCCTGGGCATGTCGCACGACTATGGCCTGGGGTTCAGTTTGCAGGCCGTCACGGAGCGCCTCGAACGTCTGCTGGATCGCCAACTCCCCGATGGCGGCGGAATCTACACCCGTGTCGCCTTCGTGGAACGCGACGGGGTTGTGCTGGCCTCCGCGGCGCGGTCGGATGCGTCCCCGGCGAATTCGGCGTGGCGTCGGCCTCCGCCGACCGTCGGCGCAACGGCCGCGGCGGGCGTCGAGATGTATCACGCCGGTGCGGGCGAGTTCTTTCGCATCCGCGCCCCCTTTGACTTCAAAGGCGAATACGTCGGCGATCTCATCGGCCTGGTCGATGCCCGGGTCGCCCTCGCTTACCTTCTGGACACGGACCATGCCGCGGGCCCCTGCCACAGTCTGGTGGATCCCCAGGGGCGCCTGTTTGCAGCAATGCCCGCGGCGGCCGCTGGTCCTGCCGGCCTGCCCCCGGCCCTGCATCGCCTTCCGCTGGGCGTGCCCGAGCAACTGGACGTCCCGGGCGCCGAGGGAGGCTTTTCCCCTAAGGTCGCGGTGCGCGTTCCGCTCAAGGGTCTGCCCTTGTCGCTGGTGAGCTGGGCGGATCGGTCTGATCTGCTGGGCCGGGTCAATGCCACCGCCTTGCTCGTGGCCATGGGCGGGCTGGCCGGCGTGGTGGTGGTCACCCTGGTGGCGGGGTATCGCGTCGTTATCCAGAATGCGGGCCTGCGCAGCCGTGCGGAAGAGGCCAATCGGCAGCATGCCGTCCTGCAGGAGGCCAACCTGCGTCTGCTCCAGGCGCTCAAGGAGGCGGAATCCGCCAATATTGCCAAAAGCCAATTCCTGGCCAACATGAGCCATGAGATCCGCACGCCGCTGACCGCCATCATGGGGTATGTCGATCTGCTCGACGACGGCATCGGCGGCGTTGGCGTTGACGGAGGGCGGAATTTCCCCGAGCACCTGAGCACCATTCGCCGCAACGCCGACCACCTGCTCCACGTGATCGACGACATCCTCGACCTGTCGCGCATCGAGGCCGGGCGCTGCTCCGTCCAACCGCAGCCGTGCGACCTGCGGGCGATCCTCACCGAGACGGTCGAGCTTGTTCGTCCCCAGGCCCACGACAAGGGCCTCACGCTGGTCTTCCATTGCGACGAACAGATCCCCCCAGCGATCACCTCCGACCCCATTCGGCTGCGTCAGATCGTGCTCAACCTGATCGGCAACGCCGTCAAGTTCACCGAACGGGGCCGCGTTAGCATCCACGTGAGTCCCGCCGGAGACGTTGCCTCTCGCGGCGAAGTGCACGTCGACGTCATCGACACGGGCGTCGGCATGTCCGGCGAGCAGGCCGAAGACCTCTTCCGCCCCTTCGTTCAGGCCGACAACTCGACCACCCGCCGATTCGGCGGCGCGGGCCTTGGCCTGATCATCAGTCAACGGTTCGCGCAGATGCTCGGCGGGTCGATCCGCATTCTCCGTACCGCGCCAGGCCAGGGCACGACCGTGCGTCTGCACCTGCCCACGGAGCCGTCGATCGCCCGCATCGCACCGACGCGGGACGCCGACGCGGCGCCGCTGCCCTGCGCGGAAGCCGCGCCGCCGACCACCGGTGCCACGCTCGCTCCTGGCGAACCTGTCCAGCGGCCGACCCCCGGTGGTGCGCCCGCCGTTGCGTCAGGCGCCGCCCAGCCCACCCCGGCCTCACCCGCACCGGCCCCGCAGGTGCACCGGCCGGCGAGCGCTGGCGGCCCTCTCGCGGGCCTGCGTGTGCTCTTCGCCGAGGACGGCCCGGACAATCAACGGCTGGTCCGTCACCTGCTCAGCCGCGCAGGCGCTGAGGTCACCGTCGTGGCGGACGGCCGGCAAGCCGTCGAGGCCGTCTGCCCCGGCGGCAACGAACCCACTGCGTTCGACCTGATCCTCATGGACATGCAGATGCCGGTGATGGACGGCTACGATGCCAGCCGTGCCCTGCGCCGCGCGGGCGTACGCATTCCGATTGTCGCACTCACTGCCCACGCGCTGGCGGGCGACCGGCAGAAGTGCATCGACGCGGGCTGCGACGATTACCTCACCAAGCCCGTCGACCGCCACCAGTTGGTCGCCCTCGTTCGCCGCTACGCCGAGCAGGCGCTCGCTGCGCCCTGATCAACGCCGGGCCGCACTGGCTTGCACAATCAGATTGATCGTGCATCGGGATCTTGCACGGCCGCGCGGCCCATCAACCCGGACGGCCCTCAGTCCGGACGGCCCTCGTCGTCTTGGGGGTCGTCGCCTTCGTGCTCGTCGCGCGCTTCCGCCGGCGGATCGTCGTTTGGTGGATACTCGGCCGACGGTTCCTCTGCCAACGTTCCCGCGTCAGAGAATCCCTGGTTCGGGTGATCCTCTGCCGGCGGGTCGCCGATGGCTTCGCGCTCGGCCTGGGAGGCCGGGGGGGCGAACTCGTCGGATTTGGGGAGGTCTTCGAGCGAGGCCAGGCCGAAGACCTCGAGGAACTTTTTGGTCGTGCCGTAGAGGATGGGCCGGCCTATCTCCTCCGCCCGGCCCACGATCTTGACGAGTTCCATCTCGCGGAGGCGGTTGATCATCTCACCGGCCGCTACGCCCCGGATGGCCTCGATGTCCGCCCGCAGGATGGGCTGCTTGTAGGCGATGATCGCGAGGGTCTCCATGGCGGCGCGGCTGAGCTTGGTTTCCTCGCGGATGCGCAACACCTGCTTGAGCCAATTGTTGTACGCGGGGGTGGTGAGCATCTGGAAGCCCTTGGCGATCTCCTCGATGCGGAAGGACCGGCCCGTCTTGGCGTAGCTTGTGTTCAGGCGGCCGATGTGCTTCTTGACGTCCCCGGCCGTCCCGACGCCGAGGATCTGGGCGATCTTCTTGGCGGAGAGCGGCGAGTCGGTGGCGAAGAGGATGGCCTCGACCACGGATTCGGTACTGATTTCGGCCGGCACGTCGGAGTCGTCGTCGGGGAGTCGCGGGGCGCGGTCGGGATCGGAGTCGGCGTCGTCAGAGCCGGGCGTTGGCGCCGCGTCGATTTCGTCGCCGGGGGCTGGCTGCTCTTCGGCGTTTGCGATTGCGTCGTCGGGCGTGGAGTTCGGCGCTTCCGCGTCCGGTGCTTCCGTGTCCAGTGCTTCCGTGTCCGGGCGGTCGGTGTCCCGGTCCGGCTTCCGGCGACGATCCTTTTTGGCGCCCTTCTTGGGCTTGTCGGCGCTCTTGCGCTTGTCCGAGCCTTTGCGTTTATCCGCGCCCTTGCGCTTATCCGATCCGGCGGGCGCCTCTGCCGGCGGGGAGTCCGCGGCGGCTTCCGCGGCGACCGTCGACTCGTCGAGCGTGCCTTCTGCGACGCCGGCTTCGGCGGCTTCGGCGGTCTCGGCGGTGGCGGGCTCGGTTTGTTCGGGGGCGGAGGCCTCGGCCGTCCCGACTGCGGCGTCGTGGGTGCGGGCGTTGCGTTTGGACTCTTTACGCTTACGATTTCTGGCTGCCTTGCTCATGGCGGACATGATAACGGGGGCAGCATAAAAATCGACGCCCGTCGGGGCACACGCGTGCTGAATTCGCAACGCGCCGGGGCAACCGCTACAATGGGCGGGGTTCAGGGCGAAACACGCAGGCGCATGGACGAAATGGTGTCGGCGCGATCGCTCGCGATCGTCTTTTTTGGACGAACTGCGGGCGACGCGGCGCGGTCGGATCATGCGACGCGTCAGGCGCCCATCCTCGAACCTGCCCACAGTATCCACCGTGCGCTGGAGGCCGCGATGTCATTCGTCAACCTGCTGGAGCTGGCGACGTTTTCCCCGCAGAAGATGACCAAGCAGAACTTCTTCGACTGCCCGCAGATGGTGGCCGACGTCTATGCCCTCGAGCCCGGCCAGGCCCAGAAAATCCACAGCCACGCCGGCGAGGCCAAGCTCTACTGCGTGCTCGCGGGACGGGGTGAATTCACCATCGGCGACGCGGTGTGTGAACTGGGCCCCGGACAGGCCGTGGGGGCCGCTGCGGGCGTGCCGCACGGCGTCGCCAACCACACGAACGAACGGCTGACCGTCCTGGCGGTGCTCGCCCCCAACCCCAATCAGCGGCCCGCAACCTGATTGCCCGCTCCATGGTGAACCACATGCTCGACTTTCATCCCATCATCAACGATTTGCTCCCGGAGATCATCGCGTTTCGGCACGACCTGCACGCGCATCCGGAGCTTGCATATGCGGAGGAACGCACCAGCCGGAAGGTGCTCGCGGTCTTGCGCGAGCTGCCGGGGATGCGCATTCAGGAGGGCCTCGCCGGCGGCACGGGCATCATCGCGACGCTCAACGCCGACAAGCCGGGCCCGTGCGTGCTGCTGCGGGCCGACATGGACGCCCTGCCCATCCTCGAGCTCAACGAGGTCGAGTACCGATCGACCATCGATGGCCGGATGCACGCCTGCGGCCATGACGGGCACACGGCGTGCCTGCTGGGCGCTGCCCGGGTGCTCGCGCGGTGCGCCGACCGACTGCCTGGCAAGGTGAAGTTCTGCTTTCAGCCGGCGGAAGAGGACGGGGCCGGCGGCGAGCGCATGATCCAGGAAGGTATTCTGGAGAACCCGCATGTGGACGCGGCCTTCGCGTTCCACGGATGGCCGGACGTGCCGGTGGGACAGGTGGTCAGCGTGCCGGGGGCCATTCTCGCGGCGGCGGCGCCGTTTGATGTTGTTTTTACCGGCAAGGGCGGGCACGCGGCGTATCCGCACAAGGCCGCGGACGTGGTCGTGGCGGCCGCCCAGTTCGTCACCGATCTTCAGGCCATCCGCACCCGGCTGATCAATCCGCTGGACCCGGTGGTGATCAGCGTGTGCCAGATCGAGGGGGGCTTTGCGCACAATGTCATCCCGGAGACGTGCCTGGTGCGCGGGACGATTCGGGCGTTGAACGTGGCGGCCCAGGCCTCGGCCAAGGAGTTGCTGCACCGGTTCTTGCGGAGCACGGCCGCCAACTTCGACGTGCACGCCGATTTGCAGTTCGCGGCCGACTATCCGCCGCTGGTCAACGACGCCGGGTGCGCGAAGCTGGTCGCGGAAGTGGCGGCGGGGGTCCTGGGCATGGACAAGGTGCGGACGACGTACCCGCCGAGCATGGGCGGGGAGGATTTTGCCTTTTTCAGTCAGCGGGTGCCGTCGGCGATGTTTCGGGTGGGGCTTCAGCCGGCGGGCGCGATCGACTATCCCGGTTTGCACAATCCCCGATTCAACTTCAACGACGACGCCATTCCCGCGGCGGTCGCGATGTTCTGCGGGATCGCGGAGCAGTATCTGACGACGCATGATCGGGCGCGGAGCGAGTATGCGATCTAGCCGGCGCCGATGGGCGGACCTGCGCCGACTTCAGCAGCTCACATGATGCAGCTCAGCGCGTCGCCGGATCTTTTGCGGTCGGCCGGAATGCTGCTCACAGACGGTAGATCAAGGCGTCGTCGATCATCTGACCGTCCACGACGTTGCCGGTGAAGCGAAGTCGAGAGATGCCGGGGCCCGTGCGCACGACTTTGCGAAGGAGCTTGAGCATCGGTTCCTGCGGGCGGGCAACCACCACGTCGTTCAGCGAAATCCTGCGGCCGTTGCTCAGTTGCGTCAGTCCCTTCTGCACTTCACTGTACGCGGCCTTCGGGCCCAGCGATATGATTTCAGGAAGCGAAAGCACCAGCTTCCATCGCTCGGTATCCGAGCTGTAGAGCCAAAGCGCAGCGTCCACCTTGACGTCTGCGTCATCGAGTTGCTGAATCAGCGCCTCCCCTGCTTCGATTCGGTCATCGCTGAGGATTAAATCTACCATTGTTTTCTGATCCAGGGGAGCACGCCGTTCGCCCGAGCGACGCACGCATTGAAGAGATCGTGGGCCGCTTGCTCGGTAATGCCCAAGTCATATCGCGCCCCTTCGCTCCAGTCTTTGACGATGCCCCAGTTCACGCCCAGCCTCGGCCGTGACTCCATTTCCCGCGTGAACACTGGCCATAGCCCGGTCAGTTTGAACAGCCTCTCGAGATCGTGTATCCACGCCTTGTTGGCCAGATCCTTGTCCGGAAAGTCGTGTCGCCGCGTTTGCTTGGCGACGCCCGCTTTCAGTGCGCACTCCACCGCATAACCCGCGAGGTAATACGCCGCGTGCCAATGGCCCTCGTTCAGGAGCAGCTTCGCGTCCCTCTCACGAAGCCGCGACAGCCGCTGCAAGTCTGATCGGTTCATCGATGGTCCGCTCGCTCGACGTGGCAGCTAAGGGTTCGGACCGCTGCTTGGCGCGTATAGTCTAGCGCCTGTTCCTTCTGGACGCAATTAAATCGGCGCTGGCGCTCACGAAATCAACGTTTCTCCCAGCCGAAGCCAGTCCTCCAGCGGGATGACTTCGGCACGCTGGCCGCCATCTACGATTGTCAGCGCTTCGCCTAGTGCCGGCTCGTCCAGGCGCCGGGCGAGGTTGTAGCGCAGCGTCTTGCGGCGGTGGGCAAAGGCCGCATGGACGAGGTCGAGGAAGCGGGCCAGCCGGTCGCCCGACTCGAAGGGATGCGGCTTGCGGTCCAGCCGGAGCATCGCCGACTCGATCTTGGGCGCCGGCCAGAAGGCGTGGGCCGGCAACTTCGCCACCCGCTCCACCGTGCACGTCGTCTGCACCGCGATGGCGAGCGGGCCGAACGCCTTGCTCCCCGCGGTCGCCACGAGCCGGTCGGCCACCTCCTTTTGAATGGTAAAGCACATGCGGGCGACGGAGGATTCGGCCGTCAGGAGGTTCATGATCAGCGGCGTCGCGACGTTGTAGGGGAGATTGGCCACGAGCATCCGCCGGGCTGCGTCGGCCGGCGCGGCGTCGCGCAGGGCGGAGAGCACCTGCGGCGCGATGGTGTGCTTGTTGGTGAGCACATCCTGATTCAGGACAGTCACGTGCGGCTGACTGGTGAACCGCTCGGCCAGCAGCGGCGCCAGACCGCGGTCGATCTCGACGATGACCAGTCGGCCGGCGGCGGCGGCCAGCAGATCGCTGAGCCCGCCGGTGCCGCCCCCCACTTCCAGGACGACATCGGAGGGGGCGATTTCCGCACGCTCAACCAGCTTGCGCATGAGATTGCCGTCGATGAGGAAATTCTGACCGAAGCGCTTTTCGGGGCGCATACCGGCAGCGTGGAGGATTGCCTGCACGTCGCGTTTTGTCTGCACGGGCACGAGGGCCATCGGTCTGCGTCCGGATAAGTGCCGCGGGGGCGGTGTTCCAATCGCCTGATGCCTTTATAATACCCGCTCGTGGGCGGACCGCGTACCGTTTCGTGAAGCCGCGTGGCGCCGCAGATCGCCAGGACCACCCTGCCACCTGGAGGAAAGACGATGCTATCCCACGAAGTCCTCCGCCGCGCGGCGGAGCCGATCGGCGTGAAGGCCCTGGCGGCCCGGCTGCGCCTCTCGCCGGCGATGGTCTACAAGTGGTGCCAGGAATCGAGCAAGGAGGATCCCGACGCCAGCGGGGCGCGCAACCCGCTCGACCGGCTGGCGGAGATCTACCGCGTGACCGGCTGCCTCGACGTGGTCTGCTGGCTGTGCCATGAAGCGGGCGGTTTTTTCGTGCAGCATCCGGACGCCGTCAACGAGAACCTCAGTACCGAGTTGCTCCAGAACACCCAGCGAATGGTCGCCCAGTTCAGTAATCTGCTGGTGACCGTCACCCGCTCGATCGAGGACGACGGCATGATCGAGCCGCGGGAAGCGGACGAGATCCGCGCGGCCTGGGAGAAGCTGAAATCCACGGCGGAGAGTTTCACCGTCGCCTGCGAGCGCGGCGCGTACTTCGCCGAGGACGCCACGGAGGACAGAGGCTGAATCGGCCGTTCGCACGCCGACGGGCCAGACAACGCAATGAAAGCCATGGGAGCACAATTCGTGTCTTACGTTGATCACCTTCGCTGCGTGGTGTGCGGCGCGCGCTACGCGCCCTCCAAGGTCGCCTACACCTGCCCGGCGTGCGGACCGGACGACGGCATCCTCGACGTGGTTTACGACATGACCCGCGTCGGGGCGAACTTCGCCATCTCCGACCTGCTCGACGCGCCGCAGAATCACTGGCGTTATGGCCCGCTTTTGCCGGTTACCGCCCACCACATCGGCGCCCAGTGGCCCATCGGCTGGACGCCGATGATCGAGGCCGCGCCGCTCGCTCGCGAAGTCGGGGTGAAACGGCTGCGCCTCAAGGACGACGGGCGCAACGCCTCGGGCTCCTTCAAGGACCGCGCTTCCAGCATTGGCGTCGTCCGCGCCGCAGAGGCCGGGGCCAAGGCCATCGCCTGCGCCTCCACCGGCAACGCGGCGGTCAGCCTGGCCGCCGGCGCCGCCATGGCCGGCATCCCTGCGTACATCTTCGTCTCGCGCCGGATCCCCGAGGGCAAGCTGGCCCAGCTCCTTATCTACGGCGCCACCGTTTTCCGCGTGAACGGTTCGTATGACGACGCGTACCGCCTGTGCACGCGGGCGTGCGACGCCTTCGGCTGGTACAACCGCAACTGTGCGTACAATCCCTACCTGGTCGAAGGCAAGAAGACCGGCGGGCTGGAAATCGCCGAGCAGTGCATGATGGATCCGCCGGACTGGGTGGCCATGAGCGTCGGCGACGGGTGCTCCATCGCCGGGGTGGGCAAGGGGCTGGGCCAGATGCGCGAACTCGGGCTGATCGACTGGTCCACCCGGCTGCTCGGGGTGCAGGCCGCGGGGGTCGCCCCGATCGTCACCGCGCTGGATACCGATCAACTCGGGGAGAGCACGGGCGACACCTTCGCCGACAGCATCAACTGTCCCGTGCCGCGAAACTGGCGCAAGGCGGTCGCGACCGTTCGGGAATCGGAGGGGACGTTCGTCACGGTCACCGACGACGAGATTCGCACCGCGATGCGTGCGACGGGTCGGCTGGCGGGGGTATTCGCGGAGCCGGCCGCCGCGGCGGCCGTCGCCGGCGTCGCCGCGGCCGTTCGTCAGGGACTGGTGGCGCCCAGCGCCTCGGTGGTCGCGTATATCACGGGGAACGGGCTCAAGGACGTGAAGGCCGCGGTGGATGCGGTGCAGGGGCCGGTCGACATCGCCCCCGAGCTGGACGCCGTCGCGGCCGTGGTGCAAAAACGGGACAAGTCGAACTGATCGGAAGGGGCCGACGGCCGTCGCGTCGCAGCTTGGCGCAGGCGAATTACTGTCCGCGAAGCCAGGCGACGAAGCGGGCAAGGCCCTCATCCAGGGGGGTCTGGGGGTTATAGCCCAGGTCGGACCGGGCGCGGGAGATGTCGGCGAAGGTGCGATTCACGTCCCCCGGCTGCATGGGGCGCCGATCGATTACCGCTTTCTTGCCCAGGGCGCGTTCGAGCGCGGCGATCAGGTCGCTCAGCGTCACGGGAGACGACCCGCCGAGGTTGTAGATGCGGTATCCCGCGCAGGCGTCCAGGGCGCGCAAGACGCCATCCACAATATCATCGATGTAGGTGTAGTCCCGGCTGGTCGAGCCGTCGCCGAACACCGGGATGGCCTGCTGCGCCTCGATGAGGCGGGCGAACTTGTGAATCGCCAGGTCGGGGCGCTGCCTCGGCCCGTAGACGGTGAAAAAGCGCAGGCAGGTGACGTTCAAACCGAACAGGTGCGCGTAGGTATGGGCGAGCAGTTCGCCGGCTTTCTTGGTTGCGGCGTAGGGCGAGATAGGGTAATCCACATTGTCCGTCTCGGCGAACGGCACTTTCTCATTGTTGCCATAGACGCTGGAACTGCTGGCGAAGATGAAGCGCTGGACGCCGGCCTGCCGCGCCGCCTCCAGCAGGGTGCTGGTGCCGCCGACGTTGACCTGCTCGTAGAGCACCGGCTGCGCGATCGAGGGGCGCACGCCGGCCCGGGCGGCCAGGTGAATGACCGCCTCCACACGGTCGTGGAGGAGGTTCTGCACCAGGGTCGCGTCGCGGATATCGCCCTCGACGAGGCTGAAGCCGTCGGCCGAGCACAACTCCGCAAGATTGCGCCGCTTGATCGACGGGGGGTAGAAGGCATCGAAGTTGTCGAGCCCGACGACGCGCTGGCCGCGGGCGAGCAGCGCCGCGCACACGTGCGCTCCGATGAATCCCCCTGCCCCGGTGACGAGGGTGCTGGCCAACGAACCGTCGCTCCTTCGACTTCAAGACGCAGGCAATCCGCGTTCTTGGGCTACATGTCCACGTGCTGGCGCCCGATGCAGTGGTACTCGATTCCCCGGCGTTTGAGCGACGACCGCTCGTAGAGGTTGCGGCCGTCGAAGATCACCGGCCGGGCAAGGCGCTCCTTGATCATCTCGAAGTCGGGCGTGCGGAACTCCTGCCAATCGGTGAAGAGGATCAGCGCGTCCGCGCCGTCAAGGGCGTCATAGCCATTCTCGAAGTAGCTGATGGCGTCGCCCATTTCCGCCCGGGTGGTTTCCAGCGCTTCCGGGTCGTGCGCTCGAATCGTCATGCCCCGCTCGCGGAACATGCGGATGCAGTCGAGGGCCGGCGACTCGCGGACGTCGTCGGTCCGGGCCTTGAACGCCAGCCCCCAGACCGCCAGGGTCGTCTCGCCGCACGCGTCGCCGAAGTAGCGCAGAATCCCCTCGGCGAAGCGCTGCCGCTGCCGCTGGTTGACCGCATGCACGGCCTCGACGATGGACATGGGATAATCGGCATCCTGCCCCATGGAGATCAGGGCGGAGACGTCTTTAGGAAAACATGATCCGCCGTATCCCACGCCGGCGAACAGAAAGGCCGGACCGATGCGCGAATCGGAGCCCACGCCGCGGCGCACCTTTTCCACGTCGGCTCCCAGCCGATCGCACAGGCCGCTCATCTCGTTCATGAACGAGATCTTGGTGGCGAGGAGGGCGTTGGCGGCGTACTTGCTCATTTCGGCGCTGGCCGGATCCATCACCAGGATGCGATCGCGTTTGCGCATGAAGGGTGCGTAGATCTCCTTCATGATCTCGACCACCGCCGGATTGTTGGCCCCGATGATCACCCGGTCGGGCCGCATGAAGTCGTCGATGGCGGCGCCTTCCTTGAGGAACTCGGGGTTGCTCACGTAGTCGAACTGGTGCTCGGTGCCCGCGGAAATGCGTTCCGAGACGAGCCGGTGCGTTCCCACCGGCACCGTGCTCTTCATCACCACGATGCGGTAGCCGTCCATGGCCGCGGCGATGGTGTCGGCCACGCCGAAGATCGCGGAGAGGTCGGCCGACCCGTCGGCCGCAGGGGGCGTGCCCACCCCGATGAACACGACCAGGGACTGCCGCACCGCCTCCGCGAGATCGGTGGAGAAGGTCAGCCGACCGGCCTTGACGTTGCGTTGCACGATTTCCGCCAGTCCCGGCTCGTAGATGGGGACGCCCCCCTCTTCGAGCAAGCGGATCTTGCGCTCGTCCTTGTCGACGCAGATGACGTGGTTGCCCCCGTCCGCCAGGCAGGCCCCGGCGACGAGTCCGACATAACCCACTCCCGCCACGCTAATCCTCATGGAATGTCCTCACTCTACTTTGCTTCGGATCGCGAAAAGTCTCGATCAGGCACGGCGGGGGCGCCGCTGGTCGGCGTCCTCCGGCGATTCGATCGCTTCCAGATATGCGGCGTCAACCTCCGCTAAAACGGCCTGGCCCAGAATGTCGACGTTGACCGCCAGCCGCGTGCGCCCCAGCCGGCGGACCACGCAGCCTTCGACCCCCATCAACGGACCGGCGATGACCCGCACCCACTGCCCCACGCGGACGCCGTTGAAGTGCTCCACCGCTGTGTCGCTGAGCAGCATTTGATAGATGTTGCGCACCTGGTCCACAAACTGTTGCTGGTTGGGCACGTAGAGCACGTTGGCCATGCGGTTGGTGGCCAGCGCCTGGTAGCGTTGGCGCTCGGTTGCGTTGAAAAAAAGGTAACCATTGAAAACCGGGACAGTGGAGAGCGTGCAGCGTCCCGTGCGTCGGCTGCGCGTGGCGCGCTGGTGCAGGGGCAGGAAATGGACGATGCGCAGCCGGTCGAGATCCCGGGCGAGGGCTTTCTCGTTGCGCGCCCGGGTGTGGGCCACCCACCAGCGCCCGTCCAAAGCGTCCGGGATGGCCACGTCGGGCGCCAGCGGCTCCTCGCCCAGGGACATGATTTGTGCGCGGGCCAATGTCACGTTGCCAGCACCTTTCGAAAATACGCCACGGTCCGGGCGAGGCCTTCTTCCAGCGAGATCTTCGCGGACCAGTTCAGCCGGGTGCGGGCCCGATCGGTGACGGCGCAGCGCCGCACCGGATCGTCCGCCGGCAGGGGTTGGTGCACGACTTTCAGTTCGCGGCCCACGACCCGGCCCAGCGTCTGCACCAGTTCGAGCATGGTGCACTCGTGGGGACTGCCGATATTCACCGGCTCATGCGCGTCCGGACCGGTGTAATTCATCAAGGCCATGATCCCGTCGAGCAGATCGTCGACGTAGAGGAAACTGCGCGTCTGTGCGCCGCTCCCGTAAATCGTGAGCGGTTCGCCGCGCAGGGCCTGCACGATGAAATTGGAGATCACCCGCCCGTCGCCCACGGCCATCCGCGGGCCGTAGGTGTTGAAAATGCGTACGATGCGGATGTCGACGCCGTTTTGATGGTGATAATCCATCATGAGCGTCTCGGCCACGCGTTTGCCTTCGTCGTAGCAGCTCCGCGGGCCGATGGGGTTGACGTTGCCCCAGTAAGTCTCGGGCTGCGGATGGACCGCCGGGTCGCCGTACACCTCGCTGGTCGACGCCTGGAGAATCCGGGCCTTCACCCGCTTGGCCAGCCCGAGCATGTGCAACGCGCCGGCGACCGACGTCTTGACCGTCTTCACCGGGTTGTTCTGGTAATGCACCGGCGACGCCGGACAGGCCAGGTTGAACACCCAATCCACCTCGACCAGAATGGGGTTCACCACGTCGTGGCGGATCACTTCAAAATCGGTGCGCCCCAGCAGGTGGGCGATATTCGCCTTCGAGCCGGTGAAGAAGTTGTCCAGGGCGATGACTTCGTGCCCCGCCGCGAGCAGGCGGTCACACAAGTGACTTCCCAGAAAACCCGCTCCGCCTGTGACCAACGCCCGCAAGACTCACCGCCTTCCCGTGGTCGACGCAACTCGCCGCGTCGCCCGCTATGCCGGAACCGCCGCGTAGAAAGCGCGAATGCACTCCGCCACCCGCTCCACGTCGCGCTGCTCCAGCATCGGATGCACGGGCAGCGACAGAATTCGCCGGGCGCACGCTTCGGCGACCGGCAGATCGCCGACCTTGTACCCCAATTCCACGAAACACGGCTGCAGATGCAGCGGAAGCGGGTAGTAGATGCCGCTGCCGATCTGAACCTCTCCGAGGGCCGCGCGCAGGGCGTCCCGGCGCTCGCAGAGGATGGAGTACTGGTGGTAGACCATGTGGCAGTCGTCGCGCACGATCGGCGTCTGCACGCCCTCGACGTCGGCGAGCAGGGCGTCGTAGCGGGCGGCGTTCGCTCGACGGGCGGCGTTGAGATCTTCCAGCTTCTCGAGTTTGGCCAGCAGGAAGCCGGCCTTCATGGTGTCGAGGCGGAAGTTGCCGCCGATCAGGGCGTGCTCATAAACGTTGGTCTGGCCGTGATTGCGCATTTGTCGGGCGCGGGTGGCGAACGCGTCGTCGTTCGTGGTCACCATGCCGCCTTCGCCGAATCCGCCCAGGTTTTTCGTCGGGTAGAACGAGAAGCACCCCGCCAGCCCCATGGCGCCTGCGCAGCGGTCGCGATGCCGCGCGCCGATGGCCTGGGCGGCGTCCTCGATGACCGCCAGGCCGTGGCGGCTTGCCAGGTCGCCGATCGCGTCCATGTCGGCGCATTGGCCGAACAGGTGGACGGGCAGGATCGCCTTTGTGCGCGGCGTGATCGTCGCCTCCACGCGTGCGGGATCGAGGTTGAAGGTCTCTGGATCGATGTCCACGAACACCGGGCGAGCGCCGGTGCGATGGATGCAGCCCGCGGTCGCGAAGAACGTGAACGGCGTGGTGATGACCTCGTCGCCGGGGCCGATGCCGGCGGCCATCAACGCCAGGAGGATCGCGTCCGTGCCGCTGCTCACCGCGATGGCGTGCCCGCAGCCCAGAAGGTCGGCGACGCGTTCTTCAAGCGCGCCCACCTGGCGTCCGCCGATGAACGCCTGCGCGGCGAACACGTCGTCCACCACCGCCCTGGCGGTGCTCTCGAACAGGGGGAATTCGGCTTTGAGATCCAGCATGGTGATGGGCTTCACGCGGCGTCCTCCTTTGGGGCAAACAATTCGTCGCGCAAACGAACGCCCGTCGCACGCGGGTCGTCGGCGCGGCCCGCATTATAAAAACGCCGCCCGAACCCGGCAAACGAAGCACTACGCCGACTTGGGCTCATCGGAGTCCTTGTCGCCGGGACCGTCGCCGCCGGGGAGCGTGCGCCCCACCGCGGCCGTGGTTTCATCCGGTTGGTAGTCGTAGAAGGTGCGCAACTGCTCGCGGAAATAGCCGCCCCGCTGCACGCGTGCGACGTTTAACACCACGCCAAACAGATGCGCGTTCACATGTCCGAGCAGACTGATGGCGCGCTGGGCCACGCCGCGGGAGTTTTCGCGGGCGCGGACCACGAGAATGGTGCCGTCCACCAGCGTGGCGAGCACCGAGGCGTCGCTGGCCAGCAGGACTGGCGGCGAATCGAACACCACGTGGTCGTATTGCCCCACGGCCTCGGCCACCAGCTTGCGGCACAGATCGCTGCTCAACAATTCCGCCGGATTCGGCGGCACCGGTCCGCTGCCCACGATGTCCAGATTCGGCAGATCGGTTCGGCGGATGCAATCGGACAACTGGGCCTCGCCGATGAGCACGTTGGTCAGGCCGGCGCCCCGGGCCGAGGGGTAGAGGTTGTGCAACGCCGGCCGGCGGAGGTTGGCATCGATCAAGAGCACGCGCCGGCCTCCATTCGCCAGCGAGGCGGCCAGGTTGGCTGCGATCGCCGTCCGCCCGTCTTCCGGCTTCGGGCTGGTCACCAGCAGGGAGCGCATCCGGTCCGCCGGAGCGCTGAATTGCAGGTTGCTGCGCACCGTGCGAAACGCTTCGGCCACCATTGAATGCGGCATGTCGCGCACCGCCGACTCGACGCGCTCGATTTCCACCTCTTCGTCGTCCACGTCCGGGATCGCGCCGAGCACCGCCGCTTCCAGATGCCGGGTCACGTCCTGCGGCGTCTTTACCGAGTTGTCCAGGAGTTCGATGCCCACCGCCAGTCCTACCGCCGCGGCGAACGCGAAGATCAACATGGCCGGCAACAGCAGCAAGGAGGGGAAGCTTCGCTCGCGCGGCGCCACCGCCGGCACCCGCGAATACACGCTGATCGCGCTGCGCTCGCGCACGATGCGCTCGATCTCGCGAATGTACTCGTCCAGGCGCATCTGGTATTCCTCAAGCAGCTCCAGTTCGTCCAGGAAGGTGTTGTACTCGAGCATCTGGCGTTCAATGTCGGCCTGTTGCGCTCTGCGCTCGTCGAGCCGTTCACGGGCCAGCATCAACGCATTCTGCGCGTTGTAATACGCGGTCTCGATCTGTTGCTTCTTGAAGTCCAGCACTTCGCGCAGGCGGTTGGAGCGGGCCGACTCGAGCTGCTCCTGCACCTCGTCGCGCCGCACGGCCATCTCCTTGTATTCCCGGTGATTGGGGCCGAAACGCTTGAGCAGGATGTTCATTTCCTGCTCCAGCGCCGTCACCTGGGCGTCCAGTTGGGCCACCCGGGGATCCTGCTCGACGGCCATGCGATCGTCCGGCGAGACCGCCACGCCCGTCGGATCGGAGTACACCTGGAGCAGCCCTTCCAGTTCGGCAGCCTGCTGCTCGTACTCCGCCACGATGCGCATATCCTCGACCAACTGCTGAAGAATCACGCCCTGGCCGAGCTGCCCGCCCGTCGTGCTGGCCTCACCCGGCGGGAGCTTTCCTCGGAAATCGCGAATCTGCTCCTGCTTTTTCTGGATCTGTTCCTTGACGTCGTTCCGCTCCCGGCGGTACTCGTTGAGTTCCTGCCGGTAAAGCGCGGAGGCCTGCTCCCGCGTCGTCTGGAGATAGACCTCGACCACGGTGTTGACGATCCGGTGTGGATCGTTGGGATTGCCCGCGGCCATGCCCACTTCAATCAGATTCGTATCCCGCAGGGGTGTGCATCTCAGGGCATCCTCCAGTTCCTTGAGCCTCTCCTCCTTCGGGGTCGCCTGGTACCACGCGGTGGCTTGTACGTCCAGACTCTGAAGCGCCGAGCTCAGCACGGAGAATGACTTGATCACCATGGCCTGCGTCTGCACGAACCGGGTATACGCATCCGGCGCCAGCTCGCGGTCCGCAAACTCGAATTGCTGTCGCGGCGCGTTGCTGCGGCACTCGATCAGCGCCTTCGCGGAGTACTCCGGATATTTCGTGAACAGCAGTACGAATACGCCAATCGCCATCCCACCGAACAGGATGGACAGGACAATGATCGTCACCAGGCGCTGTTTGAGAATGGCCATCACGTCGCCCGGCGTGATGGTCTTGCCCGCGGGCCCCATGGCCGGCTCGCCCGGCGGCGGCATCGGCACCCGTTCCTGGATGGTCGTCGATACGGTGGTCATCAACTCAGTCCCTGCTGCGCACGCGATGACGCGGTGGCCGTCCGGTCGCGCCCGTCATGGTTCACTCGTCATTCTCGGTGGCCGGTGATTCCACCACGAGATTCTGTAGGATCCAGCCCACCAGCGAGAACAATCCCAGCGCGATCGGCAGCATGGCCAATCCCAGCAGCGCATGCGCCGAGCCCTGTGACAAGTCCTGGTAGCCGTACACGTGTAACACGCCCGTCACGAAGACGCGGATCATGTTGCAGAACACCGCGATCGGCACGCACGCCAGCACCATGATCAAGCGCTGCCATACCGGCCGCTCGCCCAGGTAGGCCATCGCCACCCCCAGGCTGCAAAACGCCATCATCAGCCGCATGCCGCTGCACGCTTCTTCCACGTTCAACGCCGAGGCGGTGCCCAGGTAGTCATACTCCACCACCACGCCGCGCACCTGCGTATACACGTCCGGCAGCAGATTGAGCAATGCCCCCGCGACCACCGACGCAAGCCGCCGCAGCGGGTAAGTCAACTCAAAGTAGGCTCTGGTCGGCAGCGGAATAGCCATGATCAGAAAGGCGATGGGAAACCATGCCCGTCGAAGGATGGGCCAGCCAAACAGAAACAGCACCAGCCCCATAAGCAGCGGCACGATCGATAAACGTTGCGGATACGCGATCTGCCAGACGTAAGCCGCGTAGTACACCGCCAGCGACGCGAGCACCACGATGAGTCCGGCATAGTTCGTTCGCTTCGGCGCGCGGCGCAACTCCTCGCGATGCACCGCCAGAAAATACAGGCTGAACAGGGGCACCAACCAGCCGTGCGACCAGTCCCCGTCGTAGCGCCACTTGTGCACCAGGTAATCCAGCGACGGCCAATACACGACGCCGATCAGCGCCGCCAGTATCGCGCCCTGCACGAACAGGATCCACCGAGGGACGCTCGGCGAGGGCGTATCAACCATGTTCGATATGGCGGGTGTTGTGTCACTCATGAGCGCTGCCGAACCTGCGGATCCACTGCTAGCGGAAGATATTGGGGAATCGCGATCCTGCTCCGCTGATCGCCAGATTATTCGGGTTTATCTGGGCGCTGTACGCGTCGATGTCCGCGAAGTTGCGGTCATACACGAAGCCAAAACCGTAGGTCATGCGGAAGGCATTGCGGAACACCGCCAAGAACGGGGCTGCCGGGTGGGTGCCCACCAGCACGAGGTCGTTGTTCTTGAGCAGGACGTCCGGTTCCTTGCCCGCGAAGATCGCATCGAGGTTGACCTGGTGCATCTCTTCCCGGTCGCCGTAGCGGCGGTAGATGGTGCACCGATCCGGCCAGGCCAGCGGCGCCAGGTTTCCGGCCGACGCGATCGCCGTCTTCAGGGTGATCTGCCGCCCGGTCAGCGAGTACGCCCCTGGACGACCGACCTGGCCCATCAGGTAGTACTCGCCCACTTGCCCGGCGACGATGCGGATGGTGTCGCCGGCCCGCACGACGATGTTCTGGCGGGGATCGCCGTCGCGCAACGCCCGGGCCGAGACCCGAATGACCCGCGCCTCTTGGTCACCGGCCAGCAGGTCCCAATCGACCGGCGAATCGGCTTCCGGTGGCAGAGGTCGGGGCAACCCAGGCTGTACGGCCGCCGGCGGCCGAGTTGGCTCCGGCTCCTGGGCCCGGTCCGGAATATCGGGTTGTGTCTGGGGCATCGCCGTGGATTCCACCCACTCGCCATTCACGAAGATCCACCGCGGTCTGTCGACCGGTTCGGTCGGCGCGACGTCATCTTCCGTCGCCGGCTGGGTCAGGAGCGGCCCGGCCTGGGCAGGCCGATCCACGGAGTCAAGCAGTTCCGCGGCGTCGGCCGAGGGTGGCTCGTCAACGGCCGCCCCGCTGGCCCCGGTCAGGCCGGCCGACAGCGTCACTCCGGAAACACTCGCCGCCGAAGCCAGCCGGCGGTTGGTCAAACTCCGCGGGCCGCGGGCATTGGGCGTGAGTTCCTCGTCGCGGATAATGTAGACCTCGGTGACCGAGTCCACGAACCCGCCGGAGATGTTGAGTGCTTCCAGCAACCGGGTATTGGGCGTCGGCAGGGGGTATAGATTCGGGGCCGGCGTGGCCCCGAACACCACGAAGGTTTGTCCTCGGCGAACCACCGGCTCCACGATCACCGTGGGGTCCTGAATCAGCCCACGTTCCTGCAACAGCCGGGCGATCTCCTCGCTGAGTTCGCTCCGCGAGAGTCCGGCCACGTGAATCTCTCCCAGCACCGGCAAGACGATCTTGCCGATCTCGTCGACAGTGGCCTGGGTGGCCGTCTCCGTACCCCGAGCCAGCAATTCGAAAATGCGGATATTGATGACGTCGCCGACGAGGAAGCGGTATTCGTCGTAGATGGGGATCAGGTCGCGCGGTTCGGGATCGGTCGCGTCCGGGATCCCAATCGGAGAATCCTGCAAACTCAGCGAGGTGCGGATGTCCAGCGTGGCCTCCCGCGTAAATGCCCCCACCTGCGACGGATCGAACCAACTGTTGAAAAAGCTGTTGCAGCCGGCAATGGGCAGCAGGGCGAGCGCCAGTACGCCCACAGCCCGACGCCGCATTGGAGATGGGTGATCATCACAGCACATTGGCTGGACCTTCCGTTTCCAGGGATCCACAAGAGAAGTCACAGCACCGGCTTGGCGGTGACTGCGGCGTCGCAATCAAGATGTCCAATCTCCGTAATCCACTGCGAGGCAAAAGGATACAGCCTCGCAGCGAATGCCGCAAACGCGGGGCGGACAGTCCGGAAACCACGCGCAAACGGGCCGGCCCGGTAGTTATCGGCATTCGTAACCTGACCAGTTTAGGGCGGTTATGACGATAACACCGTCCCCAGCCGTGCCGGGTGGGAAGTCCTCCCCATTGGTTCGCGTGAGAATACGCCGTTGTTCGGTTCTTTTCCAGACTGATGGATCCTGCGCCACCCTGGCCGAGACGCCCCGCCTCAGGCTGGCTGCTGATCGAGGACACTGCCCGGCCGCTCCCGGGGGTCGGGAATCGCCGGCGATGATCCGGCGATGATCACCGTGCCCGCGCGGACGCCGGTGGGCGCAAGCCGCAGCCCGCGCGTTCGTGATGGCTCGTTGACCCCACCCGCCGCACGGTTACACTGGCCTCGCGTTCGTCCAGCCGCGTGTCCGGCGCGACGACCTGCGGCTGGCGGGACGGACAACGGTCGTTTTTCACGCATAGCATGATCGAAGAAACGGAGTTCTGCACCATGAACTGGCTTTCGCGATACCGTCTGGCATCCACCGCGTTGTTGCTGGGAATGCTCTGCCTGTTCGGCGGGTGCACCGCCGACGCGGCGTCCATCACCCTGCTCGACGTGCTGAACACGGTTTTCCTGGGGATCACGGCCGCCGGCGGCATCGTGCTGATTCAGAATATCTGAATCGCCCGCGGACGGAATGAGGCGTCGGCCCATGCGGTTGACGCCCCCTAGGTCGCACCTATACTCGGCTTTTTCCTGGGCGGGCGCCTGCGCAAAGCGGCGCCCGATGATCCGGCCCCCGGTCCGGCGCTCAGTCTCGACCGACGATGCCCCTTGGGCACAGCCATGAACCTTCCTGCCGCAGTTTTTCGGAGAATCCCATGCGTCACACTGCAATGCCCATGCTGGAGCGCCGTCTGGCGGTGTCCCTCCTGGCGACTGTCGCCGTGCTGGCAGGCATCAACCCCGCACTAAGCCATGGGCAGACGACGGACGCCCCGCAGGCCAAGGGGGATCAACCGCCGGCCGAGGTTGCCCGCCTGTTCAACGACTTTTTGCACTACGCGCGTCTGGGCAAGTTCACCGAAGCCGAGGCCTTCGCGAAGAAGCTGCTCGAGCACCCGGAAACCGACGGGCTCACGCTGCTCAAGCTCGCCGACCGCGACAAGGAGAGCCGGGCCACGCTTATCACCCTGATCAAACACACGACCATCAGCGAACCGGCCCAAAGAACCCTCGATCTCATCCGCCAGGGCGAATACGAGCAGCGGCAGGACCCGGCCCGCATCCGGGCCAACATCGAGCGGCTCGGCGGAGCGCCCCAGATGGAATTCAACGCCATCCAGCGGCTCAAGGAATCGGGCGAGTACGCCGTGCCCCACATGATCGACGCCCTCCGCGACAGGGACCGGGAGAACCTCTGGTCCCGCATCATTCGCGCGTTGCCGCAGATCGGCAAACCGGCCGTCAGCCCGCTCGTCATCGCGCTGGACGTGGACGATCCCGATATCCGCCAGAACATCATCAACGCGCTGGGCGAGATCGGCTACCCGCAGGCCACGCCATACCTGCTGAAAGTTCTCGCCGATCCCGATCAGCCGGAGCAGATTCGTACCGCCGTCGTCGAGGCCCTCGCCAAGATTGAGCAAACGTCCGACCGCCCGCCTGCCGACTCGGCCGTCGCGGCGTTCATGCACCTGGCCAACCAGTACTACGACCAGCATGGTTCGGTGCAGGCGGATCCCCGGTTGCCGACGGCGAACGTGTGGTACTGGGTGGACGGCGGTTTGCAGGCCCGCGTCGTGCCGACCGAGATTCACGGCCCGATCATGGCCATGCGGTGCAGCGAAGAGGCGTTGCTGCTCGACGGCGACCACCACCCGGCGATCGCCCTGTGGCTGGCGGCCAACATCCGCCGCGAAGCCCGCCTGGGCATGGACGTGGAAAGCGCCGACCCCGACGCCGGGGGCGACGCAGACTCCACCCGTCCTGATGATTTCCCCCGCAGCATCTACTTCTCCCGCGCCGCCGGCCCGTTGTACTGCCACATGGTCCTGGGCCGCGCCGTCGCGGACATGGACAAGCCGGTCGCGCTCGGCGCCATTGCCGCCCTGGACGTCGTGGCCGGCGCGTCCTCTCTCGTCGGCGCCGAAGATTACAAGCAGCCGCTGGTCCAGGCGCTGCGTTTCCCCGACGCCGAGGTGCGCATCAAGGCCGCCATCGCCCTCGCCCGCGCCCTGCCCAAGCAGAACTTCGAGGGCGACGACGTCGTCGGGCACGTGCTCGCCGAGGCCTTGCGGCAAGGCGGCCGACCGCAGTACGTTATCGTCGATCGCAACATGGAAAACCTGAATCGCCTCGCCGGCGAGTTTCGCGCCCTGGGCGCCGACGTGGTCGCCGAGGATAACTTCCTCACGGCCATGAAACGGGCCCGCGAAGAGTTGACCGGCATCACCGGCTTCATCTTCTCCGCCAACATGGAGGCCCCCGCGGCGGCCTCGGCCATTCGGGACATCCGCAGCCAGTTCCGTTTCGCCCAGACGCCCCTCATCGTCCGCTTCGAGGATGATCGGGAGTATGTCGCCGACCAGGCCGTCGCCGCGACCCGCATCGCCCGCACCGCGGCGGCGCCGCTCAGCGCCGAGGAGATCCGCGGCTATATCGAAGAGCTTCAGGCCGCCGGCGGCGCTCAGCCCCTCGACGAGGAGCTCGCCCTCGAGCTTGCATTGCGCACGGCCGAGGCCCTTCGCCTGGTCGCCCTGGACGGTCGCACGGTGATCCAGTACGAGCCCGCGCTCGACGCGCTCATCGAGGCCCTCAGCGCTGACGACGAAGGTCTCCAGATCAAGGTGGCCCAGGTCGTCGCCCTGATCCCGACGCAGCCCGGCCAGCGCGCCGTGGCCGAGTTGGCCCTGAACACCAACAACACCGACACGCTCCGCAGGGCGGCGTTCGACGCCTTGGCGGAATCCGCCAAACGCCACGGCAACCTGCTCGGCCCTGCCCAGGTCTCGGGCGTCGTCCAGGCCGCCCTGGAAACCGAAGACCTGACCATGCGGACGGCCGCCAGCCAGGCCCTCGGCGCGTTGAACCTCAAGGAAAACGAGGCCAGCGAGATCATCCGCTCCTACCACCGCGGCTGATCCATCCCGCAACGCACGCCATCGACCGCAGCGTCCGCTCCGCCCACGCGGGGCGGACGCTTTTTTCGTGCCCGGCCACGCGTCCGCCGCGCTCGGTTGTCACTCTCTGGACCGAGCGATAGACTGGCGCGACCTTTGCACGGGGGAATCCGTACTCACTGCTTCATCAGCCCGTAACCCAGGAATCAGATCCCGATGTCACAGCCATCCACCGCCCCGACCGGTCACTACGACTATGCCGCCATCGAAGCCAAGTGGCAGCGCTACTGGGACGAGCACAACACCTTCGCCATCGGCAACCCCGGCGACCCGGGCTTTGACGCCGCCAAGCCCAAGCGCTACATCCTGGACATGTTCCCCTACCCCAGCGGCGCCGGCCTCCACGTCGGCCATCCGCTCGGATACTGCGCCACGGACATCTACGCCCGCTACAGCCGGATGAAGGGCTTCAACGTCCTGCACCCGATGGGCTACGACGCCTTCGGCCTGCCCGCCGAGCAGTACGCCATCGAGCACGGCATCCACCCGGCCATCACCACCGAAAAAAACATCGCCAATATGCGCCGCCAGCTCAAAATGTTCGGCTTCAGCTACGACTGGAGCCGGGAGATGGCCACCTCCACCCCCGACTACTACCAGTGGACGCAGTGGATTTTTCTCCGCATGTTCCACAGTTGGTATGACGAACGCTGCGCCTGGACCGACGCTCACGGCCGGTCCGTGGTGGGCAAGGCCCGACCCATCACCGAGCTTGAGGCCGAACTCGAATCCGGCAAGCTCACCGTCGACGATGCGCTTAATCTCGTCCGCGACGGGAACGCCGCCGGCCGCTCCTGGAGCACCCTCACCCCGGACGAGCAGCGCCGCGTCATCATCAAGCGCCGCCTCGCCTTCATCGACCAAGTGCCGGTCAACTGGTGCCCCGCCCTGGGCACCGTTCTGGCCAACGAAGAGGTGACCAACGAAGGCCGCAGCGACCGGGGCAATCATCCTGTCTTCCGCCGTCCCTTGCAGCAGTGGATGCTCCGCATCACCAGCTACGCCGAACGGTTGCTCGCCGACCTCGAGCTGGTGGACTGGCCCGAGCCCATCAAGCTCATGCAGCGTAATTGGATCGGCCGAAGCACCGGCGCGGAAGTGGATTTCCCCATCGCCCGCGGCGGCTCCGCGGCTTTGGCCATCGATGATTTCGACCAGTGGAAAAGCCGGCGTGAGGCAAGCGGCCGGCCCGCCAAGCCCGAGGAATCCGTCATCCGGGTCTACACGACCCGGCCCGACACCCTCTTCGGGGCTACTTACATGGTGCTGGCGCCCGAGCATCCCCTGGTGGAGCGCATCACCACCGAGGAGCAGCGCCCCACCGTTGCCGCCTATGTCGGCAAGGCCGCCCACAAGAGCGACCTCGACCGCACCGCGGACACCAAGGAGAAAACCGGCGTCTTCACCGGGGCGTTCGCCATCAATCCGGTCAACGGTGTGGAAATCCCCATCTGGGTCGCCGATTACGTCATGATGGGCTACGGCACCGGCGCGATCATGGCCGTCCCCGCCCACGACACCCGCGACTTCGAGTTTGCCAAGACCTTCAAGCTGCCCATGGTCGCCGTCGTCCAGCCCGACAATGACTGGATCCACGACCGCCTCGTCGATCAGCAGTTCGACCGCGAGCACGCCGAAGCCACCGGCCGTACCCGGGTGATCGAGTCCCTGGTGCAGGGCATGCTGTCCACCGGCAACGCGATGAACTTCACGGCCCTGAACCTGCTGGAGATTCTTGCGGGCGATCCCGCGTGGACCGACCAGGTGGCTTTCCCGTTCTATCGCAACAACGCCGATTTGCTGCGCGAGTCCTTCACCGGCGAGGGGGTGGCGATCAACTCGGGACGCTTCGACGGCCTGTCTACCGCGGAGTTCAAACAGCAGATCACCCGCTTGCTCGAGGAGGGCGGGCTGGGCAAAGGCGCCGTCAATTACAAGCTGCGCGATTGGGTTTTCACACGCCAGCGCTACTGGGGCGAGCCTTTCCCCATCCTCCACGGCGAGGACGGCGAGATCCGCGCCCTCGACGACGCCGAACTGCCCCTGACCCTGCCCGAGGTCGAGGACTACAAGCCCACCGTCTCCCACGACGAGAACCACCTGCCCGAGCCGCCCCTGGGCCGCGCGGAGGGGTGGAAGCATGTCGCGCTCGACGGCAAGAGGTACACCCGCGACCTCAACACCATGCCCCAGTGGGCGGGCTCATGCTGGTATTACCTGCGGTTCATCGATCCCGGCAACGGCGACCGGTTCTGCGCCGCCGACGCCGAAAAATACTGGATGCCGGTCGATACCTACGTCGGCGGCGCCGAGCACGCCGTGCTGCACCTGCTCTACGCCCGCTTCTGGCACAAGGTGCTCTTCGACCTCGGGCATGTCAGCACGGCCGAGCCGTTCAAGAGCCTCACCAACCAGGGTATGATCCAGGCTTTCGCCTACAAGGACGAACGCGGCATCAACGTCCCCATGGACCAGATCGACGAGCGCGACGGCGCGTTTGTGAACAGCGCCACCGGCGAACAGGTCACCCAGATCATCGCCAAGATGAGCAAAGGGCTCAAGAACGTGGTCAACCCCGACGAGATCATCGCCGAGTTCGGGGCCGACGCGTTCCGCTGCTACGAGATGTTCATGGGCCCGCTCGAGGCCTCCAAGCCCTGGAACACCCGGGACGTGCCCGGCGTGTTCAAGCTCCTCCAGCGCATCTGGCGGCTCGTCGTTGACCAGGAAACCGGCCAGCTCGCCTCCGCCCTGACCGACGGCGCGCCCACCGACGCCGAGGTGCGCATCCTCCACAAGACGATCAAGAAGGTTGGCGAAGACATCGAGGCCTTCAAGTACAACACGGCCATCGGGCAGATCTTCGAGTTCGTCAATACCCTTACGCCGATGACCCGGCGCGCGCGCGCCGTCATCGAGCCCTTCGTCCTGGTGGTGGCGCCCTTCGCCCCGCACCTCGCCGAGGAGTTGTGGTCGCGCCTGGGCCACGCCGAGAGCCTTGCCTATGCGCCGTGGCCGGCGTACGACGAGGCCCTCGCCAGGGACGACGAGGTGGAGATCGCGGTTCAGATCCTCGGCAAGGTCAAGGCCAAGATCATGGTCCCGGCCGACGCGGATCAGAAGGCGCTCGAACAAGCCGCCCTGGCCGACGAACGCATCCAGCAACTGCTTTCGGGCAAGTCGGTTCGCAAGGTCATCGTGGTCCCCGGCCGGCTGGTCAACATCGTGGCCAACTGACGCGCCCCCGGTGCGGGGCGGAAACATGGGCAACGGTGCCATGGCCAAGCTCGACGAAGTCGAGCGCCGCCATGCGGCAAAACGATAACGCCCTGGAAAACCCTGCGCCCCCGAGGAGCACCCAGCCCATGCCCACAGAGCTCGAAGCCAAGCTGAAGGTCGACGACCACGGCAACGTCCGTGCGGCCCTGCAGCGGATCGGGGCGAAGCGCCTCGGCGCCGTTTTTGAGACCAACCACATCCTCGACCGCACCGATTCCCCGCTCAAAGACCGCGGCGCCGCGTTGCGCGTGCGCAGCAACCGCGTACTCGACGGTGAGCCCCGCGAAGGACGACTCACCTACAAGGGCCCCGCCCCCGCATCGCGTTTCAAGGCCCGCCAGGAGCTCGAGGTGTCCGTCGACGACCCCGACGGCGCCGTCGCCCTCCTCCACGCGGCCGGCTTCGTTACCGCCCTGCTCTACGAAAAACACCGCGAAACCTGGCGCGCCGGAGAGTGTCTCGTCGAGTTGGACGAACTGCCCGTCCTCGGACGCTACGTCGAAGTCGAAGGCCCCGACGAGGGTGCGATCACCCAGACCATCGCCGGTCTCGGCCTCCAATCCTGTCCTGTTGTTCAACTCAGCTACGTCGCCCTTCTGGTGGAATACTGCGACCAGCTCCAGCCCGGCGTTCGCGTGATTCGCTTTCCTGCGTGAGCGATCCGGATAAGGTTCGCCCATTTCGCCAAGAAAACGCGTCTAGTTTCTAAGCAAACCACCCTCCTTTCCTTATTTCACATTCCAGGCCGTGCAGAATCTTGTCCGGGACCCCGCTTGACAAATCTTCGATTGTGGGGAAGACTCCCCAACAGATCGCACTGCCTTGATCGGCCCGGTCTGTGTCGCAGAACACCAACACGCTGTCGCACGGAGGCGACGAACATGTTCATCCGCATCAGCCTCACCGCGCTGCTGCTGGCCGGCTGCGTGGCTTGCTTGTCTCTCGTAGTTACCCGAACAGATGCCCCAGCCCAGGCGGATTCGGCCAGGTCGTCGCGCCTGATGGCTCAGAGTGCCGCACCATCGGCCGCGCTCCAGTAGTCGCGGCGGCAATTCAATTGAACTGACGCTGCTCCCGGCTGGACGTGCCGGTGAGCGAATTGTCCGTGCGCAGTACGCGGAGCAGGTCGCGCTGCTCCACCAAACCGACCACACGCCGGTCCGCGGCAGACGACACAACCGCCAGCGACGCCACCTCCCGCTCCTGGAAACGCCCGGCGAGTTCCGCCAGGGATGCATCGACGGCCACCATGTCCTCCGGACACGCCAGGTCGATCGCCGTCACCAGGTCGCGCATGTGCGGATCGTAAATCATGTTCCGCAGGTCCCCGAAGTGGATCATCCCCACGAACGCCCCGTGATCATCCACCACGGGGAAGTGGTTGTAGCGGCTGCTTTCCACGTAGTGCAACACCTCGTCCAGCCCGGCGTCCGCCCGCAGAAACTTGATGTTCGAACGCATGATGTGCCGCACCTGCAACGCTCCGGCCGACCGCGCCGGGCCCGCCTGCTTCACGCCCACGGACCGCAGCAAGGCCTCCCAGGCCAGGCGCGTCGCGGACATGCCGCCTTCTCCCGACACGCGCTGACGACGCAGCAGGGTCACCGCCTTCACCTCCCCCGCGCGCTTGACCACTTGCTTGAGCACCACCGGACCGGCCAACTCGAACAACACCACGGACCCCAGCACAATCGTTTTCATCTGTAACGCGAAGGGATGCGGTCGACCGGTGGCCGTCACCCATGCGTCGGCCACAAAGTCCGCCAGCCCGATCGCCACGCCCGCCTGGCACAACAGTCCCAGCCCGACGCCCGGTCCCAGGTCGCCCGCCCACTGTGCCCACCGCGCCCCCAGGTACGCGCCCACGCTCTTGCCCACGACCCGGAAGAACACGTACGCGACGCCCAGAACGCCCAGGTGGCTCAACTCCGCCAAATGAAGCTCATAACCCGCCATCACGAAGAACGACGCGAACAGCGGCACCGCGATCGTCCGCAGAGCGCCGTACAGCGGTCCGGAATCGAGCGTAATATTCGCGAACACCCCACCCAGAAACAGACACGTCAGCAGGAAGTTGAACGACAGGTGCAGCGACGACGCGAGCGCGTCGTCGCCCGCCCCCAAGCCGATCAACGCCGCGAAGAAGACCAGCAGAAACTCTGGCAGGGCGATCTTCTGGTACAGCACCGCGAACAGGAACCCCAGGATCGCCCCGAGCGCCATGCTCCCCACGCTGGTCAACACCAGGTCGAGCCATACCAGGCGGTCCCCCCCCACGTTGGACGCAATGACCCCCGTGGCGCAGAGCAGCACGAACAGGCTGTGAAACAGCACGATGCTCACCGTGTTGTTCACTGCCGTCAGGGTCAGCAACACGTCGCTGACCGGCCCCTTGGCGTCATACTCCCGCAACACCAGCAGCGTGGCCGCCGGCGCCGTCGCCACCGCCACCGCCCCGAGCAGAACGCCCGCCGCAATGGCCTCGCTGCGCTGTCCCGGCGCGGCCGTGAACCACCAGACCAGCGCACAAGCCCCGCCAACCAAGCCGATCACGCAGGTGATTTCCAGCACGCTGATCTTCAGCACCCGCGCCCCCACCGACTTGATGTGCTGCACCTCGAACACGTTGCCGATCACGAACATGATCAGCCCCAGTGCGAGGGTCTTGACCAGTTGCAGCGGCTCCGCCGCTTCCGTGAGCAACGCCTGGGCCCCGACCGGATCTTCCCCATGGGCACACGCCCATACCAGCACCACCCGCAGCAGCACTCCCGCGACGAGATAGCCGACGACCCGGGGCACGCGACACAGGACGGCCGCATAGCCGCCCACGATCGCCGCAATCAGGATCAACCCCAGTAGCAGTCCCGCGTCCAGCGTCGGAGACAGTCCCGCGATCATCAGCGCCCAGTGCAAGCCTGTTTCTCCTCCAGGGTCCGTCCCGGTCCGACTTGCCCCACAATCCGGGGGCAACAGCGTCTAATAGGTCATGAGGTACATGAACGGCGGCCAGCTACGGCCCATTTGATCGCCCAACTGGAGGTTGAGCAAGCCGATGTTCGTTTCCGGCGCCGCCCATGCCTGGCGCGCGTAGTAGTTCGGTGCGTACCCCCAGGGCCGGACGTAGGTCACCAGCGTCGTGGTTTCAATCCCGGCCAGTTGCTTGGCCCGGGCCACCGCATGGTCCATGGTCCCGATATGATCGATGAGCTTGCGTTCCAACGCCTGAGGGGCCGTGTAGATCCGCCCATCGGCCAACGCCAGCACCTCCTCACGGGTCAGCTCCGGACGGCCTGCCGCCACCACGTCGACGAATTGCTCGTACAGGTCCATGATGACGGCCTGGAAGACCGCCCGCTCCTCGGGGCTCAGCGTCTCAAAGGGCGACCCCGCCCCCTTCAACTCCCCGCTCTTGATCGCGTGGGCCTTCAGGCCGATCTTCTGCATCGTGCCGGTCGCGTCGAAGGTCTGCATGATCACGCCGATGCTGCCCGTCACGGTCGAACGGCACGCGTAGATCTCGTCACACGCGCAGGCGATGTAGTAGCCGCCGCTGGCGGCGACGTCGGTCATCATGGCCACCACCGGCTTGCCGGCCTCCCGAAAACGCAAAATCTCGTGATGCATCAGCTCGCTGGCCGTCACCGAGCCGCCCGGCGAATTGATCCGCAGGATCACCGCCTTCACGCGAAAGTCCTCGCGGGCCTTGTCCAACTGTTCGAGCAGATGAACCACCGGGTGCTCGCGCGGCAGCAGCAGCCCCCCACCGGCCGCGTTCAGAATGACGCCCTCCACGTCAATCACCGCGACCTTGCCCCCCGTGAGCAGCGCTTCCCGATCGATCGTCTGCTCCTCGAGTTCCTGATGACGGGATATCGGCGTGATCAGCAGACCGTCCGGCATGCAGCCGGACAGAATCCCCGCGGTGAGCAGCAGCATGATCGTTCCGGCGACGCTCTCCATTCTTCGACCTACGCGCATGACGGTCTCCCTTGTATTCTGGCTATCATGGGTCTTGGAAGCGCGCGGGCTCGCCCCAGCGGCCCGCACGCCCGGGGATTGTAACCGAGGTTCGCCGCGGACGCTGCCGGGCAAATCCGGCAACCATCGGGGCGTCGTGGAAGGAGTCCATTGAGATGCGGGTCAGTCGGGACGAATTCGAGAAGCTGGTGCGCGAGGCCCTCGCCGAGGTGCCCGCGGCGTTCGCCGGCCACCTCGCCGAGGTGCTCATCGACATCGAGGACTTCCCCGACCGCCGCACCTGCGCATCCGCCGGCGTCGACGATCCGGAGTCGCTGCTGGGCTTATATCACGGCGTTCCTCTCACCGAGCGGCACATCGAAGCCCCCGCGGCGATGCCCGACCGCATCAGCATTTACCAGCGCAACATCCAGCGTGTCTGCACGTCCCGCGCCGAGTTGATCGAGCAGATCCGCACCACCGTGCTTCACGAGATCGGTCACTTTTTCGGCTTGGACGAAGACGACCTCGACGAATTGGGCTACGGCTGATCCCCCTCCTCACCTATCATCCAGCATCCAGGATTCAGCACTCAGCATTCAACATTCAGCATGACTTACCGCTGCCCGCTCTGCTTGCGGATGATCATGTCGAAGCCGCGCACCATCGACTTGTACCAACTGAATACCACCGCCGCGTGCAGCGCCACGAACAGCGCCGTTCCGACCAGTGCAGACACGCGAATGCTCGGCACGTTGCTCAGGTAGGCCGAGGGCGAGGAGAACAGCGGACTGGGATCGATCAACGTGCGAATGGCCGTGAACGGCGTCGCCGGCGCCAACGCCACCCCCAACGCGCTGGCGTGCAAGACGATCGACCACCAGAACAGATACGCCACCAGGTTCCCTACGATCAGCACCCCCACCGCCAGCAGGACAGCGCGCACCGTCCGGCGCTGCTTCAGCGAGAAGTTCAAGCCCAGCATGCAGGCGTACGCCGCAAAAACGATCAGCAGCGCCGCCAACTCAACCGCCGTCTCGATGTACACCACGCGCTCCCGAGGCCGGCGCAGCAAATCCACAACCGCAAACAGCAGCAAACTCACCACCGGCACCATAATCAAGGGCGCCACCGAGCTTACCAGCCCCCGCAGCTTGCCCCAGATGATGTACATGCTCGTCAACGGCGTCGTCAGCATGATATCCAGCGACTGCGACTCCTTTTCCTTGGTCAGCGCCGATGCGGCCGTGTTCGTCGCGATGATCAACACGATCGCAAATTCAATCATCACGATCGCCGCCAGCCACTCCCGGGTGACCGGCGCGGTGAAGCCGGCCGACCCCTGAAGGTAGTACACCAGCAGGACGATCGCACCCGCCAGACCGCACCCGATGACCAGGTACCGCCCGATGCCCCGACTCGCGGCCGACGCCCGGGTGACCGCCTCCCGCCACGCCACCGGGTTCGCCCAGACCACGTGCGGCTTGCGCGTCGTCCGATCGCCGCGTGGGATTCGCAGCACCGCCCCCAGCTTCTGAAACAGCGTATCCTCGCCCTCACGCGTGCCGCGGCGAACGAAGAACATGCTCAGCACAATCAACACGGCCGAGGCCGTCAACGTGGTCAGCACGTACATGAACGCCGGGTAAGCGATGAAATACTTGCCGATCGATCCATACACCGCGGCCGTCGCCAGATCGGGCGCTTCCACCCGGTTGAGCGCCACGTCCAAACTGAGGAAGGGGTGAAACGCCGCGAGCCAACTGAGCTTGCGCCCCGTGGCCAGGCTGAAAGGCGCCTCGGGAACCCAGGTCGCCGTCCAGATCCCCAGCGCGTACACCGCGAGCAGGTACACGCCGATCCCCAGGTAGAACGAGAAAATCGTCCGCCGCGTGCCCACCCGGATCATGCTGATGGCGATAGCCAGCGAACCCGTGATAACGGCCGTAGCCCCCGCGATGGCGAAGCTCCGCAGAATCTGCCCCTGCGTGACCCCGCCGTACACCATCGTGGTGAAGAAGATGGGCAGGCCGGCAAGCAGGAGCACCACGACGAAGTACAAGCGGCTCATCAGCGAGCCGATCACGATCTGGGCGTTGGAGAGCGGCGTGGCGATGAGGATGTTGTAGGTCTGAGCGTCTTTTTCCTGGGTGATCGCCCCGGCCGTGAAGATCGGCGCGAGAAAGCACATCAAGGCGAGCTGCGTGATCGAGGCGTACATGAACGTCTGCGACGCCCCCTTGGCCAGGTCGGCCAGCGACGCCCCCGTGGCCGTCCCGGTGGTCAGCAGCGTCACGGTCACCACCGCCAGCAGGATCGCCAGGTAGCCGAAGCGCATCCACAGATGCCGCGTCCGCCGCGACATGCCGTACACTACGCGTACGAGAATGGGGTTGGCGGGAAGGAGGTACCAGAGCCAGAGCAGGATGCGAGAGGAGATTGGCGTCATGGTCCGGTGCGTCCATTCCAGAATGCTGAATGCTGAATGCTGAATGCTGAATGATGGGGGATGGATACCGAATGCAAGGGTCTATTCCTTTTGCTGCCGAGCTTCGGCCGTCCGAACGATCGAGGTAAGAATGCGCACCAACTGGTCACACTCCTCAATCATATTCCCCAACCTGGAGGGCGGTGCGACCTCACAATCTCGAAACAAGCGCAGCCAATAGTGCGCCTCACGGGACTCTTTTCTGGCAATGGACATCTTGTGTACGAAGTCTCGCTTGCTTTGCGCCGCTTGGGCTTCCTCCACGTTCGCGCCGATTGACGTACCTGCTCGCATGAGCTGTTGGCAAAGTGCCGTAGTCACTCGATCCTGCCCGATGTATCGCACCAACCCGATAATCCGTTTGGCAAACTCGTAACTGCGCTCCCGCACCGCGTTGTGTGTCGTCATCGCAACTTTCCTCAATACGAGGCTCCAGGCAACCCACCACCAGTTGAGGCGCCGCCCCATCAACGACAACTCAGCATTCAGCATTCAGCATTCAACACTCAGCGTTACGAAACAATCCCCTTCGTGAGGCGCATAAACGCGGTTTCCAGGTTCACTTCCTCTTCCTTGATTTCCCGGATGCGGAAGTTGTTCTTGAGCAGCACCTGCGCGATCGCGGTGAAGTCATGCGTCTGCGACTCGAGCTCGAGGATGATCTCGCCGTCCTCCTGGGTGACCGTTTTCACGCCCTGGATGCGCTCCAGGGCCACGGCCGCCAGGTCCTGCTGCTCGGTCACCCGCACGTGGATCCGCGTGCCCACCCGGGCCTGCTTCAGAATCTCCTTGATCGGCCCGTGAAACAGCAGCTTGCCCTTTTCGATGATCCCCACCGTGGTGCAGAGCTCCGCCAACTCGTGCAGGATGTGCGAGCTGATGATGATGGTCTTGCCCATCCGGCGAAGCTCCTTGAGCAGCTCGCGGATCTCGATCCGCGCCCGCGGATCCAGCCCGCTGGCCGGCTCGTCGAGCAACAGCACCTTGGGGTCGTGCAGCAGGACGCGGGCCACGCTCAGCCGCTGCTGCATGCCGCGCGACAGCGAATCGACCATCGCGTCGCGCTTGTACACCAGGTCGGTGAGCTCCAGCACGTCGCCCACCACCCGGTCGCGCTGTTTACCCGTGATGTTGTATGCCGAGGCGAAAAACTCGAGATACTCCTGGACCACCATGTCCTCGTAGGCGCCGAAAAAGTCGGGCACGTAGCCGATCAACGGGCGGATCTTGCGCGACTCGTAGCCCACCACGTGACCGCAGACCCGCGCCTCCCCCCAGGTCGGCTGCAACAGCGTCGCCAGGATCTTGATCGTCGTGGTCTTGCCCGCGCCATTCGGTCCGATGTAGCCGAAACACTCCCCATCCTCGATGTTGAGTTGGAGATTGTCCAACGCCACCAGCTTGTCGTACCGCTTGGTCAGGTTGATGGTTTCGATAATCACCCTATGCCGCTCCGCTCGCCGATCCTAACGCACCGTCACCGGAATCTGGATCCGGTAGACCGTCCGCGCCCGCACCGGCGTGACCGCCTCGTACGCCGAGTTCGTGCCCATGCACAGCCGCACCGGTCCCGGCTCCTCGCTGAATCCCACCAGCAACGCCGTGTCGCGCCGCAGCAGGCTGCTGACATCCAGTCGCCGCATGCGCGTCCGCGGGAAAAGCTGCACGCCGCCCCACGCCGCCGTCCCATACGCCGCCGGATCCACGTCGCCCAGCACGGTCATCAGCAGCACCGCGAACTGGTAGTGCTCCAGCCGGTACGGCATTGGCGCGTCCTCGTCGGCCATCCCCGGCATGTTCATCCGACTCACGAAGGGATCGCCCCAGCGCCGCTGCACGCTTTGCAGCCGAAACTGCCGCCGCCGATCCGACGACAGCAGCTTGCCCGCCTGGTCGTAATAGATCGCGTCATGCAGGCGAACCCGATCCCCCGCCGCCACCGCCCCGATCGCAAACACCTGGATCTGCATGTCCCGCGGCGAAATATGCAGGTAATTCTCCGCCCCGTACACGTCGCGCTCGGCCACCAGCAGATAGCATTCGCTCAGATCCACGCCCAACTCGTTCTGGATCCAACTGTCCTCGGTGACCGCGTACTCGTTCACCAGTTCAGGATCGTTCGCCGCACGCGGCATGGGAATGTCGTCCGTCGCGATCGACGCCAGCAACGTCCCCGACATGTCTCCCTGCCAGTAGCCCTCGAACTGCTTCGACGTCCCCCGGATCGGCGCGTCGAAAATCTCCGCCGTCGAGGGGCTCAGCCAGTACCGCGTCGGATCCGTATACGTTGCACCCGCCTCCAGGTGGTCCTGCCAGTCCATCATCGGCTTGAGCATGCACGCCGTCTGGCTCGGCTCCTGATCCAGCCGATAGTCTCTCGGCAGCCACAGATCCAGCCGGCTATGCACCCCTGTTTTAACCCCGAAGTACGCCGTGGCCACCGCACTCGACCGGCCAGCCGCACAGTCCACGACGGTCACCTGCTGCACGTCCCAGCCCACGCCTCGCAGCGTCTGCACGCCGATCAGACTCAGCACGCTCGCGACCAGCGCCGTAACCGCCAGCGCCGACCAACTGTGCTTCAGCAGGTTCCGCCCGGCTAGCAGTTTCCAGACCGCCAGCGTGGCGACCAGCACGTAGCCTACCGCGAAGAACAGCGCCAGCGCCAGGCGCATCGCCCCCGTCTGGTAGAAGCCGACTTCGCGGTCAAGGTACCGATACAGCGGCAACACGTACGAGGAATTCGTCGTCGCGTCGCCGATGGGGTTGCCCCGAAGGCCCAGCAGCCAGCGATAACAGCGCACCGGATCCGCCGCGCTGTCGGCCAGCAGCTCGCCCAGCGACGCCGCCACGAAGACGATCTTCCCGCGACCGATCCGCCGCGACGACACCACCACGCCGCCCAGGGCCTCGTCGGTGATGATCGCCTCCACCCCCGGCTCGTCGACCAGCGTGCACGCCGCGGCCGTGACGGGCTTTGAATACGCCGCTGACGTTTCGCCGGTGATGCCCAGCAGGTTGCGCCGCACGTCCGGCAGCTCCGTCGCGGCATGCACCGGTCCCACCCGCACCGGCAACAACGGGCCGATGACGCTCGACTGGGCGACGGCGCTCGCCGTCCGCCCGGCCGACAGCACCAGCCGCCCGCCCTGCCGCACCCATTCCACCAGCGCCCGTTCCTGTTCCGGGGTGATCCGCGTCGTATCCGCTTCGTCCCACACGATCGCGTCCACCGCGTCCAGCCCCACCCATCGACTGGGCAGATCGCTGGGCGAACCATGGGCGACGCTCATCGGGCGGTCGTAGCGATCCGCGATTTCCGGATCCCGCGCCACCACCCGCACCTTGCCCATTCCTCCATCGCCGATCGACAGCGTGAGGAAGTGGTTGTCGGAGAGAATCTCAGGCCGGATCGGCGACAGCATCGCCGGCACCGGCATGCCTCCGGAAATGACCTGCACCAGCCGGGCGGACTCCTCGTCACCGTCCGGCGACGCCAGCAGTTCCACCGCGAAGTTGTGCTCCCGCATGTTCTGCGGGTTCGCCACCGTGTACAGCCAATACCGCTGCCGCGCGCCGGCCCCCGTTTCCGCCAGGTGCACGGGGACGCTGTCTACGTAGATATCCCCATCCCGGTCGAACTGCCTCAACCGCAGCATCCCATCGAAGGCCGTCTGGTTCTGGAGGGTGAGATCGACGACCACCGGCGTCCACGACCCGATCCGCACCACCGAGGTGGTCGGGCTCGAGAGATCGTGTTCTCCGGAGGTCGCGAGATATCCCACGCGGACGATGTCGCCGACAATCGCCCCGCGGCTCGGGTCGCCCGCGAGCACAGCCAGGATCGCGGCGAGCAACCCGCTCAACCGCCCCATTCCGCGGTGCCCGCCTCGATTGGTTCGTTTGTGCTTCACCAGATTAGCAGCACCTGTAGCAGGGTGAACGCGACTGCCGGTGCGCGGCGACGGCCCGCACGGCGCCACGGCCGCCTGGGATCGATCCGGCAACCAGACTCGTGACCTTCAGAGCTGCCAATCTTATCCCCGCCCGCGCACGCCGACAACCGGGCGGCAACAGGATCCGACAACCGCCGGCCACTGGACGCTTGGTGCAAAACCCAGCAACCAAGCGGTGGTCGCGCCCGCGCCCAGGCCAAAGCCGTGGCCGCGACTCTCCGGCCGCACTGTTGCGCGTTACACCTACCCGGCCCATACGCCCGCCGCGACTATAAAGCCCCGGTAGCTTTCTACCGCGGCCCGACGCTTTGCGGTTCAAGCGGCAGGCGGTATTTTCTCCCCCATGGCCGCGAGCATCCTCTATCTCCTCGCCTTCACCCTCATCAGCGGGCTCACGCCCATCTGCGGGCGCTTGGCCGTTCAGGAAGTCCCCTGGATGACCCTGGCCTGGATACGCTTTGCGGTCGCCGGGGGTCTGCTCTACCTCACCGCCCGCCGCCAAGGCCGGCGCCTGCCGTTCCGCCGGGACACCATCTGGCCCCTGCTCGGCATCGCGGCCTTGTGCGTTCCGCTCAACCAGTTCGGCTACTTGCAGGGCCTGGCGCTGGCCAACGCCAGCCACGGCGGGGTCTTTTACGCCCTCAGCCCGGTGTTGATTTTCTGGGGTGCGGTGCTGCTGCGCCGCAGCCGGTTTCGCTGGACGCTCTGCTGCGCCTCGCTTTTGGCCTTCGGGGGCGCCGCCTGCGTGACGGTATCCTCCGGCGAGGTAGGCTTTTCCACCGATCCGCGTATGCTCCGCGGCGACCTGCTCCTGCTTTTTGCGGTCAGCACCTGGGCGCTGTACAGCCTGCTGAGCAAACCCTACGTGGAACGCCACGGCGCGGTGGCGACGCTCAGCGCCGTGTTTTTGCTCGGTGCGGCGCTGCACACGCCCCTGGTGTTGTTGGATCTGCCGCGCTACGCCGACGTCGTCATCACCTGGCGGGGCGTGGTCGGGACCGCCTACCTCACGCTCGTCACCAGCTTCATCAACTACCTGCTCTGGTACGTGGTCATCGCCCGGCACGACATCTCCAAGGCCAGCGTCATCGTCAACACCAACTTCCTCATCACCGTCCTGCTGGGCTACCTCTTTCTGGACGAATCGATTAATCTGCTGTTCGTGATCGGCGCGGTCCTGACCCTGTGCGGCATCGCCCTGGTGGCTTGGGACCACGTCGGCCGGTTGCGCCGGGCGCCGGCCGCCGCATCCGATTGACCCGGCAGGACCACGACGCACCACTTGCGGAACGCACCATGACCACCCCCAAGCCCGCCCAGAACATCCCCGCCATTCGGGTGCTGATGATGCCCCCTGACACCAACGCCGAGGGCACCATCTTCGGCGGCGTCATCCTCAGCTACGTCGACCAGGCCGCCTTCGTCGAGGCCAAACGACAGGCCCACCTGCGTTACGTGACCGTCTGCATCAAGGAGGTCGAGTTCAAGGAGCCGGTCTTCGTCGGCGACGTGCTCAGTCTGTACGGCGAAACGGTCCGCATCGGCCGGACCTCCATCACCGTCCGGGTCAAGGTCATGGCCGAACGCAGCCAGCCGCCGACGACCACGGTGCACGTGACCGACGCCGAGGTGATCATGGTGGCCATCGGCGACGACAACCGCCCTCGTGAAATCGTGCTCGATTGAGGAAAATCCTATTGGCGGGATGGGCGGAGGCGTGGTGTCGGCGGTTCCATGTGAAGCCGCCGCGTGGGCGCCGCCTTGCGGTCGGCGCGCGCACGCGGCGGATTGTATGGTCTCGGCCGGTCCGGCGGCGTCAGTTGATCGACACGTCCACGTCGATCGAGGTCCCCAGCGAGTCGCTGGTGAAGCGGAAGGTGATGGTGTCGCCGCAGCCGAAATCGTCGCCGTCGCGGTAGACGCCGGTGTCGGTCTCCGGGCCGATGCCGCCGATCACGCGCAGGTCCGCATCGTCGATGACGATGGCCTGCAACTCGTCACAGTTGATGGTCTCGGAATACACCCCGCCGGCCTCCAGCGTGCGCTGCACCGACTCGCCGAATTCCACCAGCACCGCCTCCGGCGCATTCTGCTCATCGCCGTAATACAGGTCGAACTCGACGGGGAAGTCGGCGTCGTTGATGACCCGGAAGGTGGTGCCGGGCTCGGGGATGATGATGGAAATCAGGTCGCAGCCGGCCGCCAGGATGAGCCCCGCCCCCGCGGCCGCGATGGTCGTCAGCGTCTTGCGTGTCATTTTCTTGTTTCTCCCATACTCAAGTTGCGGATCACAAACGCACGACAAGCGTAGCGGCTGCAAACGCCCCAGACAACTTACATTGTGTTCATCCCAATGTGACAACTTCCTTATCCCTCCTTCCGGTCGGCCGGCGCCGGCTCCTCCGTCTTGACCAGCCCGACGATGATCTCGCCCGGCTGGGGCTTGTCCTGCTTTTCGGCGTCGACGACGGCGATGGACTTGTCCGGGCGGATACGCAGCAGCGGCGCCGCCTGGTCGCCGTACATCAACCGATAGGCGGTTATGTCGAATTCCTCCGACAGCGGGGTGGCCTTGATCTCCGCGCCCTGCATGAAGCGGTCGACCAATTTCGCAAAACCCAACTCCGCGCCGAAGAGAAACCGCCCGTACACGTGCCGGTCGGTCGGGGCCTTCCTGGTGTCGGTGGTGGGCACGAGCTGAAAGCAGTTGGCCCGGCCGAAGATCGGGGCGTAGCGCTGCACCGCCAGCGTGTTGACGTAATCGTTGGGCGTCACCGCGAACAGCCGTCCGATGCCGCCCAGCTCCAGGCCGCTGCCGATGTGCTCGGAGAGGATGTTGTCCACGATCGCCGGGATGCCCTCCATCCGCGCCGCCCGGATATTCAGCCGGTTGCTGTCCACCATGCGCACGCGGTAGCCCTTGTCGAGCAGCATCTTGGCCAGGGCCCGGGCCCACGCCGGGGCGCCCGCGAACAGAATCCCCTGCGGATTGGCATCCGCCACCTTCAACCGCCGCGCTGCCCATGGCGAGGTCAGCCCGTAGATCGCCACCGTGCCGATGATGGCGAAAAAGGTAATGGGCACCAGCACCTCCGCCCGGGGCTGGTTCGCCTCCGCCAGCCGCAGGGCGAACACCGACGACACCGCGGCCGCCACGATCCCGCGCGGGGCCATCCAGGCCAGAAACCAGCGCTCGGGCCACGGCAGCTTGGAGCCCAACGACGACACAATCGCCGACACCGGCCGCACCACCAGCACCAGCAACACCACGAAGCCCACGCCCGGCCAGAGAATCTGCTGCAATCCCGGCAGTTCCAGCCGGGCCGACAGCACGATGAACAAGAACGAAATCAGCAGCACCCGCAGGTTTTCCTTGAACTCCACGATGTGCCGCACGTCCACTTTGCGCTGATTCGCCAGGGTCATGCCCATGACCGTGACGGCCAGCAGCCCGGCCTCATGCTGCGCCAGGTTCGCCAGCGCCTGCGTCACCACCACCAGCATCACCGTCATGGCGTTCTGGAGGTAGTCGGGAATCCAGTAGCGGGCAAGCAGGAACGCCAGCACCCCGCCGGCCAGCAGACCGAGGCCCCCGCCGAAGATGATCGTCTTGCCCAAACCGAGCGCCACGACCTTCGCCGCCCCGCCGGCGTGCGCGGCAAAGACGACCTCGAAGACCAGCACGGCCAACATCGCCCCGATCGGATCGATGATGATCGCCTCCCAGCGGAGCACGGTGCCGACGTCGCCGCTGGGCCGGATGTGCCGCATCAGCGGACCGATCACGGTCGGACCGGTGACCGTCAGGATCGCCCCGGCGAGCACCGCCAGCCCCAGGTTGAGGGCGAACAAATAGTGCGCCGCCACGGCCGTGAGCACCATGGTCACCAGGGCGCCCACCGAGCACAGGTTGCGCACCACGTGCCCCACGTCGCGGATTTCCGCAAAGCGCAGGGTGAGCCCACCCTCGAAGAGAATGAGCCCGACCGACAGCGAAACGATGGGCACGAGCAGGTCGCCGAGCAGGTGGTCGGGATCGATCAGCCCGGTCAGCGGACCGATGACGAACCCGAACGTAAGCAGCAACAGAATGGAGGGGATGCGCAGCCGCCAGGCCAGCCAATAGGCCGACACGCCGAGGAAGATGACGGTCACCAGCGCCATCACATGGGTTTCAAACATGGGCTTCTCCCATCACGGCCGTCTGCATCAATGGACCGGCCCGCTGCCTATCGTTGCCTTCAGACCGTCCCGCTGTGTTTCCTGGTGTTCAGACCGTGCCGCGGCGGAGACGGTCCGGATCCGCGGCCGGGGCGGGTCGGCCATCTTCGCTCCCGTGAAGAAACTTGTATGCGCCGGCTGGTTGCAGGCCACATTCTGCCGGGTAATGCTCGAGCGGTACTGCGGATCAACCCCGTTTGTCGAGGTGGGTCCGCCCATTCGGACCGGACGATCGGCATGCAGCCTGGCGGGGGCGGTGCGGGCCGACGGCGGCCGGTCGCCGACCAGCGGAACCCGGTCGCCGGCGGACGGCGCCGCATCGCCGGCCGATAGTGCCGAGCAGGCCAGGATAACCGCCATGATGCCGTTCATGAATACCGTTGCCTTTCGGGGGTGGGCCGCGGGTCGAATGCGGGCCGGGGCCCCCGCCTTGACCGGGGGCCCCGCGGCCTCCACCGAGGGGGTCCCGCGGACTGCCGACGCCGGCGCCTTCGCCCTCGCCGTCAATGCGGCCGACGACTTCGGTACGGCTGACGACTTCGGTAGGGCCGACGACTTCGGTACGGCTGACGTGGGCGGCAGCCTAACACAATCGGCGCGCTGGGGCGACGTCGTGCGGTCCATGGGCGGGTCCAACGGCCGGTCCCCGGGATTGCCCGCCGTCCTCTGTTCGCCCCGTTGCTGTCCGGCAGAGGGGGCGGTGACCGCGGAAGGGCCGGTGGGAGGGCCTTTCGGCCGGCGGGTGGGCAAGTTCGGGCTGGGGCGGTTGGGCCGGTTGGGTAATTGCATATACACTTCAAAACGGCTTCGTTTTTTCATTTTTGTTGCGCGCGCGTTCGGGCGAAAACTGCGTTGGCGGTAGCGTCCGTTGGGAAAATGGTGTTGCGTAAAACGGCTTCGTTTTTTCGGTGCGGCGGGCATGGGGATTCTCCGTAGCCGGACCCGCTCGGGTGAGAGCCCATGGCGGATTCCGCGACAAGCGACCAACGGCCGGGGGCATTTCGAGCATGCCTGGGCGTCACGGGGCTCGGGCATGGCGGCGTTGTGGTCGTGGCAGCGTGACTGTTTGCCACATGGCGGCGCACGGCGTTCAGCTCGTTGGGCTAATCCAGCCCGATTGCGCCGTGCTTGGCCATGGCACCCTGGTTAGAGAGGAGAGAGGTGAGCAGGAGAGCAGGTGAGCATGGGCTCACGAGTCTCCCTGGCAGACCGCTCGGTCTCAGCAGCCGCACTGGCGTTACTTGCAGCGCGACGGGTTGGCCATGGGGCCGGGCCGGGCGTTGGCGGTTCGGATGTCGGCATGCGGAGGGCGTATGGCTCCGCATCCACTATGTATAACGCGCGGGGTGATCTATCCAGGGCGTCTGGCGGGGTTGAAAACGCGGAAAAATCTGGGATGGAGGGGTTTCGGGGAGCTGTCAGCTATCGGGTATCGGCTGTCAGCTATCGGCTATCGGCTATCGGCTATCGGCTATCAGTTCCCTGGAGGCTCGATGGTGGATGGTGGAGGGTGGACGACGGGGGCTGTGGCGGGGCTCAGGGTTTGGACTGGCCCATTGCGTTCGAACCGGGGACGGGGCGGGGGGACATTCGGTTGATACGGCATGCCGTTGGGGCGGCATTCCGTCCGGCAAGGCATTCCGTCGGCGGGGGCATTTCGTCGGGCAGGCATCAGGCGAGGGGCCGTCTGCGCCCGGAGGGCGAACGACGGTAGCCAGGTGTTTTGATGCCTGGGAGAATCGCCCTATCCGACCCCAACGGCCTGGAGGGCCGACGGCCTGGTAAGTACCATGGATAGGTCCCTCGACCCGCAGATTCGTGGAGTGCAGCCCATGGGCGATTACTTCGACCGCTTGGTGGATACCGAGGTCTCGCTCGCGGATGCGCCCCTGGCCGCGCGGCGCGTCATCGCCGAGTTCACGCAGCGCGGCCTGATTGCCGCATCACCCGACGCGGCTGCGGACGCGGGGAACCTTGAATACCAGGGTGGGCCCGCCTTGCCCGCCATCTACGAAGGCGCCGAAACGAAGCAACTGAAGTGCTTTACATTCAAGATCGAGATCGTACGCCAATTCAATTACTGGGCGTTCGTGTCCGTCGAGGTCTGGCTCCAGTGTCGGGCATGCGCCGCCGTCATGTCGAACAACCGCGACGATGTGGCAGAGGCACTGTTGGCCTGCGCAGCCGAATGGATTTCGGAGGAAGGCACCACGGTGTTGACCTGTCCGCAATGTGGGGTGGGCGAAGCCGTCGACAAGTGGCAGCTTCGGCCATCCCTCGGCTTCGGCAACCTGCATTACGCGTTTGCCAACTGCCCGCCGCTCGACGACCGCGCCTGGCGAATCAGCTTTGCAGAGTTGATCGCTCGAATCACCGGGCACCGCATTGAATACACGTACGGCAAGATATGACGCCATGGTCAAGAGCAGAGAAGGGGCACAGACCCGATAGGCATGACCATCAGAGGCACGCCCAATTCTTGCGGAATACGTCGCTGATTTTCGCGCAGACCTGATGACCGGCGTAATCCGGACACTTCGGCTGATACATGCTCACGAGCGCTTCGATGCGTTCGTTCACGCGTGCGAGCGCCGCGTTCTTGCCGGCCTGCTCATCCGCCATCGAAACCGGGTCGCGCGACCATAAGCCTGCCAACAGGGCAACAAGGCACGAGCGTTGGCCATGCACCGCGTCTGCTCCCTTCGTTCAGAAGATCCTCGCCGCTCGTTACTTGGTGTCCAGCACCATCCACTCGCCGTCGTCGGAGTGGTAGGTGTAAATCGCATCGTGCCAGGTGCTCGAACTGTGGAGGTTCATCAGCGAAAACGACCGCCCACCATCGAACACCCCGTAGTCCCAATCGCCACTGCCCAGGGCCGAGCGGGGTATCGCGGACAGATGGGCAGGAACAAGCGCCTCCAGGTCGAGCGGATACGCCTCCCAATCCCCGTGGTACGCCTCAAGCGCCCGGACGATCTCCGTCCCGCGCATCAAGGTCGCCCGGGCGTTGTACCGCTGCCGCACCTCGACGATGCCCGGGAACACCGCCACCGCCAAGACCCCGACGAGTAGCACGACCACCAACGCCGCGAGCGGCGTGAGCCCCAACGCGTACCGCCGGAGCAAGCCGCGCCATTTCGCCCACATTCCATCCATGCTCGCCTCGGTCTCGGGCTGCGATTCGATCAATCCGCCAGAATGAACTCGTTCGCACCGGGCGTCCCGCATCCAGCGGATTCCCGGTCGCACGCCACGCGGCGGCGCCAGCCGGCTTGTGGTCGCCGGCACGCGCAACCCATTATGGGCAAACAACGTATCTCGAGCAATCCCCAGTCAACCCCGGCTTCGCCGCCGGGCTGAATCGCACCAGGGACGCAGCCAGCACGACAGCGCAATGTCGTGCCGGCCGAGCACGGAATGCAGATTCGAACCGCTTTGGCGCTGTCAAGAACGAAGGTGGAAACCACCGAATCGGTTACCTTGCGCTGTAGTGCCAGTCATTGATCTCGCGGACCAATACTGAGGTGCATATTGAGCAACAGTCCCCTCATGTGTTCAGCCTCGCGCGGATTGGGCGCGGCCATGTATTGGACCGACGGGCGCGTTGCCATCGGTCGCGACCCCTGCGGATGATCCATCCCACGGACGCTTTTCGCAGCGCCCTTTGCAGGGCTACGGCTGACGTGAGGATGTGGATTTCCCCAGGGTTGCACCCTGGGCTAACGGCGCGGCGCCCCTGCCGGGGCTAAGAACCGCATGGGCCGTCGACAGGTTCGACTGCCGCAGAACGCGGAGCGAGGCGTATTCGGCCGCCGCCGGCCCCCGACGAGAGCAGGTGAGCAGGTGAGCAGGTGAGAAAGGGGGATCGGGAGCCGGTGGGTGTGGGAGGCATTTCGGGCGTGGCAGCTTGAATGGTTTTTTGCATGGCGGCGCTCGACTTCGTCGAGCTTGGCCATGGCACCCGGCGAAGGCCGTCGGCCCTCCGGGCCGCTTGCGTTTGGGGGCGATTCTTCCAGGTGTTGAAACACCTGGCTACGGTCGTTCGCCCTCCGGGCGGTGTTTTCGCCCGGGCCGTGGTCAGTGGGGGAAGAGGAGTTCCTGGATGATGGCGTAGTCGCTCAGGGTTACGGCGCCGTCGTTGTCGAGATCGGCCTGGGCGAACGCTTCGGGGCCGCAGCCCAGGGGCGGGGTCATGACGAAGGGGCCGGCATGGCAGTCGACGAGCACCCACACGTCGGCCAAGTCGATGTCGCCGTCGTCGTCGGCGTCGCCGAGCAGGTGGATGCGGCCCAGGGGGTCGCCCACGGCGAGGTGCTGCCAACTCAGCGTGGGCATGCTGCTGTAGGCCGCCTCGGCGAAGGTGGCCCCGCGGACCAGCATGGCGGTCAGGAGAAACGCGTTGTCGGGGATGCTGAAGCTCAGCGGCTCCCAGACGTGGCCGACGGCGTAGGTTCCGCCGGCGGCGATGAAGTCGGCGATCTGCTCGAGCCCGGCGGCCGTCGAGAGCCCGTTGAACGCCCGGGCGTTGTACGACTCGATGGTGTTGAAGAGGGCGCCGGGCACGAAGTTGAAGCCGTCGATGTAGGTGGCGCTGCCGGGAGGGTTTTCGCCGCGGTTCGCGATGTCGTGGTTTTCCCCATAGGAGGCGTAGGCGATGAGCGGCGCGGATTCTTCGGTGGCGTCGATGAAGTCGGCCGTGCCGTCGTAGCGCACGTCCCAGCCGGCGGCGACGAGGGCGTCGCGGGTCTGTTCGTAATCCGCGCCCGCCAGGAAGGGGTCGTTGGGCGAATCGAAGAGCGGGTCGTCGTCGAGGTCTTCATCGAGCGTGGTGTCGTACTCGTCGAGCAGGATGCGGGCGCTGCGGCGGTCGACGCGGTTGGCGAACGCGCGGGGGATGAGGGCCTGGGCGTCGGCGTGGGTGGCGCCGTCTATGCGGCACACCAGGTAAATGTCGCCCGCGGTGAGCCGGGCCGGGCCCGAACCGGCCGGCAGCCAGGCGGCGTTGCCGGCGTTGGCGAACGACTTGGCGGCGGTGATGTTGCCGCGGGGGTAGGTTTCGACGCCGACGGTCGACATGTGCAGGGGATTGTCGATCATGTTGTCGGCGTAGCTGTCCATTTGCCCGCCGGCTTCTCCGTCGGCGAGGTCCTGCCAGAGGAGGGCGAGCTCGGCGTCGACGGATGCGAAGGTGGCGTCGCCGGCCTGGATTTCGCCGCCGGCCTGGGAGGGATTGTCGCCCACGTTGGCATTGTCCGTATCGAGGATGCGGTGCGGGAAGGGCCGGAGCAGGGCGAAGGCGACGATGTCGGCCGGGGCCGGCGGCGCGGTCGGGGCCAGGTGGGCGCGAATGGGGTCGCGCACGCGGCTGGTGAAATCGGCATAGCTGAGATTGGCGGTGAGCAGCGCCGGATCGGCGAGGTCGAGCACGTTCTCGGCCGGGATGCCGGGATGGGCCGCAAGGTAGGCGTCGCGCAGCGCGGTCCCCTCGCTGGACGCGGAGTTGTACACGACGAGCACCTGATCGGGCGTGATGGCGCCGGGGGCGCGGTTTGCAGCGGCCGTGACGGCCACGAGCATCAGCGCGACGAGGGCGATCCGGTGCAGAGCGAGGTTCATGTAGCGTCCTCCAGTTTGGCGGCGGCTCAAGCGGCGGCGCGAGCGGGGCCGGCGAATCGGCCGTCGGGTATGCCGGCCCGGCCGCCTGGCGCCCAACGGTCTGGGGCCCGACTGTACTGGACTGGCTGTCTGGGCCCGGCCGTCTGGCGCGTGCATGATCATAGGAACGTGCGGGCCGTTGCGACAGGGCATGCGCACGGTGCGGGGCATCTGCGGGGCATCTGCCCGGGCGGCGGTCGACCGCTACTGTTGGGGCGCGTTCCCGCGAAGGGTCAGGGTGTGCACGCCGCCGGGCAGGTTGACCTCCACGCGCTCGGTCGTGATACGCACGCCCGCTGCCGCGTGTTCGGCCTGCTCTGCGCGCACATCAGTTATATCGGCGAGGCGCCGACCGTTGTGCTCGATGCTTTGCGGGTGGTCGAGGCGGATGCCGCTTCGGGGCAGCGCGACGGTGGTCGGCATGTCGGCGGGAGCGTGCAGGCGGAGCGTGTAGGCGTCGGGGCAATCGTCGATGGCGACTGCGATCCGGCCTTCGACCGTGCTGACCGCGGCCTGGACGTGCGGCAGGCCGACGGGCGCCGGTTCGACGCGCAGGGCGGCGTAGCCGGGCGCGGCCGGGGCGATGCCGGCCACGTGGCGCGAGAGAACCAGCAGCGGCGTGCCGCCCCAGGCGTGGTTGGACTCGCGGCCGAACTTCTCGGGCAGGGTCGTGTAGTCGGAGGCGATGATGTCGGCGTAGCGCCGCTTGATCCGGGCGAGGGCGAGGTCTGCGCGGTGGATACGGCAGAGGGCCTCGAGCACGTACTTTTCCATGTAGATGCTGGCGGCGTCGTCGGTCGCGAGGAAGGGCACGAGTTGCGCGATCTTGTCTTCATCCGCGAGGTCGGCGTAGACGGCGAGGGCGTTGCCGCGGACGTCGGCGCCCGCGGTGAAGTTCGGCGAGCGGTAGCGGCCGAGGTTGGCGTCCCAGAAGTGCTCGTCGAAGCGGGCGGCGATGGCGCGGCGGCGGCGTTGGAACTCGGCGACGTCGGTGGTTTTTTCAAGTGCCGCGGCGAAGCGCTCGCCGGCCTGGAGGCCGATCGCGTACCACACCGTGTCCAGGAGCGGGCCGTCGATGTTCTTGCCCCAGTCGCGCCAGTCGCGGACGCCCGGGTCCCAGCCGGCGCCGATGTCCTGGCGGTGGTGCGGCCGGCTCGTGTCGTCCACCGACCAGACCTCGAGCAGGTAGCGGCGGAGGGCGGGATAGAGTTCGGCGAAGATTGCCCGGTCGCCGGTGTGCTCCCAGTGGGCGCGCATGCCCACGCCGATGAAGGCGAGCGTCTGGGCGGGGAATTCGCGGTAAGTTCCCTCGAAGCGGCCGGTGGGGACCGCCCCCCAGAGGATGCCTTCGTCCGTACCCCAGCCGACGAACTCGCGCATGGCTTTGCGGGTGAGCAGGTCGCTGCGGCGGTCGAGGGCGTAGTGGGTCAATTCCACCGTGCTGGCCAGGTCGCCGGGCCACTGGGAGCGTTCGCGATCGGGGCAATCCATATAGGAATCGCGCATGTTGACGTAGACCGAGCGGGCGGCCTTTTGCCAGAGCTTGTTGAGGGCGGGGTCGCTGCATTGGAACGCGCCGGCGAAGTCCGTCGCGTAGCCGCTTTCGCGGTAGGCCAGGCGATGCACGCGGATGCCGGCCGGTATGGTGTACTGCACCCAGTGGCCGTTGCCCCAGGTGAGGACCTCGAACGCCTGCCGGCCCGGTGTGGTCCAGTACTTGGTGGTTTTCTTATCACGTTCGATCTGGATGGCGATCTCGGCGCCGGCCTCGGGGGCGTCGATTTCGAAGAAAGGCGTCACGTGGATGTTGGCCGGGAGCGTGAGGGTGATCGGCTTGCCGTCGGAGACGAAGGGGGTGGGATGGTCGGCTGCGTTTTCGTAGGCGCGCAGGCCGGAATCGGTCCAGAAGGGGATCTCGCGCTCGATGGTTTTTCCCCAGGGGGCGCAGGGCGGCGTGCCTTTTTCCACCGCCGGGCGCCAGGCGGAGTCGTCATAGCCGGGGGCGAGCCAGTCGCCCAGGTCGCGGCGGGCGTCGAAGTTGACGGCTTTTTCGGTGTGCCAGACGCTCAGGCCGTTGCCCGTGTCCAGGTAGGCGGGGTGCTGGATGACGCGCCACGAGCTGTCGGTGTGGACGGCCGCGGGATCCCACGCGGATTCGATGAGCAAGCCGCCCTGTCCGCTCGCGCGGTGATAGGTGCTGCCCTTGCCGAGGTACCAGACGAGGGCGGCGATGGTGTTTTTGCCTATGTGCAGGTGCTCGGCGACGTCGACGCGGTCGAAGTAGCCGTCGTGGGGCGTGGGGCCGCGTTTCAGGCCGCCTTCGCGCACGACCATCGCACCGTTGATCCACAGCCAGTATTTGCTGTCGACCGCGATCCGCAGGACCGCCGGGTCGGGGACGCGGTCGAGGTGGAATTCGTCGCGGAAGCAGCACCAGGCGTTGGCGGGCCCATCCTCGGCCTGCCAGATCCAGGAGGCGCGCCACTGCGGGGCGGACTGGGCGTGGGCCGGCGTGTCGGACGGCGGGGCAGCGCCGGATGGTGTGTCTGCGCCGGCCGTCCAGAGGGCGCAGTGCAATCCGATCAGGGCGACCATCATCGCGAATATCTGGCGGTGGAAACGGCGGGTGTCGCTCCAGCGACAATACAGGTGGGGCATGGAGTCACCTGGGTATTGCTGAGGTCTTGGGTCGAGGCCGGGGCGCGGTTGCCCGGGCTGCGCAAGCCAAGAGCGGCCCCCCTCGCGGAACCGCTCTGCCGACGACCCTCAAGGGTCTCGAATTCCCGCGCCATGTCAAGATAGGGTCGTTGGTGAGAGAGGGTGTGGCGGCCCGCGTCGGCCGGCGGCGGCCGGCGGTTCGCAGCGCGGCGGTGGCAGCGATTCAGGCCGCGGGCGAAATATCTGGGCCTTTGGGTGCGAATACCCTATAACCGGGAGGAGCGTCGGAGAGGCGTTCACTTGTCGAGCACGGTCTACGTGGGAGATCCGCTGTGATTGCAATCGCTACTTGGCAGTCTGCTTTCGAGATGCCGCAGATCGCCGTCATCATGGGCTGCCTGATTCCCATTGCCGGGGTCATCTGCGCCGCCTGGTACAAGACGCAGAAGGCGCGGTCCGACAACGAACTCAAGCATGTTCTGGTGCAGCGCGGGATGTCTGCCGACGAGATCGAGCGGATCGTGTCGGCCGGCCAAGCGGACAAGGATAAGCTCGGGCATTGAATTCGACCATCGAAAACGCCCCTTTCAACCGAAGCTCGCCGTCGGTGATTGACAGCAAACTCGACCAAAAGGGGCGTTTCCGCCAAGTCCAGACTACCCCCAAGGGGACTCGAACCCCTGTCTTCAGGATGAGAACCTGATATCCTAGGCCGCTAGACGATGGGGGCGTTGGTGTCCGCTTCGTTTTTCGGCGGGCCAAGGGCCGCCGGCGCCTAAGAACGTGGAAGAATAGGCCCTGATGAACAAATCGTCAATGGGGTTCGCCGCCCGCGCCATGGTCACACGACGGCGATGAACCGCCTCCCCCCTGCCGGCCGATCACTCCCGGATTCCATTGCTCCCCGATGGAGTGGCACTCCCCAATGCTGTGACACTGCCCGGTGCTGCGGTGCTGCCGGATGCCGTGGCACTCCGCGATAATGCGGCGTTGTCCGGTGGTCGACCTGGCGATCAGCCGGAGATGTCCATCTGCTGCCCGGTCGTGCCGGCGTCGCCGGCCGTGCTGCCGGACGCGTTCGAGAGGGTCTGGACGGCGCCGGCCATGTCCACTCGGCTGGACTGCTGCTGGAGCTGGACGGTGTTGGTGGCGGACTCGATGGAGATGTGCAGGGCGGAGTTTCGGCCGGCGAAGCTTTCGAGGGCGGCGAGTCCGGACTGGTCGCGTTGTTCGCCCTGGCCGTCTTCACCCAGGAGGAACTGCATGATCAGGGCCGCGATGAGCAGCTTGAGGTATTGGTTGTTGCCGAGCGCGGGGTCGATGGAACTGAGCAGCCCATCCACCTGCTGGCTGATGTTGATGGAGGTGGAGGACTGTACGCTGGCGAAGGCGATCGACTGGGTGGACGACGTCTGGGTGGCGGCGGTGGTCTGCGTCGTGGCATTGGCCGAGGCGGCGCCGGCGGCGGATGTGGTGACGGCGTCGGGCCGCGCGGGTACGATCGGCCTGGATACGTTGGTCGAGATAGCGCCCGACGAGATGGGCTGGATGGAATCCATCGCGAGACTCCCGGAAACAGGTTGCGGGGCAGGTCGGCGGACAAGCCGGCCTCCAGACTGCACCGCTACAAGGCGGACCGCGGGCCGTTCCATGGGGAGCGGCGTGTGCATAAGACGTTATGCGAGAATGGGTTACAGGCGGGATCCGATTGTATCGATTATGCCGGATACGCCGATGCGTGGCCGATGTCGCGCAATCGCGACGTGGGTTGTTGCCTGGGCGCGACGCTGGGGGGTCTCCGCTCGGGTGCGGGGTGTCGCAACGCATTACTGCCAAAGGATTTAGAGGAATGGACAACGCAACCATGCAGATCCGGACGCCGGGCAAAGTGAACTTGGCCCTGGACATCCTGGCGCGGCGGGCTGACAGCTACCACGAGATCCGGTCCCTGATGATCGCGGTCGGGCTCTACGACGAGATTCGCGTCGAAGCCACTCAGACGGGCCGGGTAGAAATCACGTGCGATCATCCGGAGGTCCCGGTGGATGAAACGAATCTGATGCACCAGGCGGCGGTGCTGCTGGGCGAGCGGATCGGGCGGATGCCGGGGTGTCGATTGCACCTGGAAAAGCGGATTCCGATGGGCGGGGGCATGGGCGGAGGAAGCAGCAATGCGGCGGGGGTACTGCGTGCGTTAAACCATTGCTGGAATGCGGGTTTAGATCACGCCGCGCTCATGGCACTGGGTGCGAGAATTGGTTCGGACGTGCCTTTCTTTTTCGCAGATGGCAGCGCTATAGTATCAGGCAGAGGAGATTGCGTGTGTCCAGCATCCATGTCCTGGAAAGGCTGGGTCGTGCTGGCCATGGCGGGCGCGCATGTGTCCACCCCCGCGGCGTACGCGAGATGCACGCCCCAAGGACCGGAGAGTCATCACCAGGAGTTGGCCGGGTTATTGCAGGCGGAAGATGCGGACACGTTGCGGCCGCTGCTGCGCAACGGGCTTGAATCCGCGGTGTTTGCGGTGGCGCCGGACGTTGGCCGCGTGTACGCGACGGTGAGCGCGTTGCTCGGTCGAGCGTTGCGGGTCAGCGGGGCCGGATCGGTGTTATTCGACATCTGCGATACGCCGGCGGAAGCGAACGGTCTTGCCGAGCGAATTCGGGAGGCCGGGCTGAATGCGACGGTGGCGCCCGCACCGGTGACAGGTGTATGACAGCAACAGGAGAAACCACGATGGAAATCACCGAGGTGCAAGTCAAGCTGATTGGCAACGGCGACGACCGCCTGAAGGCGTCGTGCACGCTGGTTGTGGATGGCGAGTTTGTGATTCGAGACGTGAAAGTCATCGAAGGCACCAACGGACTGTTCGTGGCCATGCCGTCGCGCAAGCTCACGGATCACTGCCCCAAGTGCGGGTCGAAGAACCACCTGCGGGCGGGCTACTGCAACAACTGCGGCGGCAAGCTGAACGAGAACCGCTGGTCGCAGAAGGCGGCGAACGCTCAGCAACTGCATGCGGAGATCGCCCACCCGATCAACAGCGACTGCCGCCAGCGGCTGCACGAGAAAGTCATCAGCGCCTACGAAGCCGAGCGGTCCGCCCAGGGCGGGAGCGGCGACGAAGATTTTGATGAGCAAGAGGGGGCCCGCTATGACGTAGACGAGCGCGACGCCCAGGGCGCGGAAGGTCACGACCGCGAGCGCGTGATGGCGTCGACGTCGCGCCGCGAGCCGCGTGATTCGTTCGGCACGGGCCTGTGAATTGCGGCGCGGCGTTCTGGCCGCCCGCCCTACCTGCAATTGACCCTTCATCTTCGGCCCCGTAGCATGTCGCCTTGCAGGCGGCGCCGGCGTGCTGCCGGAAACACAGGGTTGGCGAGATGAATGGCGATTTGAGTGCGATCGTCGCCCAGGCGGCATCCCGGCGGGTGCTGCTGGTCGGCGACCTCATCCTCGATCAATACGTTTACGGCGACGCGGAGCGCATCAGCCCGGAGGCGCCGGTCCCGGTCCTGCGGATCGTGGAGCGGTCGGACGGCGTGGGCGGGAGCGGCAGCGTGGCCGCCTGCCTGGAAGCGCTGGGGGTGGAAGTGGTCACCTGCGGCGTGGTGGGCAACGACGCGGGGGGCAAACGGCTCAAGGCGCTGCTGGCCGAACTGGGCGCCGACGTATCCACCATTCTCACGGTCGCAGACCGCCCCACCACAACGAAAACACGACTGATCGGCCTGGCGCAGCACCGGCATCGGCAGCAGTTGATGCGGGTGGACGACGAGTCCACGGCCCCGTTGTCGGCGTCGGATCGGGATCGGCTGCGGGGTTTGGCGCTGGACGCGGTGGCGAGCATCGATGCGATCTGCATTGAGGATTATGAAAAAGGGGTGGTGACGGCCGAGCTGGTGGCGGCACTGGTGGAAGCGGCGCGGTCGGCCGGTAAGCCGGTGCTGGTGGATCCCGGGCGGCTGAGCGACTACAGCCGGTATCGCGGGGCGACGCTGCTCACGCCGAACCGCAATGAACTCGCCCTGGCGACGGGGAACCTGCGGACGAAGCTGGAGGAGATCGCGGCGGACGCGGAGGCGTTGCGGCGGGGAATTGACGTGCACGCGATCGCAGTCACGCTGGATCGCGAGGGGGCGTTGCTGGTGGCGGAAGGCGCCGCGTGGCAACACATTCCCACCCGCCCCCGCAGCGTGTACGACAACACGGGCGCGGGCGATGCGGTGCTGGCGATGCTGGCGGCGGCGCTGGTGGGCGGGGCGGAGCTGCCCGACGCGGTGCGGCTGGCGAACGTGGCCGGCGGGCTGGAGGTGGAGAAGTTCGGGTGCGTTCCGATCACGGCCGACGAGGTGCAGGCGGAGCTGCGGCTGGAAGGCGAACGGCGCAGCGGCAAGCTGCGTACGGCCGCGGAGCTGGCGGCGGAGCTGAAGCTGCGGCGCGACCGGGGCGAGACGATCGTATTCACCAACGGGTGCTTTGACCTGCTGCATCCGGGCCATCTTGATTTTCTCAATCGATGCCGCGAGGAGGGGTCGCTGCTGGTGGTGGGGCTGAATTCCGACGCGTCGGTGCGGGCGCAGAGCAAGGGCGACGAGCGGCCCATCGTGCGCGAGCAGGATCGGGCGGCGGTGCTCGGCGGGCTGGCGTGCGTGGACTACGTGGTGGTCTTTGAGGAGCCGACGCCGGCGCGAATCATCGAGCAGGTGCGCCCCGACGTGCTGGCCAAGGGGGCGGACTGGGCGGAGCGCGGCGTGGTGGGCCGGGAGTTCGTGGAAGCGTACGGGGGAAAGGTCAAGCTCATTCCACTGGTGGAAGGGTACAGCACGACGCGGATCGTGCAGCGAATTCTGGACTCGGCTCCGGGGGCTCCGGCGTCATGAAAACGCAGATCGAAGATCACTTGCGGACCGTGCGGGCACTGATCGACTCCACAACCATCCTCGAGCAGATCGTGGACGCCATCGTGGGCTGCTTCGCGATGGGCGGGCGGGTGTACCTGGTGGGCAACGGGGGCAGCGCGGCGGACGCGCAGCACATCGCCGGGGAACTGCTGGGACGGTTCAAGCTCGATCGGAGGGCATTGCCGGCGGTGGCGCTGACGACGGACACATCGACGATCACGGCGGTGGCCAACGACCTGGGGGCGGAGCTCATCTTCGCCCGGCAGGTGGAAGCGCTGGTGACACCCAATGACATTCTCTGGGCCTTGAGCGTGTCGGGCAGTTCGCCGAACGTGATGGCGGCGGTGCACATCGCGCGGCAGCGCGGGGCGACGATCATCGGATTCACCAGCCGCCGGGGCCGGGAACTGGCGGAATGCTGCACCCACTGCCTGATGGCGGACCACGATCACAGCGACCGGGTGCAGGAGGTGCACCAACTGGCGTACCACCTTATCTGCGAGCGGGTTGAACAGCGGCTGGCGTCGACAACGACCGGACAAGAGAGCGAAGGATCGCGGGCATGAGAGTGCTGATCACCGGATCGAGCGGACAAATCGGCAGCAACCTGGCGCTGGCCCTGATGGCCAGGGGGGACAGCGTGCTGGGTATCGACATTCGCCCCAACACCTGGACCGACGACATCGAGACGCTGCAACTGGACCTGTCGGCCGTGGGCGTGGACGACCTGCCCACCGGGCCGTTTGACGTGGTGCTGCACTTTGCGGCCCACGCGAAGGTCTTCGAGCTGGTGGAACAGCCGGAGCGGGCCATGGAGAACATCCAGATGGCCTTCACCGTGCTGGAGTATTGCCGGCGGCACGGTTACCCGGTGATCTTTTCGAGTTCGCGCGAGGTGTACGGCGATATTCAGCACCACATCACCCACGAGCGGCTGGCCGACTTCGTGGTTGCGGAAAGTCCCTACTCGGCGAGCAAGATCTCGGGCGAGGCCCTGATTTACTCGTACAAGCAGTGCTACGACCTGCCCTACCTGGTGTTTCGTTTCAGCAACGTCTACGGCCGTTTCGACAACGACGCGGAGCGGATGGAGCGGGTGATTCCGCTGTTCATCGAGCGGATCAACCGGGGCGAGCCGATCACGGTGTTCGGGCGGGAGAAGGTTCTGGATTTCACCTATGTGGACGACTGCGTGCAGGGGGTGACCAAGGGGATCGACGCATTGGCCGGGCGGCGGGCGTGCAACCAGACGATCAACCTGGCGTACGGGCAGGGGTGGACGCTGGTTGACCTGGTGAACCTGATTTCGCTGGCGTTGCAGAAGGAGGCGAAGGTGACGTACCAGCCCAGCCGTCCGGGCGAGGTGATGCGGTACGTGGCGGACATCGGCAAGGCGCGGGAGTTGCTGGGTTACGAGCCGCAAATGCCGCTGAGTGGTGGAATTCCGAAGACGGTGGTGTGGTGGCGGGAGACGGGGGCGTTGTAGGGCGTGGTGGAACGGCGGGGGTTGGGGATTTGAGGGGGAAAAGGTTGGATGCTGGCGGGGACGGGGTGGGCCGCTGCATGTTGGAAGGTGTTACCGCAGCCGGTGACTGGGGGAGACGGTGCGGGTGGGGTGCGCCTTCAGCGCTTTGCATGGCG
>NPIG01000197.1_pt1 | contig 64502 bp, 67 predicted proteins | sample 8637441 | NCBI WGS metagenome assembly NPIG01 (sample SAMN07420675, study PRJNA396082) | bioreactor metagenome | isolation source: sample BR6 brine-fed electro-methanogenic bioreactor BR | place: Japan: Kochi | collected 2016-06-14
AACCCCGAGGGGTTGCAGAAGGTGGGGGATACCGCCTTCCGCTCCACCTCCAACTCCGGCCTTGCCCAGGTGGTCTCTCCTCAGAGCGGAGGAGCGGGGAAAATCCTCGGGGGTAATCTTGAGATGTCTAACGTGGATCTTACGGAGGAGTTCGTTACCCTCATCAAGGCTCAGCGTGGTTTTCAGGCCAACGTTCGTACCGTCACTACCAGCGATTCGGTGCTGGAAGAGCTTGTCAACATCAAGCGGTAGTATTCGCATACCCGCTTGAAGGGCTCTTTCTAAAGCCCGGGAAAGGATAGATTACCATGCAGATACAAGGAGTCGGAGGCGCCCAGGGAACCTCCCAAGGGGCGAGCATGGCCAAAGCGGCCAATGATACTCTGGGGAAGGATGACTTTCTCAAGATCCTCATCACCCAGCTTACGCATCAGAACCCTCTGGAGCCCATGGAAGATAAAGAGTTTATTGCTCAGATGGCCCAATTCAGCTCTCTGGAGCAGATGACCAATGTTGCGGAGGGAATGGAAAATCTTGCTAACTTCTCCATGATCAACGCAGTGAGCTTCATTGACCGCAACGTGTCTTACGTGGATGAGGATGGGGGCATTCAGGAGGCTACGGTAACCGGGGTGGCCTTTGAGGATGGTGCGGTGGTGCTGGCTCTGGATAACGACAGTGCCATCTACCTCGACAGCATCGTGGCCGTTTCCTAAGGAGAGAGGAGGAAATAATATGTTACGTTCACTTCTTTCCGGGGTGACGGGGCTGAAGAGCTACCAGACCTTTCTGGATGTTACGGGAAACAACGTGGCCAACGTCAACACCCTGGGATTTAAAAAGAGCAGTGCCACCTTTGAAGATCTGCTCTACCAGACCCAGTTTGCGGGAAGCCGGGCAAATGACGATATGGGGGGTATCAACCCCAAGCAGATCGGTCTGGGTACCCGTATTGGAGCCATTGAACAGATCTATTCTCAGGGAAGCATCGAGAACACCGGGGTAAACTCCAATATGGCCATTGAGGGGAACGGTTTTTTCGTTACCTCCTATGGCGGCCAGACCTACTACACCCGGGCGGGAAACTTTGTAAAGGATGGCTACGGTAATCTTGTGCAGGCGGGAAACGGCTTTAATCTGCAGGGGTATATGTACCAGGAGGATAAGGGGGCTCCCGGAGGGGTTCGGCTTTCGGATACTCTCTCCACAGTGAACATCCCCATGGGGCACAAGCTCCCGGCGGAGGCCACGAACCTTATCGCCTACCGGTGCAATCTTGATGCGGGGGTGGATCCCTTTCTCCCCTCGGGGGTTCCCGAGCTGACCATGAACATGATCTTTCCCGATGGGGCATCGCCGGCCAACGAGATCGATTACAGCGTGCAGTTCGCAGCGGGGGACACTCCCGCAGATTTTCTTACTATTCACTTCGAAGATCCCAGCGGTGCGGTGAGCGACATCACCTTTGAAACCACCGGGATTGATGCCGCCACGGGGAAACCCATTCTGAACCTCACCTCGGGAGCCACCATTGATCTTGGAGGGGTGGCCTATCCGGTGACCTACGATCCCGCCACAGGGGAACTTGCGGTGGGAGAGGGGGGCAACCGGCAGCTGCTGGATCTTAACGAGACCATGACCTTCTCAGCCTTCACCGTGGAGGATACCGCTGCGGGAAGTACCTACGATATTCTTGCGGAGTTCAATGAAGACGGGGCAGAGATGGCCTTCTGGGTAAGCCAGGATGGAGCGGCCCCTACCCGTCATACCGTGCCGGTGAGCTACAACCAGGACGGCTCCTTTCAGGATATTGATCTTACTGCGGTGGATCCGGCTCTTCCCGGAACTCTGGCTACGAATATGATTCTGGAGATGGGGGATTCGGGCACTGATTTTACTCTCAAATGGCTTGATCCAGGGCTTCCGGTCACTTCCGCAGCCTATGAGGATGTGGCCACCATCTCCCAGAAGCTGGATAGCGTTTATTCCTCCACCTATCCCATCTACGATTCTCTCGGCAATAAATATGTGCTGGAGATGACCTTCAAAAAGCTTGGCATCAATACCTGGTCCTGGGAAGCTGCCATTGATTCCAATATCAGTCTTCCTATTCAGGGAGGGAGCGGGGTTATCAGCTTCGGCCCCAACGGGCAGATCCTGGATCCCGGCGATTTGACGCTGGAGGTCGATTTCTCCGCCGCCGGAGCGGAGCGGGAAACCATAGAGCTGGATTTCCTGGGAGAGACCATGGGGGATGGCCTCGGAGGGGTAACCCAGTTCGGCTCTCCCTTCACCACCAAGGCCTTCTATCAGGATGGTCATAGCATGGGGGTTCTCGTAGACTTTCAGGTGCAGGCGGATGGTACGGTGATGGGGATGTACGATAACGAGGAGATCGTTCCCTTCTACCGGATTCCTCTCGCCATGTTTGCCAACGCCGGGGGGCTGGATCAGGCGGGGGATAACGTTTATGTGGTGGGTTCCAACTCCGGGATGCCTCAGCTGGTGATGCCCATGGAAGAAGGCTCCGGCCAGATCCTTGGGGGAAATCTGGAGTACTCCAACGTGGATGTGGTGGAGGAGTTCGTGAACATCATCAAGGGGCAACGGGGGTATCAGGCCAACGCCCGGATGGTGACCACCAGCGACTCCATTCTTGAAGAGACCATCAATCTCAAGCGGTAGTTCCTAAAAGGGAGGAGAGGAAAGGGGCTTTCGGCCCTTTTCCTCCTCCCCCTTTTTTTGCTATCCTTGCCGGAGCTTTCCTAAAAAGGATGCACGAGGTGACGAGAGTGATAGAACTCCACAGAATAAACGGTTCCGCCTTCATGGTGAATCCCGATCATATCGAAACGGTGGAAGGCACTCCGGATACGGTGGTGCTGCTTCATAACGGTCATCGTTACGTGGTGACGGAGACTCCCGAAGAGGTGCGCCGGAGCATCGTGGCGTACCGTCGGGAGATTTTTTCGGGCTTTCCCGGCTGGAGTGGAGGGCCTTCGGGAGAGCTCCCCAGAATGTCGAAAGGCTCTTCCGGTGTGTTACAATAAAAAACATCTTGTGCCAGCATGGCACGGTTTCATGTCCGGGGAGGTGGCGTTCTAGTGGATCTCGCAACCGTTATAGGTTTATCTCTTGCTCTTGTTCTCGTCATCGGAGGAATCATCGCCGGAGGTGAGCCCGGAGCCTTCGTGGATTTCAAGTCCATGCTCATCACCGGAGGAGGTACTCTTGGGGCGGTTATTATGGCTACCTCCATGGAGCAGCTCAAAACGCTCCCCAAGGTTATCCGACGAGGATTTTTTGCAAGTTCCCCGGATATGATCGGCCTGGTGCAGACCCTGGTTAGCTTTGCGGAAAAGGCCCGGCGGGAGGGGCTGCTGGCCTTGGAAGAGGATGCGGGGCAATTGGAGGATGTCTTTATCAGTAAATCCATTCAGCTTGTGGTGGACGGCACGGATCCGGAACTGGTGAAGGCCATTCTGGATACGGAGATCGGCCTTCTTGAGGAGCGTCACTCCGAAGGGAAAAAGATGCTGGATCTTATGGGAGAGATTGCTCCCGCCTTCGGGATGCTGGGGACCCTGGTGGGGCTCATTATGATGCTTAAAAATTTGGATGATCCGGATGCTCTGGGGCCCGGTATGGCGGTGGCTCTGATCACCACCTTTTACGGTTCCTTCATCGCCAACGTCTTTGCTATTCCTCTGGCGAAAAAGCTTGCCTCCCGCACCAAAGAAGAAATTCTCTCCCGGGAGCTTATTGTGGAGGGGGTTCTCTCCATTCAGGCGGGGGAAAATCCCCGGATCGTGGAAGAGAAGCTCAAGGTTTTTCTCCCCCCCAAGCTTCGGGAAGATCTAGAGGAGCAGAAGCGGGGAGGCAAGGAAGAGGCGGAAGCCTAAGAAGTCCCAAGCAGAAGGAAAGGATCGGAGAGTGCCATGGCGAGAAGGAAGAAACAACAGGAGGAAAGCGGTGCCAACTGGCTTACCACCTATGGGGACATGGTGACCTTGCTCCTTACCTTTTTTGTGCTTCTCTTTTCCTTTTCCACCATCGATGTGGTAAAATTTAAAAAACTCATTCTCTCCTTCCAGGGGGCCATTGGAGCCTTGCCGGGGGGGGAGACCCTGCAGCAGAGTCCGGAGATCTTCGGGGGTGCCACGGGGATGGATGCGGGGGATGCTCGCCGTCAGACCCAGGATATTCTTGAGGTGACTCGAAAGATCCAGACCCTCATTCGCGAAGAGGGGCTTGAGGAGGATGTGACGGTGCAGATCTCCGAGAGAGGGGTTACCATCTCTCTGGCGGATCAGCTTCTCTTTCTTCTGGGGTCATCGGATCTTCTCCCTGGGGGGAAGCGGGTGCTCTCCAAGCTCGGGGAGATTCTGCGGCTGGTCTCGGTGCCGGTGGCGGTGGAGGGGCACACGGATTCCCTTCCTCTTCGGGGGGGGCCCTACAAGGATAATTGGGGGCTCTCTTCTGTCCGGGCCGCCACGGTGGCTTCCTATCTTCAAGATCCGGGGGAGATCTCTCCCTATCGTCTCAAATCCGTGGGGTATGGCCAATACAAGCCCTTAGTGCCCAACGATACCGAGGAGCATCGAGCGTTGAACCGGAGGGTGGATCTTGTGCTTCTTTCGCAGTATGCCCAGCAACAGCCTTGATATTCTGAAGTCCTGGAGGAGTAGAGCATGAAACGACTTCTTGTCTTTATACTGGTAGCGGTGGTGGCATTGGTCCTTGGCGTAGGGGGGGGCATTCTCGTGGGAAGAAACTTCCTGGGAAAGCCTGTTCCCGTGAGCCAGGGGGATCAGGGTTTTGTCCCGGGGCCGGTGGTGCCCTTGGGGGGCTTTACAGTGAATCTTGCGGATAGAGAGGTTCATGTGCTTCGGGCTCAGATCGCCCTGGAGCTCACCTCCCAGAAGGCGGGGGATGACATTATCCAGCCCGCATGGCAGAGTCTTTTACGGAACGATGTGCTTCTGCTCCTCAAGGATCAGCGGTACGATGATATGCGGAGCGGCGAGGGGATGTTGGAGCTTGCGCAGCAGCTGAAGAGGCGGCTCAACGCCATTCTCCCCCTGGTGGATAAGAAACCCCCGATTCTTCGGGTTCTCTTTGAGGAGTTTATCATACAGTAGCGTTGCTGAAGCGTCTTTGGAAGGAGGTGGCCTGCCGTGGTGCCTGACGTGATGTCACAAGGGGAGATTGATGCTCTTCTTTCTGCTTTAAGCAGCGGAAGTGTGGATATTGACGCCATCAACGAAGAAAAAAAAGAACGGGCGGTAAAGCTTTACGATTTTCGAAGGCCCGATAAATTCAGCAAGGATCAGCTCCGAGCCATCCAGATGATTCATGAGGCCTTTTCCCGGCAGATGACCACCGCTCTCTCCACTATGGTGCGCTCCATGGTGGGAGCCGAAGTGGTTTCGGTGGATCAGATCGCCTACGATGAGTTTGTGCGCTCCTTGGTGCAGCCCACCAGCATTGCGGTGCTGGAGATGTACCCCCTTACGGGGAATGCGGTGATGGAGATGACTCCCCAGCTTGTCTTTGCCATCATTGATCGCCTCCTGGGGGGAAAGGGAGAGCCTCTCCGAAAGGTGCGGGAGCTCACGGATATTGAGCGTACCGTGATCGAAAGGGTCTACATGCGCCTTCTGGAGCTTCTGGAGGAGAGCTGGAGCACTGTGGTGGATGTGCGTTTCCGCTACGATAGTCTGGAGAGCAACCCCTTCTTCGTACAGATCTGCCCCGGCACGGATATGGTGCTTCTGGTGACTCTCAAGGTGGATCTCGGGGAGGTAGAGGGCATTGTAAACCTCTGCATACCCCATCTGGTGATGGAGCCCTTTATGGATAAGCTCAGCTCCCAGCAGTGGTTTGCCTCCACGGGACGAAAGAGCATTCAGGGGAGCCGAGAGGCTCTGAGTAAGAGGATGAATGATGTTACGGTGCCTCTTGCTCTGGAGCTGGGACATACGGTACTCAGTCTTCAGGAGGTTTTGGAGCTCCAGATGGGTGATGTGATTCGTCTTGAAGGAACCACCAGAGATGATCTCGGCCTCCGGGTGGGGAACAAGGTGAAGTTCCTGGCCCAGCCCGGAAGGCATAACGATAACTATGCTGCTCGTATCGTTTCGGTGGAGCAGGAGGAAGAGTACGAGGAGGAGGAATAGGCTATGGTGGACGAACTGCTGAGCCAGAATGAAATAGACGCCCTCCTGGGAGGGGTCTCCCTGGACGACGGAGGAGACACCGGCCTTCCTTCGGAGGATCAAGAGGTTCTGGATGAAGTAGGAAAGGTTTTCTCCGGCGCTCTTTCCGATGTGGCGGGGATGCTTACGGGGAAGGAGGTGCAGACCGAAGTTCTCTCTTCGGAAGCCATCTCCCAGAAGGATTATGCGGATTCTTTCGAGGGAGCCCGGGCTTTTATCTACAACCTCCAATGCGATGGCCTCGACAAGGCTGATGCGGCGGTGGTTCTCTCCGCCCGAAGCACCCTTCTTTTAGCGGATCTCATGATGGGAGGAGACGGAAAGGATCTTCCCGAGGAGGTGAATGATCTCTATCTCAGCGCTTCTCAGGAGGGGTTGAGCCAGGTTCTCGGCACAGCCTTTACGAGCGTTAGCGGCCTCCTCAAGGGAGCCCGCTTCGTTCCTGAAAACGCTTCGGGGAAGCTCTCTGAGGAGGGGTGGATGCCCTTTGCCGAGCGGGCTGCGGAGGATACCCTCTGGGCGGTGCGTTTAAACTCCTCCGTGGCGGATGTTGGGGAGATGGATTTTGCCTTTCTCATGCCCTTGGAGAATGCCTCTGCTCTGGCGGCGAAAATTCGAGAGGTTCTCGCTCCTCCCAAGGAAGAGCAGCCAGCCCCGGCTGCTGCGGCGTCTCCTCCCCCTCAGGCTGCACCGCAGCCCCAGGCGGCGGGGGGAGGGGCTCCTCCCATGGGCGGCGGCGGGGGAATGCCCTTCGGCGGTTCTCCTCAGCCCGTGGCGGCGGCTCCTGTGGATGTGCGCTCCGCTGAATTCTCTCAGTTTGCTCCGGAGGGAGCCCCGGGGGTTCCTTCTAATCTTGGATTGATACTTGACATACCCGTACGTGTTACGGTAGAACTTGGAAGAACGCGAAAAACCGTGGGGGAAGTTTTGAACTTATCTCCGGGTTCCGTGGTAGAATTAGATAAGCTTGCGGGAGAGCCCGTGGATGTCTTGGTAAATGGCAAGCTCGTAGCTCGGGGAGAGGTCGTGGTGATTGACGAGAACTTCGGCATCCGGGTTACGGAGATTGTGAGCCGGGCGGAACGGGTCAAATCGGTGGGAATGTAGAACAGCACCATGTACATAGATGATAGGGGGGATTGGTGGCATGCCAAGCGTTCTTATCGTGGACGATGCGGCCTTTATGCGGATGATGCTGAAGGATATTCTGTCCAAGAACGGTTATGAAGTGCTAGGAGAAGCGGAGAATGGAAAAGTGGCGGTGTCCATGTACGAGGAGCTTAAGCCCGACGTGGTGACCATGGATATTACCATGCCCGAGATGGATGGTATTACGGCGGTGAAGGAGATAAAAAAGGCGAGTCCCGATGCAAAGGTGGTTATGGTGAGTGCCATGGGGCAGCAGGCCATGGTCATTGAGGCCATCCAGGCGGGGGCGGCGGATTTTATCGTAAAGCCTTTCCAACCGGATCGTGTTCTGGAGGCCCTCGGCAAGGCCATATCCTGATGGACCTTTAGGGTGGGGCAGATTTTCTCATGAAGCGATTTTTTCAGGTGGCCAGGCGAGGACTTCTCGGGACAACGGTCCTCGCTTTTTTATTGTTCTATCCGAAGGAAACCCCCGCAGTTTCCGGGGGCGCTTTGCCTTGGCAAGATGCGCCTTTGTTGCAGTATGGAATAAAAGTTGCCCTTGCTCTGCTGCTTCTCTGGGGGGGGAGCTTGGCTCTGCTCCGCTGGGGACCCTTTCCCCGGAAGGGTGCTCCCTTTGGAGAGGCTCCCGGGGGGATGGGGCTCCTCTCTTCCGCCGTGCTTGGCCGAGGGCGGGTCTATGCTCTTTCCTGCGGGCCGGATGTGGTGGTTTTGTGGATCGCCCGTAAAGAGGTGGTGCTTCTGGGACGATGGCCGAGAGAGGAGTGGATGGCATGGGGTGGACAAGAAAAATCATCTTCCTCGTTATCCTCGGAATAGGTTTGATTCTCTCTGTACAGCCTCCAGCCTCTGCGGCTCCTACCCTTCCGGAGATTCCTCTTCCCTCTTTGCAGGTGGGGCTTCTGCAGGCGGAGGGTCCCCGGGATGTGGTGCTCTCTCTCCAGATCCTGGCCATGCTCACCATCCTTACGGTGGCTCCGGCGATTTTGCTTATGCTCACGGGGTTCACCCGCATCGTTATCGTTCTGGGTTTTGTGCGTAATGCTTTGGCGTTACAGCAGACCCCCCCAAATCAGGTGGTGGTGGCTCTGGCCCTCTTTCTCACCTTTTTCGTCATGACTCCCGTGTGGAGCCAGATTTACGATGAGGCTCTGGGGCCCTACCTGAGCGAACAGATTGGGGCCGCCGAGGCCTGGGAAAAGACGGTGGAGCCTGTTCGGGCCTTCATGCTGCGTCATACCCGGGATAAGGAACTCTCTCTCATGGTGACCATGTCAGGGCTGGAACGGCCTCAGAATGCTTCGGAGGTGCCCACCCGGGTGCTCATTCCCGCCTTTGTGCTGAGCGAGATCAAAACCGCCTTTCAGATGGGGATTGTTATCTACGTCCCCTTCATCGTGGTGGACATGATTGTGGCCAGCGTCCTCATGGCCATGGGGATGATTATGCTCCCCCCCATGATGATCTCTCTTCCCTTCAAAGTACTTCTCTTCGTGATGGCGGATGGATGGAATCTGGTCATTTCCAGCCTTATGGGGAGTTTCTCCTAAAACCCAGGTTCCCCCAGAAAGGTGGCACCACCCGACGTTTCTCTTCTCTCTGGAGGTTTAGGCCATGGAAGTTCTCAGTGTGTTCGATGTACTGCGTCAGGCGGTGTGGGTGGCTTTGACCTCCGCCATGCCCATTCTCATCATGGCCATGGCCATCGGCCTTGTGGTGGGGATTCTCCAGACCGCCACCTCCATTCAGGAGCAGACTCTGGTCTTTATCCCCAAAATCATTGCGGTTCTCACGGGGGTCGTCTTTTTCGGGCCTTACATTTTCGGCAGGGTGGGAGAGTTTACTATCTTTGTTTTGAAAAACCTTCATAGGTTTGTGCAATGATAGATGCCAGCGCCCTTGCCACGCTTCTCCTTGTTCACTTCCTCTTCTCCCTGCGTTTTGCGGGGCTTTTCTTTTCCTCTCCTCCCTTTGTGGCGGTTTCCCTTCCCATTCCCGTGCGTTTCTGGTTTGCCTTTATGCTTGGAGTGATCGCTCTTCCCGGAGGGATTGAGACCCCTACCCTTGCTCTTCTTCAATCCCCCCTGGGGATTCTGCTGGTCTGTTTCAAGGAGTTTATGGTGGGCATGGGGCTTGGTTTTCTATCAGCCCTCCCTCTCTACGCCCTTCAGGTGGGGGGGAGAGTGGTCGGTATGCAGATGGGGTTCGGTATGGTGAACGTCATGGATCCCATGTCCCAGACTCAGGCCCCCATCATAGGGCAGTTCAGCTTTATCGTGGGGATGTGGTTTTTCTTCTTCTGGGACGGGCATCTTCTCTTTACCCAGGCGGTTCGGGAGAGCCTGAAGCTTATCCCCCTCGGTTCCCCCTTCTTCTGGTTCCGGGATGATCCTGATCTGGGGAGGTGGCTCCAGCACCTTTTTGTGATCTCCATGCGCATGGTGCTCCCCTTCTTCGGCACCCTTCTCCTTGCAGACGTGGGGCTTGGTTTTGTGGCCCGCACGGTGCCCCAGATGAACGTCTTTGTTCTCGGGCTCCCCCTCAAGGTGGGGCTGGGGTTCTTCCTCCTCCTGGTGGTGCTCCCTCTCATGGTGGATCTTCTGCACAGCGAGATTTCCAAGGCCCTCCTCTTCGGCTTGGAGAAGATGGCTCTATGGCAATGAGATCTCTCTTCGTTTCCTCTCCTCGGTCCTTTAATCTGCAGATCTTCGCAGAGGAGCGTTCCGAGCCCGCTACTCCCCGCAAGCGTCAGAAAACCCGGGAGGAGGGGCGTACCGCCAAAAGCCAGGATCTCGGGGCGGCGGTGGTGATTCTTGGAGGGCTCGGCATGATTTTTATTCTTTTCCGCTGGTGGTTTATCTGGATTGCGAACCTTGTGGAAACCTGTCTTCTCTTTATGGGAGGGGATCAGATCGGCCGGGAGGGATGGATCTCTCTTCTCAGCCAGGAGGCCCTGAAGACCTTTTTTTACGTCTGGCTCCCCCTGGGTTTTGTGGGGGGGCTTTTTGGATTGGGGATTAATATCTATCAGGTGGGGTTTTTTATCGCCAGCAAGCCCCTTATTCCGGATTTCAAGCGAATGAATCCCATTTCGGGGATGAAAAAGATCATCTCCCTCCGTTCGCTGGTAGAACTTTCCAAGGCTATTATCAAGGCGGGGCTTCTGCTCCTCATGGTCTATACGGCTCTCCGGAACGAGCTGGAGGCTATGAGCCATGCCATAGCGTTTCCTCTCGTTCAGGGTGTTCCCATGGTGGTGGAGACCATCTGGTGGCTTGCCCTGAAGATGGCTCTTCTCCTTCTTGTGCTGGGGATTTTCGACTATGTCTACCAGCGATGGGAGTTCGAGCGTTCCATCAAGATGAGCAAGAAAGAGATCAAGGACGAGTACAAGCAGATGGAGGGAGATCCCAAGATAAAGCAGAAGATCCGCCAGCGTCAGCGGGAGATGGCCCGGCAGCGGATGATGTCCGAGGTCCCCAAGGCGGATGTGGTGGTGACGAACCCGACTACCTATGCGGTGGCTCTGCAGTATGATCGGGAGATCATGGATGCTCCGGTGCTTCTTGCCAAGGGGCGGGGAGTGATAGCCCGGCGTATTCGGGAGATCGCAGAGGAGCACCACATTCCCATCGTGGAGAATCCTCCTCTGGCAAGAAGCCTTTACGATGTAGCAGAGATCGGTTTCGAGATTCCCGAATCCTTTTACAAAACAGTGGCGGAGGTTCTCGCTTTTGTCTATAAGATGCGAAAGAAATAAGACTTCTGTGCCTTTGTTCTGCTCCTGGGAAATGCTACAATTGCTACAATGAAGAAATGCGGCGATTTTGGAAAATATCTCTTCCTTCCGGGGGAATTTCTGGAAGGAGTCTTTCTGTTTTTTGTTCGGGGAGGATTGGGCCATTGGGTGAAATAGCAGAACGTCCGGGCATGGCAAAGATGCTCAAATACGCGGATGTGGGAATGGCCTTGATGCTGGTGCTCATCGTGGTAATGATGATCATTCCCCTTCCCACATGGTTGTTGGATATTCTTTTGTCCTTTAACATCGCCTTCGGAGTGGTGGTGCTTCTTACTACCTTCTATGTCCGACGTGCTCTGGAAATTGCGGCTTTTCCTACCATTCTCCTTATGGCTACCCTCTTCCGGCTCTCTCTGAACGTTTCCACCACTCGGCTCATCCTGCTTCGGGGTTATGCGGGGGCAGTGATTTCCGCTTTCGGAAATTTCGTGGTGGGCGGGAACTATGTGGTAGGAGGTGTGGTCTTCCTTATCTTGGTGATTATTCAGTTTATCGTTATCACCAAGGGGGCGGAACGGGTGGCGGAGGTGGCCGCCCGGTTTACTCTGGATGCCATGCCGGGAAAGCAGATGGCCATTGATGCGGATCTTAATGCGGGACTTATCGAAGAGGGGGAGGCCCGGCAGAGACGCACAGATATTCAGCGGGAGGCGGATTTTTACGGTGCCATGGATGGGGCCTCCAAGTTCGTCAAAGGGGATGCCATTGCAGGGCTTATCATTACGGTGATCAATATCCTCGGGGGGCTTGCCATCGGAACCTTTCAACGGGGTATGGATGTGGGGCAGGCTCTGGGAACCTACAGCCTTCTCACCATAGGGGATGGCCTGGTGGCCCAGATTCCTTCGCTTCTCTTCTCCACTGCCACAGGTATTATCGTTACCCGGGCGGCGGGGGATTCTAATTTGGGGCAGGATATCGTCTCCACCCTTACGGCGTATCACCGTCCCATGTGGATCGGCTCCGCCATGCTTCTGGGGCTTGCGGTGGTGCCGGGGCTTCCCACCTTTCCCTTTGCTATTCTGGGATGTCTTCTCGCCTTTACGGGGTATCATGTGTATCGTGAAGGGGTGGTGCAGGAGGAGCGTACCGGGGCATCTCCCAAAGGAGGAGCTCCAGCAAAGGGGGGGGCCCCGGGAGGGCCTCCTCCTGGAGGTGGAGCTCCTTCCGGGGGCGCTCCTGTTGGGCCCCAGGGGCCGGAGAATGTGCTTCCTCTTCTTGCGGTGGATCCTCTGGAAGTGGAGATCGGCTATGCCCTTATTCCCTTGGTGGATCCCGCCCAGGGAGGGGATATGCTGGAGCGTATCGGCACGATCCGGCGTCAGATGGCCATGGAGTTCGGTCTGGTGGTGCCTCCCATCCGGTTGCGTGACAATATTCAGCTGAAACCCACGGAGTATGTGGTGCTCGTGAAGGGAGGCGAGGCAGGGCGAAGTGAGCTTTTGCCGGATCACTACCTTGCCATGAACACCTCGGGATCCGATAAAACCTTTGTGGGGGTTCCCACGGTGGAGCCCTCCTTTGGGCTTCCCGCCATCTGGATCGCTCCGGAGCTTCGGGATCAGGCGGAGGGGGCGGGATATACCGTGGTGGATGCTCCTTCGGTGCTGGCCACCCATCTTTCCGAGGTGATCAAGCGTTTCGGCGCGGACATTCTCACCCGTCAGGAGACCCAGAAGCTGGTGGATCTCATCAAGGAGAGCCATCCCGCGGTGGTGGAGGAGATGCTCGCTGTGGTAGGGCTCGGAGAGGTGCAGAAGGTGCTCCAGAATATGATTCGGGAGCAGGTGCCCATCCGTGATCTGGTGACCATCTTTGAATCTATGGCGGATTACGGTAAAATTTCAAGGAGCGTGGATTTCCTTACCGAACGAGTACGGGAATCTCTCTCCCGGATGATAACCCTGCGAATTCAGGGGCATGATGGCTCCATCGTGGTGGGTACCCTCTCTCCCAAATGGGAGCAGAGCATCAAGAAGTCTCTTCAGGGAGATCTGGTCAAGGGATGGCAGATCGCCATGGATCCCCGAGAGATGCAGAAGCTTGTCTCGGCGGTCTCTAAGTTCGCGGAGCAGCAGAGTCTTGAGGGGAATCAGCCCATCCTTCTGGTGCACCCCGAAGTGCGTTTAGTGGTGCGCCGGATTCTTGAAAACTCTCTTCCTCACGTTATTGTGGTATCCTATAATGAAGTCTCCCAGGGAGCACAGCTTAAATCGGTGGGGATGGTGGAATAAATGCGTTTAGTGCGGCAGATCACATATGAAGCAAAGGACGATGTAGAAGCCCTTTCCATCGCCCGCGATCGCCTCGGGCGGGAGGCTATTATCCTCGCTTCGAGAAGCGAGGCTCGGGGAGGGTTCCTCGGGTTTTTCCGCCGCAAAGCCTTGGTGGTTACCGCAGGGCTTCTAGAAGAGGAAGAGCCCCAGAAGCAGAAGCAGGAGCGGCGGGAGGATGCCTCGGAGCGAATCAAGGCTTTTCAGCGTCTCCTGGAGGTGAAGCAGGCGGTGCGAGAGGCCTTTCCGGTACCTCCGGAGAGCTCGGAGCGGGGGGGACATTTCCCGCGGCGGCCACGACAGGAAGAAGATTCTCCCTTCTCGGAGCCCCGCACTCCTTCCGCCCCACCGGTGAGTGCGGAGGGGGTTAGCTTCGCCTTTTCCAACATGGCTCGCCAGCTTGCGGCCAAGGAGGGGGCTCTCGCTTCGGTGACCGAAAAAGATTCCGAAGAACACCAGAACATCAAGCAGGAGATTGAGGAAATTCGGGGAATCCTCCGGGATATTTTGCAGCGCTTCCCCGAGGGGGAGAGTAAAACTCCCTCTCCAGCTCCCCTTTCCTCTTCTTTTCAGGAGATTTCCCCCGGGGAGGTTTCTTCTCCCGGAGCGTCCGCTCCCCCTGGAGAGGATCCTCTTCTCGGAGCTCTTCTTGCTCAGGATATGGATTTCCGAAAGGCCTCGGGGCTTCTGCAGGAGTACCGGGGATCCCAGATGGGGGTGCCTTTTTCACGTTGGCTTGCCTCCCGGATTTCCGTAACCGGAAAGAGTACCGGTGAAGCTCTTGGAGGAAAGAGGGCCCTCTTTGTGGGGCCCACAGGGGTGGGAAAGACCACCACCATTGCCAAGCTTGCGGCCATCTTTTCCCTGTGGGAAAAGAAAAGCGTTCTCCTTCTTACTGCTGACACCTACCGCATTGCGGCGGTGGAACAGCTCAAGATGTATGCCAGGATTTTGGGGGTTCCTTTTCGGGTGATTCAGAATCCCGGGGATGTGCAGCCTCTTTTGAAGGAGTACGAGGAGACGGATATCGTGCTTATTGATACCGCGGGCCGCTGTCAGAAGGATGGGGGGAAGATGGAGGAGCTTGAAACACTTTATAAATCCCTGAATCCTGATGTGGTACATCTAGTTCTTGCAGCGAACATGAAAACCCGGGATATGAAAGATGTGTTGGAACAGATGACCGTCCCCCTCTCGGGAGTGGTCTTTACCAAGCTTGACGAAACTCTTTCCTTCGGGGCTCTTCTCGAAGTGCTCCTGGAATCCCGGCTTCCCATGTCCTTTGTTACCGCAGGGCAGAACGTTCCCAACGATATTGATGTGGCGGAACCTTTTGTTTTTGCGCAACTTTTTGAGGGAGGCGACGCTCGTGTTTCCTCTTCGTAGAAGTAGTGGTGACACCCTCTCTTCGGAGCCCTCCCAGGAGCCGAAGAATATTTCGCCTCCTGTGCTGGAACATTTTGGCAGCGACCAGGCGGCTTCTCTTCGGCAGTTCATGTCTGGAGAGGAAGGCCTCCCCGAGGAGGTAAAGCGGGGGCGCTCTCTGGCGGTTCTCAGCGGTAAGGGGGGAGTGGGAAAGACCAATATCGCGGTAAATCTTGCCCTTGCAGCAGGGCAGGAGGGTGCCCGGGTGGCGGTGCTGGATGCGGACCTTGGGCTTGCTAACGTGGATATCCTTTTCGGTATGATGCCCCGGTATAACTTGAGTCATGTCATCACCGGAGAGAAACGTCTTGAAGACGTGGTGGTCACGGTGGATGAAAACGTGAAGATCATTCCTGGAGGGGCAGGGGTGCAGAGCCTGGCGGAGCTTGATCCTCGAAGGCAGGAGGAGCTTCTGGAAAAACTTCTGGTTCTGGAAAGGTCCGAGGACTTTCTTATCGTGGATACCGCTGCGGGAATCTACGAAAGCGTTCTTTCCTTTGCCTTGGCGGTGGAGATCGTGCTTCTTGTCACCACTCCAGAGCCTACTGCCATTCGGGACGCCTACGGAGTTCTAAAGGCCTTGTCCCGTACCGAGGAGGGACGAAAAAAAGATATTCGCCTCCTTGTGAATATGGCGTACAATGAACAGGACGCTCAGTCTGTGGCGGAGCGGATCCAGATGGCGGCAAATCAGTTTTTGGGGATGAATATTCCCTTTGTGGGGTATGTACCCTGGGATCCCAATATTCGGAAGGCTGTGCAGAAACGCCGCCCCTTTTATCTCTCCTATCCTTCCAGTGGGGCTTCCAAGGCTCTCACTTCCATCGCCCGGAGGCTTTTCTTTTCCGAGGCACTTCCCCCGGAGCCCCGGGAATTACGCCGTGGGGAGGGAGGCCTTCGGGAGTTCTTTCTCCGGCTCATGAAAAAAAGATAAAAAGGAGGGGGAGCCTTGGCAGAATCGAGAGAAGAGGGCGTGGCAAAGGCCCTGGCGGGCAAAGTAGGCGTTAAAGCGGATATTCATATTGATGCGGGGCTCTACAAGGGGCACTATGCTTCTTCTCTGGAAGAGATCCGGGGAGACCTCCTGGGATTGGCCCATCCCCTTCGACGACAAGGATTGCTTCCCATATATCGGGAAGTTGAAATGGGGCTTTTTCTCCACGATGAAAGCGCCCCCCTTTACATGAAAGTTCTCTCTCAGCGATGTGACCTTTCCGGTCAGATACCCCTTCTCTGGGTCCGTCCCGTGGGGAGTGTGGAAAAAATACAGCGTCGCCGTTTTTTACGGGTTCCCTGCCTTCTCTCCACGGAGTTTTGGATTCTTGATCATGAGCTGCAAGAGCCCCTCTCCGGTTCCTGGAGGGCTTCTTCGGTTCTTGATGTTAGTTTAGGGGGCGCTCGGCTTCAGTATCGGGAGAAAAAACGGCTTTTGGAGAAGGATATGTCCGTTCTTTTTTTTCTCGAGCTTCAAAAGGTGCGGTTCCTCTGTGCGGGGGACGTGGTCTGGGCCCCCCCTCGGAAGGGAGAAGATTTTTTTGAGGTGGGAGTGGAGTTTGGTGGTATGCCCCGCTCCATGGACAAGGCTTTACGAGTCTTTATCCGGCAGCAGGAAATGCTAAAAAAGGAATGAGATGAGTCCTATGAGAGATCGAGTATATAAAGTCCTTGTGGTGGACGACTCTGCTTTTATGCGTAAGGTTATCGGTGATATGATAGAGCGCTCTCCCCGGCTCTCTCTGGCAGGAACTGCCAGAGACGGGGAGGATGCCTTGAAAAGAGTTGAGGAGTATCTTCCCGATGTGATCACCCTTGATGTGGAGATGCCCAGGAAGGATGGCCTTTCTTTTCTTGAGGATCTCATGCGTATTCGTCCCACTCCGGTGGTGATGGTGAGCAGCCAAACCGCCAAAGGAGCAGATGTCACTGTTCGGGCTCTCAGTATAGGAGCGGCAGATTTTGTTTTGAAGCCCTCGGGATCTATTTCGTTGGATATGAAAAAGGTTGAAGAGGAGCTTGTCTCCAAGGTTATTCAGGCAGCCCAGATTGATATGTCCCATCTTTCCCGGATAGATCGCCAAGTTTCGCCTTCCCGGAGGGCGAAAGAGACTATTCCCGAAAGAAAGTCCCTTGTACGAGAAGATCGTCGGAGCTTTTCCAAAAAACCTGAGGTGGTGGCGGTGGCGTCTTCCACTGGGGGCCCCCGGGCGCTTCAGGGGGTGCTCCCTCTTCTATCCGGAGATTTCCCGGTTCCCATCGTGCTGGTGCAGCACATGCCCCGTGGATTTACCGCCTCTCTTGCGAGGCGCATGGACGACATGTCCGCCATTTCCGTGGTAGAGGCCGAGGAGAACATGCCTCTTCGTAAAGGTACTGCCGTAATTGCCCCCGGAGGGAGGCATCTTCTTTTAAAAGAGAAGAATGGTCTGGTACAATGTTCCTTGTCCGACGGTCCCCCGGTGAACTCCGTTCGTCCTGCGGCGGACTTGCTTTTTGAAAGTGTGGCTCGTATTTTTGGAGGGGCTTCCATAGGTGTTATTCTTACGGGAATGGGAAAGGATGGCACTGAAGGGGCCCGGCTTCTTCACGAACAGGGAGCCATGGTGCTGGGAGAATCGCCGGAAACCTGCGTTATTTATGGTATGCCGAAAGTCGCCTGGGAGTCCGGATATGTGTACCGACAGCTTCCTCTGGATTCAATGGCGGAAACCTTGGAATCCCTTGTGGGGAATCGATAAACAGGCCGAAAGAAAATGAGGGGGCGAATACTATGACAAGCATGGATATGAGTCAATACATTGGGGCTTTTCTTGATGAAGCTACGGAACAGCTTCAGAATTTGAACGATCTTCTCCTCTCTCTGGAGAATGATCCCCAGAACGAGGAGATTGTTACGGATATCTTCCGTATTGCCCACACTCTCAAGGGAATGTCTGCTACCATGGGGTTCGAGAATATCGCACATCTCACCCATGCCATGGAAGATATGTTTGATCTGGTGCGCAAACGGGAGATTGACCTTGCCGAGGAGGACGTGACCCTCCTTTTCAGCTGTCTTGATCTTCTTACCACGGGAGTAGAGAGTATTCGGGAGGGACAGGGAGAGGCGGATCTCGATATTGTTCCTCTGGCAGATAAAATCCATGCCCGAATCTCCGGAAATTCTCCGGAAGAGCCTCCCCATGATGCGGAGGAGAACGCCCAGATCCCCCTGACGGATCAGGAAAGAGACTGGGTACGAAAGGCTCACTCCGAAGGGCTCGAAATGTACAAAATCGTGGTCTATCTTGACGATACCTGTCTCCTGAAGGCCGCCCGGGCCTATATGGCTCTTTCTCGTGCGGGCGATATGGGGGATGTGATCAAAACGGTTCCCCCCGTGGAGGATCTGGAGCAGGAATCCTTCCAGCAGGGGTTTGTACTCTACCTCGCCACCATCGTCTCGGAGAAGGAAGTACAGGAGGGGTTGGAGCGGATTAGCGAGGTCAAGAAAGTCGTGGTGGAGCATATATCGGATCTGGATATGGAGGGAGATGTTCCGGAAGAATCTTCGCAACCCGCTTCTGCGGAAGATCTGGAAGCTTCCATGGATCTGGAGGAGGAACTTTCTGGGGAGCAGCCTGCTCTGAAAGACCGGAATCATCTTCCCGGAGCGGGAAAAACCCCTGTGGACGCCCCGAAACGACCCGCCGCCACGGGAGGCAGAACTGTCCGGGTGGATATCGGCCGGTTGGATAAGCTCATGAACCTCGTGGGAGAGCTGGTCATTGGAAGGGCCCGGATAGAGCGGCTTGCCATGGAGGCTAAGATAAAGGCCTTTGACGAGCCCCTCTCCCAGCTCGGCCGAATCTCCGGAGAGATTCAGGAGCTTGTGACGAAGCTTCGTATGGTGCCCGTCTCCTTTGTCTTTGACCGCTTCCCCCGGATCGTGCGGGATCTTTCCAAGAACATGGGGAAAGAGATCGACCTTGTGATTGAAGGCAAGGAGACCGAGCTTGATCGCACGGTGATTGATGAGATCGGGGATCCCATGGTGCATCTTATCCGCAATGCGGTGGATCACGGTGTGGAGACTCCGGAGGAGCGCAAAAAGGCTCAGAAACCCAAGGAAGGAACCGTTTTCATTGCCGCCTACCAGGAGGGCAACGGTGTTATTATCGAAGTCCGGGACGATGGCAAGGGGATAGACACCAAGGTGGTGCGTAAAAAAGCGGTGGAGCGGGGGATGCTCACCCCCGAGGAGGCTGCGGCCCTCACGGAGGAAGAGGCCATCCGGCTCGTCTTTCTTCCCGGCTTCAGCACCGCCCAGCAGGTTACGGATGTCTCCGGCCGGGGAGTGGGGATGGATGCGGTGAAGAACAAGGTGGAATCCCTGGGAGGTCAGTTCCAGGTGGAATCTGCCGTAGGAAAGGGCACCCGGGTACTCATACGTCTCCCCCTCACTTTGGCCATCGTGTTGGCTCTCCTTATCCGGGTGGGAGAGGAGACCTACGCCATCTCTCTGGAGAACGTGGAAGAGACCCTGCTGGTTCAGAAGGACGAAATCAAATACGTTCATGGCACTCCCGTAACGAATGTGAGGGGAGAGATCCTTTCCCTCAAGAAGTTGAGTACCATCCTTCGGGGAGAGAATGTAAACGATGATGCTCAGGAATATCCTGTGGTGGTGGTAAAGCTGGGAAGAAACCGGGTGGGTTTCATTGTGGACGAACTTGTGGGGCAGCAGGAAATCGTTATCAAACCCCTGGGCAAGCTTCTTTCCAAGGTTCGGGGTGTGGCAGGAGCCACCATTCTTGGAGACGGTAACGTGGCCCTTATTCTTGATGTGGCTTCTTTCCATGCTGTCCGCTAGGAAGGGGAACCGCATATTCTAGAATTTTTCTGTTTGGAGGAACTCTGATGGGTTGGGGAGAGATCACAAGCTTACAACTTGATGCTATCCGGGAAGTCGGAAATATCGGGACGGGAAACGCCGCCACCGCCCTCTCTCAAATGACGGGGAGAACTGTGGATATCGGGGTGCCCGAGGCGAGAATCGTGCCTATTTACGAAATTGCTGAGCAGTACGGATCCTCAGAGGATCTGGTATGTGCGGTGCTGATCCGGACCGAGGGAGATCTTCCGTGTAATTTTATTTTCCTCATTCGGGAGGAGGATTCCCGAGGGCTGGCGGATCTTCTTATTCCCATGGATATCAGCTCCATGGATGAGGAGATGCAGGCTCAGATGCGTGAGAGCGCTCTTTCGGAGGTGGGGAATGTCGTTCTCGGGGCATTTTTGAATGCCATCTCCATGCTCACCGGGTACGTTCTCCCCGCATCGGTCCCCTCGGTAGCTCACGATATGCTGGGGGCCATCATGGACGTGGTGGCTTCCATGTTCGGAATTCTCGGGGATGCGGCGCTTCTCGTGAAGACATCACTTCGGGTGAAAGACATGGAACACGAAGTAGGAGGAAGCGTTATCATGGTTCCCGATCCCGGAGCACTTGAATCTCTTCTTCAGCGTCTGGGGGTGTAGAGATTGGCGGACACCATCCATGTGGGGATGGCAGATCTTGTGGCTGTGAAAAAGACCGGCATCCTCGTGACGTTGGGATTAGGATCCTGCATAGGCCTCGTTCTCTTCGATCAGCAGAATAAGGTGGCCGGCATGGCACATATCATGCTCCCCGATAGCCGGGAAAGCGCTTCGGTGGTAAAACCGGGAAAGTTTGCGGATACTGCGGTGCCAAGGCTTCTTGACGAGATGAAGGCTCTGGGGGCGAGCAAGTCAAATATTAAGGCTAAGTTCGCTGGAGGGGCCCAGATGTTTAATATCCCCGGCAAGGCCAGCAGCTTTCTCGCCGTGGGAGCCAGGAACGCCGAGGCCACCAAGGAGTGGCTCAAGAAACACGGTATCCCTGTGATAGCGGGAGATACTGGAGGCAGTAAGGGGCGGAGTGTAGAGTTTAATTTGGCCACCTGCATGCTCACGGTAAAAACCTTGGGGATGGGAACAAAAGAAATTTAATGTGTTTTTGTGTGTGAAAAAAGAGTGTTTTTCGGAGGTTCACAACCACGATAGGCAGGAAAAAGATGGGAAAAGACAAAGACCCGCACCATGCCCAGCAGGCTTCTTTTGATGTTCCGGAAAAAGCTGCTCTTGAGGCTGAGCCTCCCCGAGAGGAGGTTGCTTTTTCCTACGCGGATCTCGCCTCCTTCCTCGACTGTTCCGAGGAGGAGGTTCGCTGGGCGGTGCAGCAACAGGGGCCCGTGGGAGGCGTGCAATCGCTTCGCTCATCAAGAGCCCCCTATCTTGCCATTAAGGGGTCCTTTGAAGCGAGGAAACGAGGCGATATCGTGGGGGCTTTCTGTCTTCTCACCCATGGAGAGAGTGGCGAGATCCGGGATAGAAAGGTCTGGGCCTCGTATGGGGCCATGGAAGAAGGCTTTTCCATTAATGCCCAGTGGGAGGCGGTACGCAACGCCATTGATGCCATTGAGAAACCTTCAGATTCCTCCATTTACAAGGAGTGCAACAAGGTTCTCGATTCTTATGTCACTCCCACCTCCATCAACCTTCTCTACCGCTCTTCCAAGGAGAAGCAGACCTTTCCACAAAAGATAAAAGAGGGTTTTAGCAAAGCCTTTCACGTGGATTGTTTTGTGGAGATCCGCATGGAGTATCTTGAGGAGGCTCGGGTTCGAAGCGCTCTTCCTCCTCCTCCCACCCCTTCCCCGGAGGAGGAGAGTGCTCCCCTTCCAGGAGAGCATCAGATTTATTCTGTGGCGTGCTCTCCCGTGGTGGATCCCGCCCGGGGAAAGCCCGTGGTGCTTCTTGAACGAGGGGATCTTGTGGAGGTCTCTTTTTCCTACTCTTCGGGTTTGGGAAAGCTTATCTGTCGCTATCTGGATAATACGGGAAAGAGGCCCTCTTTTCCGGTGGTCACAAAAAAAAGGCTTCCTTCGGGAGATTATATTGTGCAGATCCAGATAAGCGAAGGCATTGAAGGGATCTTCAAATCCTCTCCGAGCCTGATGCTTCGTCAGGGCAAATCCGAGGGTTTTCCGGGAAGTGAGCAGATGCGGCACACTTTGGCCCTTTTCTCCGGAGACTGGCATATGCTCGTGATTTTTCTTTTTCTTCTGGTGGTCATCTTTTCCGTGGCCTATCTCTACCTGCATTGAGCGAAGGTGTTTCTATGATTGCCTCTGAAGATCGGCAGCTTTGGGAAGCCTACGAAGCTACAAAAAGTCCGGAAGTTCGGGAGAAGATCGTAAAACGTTACCTTCCTCTGGTGCGTTACGTGGTGGGGCGCATGGTGGTAACCCCTCCTCCCGGGCTTGACTACGAAGATATCCTCAGTTTTGGGGTTATCGGGCTTCTTCATGCGTTGGAGAAATTTGATCTTTCCCGGGGATTTGTCTTTCAGACCTATGCGGTGCCTCGAATCCGGGGGGCCATTCTAGACGAACTCCGAAAATATGATTGGATATCCCGCACCGGAAGGGAAAAGCTGCAAAAGCTGGAACACGCCATGGAAGATCTTCTTCAGAAACATGGGCAGGTGGAAGATCGTAAGCTTCAGGAAGAGCTCGGCATGGATGAAGGGGCGTACCGGGAGCTTCTGGAGATATCCGAACGTTCTTTTGTGGTTTCTCTGGATGAAACTTTGGGGTATGGCGATGGGGAGATGGACCGGGGTGACTCCCTGGCGGATCCTTCGGCCCTTCCCGACGAGGTGCTGGAACAGCGAGAGGAATACGAATGGCTTTACGCTTCCCTTCGGGAGCTTTCCGAGAGAGAGCAGCTGGTGCTTTCTCTGTACTATGCTGAAGGGCTTACTCTGAAGGAGATCGGAGCTGTCTTGGGGGTTACGGAATCCCGGGTTTCGCAAATACACGGAAAAGCACTCATGATTCTTCGCACAAAAAAAGCGCTCTAGAGGGAGGGGTTGCCTTATGGGGAAGAAGCCTTTTCGGCTTGATGTTCGGGATGAGGGAGTATTTCTTCTCGTTGATTCCGGAGGAAATGTAGCGGTTTCCGATGTGCTGGACTATTTGCACGCCATGGAAATTGAGGAGTATGATGCCTCGGCGGTTACAAAGGCTGTGGAGGAGCCGGGCGACTTTGTTCGGGTGGCGGACAGAAAACAAGAGCTTGACCGAAAGGCAGAAATCCTTATAAAAATGGGGGAGGATGACCTTACCGCTTCCGTGCGTATCTTGCCTCCTCTCGGCAATCCCTGGCCCGTTCTGGAGGAGATCCGGGGTGAGCTTGCCCAGATGGGTGTGGTCTTTGGAGTGGACGAAGATGTCTTGGAAAAAATAGCGAAGGAGCGCCCCGCCAAGAAGTGGATTGAGGTGGCCCGGGGGGTTCCTCCGGTGAACGGCAAGGACGCCAAGTTTGTCTATCATGTGGATCTTCACAAGGCAAAGCCTAAGGAGATCAGCGATACCAAGGTGGACATGAAAGAGCTAGGAGTGGTGGTGAGCGTTCGGACGGATCAGGAGCTTCTCGAAAAGGTTCCTCCTCAAATGTCCAGCGACGGCACCAGCGTTTACGGAAAGCCCATCCCCGCCGTTCTTGCCAAGGATAAAGTTATGCCCTCGGGAAAGAACACCTACGTCTCCGAGGACGGTCTTCATCTCTATTCTTCCATTGATGGTTGTGTTCTTGTGCAGGATGGTAAGATTCACGTACAACCCGTCTACCAGGTGGAGGGGGACGTGGATTACGGAACGGGAAACATTGAGTTTATCGGGGATGTCCATGTCAAGCAGACCCTGCGGGATGGCTTTGAGGTAAAGGCCGGAGGGAATGTTGTTATCGGCGGGGTTGTGGAGGGTGCCACTATTGCCGCCGAGGGGAATGTGGAGATCAAGGGTGGTGTCCGGGGGATGGGCAAGGCCTTTATTGCCGCCAAAGGGACCGTCCTTGTGGGATACCTGGATCAGTGTACTCTGGAGGCGGGGGGAAATGTGATGGCGAAAAACGCCATTATGCACAGCACCATCCGGGCCAAGGGAGATGTCATTGCGGAGGGAGCCAAGGGGCTTATCGTGGGGGGAAGCATCCACGCAGGTTCCCAGATACGCTGTCAGACCCTGGGAAATGAGATGGGGACCAAAACGGATCTGCATGCGGGGGTGAATCCCCTGGCGACTCAGGAAAAGGCTCAGACCGAAAAAGAGCTTGCGGAGCGGGAAAAGCAGTATCAGGAAGTGACGAAAAATATCGATTTTCTCAAGAAAGTGGAGTCCTTGGGAAAGATGGATAATGAAAAACGACAGATACTTTTGAAACTTACCCAGGCGAAGTTCCAGATTCAGGCAAAGATGGAGAAGGAAAAAAAGATCCTGGAAACAATAGAGCAGCAGCTTGGAAAGATGGAGAAGGAGGGGCGCATTTCCGTTCAGGGAGTGGTCTATCCGGGAGTCTCCATTCATCTTCGAGGATTAACTTACATTGTTCGGGATGCATTGAAATATGTGACCTTCATGTATGATCAGGGGGAGATTCGGGCCACCTCCTACATAAAATAAAGTGGACCAAGGGCCTTTTCGGTGGCTCTTTGAAGTTCTGGAAAGTTTCAGAGAGAGATGGATCTTTTGACATTCTCTCCTGTTTCCGATAAAAAAGGTATAATGCCCCACAAAACGGGAGGAGCGTGATACGGATGATCCGCCCCGTAGATATGCAGCTTGCGTACTGGAAGGTGGAACAGCAGGCTTCTCATGCGAAATCCCCGGATTCTTCCTTTGCCCAGACCATGCAGAGCCAGGAGATGGTGGAGGCGAACCAGCTTCGGCAGCAGCGGGTGCTCCAGAGCGAGGAAAGCCAGACGGAAGGTAGAATCAAGGAGAAAAAAGAGGAGAGAAATTCTCGCCAATTCGAAGATCAGGAAACGGGAGAGGGTTCTGATGCCGAGAAGGAGGAGGAGCCCGGAGAGTCTTCGGATCTGCACTCCTCCGGGGGGAAATCTTCTTTGGGAGGCCTGGATCTTTACGGGTAGAAGTTTTGATGTTTTGAGCTGTACGCTCTTTTTGAAAGGAGTATCGGATTGGCCCACTCTTCTTCGGGAAATGTGCTGTTAGGATACATATACGAGGAGCATGCTCAGGATGTCTATCGGGGTGCCCTTCTTGTGACGGATTCTCGGGGTATTCCTCGGGATTTCCGTTATACCGAGCCTATCCGGCCCTCTCGGCTGGAGAAGGTGCTTTACGGTAGTGCTCTGGGAGCCTATCTTCTTGAAGAGGTGATTCTAGGTGCCCTGGTGGACGCTCTTTCGGTCTCCCCGCTACTCTGGCTTTGTGAGCGGAAATCGCTCTTCCTGCCCCTTTATAAAAAAAGCAAACTTCCCACCCTTCTCCTGCATCAGGGAGGACATGCTCCTCTGGATCATGTGGGGGAAATTCAGCCTCAAACCCAGGACAATATTTTTCTGGTGCAGCTCTATGCGTTGAGCGATGCTCTCCGCATCGAGGTGCCCGAGGGGGAAGTGGCGAAGATAGAGCAGCATGTAGGGCTTTTGCAGGAGGTGGCGGAGACCATGGATATCATGGAGCCCTTCGGGCGTATCTCCAGCGCCCTGAGCGCCGTGGAAGAGACCTCTTCCGAGTCTTCCTGAGATGAAAGAATCTCAAAAATCCCAGACCTTTCAGGATGTTCGGGCTGCTCTTTCCCGGATTTTCATGGGCCGGATCTCCGTTCGGGGAGGGGGATTCGAGGTCTCTCGGCGGGTGACGGTACACACAAATACCCGAGCTCCCCGAATCAACTCTTTGCCTTCTCGAAGGAGAGAGGATTTTGTCCACGCCTCCATCTCACTGGATTCTGTGGTATGTTCTTCCTCTTCGGTGCTTCTTCTTGCGGAAAGGGGATGTCCTGTGCACTCCGGGTTTCGTGATCTGGAACGCCCCGAGGTGACCCTTGTTCCCTGTGGGTTTTCTGCCGTCTCCAGAGGAGGTTTTTTGGAGACGAAAAAAATAAAGGTTTTTGCAGCTCTGGACAGGATGTATGCTCTTCCCCAGAAACGAAGCAACCTTTTGGGGTACCTTAAAAAACGTTTCCCCGGTACCATGAAGGTGGGGATTTTTGCGTTTTTTTCTCCCCTTGTGCGGAGCTGTGTTCGAAAAACAGCTCTCAATAAAAATGCGGGTACTCTGGATGTCTGGATGGAGCCCCGAAAGATCGGTATGCGTCCCTACCATCTCCTCCTTATGAAAACTCCCGGGGAGACACGAATGAAATGGGTTTGGATGGAGGCCGGCAAGAACGACAATATTTTCGGAGGTGGTGTCGGGTAAGGCGGATTTCGAAAAAGAAGCTTGGGAGCTCGGAAATGCGTACTCGGTGAAACGACACGTTCGGAATGTTGTTATCTTTGATGGAGGTAAAACCCTGGTATGGCGGAAGATAAGGAAAAAACTACAGTAGCACTTGCAGTGGGAGATGAGGTGGAGGGTACCGTAGAGCACATTACGGCCTATGGTGCTTTTGTGCGTCTCAGTACGGGACAGAAAGCCATGATTCACATCTCCGAGCTTTCTCACGAATATGTTCAGAAGGTGGAGGACATTCTTGAGAAAGAGCAGAATGTAAAGGCAAAAATCATAAAGATTGATGAGAAGGGGCGTATTGATCTCTCTCTCAAGGTCTTGCAGGCCAAGGCCTCCTTTGCGCCTCCCCCTTCCAGGGGAGCCGCAAAAGCCAAGAGCTCTCCCGACGATTTCGAAAAGCAGCTTACCACCTTTCTGAAACGCAGTGAGGAAAAAAATGCGGAAATTGCGGCGAAGAACAAGGGGAAAAGCGGAGGTCGTAGGCGGGGCGGGGGAGCCAAGGGTTAGTTTTCATGAGAAAAATTCGAAAGAATTTTCCGGGGGGGGAACCCCCTTTTTTTGTTTCCCCTCTCCGTCCGGGAGATGGAAAAACGTTGACTCTCTCCATGGGAGGGCGCTCCTTTTCCACAGATCTTGTGCTGGGGGTGGCGGTGCGCTGTCCTTTCGGTTTCCCCCAGGTGCTGCTCTGCGGTTCTCTCCGCCGGGGGCGCCCCTTTCCTACCAATTTCTGGCTTGTCTGTCCCTGGCTTGAGGAGCGCTGTGCCTCCCTTGAAAGTTCTGGGGGGGTGTCCTCCCTGGAGGCTTTTCTCGCCGGGAAAGTTCCTTCCTCCCTTTGGGTTGCTTGGCATTTGGAACATGCTCGGATTCGACTCTCTCTTCTTCAGGGGAGTGCCGGGGCGTTTATGCGGCGTCATCGTGCTCCCTGGTGGTCTGCCCTGGCCCGGCGGGGCATCGGAGGGAGCGAGCTTCGATTTCCTCCCCGGGTAAAGTGTCTGCACCTTCAGATGGCAAGCTATCTGGCTCTGGGATGGCACCCCGGAGAAGAATGGCTAGAAAAGTCTTTCCCCTCTTTCTCTTGCCCCCCTCCGGGGAGATGCTTGCCAGAAAGAACGAAAGAAGGAGGTCTCTCGTGAATCTCTATGCGGCGGTGGATGTGGGATCCAACTCTCTACGCTCTCTGGTGGTGCGAAGTGCTCCCCCTCTTATGGAGTATGTCTCTTCTTCCGTGGATATTACCCGGATTACCCAGGGACTTCGGGAGGGAAAGGGTATACTGGGGGAGGAGGGGATATGCCGCACCTGTGCATCCCTTGGAGATGTCGGTGCAACGCTTGAAAATCTCGGGATTCCCCGGGAAAACCGCATTTTTTTCGCCACCGAATCCCTGCGGAGCGCCTTGAATGCGGAAGAGGTGATCCAACGCCTTGAGAGGGCGGGCGATATGCCTCTCAGGATTCTTTCGGGGGAAGAGGAGGCCCGATATACTTCCTTTGGGGCGGCTCTGGCCTTTCCCCATGCGGAGGGGGTCTTTGATCTCGGAGGAGGAAGCCTTGAACTCTCCTTTTCTTCCGAGAGAATCTCCCTTCCTCTGGGGGCGGTGCGCATGCACAACCTTTTCGGGAACTCCTTCGGGGAGCTTCGGGAATATCTGCAGGGATCTTTTCGAGAGCATTTGAGATCCTTTCCGCAGAATCTCCAGGGGCTTATCGGTGTGGGGGGGACATCCTCCGCTCTTGCCATGATGTGTAAGGGGATTGAGATTGCTTCCTACGGGCCGGAAAAGGTACACGGCTTCTCTCTGAGCCGGGGGAGGGTGCAGTCTTTTATCGAGAAATTGGGGCCCCTTTCTCCTCAGGAACGGGGAAAAACTCCGGGGCTCCCTCCAAAGCGGGGGGATATCATCGTGGCGGGACTTGTGGTAATGGACGAACTTTTAGGAGCTCTCGGCATCTCCTCTTACGTTCACAGCGAATGCGATCTTCTCTGGGGGGTTCTGCGAGAAGCTCTTCTAGAGAGAGGGATTCTTGCAGAAAAAGCTTCCTTTTCAGGTCGTATCATTAATTCACCAGGGGCACCGGACTCCTCTCGGGAAAAGGTGTCATAAAAGCGTTTTTCAGGGGTTGACGTCCACGCAAAAACCTGTAAAATGTCTTCCTGCGGGAACGGAATGTCCCCTTTTTTAGGAGAGTCGTTAGCTCAGTTGGCAGAGCACCGGACTTTTAATCCGGGTGTCCTGGGTTCAAGTCCCAGACGACTCACCACGTTAGCGGTCCCATCGTCTAGTGGTCTAGGACACAGCCCTTTCAAGGCTGCGGCACGGGTTCGAACCCCGTTGGGACCGCCATTTTTTACTGCCAGCGTAGCTCAGTTGGTAGAGCAGCGCACTCGTAATGCGCAGGTCTGCGGTTCGAGTCCGCACGCTGGCTCCAGGGATAATATGCCTCCAAACCTTTTTTGGTTTGGGGGCTCTTTTTTTGTGCTATCCCTGTTGTGATCCCCCATAGTTCGGGTATACTGGAGGGGAAAAACCGAGAAAAGGGATTGATGTACATGCGAAAAAAGTATCGTGTTCGTCGGCCGAAAATGCGTTTTGGCCCTATTCTTTTTCCTCTCGTTTCGATACTCCTGCTGGTGGGGACCGTATATGGCTGGATGAGCTTTATACGCTCCTCTTCCCAGGGATTCGAAGACCCTGAGAATTTTCGAGAGGTGATCCTCACAGATTCAGGAGATGATTCTACCGGGGCTTTTCTTGAGGAGGAGTCTTCCCCGGATCCAGCGGTGCCGGATTCTGCGGTGCCTCTGGTGGCTGTTCCCGGAGGGGATGGGGCGGTGCTGTCGAACAGTTCCGCAAGGCCTGACGGCAGAGTTTCCGCTCTTCCCGAAGGGTTTGGAACCATCCCCGAGGGGAAGTGGATTCTGGTGGATAAGAGCGTCATGCAGCTCATGCTCTGTGAGGGTTCCAAGATAGTGGCTACCTATCCCGTGGGTATCGGGGCGAATACGGGCAACAAAGAGCAGTCTGGGGATAAACGTACCCCCGAAGGGCGTTTTTCCATTGAGAATATCCACGATTCCAGCGCCTGGACTCACGACTACAAAGATGGCCGGGGTCCTGTGGCGGGGGTCTATGGTCCTTGGTTTCTTCGGTTGCGCATGCCCTGGTCCGGCTTGGGCATCATGGGAACCCCGGATCCCAAACTGGTGGGAAAACGCAGTACCCGGGGCTCCATCCGGATGCTGAACGATGATATTCGGGCTCTCAAAAATCAAGTGAAGATAGGAACCGTGGTGGTTATCATTCCCTAGGGCAGGTGGAGAGCTTCGGTTCCCTTGGCCTGAGGGTTGAACCGGTGGGGTCGGTGGGATCATGGAAGGGGACAGGGCTTTTTTAGCAGCTCCTGGATGATGGGGTGAAAGGAGAATCTACATGGTGTGCAGATGTGGCAGGAGAGCTTTTTCTACGTTTTGTGTTTGTAACAGAAGGATGTTCGGGTGGCCCCTCTTTTCGGGAATGCTGGTTTTTCTGCTGCTTTTCTCCCTCTCCGTTCCCTGTCAGGGGGCCTCTTCTCCCGAGGAGATGCTCTTCTCCCACATGAAAAAAATTTTTGCTCCGGAGTCCATGGAGATGATTCTTGATGCCCCCATAGAGCCCGATGGAAGTCTCCGGCGTATGTACCTGCGTGTTCAGGGGGCTTCTTTCTCCGGCTTTCGGGTGCAGGAAATTGCGGGGGAGTTTACCTTTCTTCGTCTCCCTCCGGTGAAAGACTGGGGATCTGAGGGGGAAAATCTTGAAATTCTTGAATCTCTGGCGGTCTATTTTACCGCCCGGGTTCTTGAAGAGGATATCAATAGCTTCCTCCTGGGAAAGACCCTGAATCTGGAGAATTCCGAGTGGCGGGATGTCTATTGCCGTCTCTTCTCCGGGGGTATCCATGCCACCGCCCGGGCGGATCTTATGCTGAGCGGGAATGTCCGGGCGGTGGTGGATCTTCGGGGAGTTTTCCGACTCCGGGAGGGGAACCAGGTTTTTCTTGAGGATACGGTATTCTCCGTAAACGGGGGAGAGAAGGAGATCGGGGCGGTGGAAGAGGCCCTGCGGGAGATGCAGCCCATCATTGATTTTCGGGATCTTCCCTTTCCCGTGCGGGTGCATAACCTGATCCTTTCCGAGGGGGCCATGGATTTTGCCACCCGGATACCCCCGAAGGAGTTTGCGGGCTTTTTTTCTCGGAGCCTTCCCTAGGGGATCTCCGGTGGAGAAAGTTGTCTTTCCGGGGTTCTGCAGGAGACCTGTACAGCTACTTTGAATGAAAATTAGCTGCACAGGTCTGCGATTTTTCCTCCGGTGATCCGCAGAAGTTCCTCCGGAGAGAGAAGGATCTGGGCTCCCCGGATTCCCGCACTGAAGGCGATAACCGAAAAGTTCAGCGCCGAGATGTCGAGAAAGAGGGGGTAGTTTTTCTTCATCCCCAAGGGGGAACAGCCTCCCCGCTGGTATCCTGTGAGGGGAAGAATCTCTTTGGTGGGTACAAGTTCTGCCTTTTTGTGCCCCCCGAGGGCCGCAAGCTTTTTGAGATCCAGCTCTCCGTCTCCCCGAAGGCAGGCAATAACGATGCTCTTATCGCTATTGCGGGCCACCAGGGTTTTGAAGACCTGCTCCGGGGGCATGCCGATTTTACCGGCCACGTAGGGGGCGCTGAGATCATCGGAATCCACGGGGTAGCTCCGATAGTCGTAGGGAATGCCTTCTCGGTCGAGAAGGCGCATGGCATTGGTTTTTTTCATGGGGATCTCTCCTTTTTTCGTTTCTGATACGAACAAGAGAATGTCAGGCTATTGTAGAACGAAGATTCTTCCGGTGCAAAAGGGATCTGCCTTTACCCGGAAGATTTTTGCGTGGAGATTCGAGGGGGAATTACGAAGATGGAAAGTATCAGCGTACAGGATATCTATGCCGCCCGGGAGCGCATCAAGGAGTATATTCACGTTACGGAGATGCATAGCTCCCGTATTCTGGGAGAACGCTCGGGAAATAAAGTTTTTCTCAAGCCAGAAAACTTTCAGAGAGTGGGGGCCTTCAAGTTTCGTGGGGCCATGAATGCCCTCCTTGCCATGGATCCGGAGGCTCGCAGCCGAGGGGTGGTAACGGGCTCTTCGGGAAATCACGGCCAGGCGGTGGCCCGAGCCGCCCAAATTCTCGGGGTGCCCGCGGTGGTGGTGGTGCCCCAGGATGCTTCTCCCGCCAAGACCAAGGCTATTACCGCCTACGGAGCTAGGCTGGAGCATTTCGGTACCTCTTCGGTGGAACGTATCGCCCGGGCCAAGATGATTGCCCAGGAGCGGGGGATGTACTTTGTGCACCCCTTTGATGATCCTCTGGTTATGGCGGGACAGGGAACCGCAGGGCTGGAGATCTATCGGGATCTTCCCTCGGTGGAGGCGGTACTCATTCCCTGCGGAGGAGGAGGGTTGATCTCCGGGGTTGCTACGGCACTCAAGGCCTGTAATCCTAAGATCAAGGTGTACGGAGTGGAGCCGGAGAACAGCAACAGCACCTATCTCTCTCTCAAAAAGGGGAAGCGGATCTCTCTTGAGAGCATTGCCACCATAGCAGACGGTGTGCGTACCGCCATCCCCGGAGAGAACACCTTTCCCATAGAACAGAAATATGTGGAGGAGGTGCTTCTCGTCTCGGAGGAGGCCATCAAAAAGGCGGTGCTCTTTCTTCTGGAGCGCTGTAAAATGCTGGTGGAACCCTCGGGAGCTCTTTCAGCGGCGGCGCTTCTTTCGGGAGTCTTTCCTGAGACGGATCGTACCGTGGTAGGGCTTTTGAGCGGGGGAAATATGGATATACGGCAGCTTTCCCGATGGATGGAGGAAGGGCGTTCGTAACGTGCCCAAGGCAGAGACAATATTGATGTATTAAGGGGAGAAAATTCATGTGTAAAAGCATCTTCAATGAGGTTTTAGGGCCTGTCATGCGGGGTCCTTCAAGCTCCCATACCGCCGCATCCTGGCGGATGGGGCTCTATGCGAGGGCGCTTCTCGGGGAGCCCGTGGCGGAGGGGCGCATCTCCTTCGACTCGTCGGGTTCCTACGGAGAGGTCTATGCCCAGCAGGGGAGCGATAAGGCCTTCCTGACGGGGCTTCTGACGTGGGATATCGGGGACCATCGTTTTTTTGATGTCTTTGATCATGCCAAAGAGGCGGGGATGTCTGTCACCTTCGAGGTGATCTCTCTGAAAGGGGCGGAGCACCCCAACGACGTGGATCTCTGGTTTAAAGGGATCTCCGGGCGGGAGATTCTGCTTCGGGGGCGTTCCATCGGGGGCGGTGCGGTGGAGTTTTTGAGCTTCAACGGTTTCCCCTGCTCATCCTTCGGCAAGAAATACGATCTCTTTCTCGAAGTTTCTTCTCAGGAAGGGGAATCTCTGAAGAAAATGCTGGAGCAGCGTTTTCCCCAGGCTCTCTGGAGTCTCCTTTCTCAGAGGGAGAAGGCTCTTCTGGGAGCCTCCTTTACGGAGAATCCTCTGGAAACCTGGGGGGCCTCGGCCTTTGAGGATCTTCCGGGAACCCGCTACATCTCCGCCCCTCTCTTCTTCCCTCTTCGGGGGGAACCCCCCTTCTCCTCCGCCGAGGAGATGCTTGCTCTGGCGGTGCGGGAGGGGCTCTCTCTCGGGGCGGTGGGGCTTCGTTATGAATCTCAGGTTCTGGGAATCTCCGAGGAAGATGCTTTGGCAGAGATGGTGGAGCGCTATCGGGTCATGCGCCGGGCCACGGAGCTGGGGCTTTCGGAGGATCCCGGAAAGATGCGGCTTCTCTCTCCCTCCGCCGGTAAGGTCTACGCTCAGGATGCGGCGGGCTCCCTTCCTCTGGGGGGGATCCTTACCCGGGCGGCGGCACGAGCTCTCGGGGCTCTGCATGTAAACAGCGCCATGGGAGTGGTCTGTGCGGCTCCTACGGGGGGTGCCGCAGGGGTGATTCCCGGGGTCTCCGTAACCTTGGAGCAGGAGTGGCATCTCTCGGAGGAGCAGGTGGCGAAGGCCCTCTTCGCCGGGGGAGCTGTGGGGCTTATTGTCTCCATCCGGGCCACCTTTGCGGCGGAGGTGGCGGGATGCCAGGCGGAGATCGGCGTGGCAGGAGCCATGGGGGCCGCCATGGTGGCAGAAGCTGCGGGAAGATCTCCCCAAGAGGCCTGTAACGCCGCAGCCATAGCCCTGCAGAACACCATGGGCTCCATCTGCGATCCCGTGAAGGGGTGCGTGGAAATTCCCTGCCACACCCGCAATGCTCTGGCGGCATCCTCCGCCTTTCTCAATGCGGATCTTGTGGCGGGGGGGTACGAAAATCCTGTTCCCTTGGATGAAACCATCGATGCCTGCTATGCCTCGGGAAAGATGCTCCCTCCGGAGCTTCGCTGCACTGCCAAGGGGGGGCTTGCGGTATGCCCCTCCGCCCTGGCCATGACGGTGCATTCCATCTAATATTTTTTGTAGTGTATTTTGCTAATCTGAAGAGACGGCGCAGCACCCCTCTTGAGCTTTTTGGGAGGGGGGCTGCGTTTTTTTGTAGAGAGGCCGCCAGAGGAAAAACCAGAGGGGCACGGTACAGGAGAGGATGAGAATAAAGAGCAGTCTGTAGGCGGTGATCATGCCGAAGGCTTTCGCCAGATATCCCAGAAGAATCGGGCAGAGGGAGAAGCTGCAGGACATGAAAAACCAGCACATGGAGGTGGCCTTGGCCCGAAGCCCGGGAGGGGTGAGGTCCGCCGTAAGGGTAAGATGCAGAGGAAAGCCGAAACCCATCCCCAGACCGAAAAGAACCCCCACCAGACAGAAGGTAAGGGGAGAGTTCGTATAGGTGGCCATTACCAGAGCCCCCGAGGTGAGAGCGATGGCCACGGGGGAGGCGGGAATCCGGGGAATCCGATCGAGAAAAGAGGGAAAGAAGAGCCGAACGGTAATGGATACAAGGGCGTTGGCGGAGATGAAGAGGGTGGCATTAAGGCTCTTTGCCATGGCAAGGGCTGCCAGAGAGACCATGGCGGCATCGGTGAAGGCGAAAAGAGAGGTGGCCAGAAAAACCGTCCGAGCCTCGGGAAGAGCGAAAAGTTCCCGGTAGGTACCCCAGGAGCGCTTCGTTCCTCCCGAGGCTTCATCGTCGGAAGATTTTACGAAGAAGACAAGAAACATGCATATCAGGGCCATCACCGGGGGAGACCAGATATAGAGCTGCAGATATCCCCGGTGGAGCATCCACTCCGCCAGAGGCACCAGAAGAAGCAGCGGGGCGATACTTCCGGCGGAGACGAAGGTAAAGGCACTTCCCCGTTTCTCGTCGGGAATTTCCAGAGCCTGAAAGGTGGTGATGCTCACGATGAAGAGGCTGGAAGCCACGCCCATGAAGGCTCTCCAGAAGATGATGCTCCCCATGAAGCTCCCCGAAAGAGCAAGCCCCAGAGTGGCGAGGAAGCATCCCCCTGAGCCCAACAGCATGGTGGTACGAAAGGAAAAGCGTTCCACCAGCCATCCCACGAAGGGACGCACCACCGTGGAGGCGGCGTAGTAGATCCCCATGGCCCAGCCCAGAAGCACTGGATTAGTGATATCCATGTAGTGAAGATAGGAGGCCAGAAGATAATAGATGTTGCTTACCCCCATGATGGTGAACTGGAGCAGCAGAAGAATCCATACGAGACGTCGGTAGCTCATGATACTCCTTTCCTGGGTGTCCCAATGCAGGTATACAAAATATGGTGGCTGAATCAGGAGAACCTTATCTTTTTTGAGGAGAAATATCAAGAGAGATCTTTTGATGTATGCATGTTGGATGGCATGCTGAGAGCCATCCGGAGGGGGTTCTTTCCGGCAGAATCTGCAAAGCAAGGGTGAAAAAGGGCTTTCGAAGCTCCAAAGAGCAAAAAAATAAAAAGCCACGTTTTGATAAGGAAAACATAGAAAAAAAGCGTATAGAAGCTTTTCTGAACAATAATTAGTGCTAATCTATGTTGAGATAAGAGCCATGCATCAGTAAGATCATGCAAGGTCAAAGGAAATTAGCACTCTCTCTTGTTGAGTGCTAACATCTACACATAATCAGGGAGGTACACATACTATGAAATTGAAACCTCTGGGAGATCGCATCGTTGTTAAGGTTCTCAGTCAGGAAGAGAAGACCCGGGGAGGCATCGTTCTGCCGGACACCGCCAAGGAAAAGCCCCAGGAGGCGGAAGTTGTGGCAGTAGGATCCGGACGGGTTCTCGACAACGGCCAGAAAATGCCCCTGGAAGTAAAAGAAGGGGACAAGGTCCTTTTCAGCAAATATGGCGGCACGGAAGTCAAAGTTGATGGTGAAGAGCTCCTCATTCTCAGCGAGCGGGATGTTCTTGCCATCGTAGGCTAACTGCAAGAGTTCCCAAAGACGAAGTACCGAAGAACACGAAAAATACGAAGAGTGCCAAAAGCACCGTAAAGTAGGAATAACTTCAGGAGGTAATTGAACTATGGCTAAAATGATTGCATACGGCGAAGAGGCCCGGAGAGCTCTTGAGCGGGGCGTAAACTATGTGGCAGACACCGTGGGAGCCACCCTCGGCCCCAAGGGACGCAACGTGGTTCTCGAGAAGAAGTTCGGATCCCCCACCATCACCAATGACGGTGTGACCATCGCCAAGGAGATCGAACTGGATGATCCCTTTGAGAATATGGGAGCCCAGCTTCTCAAAGAAGTAGCCTCCAAGACCAACGATGTGGCGGGAGACGGTACCACCACCGCCACAGTACTCGCCCGGGCCATGATCCGGGAGGGGATGAAGAACGTCGCCGCCGGTGCCAACGGTATCCTGATGCGTCGGGGTATTGAGAAGGCTGTGGACGTGGTGGTGGATGCTCTCAAGGATATGTCCATCCCCGTGAAGGATCGCAGCAAGATCGCCCAGGTAGCTTCCATCTCCGCCAACGACAAGGCAGTGGGCGAGCTCATCGCCGAGGCCATGGAGAAGGTGGGCGAAGAGGGTGTTATCACCGTAGAGGATAGCCAGACTCTGGGAACCACCCTGGAGATGAAAGAGGGCCTTCAGTTTGACAAGGGCTACATCAGCCCCTACATGGTCACCGATACGGAGCGCATGGAAGCGGCTCTCGACGATGCCTATATCCTTCTCTTCGATGGCAAGATCAGCAACGTGAAGGACATGCTCCCCCTTCTTGAGAAGGCTGTCCAGGCGGGCAAGCCCCTCATGATCATCTCCGAGGATATCGAGGGTGAGGCCCTCGCTACCCTGGTGGTGAACAAGATCCGGGGTATCCTCCAGGTGGTGGCTGTAAAGGCTCCCGGCTTCGGAGAGCGTCGGAAGGCCATGCTTCAGGATATCGCCATCGTCACCGGCGGTCAGGTGATCAGCGAAGAGATCGGTCTCAAGCTGGAGAATGCGGATATCTCCATGCTCGGCCAGGCCAAAAAGATCAAGGTCACCAAGGAAGACACCACCATCGTAGAGGGTGGGGGCAATACCGAGGATATCCACAAGCGGGCTGCCCAGATCAAGCGGGAGCTTGAGGATTCCACCTCGGAGTACGACAAGGAGAAGCTCCAGGAGCGCCTTGCCAAGCTCGTGGGCGGTGTAGCCGTGATTCAGGTGGGCGCTGCCACCGAGACGGAGCAGAAAGAGCTCAAGCATCGTATCGAAGATGCTCTTAACGCCACCCGGGCGGCGGTGGAAGAGGGTATCGTGGCGGGCGGCGGCGTGGCCCTGGTAAATTGCCTTGCCAACCTGGATTCCTTCGTGGAGGGTCTTGAGGGGGATGAGAAAACTGGAGCCATGGCGGTTCGCAAGGCTCTCACCGAGCCCCTTCACCTCATCGCCAGCAACGCAGGCTTCCAGGGTGATGTGGTGGTGGAGAAGGTCCGCACCCTTGGCGCCGGCGAAGGTCTCAACGCTGCCAAGGGCGAGTACGAGAACCTGGTGGATGCGGGGATCATCGACCCCGTGAAGGTTACTCGAAGCGCCGTGCAGAATGCGGGATCCATCGCAGCCATGATCATCACCACCGAGAGTTTGGTGGCGGACAAGCCCGAAGATAAGGATTCCGGTGGCGGTATGCCTGGCGGCGGTATGGGCGGCATGGGAGGCATGGGGGGCATGGGGGGCTTCTAGGCTCTCACCTCCAGCAGTCCGGCTCTTCAGAAACACCACTCAAAATACAAAGAGAGAGGGTTCCTTTCGGAACCCTCTCTCTTTGTGTAAACCCATCTCGGGTTACCATGCACTTTACCTGAACCCCTGGAATTTAGAGAGGGTCTTTTTTTCTCTTTGGAAGTTTACACACCTAAAAGAAAGGGTAGAATGGTCTTAGGCGGATTCAAATAGTAAATGCCAAAGATCAGGGGGAGAGCCCCATGTTCTGGAAAACCCTTGATGTGTTTGTGAAGAAAACGTCTGTTTTTTGCGGAGCACGGTTTGTAAAAACCGTCTGGAAAGAACTGTTCTGAAAAAGGAGGTTATGTATCATGTCTTTAAGCCCCTATCAGGGAAGCCCCATCAGCAACACCCATCTGCGTTCTCCGGAGCACGTAACGGATATCTCCGGCATGTGTTCAGTCTGTACCGCCACCTGTCTTGGCCCCTGCGAGATCGGTTTCTCCGCGGTGCGGGGGGCGGAGGCTCTTATGCCCTATCTGGCGGATGTGAACCAGTTTGCCTCGGAGAAACGCTACCCTCTCGATTTTTCCCACTTCAATATCAACGGACGAGTCTTCGGAGCCCGGGGCGCCCCGGAAGATCCCTACGAGGCTACCTTCCCCAAGGCGGATCTCTCCTCTACCTTCGGCAAAAATGAGCCCCTTCCCACCGCGGCCCCCTATATTCTCCCCGCCATGGCAAAGCTCTCCTGGCGGGAGTATTTCGGAGGAGCGGCTCTCTTCGGAGTTCCTGTGGTCATCGGAGAGGATGTCATCGCCAAGGATCCCGGGCTTGTGCTTGAGGGAAACCGGGTGGTGGAATCCCCCCTGATTGCCGAAATGCTCCAGGCTTTTCGTCGTTACCATCGGGGGCTCGGGGATGTGGTGCTTCAGGGGAATTTCGACGATGAATACCATGGGGTGCTGGAATACGCTATCCGCAAGCTCGGAGTCACCTCGGTGGAACTCAAGTTCGGCCAGGCTGCCAAGGGAATTCAGGGGATGGGGCCGGTGCCGAAGATTGAGGATGCTCTCCGTTTCAAGAAAATGGGGTATGTGGTTCTGCCGGATCCCGAGGATCCCGCCGTGGCGGAGGCCTATGCCCGGGGAGAGGGGCGGGTCTTCGAAAAGATCGGCAAGCTCCCCTTCTGGACCCCCGAAGAGCTGGTAAAGCGGGTGCAGGAGCTGCGCAATCTCGGGGCCAAGCGAGTCTGTTTCAAGACCGGGCCCTTTGATCCCCGGGATATCGCCACTATTCTGGAGATTGCTTCCGAATCGGGGGTGGATCTGGTAACTCTGGACGGAGCCGGGGGCGGTACGGGACACAGCCCGGTGAAGATGATGAACGAATGGGGAATCCCCACGGTGCTCCTCGAAGTGCTCACCTGCCGCATTCTCGAAAAAATGAAAAAGGCAGGTAAACCCCTTCCCGAGATCGCCATGGCGGGGGGTTTTGCCACGGAGGATCAGGTATACAAGGGACTTGCTCTGGGAGCCCCCTATGTGAAGACCATTGCCCTGGGCCGGGGAGCCATGGGAGCCGCCTCGGTGGGGAGGCAGGTGGGGGAGGCTCTGCAGAAGGGAAGAGTCCCCAAGGAGTACGCCCGGTTCGGAAACACTCTTGAGGAGGTTTTCGCAGATTACCGTATTATTAAAGAACTCTACGGCAAAGAGGCCTCTTCGGTTCTTCCCGGAGCTCTGGGGGTTTTCTCCTATCTCCGTCGGGTTACCGTGGGGATGCAGCACTTCATGGCGCTGAACCGGAACTTTTCGCTTGCCCATATTCAGCGGGAGGATATCGTCCCCCTTACAGGATACGCGGCCAAAATGACGGGGCTTGCTACCTACGAAGAGCTTCTGGAAAAAAACTAGAGGAAGCCCCTTTTCAGTAAGATCTTGAATGCGGAGGGGGCGTCTTTACTTCATTCCCGAGGGGATGGTGGTGGCAAAGCTCTCCGCAGGGGATTTTTGCGCTCGCTTCTTGAGGCAGGATAAGATGGAAACTGCTCGTTTTCGTTTTATCCTGCCCGATGTGACAAGGCAAGTTTTGAAACTCCAAAGGACTTTGCGAAATGAAAATCTTTATCACCGGCGGAGCCGGGTTTATCGGCAGCAATGTAGCGCATCTGGCCATCTCCCAGGGGCATCACCTGGTGGTGCTGGATAAGCTTACCTATGCGGGGAATCTCGCATCCCTGGCAGATCTCCAGAACTCTCCCGCCTTTACCTTTGTCCGGGGAGATATCGGGGATACTGCTCTGGTTTCGTCGCTCCTGCAGGAGCATCAACCCCAGGCCATCATGAACCTGGCGGCGGAAAGCCATGTGGATCGCTCCATCGACGGCCCGGAAGAGTTTATCCAGACCAACGTGGTGGGCACCTTCCGGCTTCTGGAGGCTGCCCGAAACTACTGGAAGAGTCTTCCCAATCCCGAAAAAGAGGCTTTTCGCTTTCTGCACGTCTCCACGGATGAGGTCTACGGCTCCCTGGGGCCCGAAGGGCACTTCACCGAAGCTACTCCCTACGCCCCCAACTCTCCCTACTCCGCCTCCAAGGCGTCTTCAGATCACCTCGTGCGGGCCTACAACAAAACCTACGGGCTTCCCACCCTCATCACCAACTGCTCCAACAACTACGGCCCCTATCAGTTCCCGGAAAAGCTCATCCCCCTCATCCTCAACCGGGCTCTCGCCGGGGAACCTCTCCCGGTCTACGGGGATGGCCTCAACATTCGGGACTGGCTCTATGTGGAAGACCACTGCACCGCCCTGCTCAAGGTACTCCGGAAAGGCACCCCGGGGGAGACCTATGCCATAGGAGGAGAGGCGGAACGCACCAACATCGACATCGTCCGCACCCTCTGCACCCTCCTGGACGAACTCCGCCCCCGGGAGGATCGCCGCTCCTACCAGGAGCAGATCACCTTTGTGGCAGATCGTCCGGGGCATGACCGACGCTACGCCATCAACCCCGCCAAAATCCGCTCCTCCCTGGGGTGGCAGCCCAAAGAGAGCTTCGAAACAGGGATCCGCAAAACCGTGCTCTGGTATCTGGAAAACCGGCTCTGGGTAGAGAACATCCTCTCGGGAAACTACCGCATGGAGCGGCTCGGCATAGAATTCGGGACAGCAAAGGAGGCATCTCCCCTATGATCACCAAAGGCATCATTTTGGCGGGAGGCTCGGGAACCCGGCTCTACCCCCTCACCCTCTCCACCAGCAAACAGCTTCTTCCGGTGTACGACAAGCCCATGATCTACTATCCCCTCAGCGTTCTCATGCTGGCAGGGCTTCGGGAGATCCTCATCATCACCACCCCTGAAGACAATCAGAACTTTCAGCGTCTTCTCGGAGACGGCTCCCAGTGGGGAATCCGCATATCCTACGCCGTACAGCCCGCCCCGGAGGGGCTCGCCCAGGCCTTTCTCATCGGAGAGGACTTTCTCCAGGGAGATCCCTGTGCCCTTATTCTGGGGGATAATCTCTTCTATGGGCAGGGGCTCACGGAGATGCTGCAGAAAGCAGCCACGCTGCAAGAGGGGGCGGTTGTTTTTGGCTATCCCGTTAAGGATCCCCATGGTTACGGAGTTGTAGAATTTGGGGAGAGTGGCAACGTCCTCTCTCTGGAAGAAAAACCTCAAAATCCTAAATCCCACTACGCCGTGGTGGGGCTCTACTTCTACGATGCCACGGTGGTGGAAAGGGCGAAAAGTCTGAAGCCTTCCCCTCGGGGAGAGTTGGAGATCACAGATCTCAACCGAACCTATCTTGAGGAAGGGAACCTCACCGTGAAAATCCTTGGCCGAGGATTTGCCTGGCTCGACGCGGGAACCCACGACAGCCTTCTGGAGGCCTCCAAATTTGTGGCTACCATCCAGAACCGTCAGGGATTCATGATCTCCTGCCCCGAAGAGATCGCCTGGCGTCGAGGATACATCTCTCGAACAACCCTCGTCGAGATGGGGCATGCCATGAGAAATGATTACGGGGCATATCTGATACACATCGCCGAAATGCCCGGCTAGTGCATCATTTCTGCTTATATTATGACTTCAGCTGAACTTCAGGAGCCGGAGCTTGTGTGTCCCCGGCAGCGACCATAGTGGTCGGCGAGCGCAGCTTTGCGTCGTGGAGGCCCNNCAGCTTTGCGTCGCGGAGAACCGGTGCTGGCACAGGACGTGCCAGCAAGTCGTAGCCGCGCCACGGATGGCGCGTCTGCGGCGACGGTTCGGAGCAGCAAAGCAAGGGAGCGGTTCGACCACTCGGGGGCGCAGAGGGGACACATGAGCGGAGGCTCCCATCCAGGGGCACACTATAACGTGGAACAGCCCACTAGGCAGCGCAAGGACGTGCAGAGGTTTTTTGCCACCCCCAGAGACAAAACCAGGAAAATTTCTTCCTGATAGAGTTTTCTGGATGTGGTATATTCTGTGGTGTCCGGTTTTTGGGATATTTTGAGATCAGGGCTGTTGCGCTGTGCCAGAGAGTTCTTCCGGGAGCTTGAGGAAGGGGGAAGTGTTCATAAACTTTAAGGATTTTCGTAAAAGGCTCAAAGTGTTCAAGAATAGAATATTACCTTCCTGGAGCGATGAAGAGTACGTTCATCGCATGTTGCGGGTTTATAACCAGGGGAGAGAGTGCCCCTTGATTCTCTACGCCGGGCTGGGCTCTGACTACGGGCGTCCCGGCCTGGGGCTCGGTTATGATACGGTGCACTTCTACTATTCCCTCGTAAGTGGCGGGTATCCCGTGGTTCATTTTCCCTACGATCGTGTGCGGGCGGAACTTGGATACGAGAGAATGCAGTCGGTGCTTCGCCTCACCTGTATGCTCTTCAGACCCTCCATGCTTTTTCATGCTATTCTTGAAAATGAATTCCGAGGCGAGACAATTCGCAGCATTTCCTCAGAACTCGGTATTCCCACGGTGGCGTTCTTTAGCGATGACCACTGGCGTTTCGAGAGTTTTTCACGCTTCGCTGCTTCTCCCTACGACTGGATATGCACCACCAGTGCAGAGGCTGCTGCACGTTATCGGGAAGAAGGATTTCCCCGGGTTATCCGGAGCCAGTGGGGAGCAAATCATTTCTTCTTCCGTCCCATGGCATGCGAATACGAGCACGACGTTTCCTTTGTCGGACAGCCCCACGGCTGCAGAAGAGAGATTGTCCAGCGTCTGGAAGAGCGGGGAATTCAGGTTGCCCTTCGGGGTCGGGGATGGAAAGAGGGGCGCATTGAACTTGGTGATATGATCCGCCTGTTCAGTATAAGCCGCATCAACCTGAACTTGAGTAACGCCTCGGTTTCCGCCTCTCTTGATCCGGGTGGTGAACCGGGGTTGCTGCAGATCAAGGGGAGGGATTTTGAGATCCCCGCATGTGGGGGGTTCCTTCTTACCCAGGAGAACCCCGAGCTGTACGAATACTTTGAGCCGGGGAAGGAGATTGCTGTCTACAGGAATACGGAAGATCTGGTGGAGAAGATACAGTATTATCTCACGCACCATGAGGAGCGTGAAAGAATACGAAGGGCCGGGCATGCCCGTTTTCTGAAGGACCATACCATGCTTGCCCGTCTTGAGGCCATCTTCTCCAGAGTACTCTCTTCGGAGGCTCTGCCATGAACGGGGGAGAGCGCCCCCTTCTTTCCCTGGCCATCTACACCTATAACCAGGAGCGCTTTGTAAAAGAAACCCTCGATAGCCTTCTTCCAGGAAGCCGGGAAGAGGCTGAGGGCAAAACTGAAGAGCTTCTGGAACTTTTGAAGAGAACCGAACTCATTGTTTCGGATGATGGTTCTTCCGATGGCACTCCTGAGGTGGTGGAGAGGTGGATAGACCACCATGGGCATCTCTTCGCTGCCTGTGGTTTACTTCGGGGAGACCAGAATGTGGGGCCTGTGCGGAACTACACGAGGGCCGTACGAGCCTGTTCCGGAGAGATCATCAAACCTCTGGCGGGGGATGACCTCTTCTCTCTCTCTGGTCTAACGAGGGCAGTGCAGGAGATGATCTCGCACCGGGAAGTTGCAGTTCTTTTCGGTCAGATAATTCCTTTTACTGATTCTCCCTCCCCCGAAAAAAGCGTGTGGACAGAGGAACAGCGGGATTTCTTTGCCTCGGAGGTTTTCGGGCAGTTCCGTATGCTGGTGTCCTTTGATCCTCTTCCTGCTCCGGGGGGTTTTTTCCGACGGGAGCTTTTTGAACTTCTGCGCCTGTGGGAGTACGACTTTTTCTGGATGGAGGACTGGCCTCTCTGGCTGCTCGCCACGGCACAGGGATATCGTATGTACGTCCTTGATTTCCCGGTGGTTTTTTACCGGGTTCATCAGGCCTCTCTCAGCCAGAGGATGAATGCAAAGGGGCGAGAGAAGGTCCGCCGGGGAATCAACAGGGACAGGCGAAGGATGTATGATGAGATTGTTTTTCCGCGGATGGGTGAATTTCCTTTTCTGTTACGACACCATATTCGGCTGAGGCGCTTCTTCTTCGCCTGGCTGGAAAGAACGGAGCATCCGGGGCTGGTTCATTGGATGCGTTCATTTTCACTTTTCATAGATCCCTGCAGAATAGGGCGCAAGATCTCCGGAACCTTTGGACGGAGAAGGGAATCTGATTCGTGAGGGGGAGAATATGCGTTTTTTAGAGTTTCCCGTTCGGAAGACGGAGATACCCGAGGAGGGACAACTGCAGTTTATTGAAGAGGGACGCCACCTTCCCTTTTCCATTCGGCGGGTCTACTACTCCACGGGGGTGCATGCGGGATATATACGGGGAAAGCACGCTCACCGTGCTTTGGAGCAGGTGCTCATCTGCCTTCACGGGGCTTTACGGGTTGAACTGGATTCGGGAGAGAGGAAAGAGAGTTGCATTCTTGATAATCCCGCTCAAGGTCTTTACGTAGGTCCCATGATCTGGCATACCATGACGTGGATCAGAGAGGGGAGTGTGCTTCTTGTGCTTGCCTCGGATCTCTACGACGAAGCGGATTATATCCGTAGCTACGATGATTTTCTTTCTCTGCCGGGTTCCGGAGGGGGTTTCAAATGAAAATTCCATTTAATATTTTACGGCCTTCTTTTCAGATACATGCGGAGGAGTTCGAGGAGGCTGCTCTGAGGGTTCTTCGTTCTGGATGGTATGTTCTCGGGACAGAGGTTGAGGCCTTCGAAAGCGAGTTTGCCAGGTATATGGGAGCTTCTCACTGTGTGGGAGTAAATTCTGGTCTTGATGCGTTGACTCTCGCAGTGTCTGCTCTTGGTATAGGTCCGGGGGATGAGGTGATCCTTCAGGGGAACACCTACATCGCCACGGTGCTTGCGGTAACACGCTGTGGGGCCACCCCGATCTTCGTGGAGCCTGACGAGTATTACGGTCTTGATCCCCTTGAAGCGGAGAAGGCCATCACATCCAGAACAAAGGCCATTCTTCCGGTACATCTGTACGGTCAGCCCTGTGGCATGGATGAGCTGCTCCACCTTGCGGAAGGGCATGGCCTTACTGTTATCGAAGACTGTGCTCAGAGTCACGGCGCTGCATGGAGGGGGCGGAAAACCGGAACCCTTGGGAGGGTAGGCTGTTTCAGCTTCTTTCCCACTAAGAATCTGGGAGCTTTCGGCGATGCGGGGGCATTGATTACAGAGGATGAAGCTCTTGCGGAGCGGGTTCGAACTCTGCGAAACTACGGCAGCAGAAAAAAATATGAGAATTCTCTGGAGGGGGTAAACTCCCGCCTCGACGAGATTCAGGCTGCCCTGCTTCGAGTTCGTCTGAAGTATCTTGAGGAGATTAATACAGAACGAAGAGCCGTGGCAGCCCAGTATGCAGAAGGGATTTGCTCTCCCTTTGTCCGAACACCCCGGATTCGACCCGAAGGCAGCCATGTTTTCCATCTCTACGTTATCGAAAGCGAGTATCGGGACAGATTACAGGAACATCTTGCTCTCCAGGGTATAGGAACCCAGATCCACTATCCCATTCCTCCGCATCTCTCCGGGGCATACAGGCACCTTGGATACGCCTCCGGAAGCTTTCCTCGCACTGAAGGGCTCGCAGCACGTCTGCTCAGCCTCCCGCTTTACAGTGGTATGAGCGAGGAAGATATCCAGACCGTCTGTGAAGCGGTCAACTCCTTTCAGCCATGAAGAGAGAGAAGGTTTCTCCCTCCCGTGCTCTTCGCCGGCATATCACAAAGTTTCTCCGAAGCGTGGCTGCCAGAGTGCATTTGCTGCGGGCATATCTGGGGGCATGGTGGGGTGGAACAGATCTGACGGTGGGGCGGGGGGTACGCTTCTACCAGAGGGCCATCATTTCCGGAGAGGGGAGGGTGCAGATCGGTGATAGAACGTTCCTCGGATATCCCATAGGGGGGGGATTCCGGTACTCCTGTTGCGAGCTGCAGGCGCGATATGCGGATGCGGTGATCTCCCTGGGGGAGTCTGTGGGGGTCAATAACGGCCTTCTTATCATCGCCGCAAGGAGCGTGGAGATTGGCGATGGCTGCCTCATCGGAAAAGATGTTCAAATTCTGGACTTCGACGCCCACGGCATTGCGCCGGAGGAGCGTCGCAGTTCCATCGGCAAAATATCCCCCGTGGTTCTAGGGCGTCATGTCTGGATTGGAAATGATGTTATTCTGCTCAAGGGAACGAAGATCGGAGATAACTCCATTGTGGCTGCCGGTGCAGTGGTGCCCGGGGGAGACTATCCCGCCAACGTCATCCTCGGAGGTAATCCTGCACGGGTGCTGGGGGATGTTCCAGGTACAAGTTCCGAAATTACCGGAGGAGAGGAGGAAAAAGACCATGCTTCTCAGCACCACCATTAAAAATCTTTTTCTTCGGGAGCTTTGCATGGACGACCTGGAAGGGTTTTACGCATGGCAGAATGATCCCGAAATTGCGGCAAACTTTGCCTTTACCCGGCTCCCCCGGACTCTCGAAGAGACACGCAAAATCCTGACCGCCATAGTGGAGGGGCATGTTCGGGATTCAGTACATCTTGCGGTGGTGCTGCGGTCCGGGGAGGCGCCGTCGGAAGAATTTCTCGGTGTGGCAAGCCTCAAGAATATCTCCCCTCTGGATCGGCATGCGGAGTTTGCCATCGTCATGGGGGTAAGAGAGCACATGAGAAAAGGATATGGCAGGGCTGCGGCGCTGCGGATAATCCGTTACGGATTTCATACCCTGAACCTCCGGAAGGTCTATATGAGTGTTCTGGAGTGCAACAAGGCATCCATATCTCTCTGCGAGGGGGTCGGTTTCCGGCGAGAGGGGCTCTTTAGAGAGCATCTCTTTCGAGAGGGGATCTACGAAGATCTCGCATGGTATTCACTCTTAAGGGGAGAGCTGAAGGAGTAACCCCTTAAGAGCATCTACGGTTCTTTTCCTTGCCTCATCTGCCCAGGGAGAGCTACTCTTTCCATAAAGCCTTTGCCCTTTCCCGGAATTTGCGCACCCTTCCCCGCAGGGAGAAGCTCTCCTCGGGGTGGAGGGTCACCGGCACGGGAGGTTCCTCCGGAAGGGTGCCGAGGAGCCGTGCCAGGGTTGGAAAGAGATTGTAGCGACTTAATACTGCCTCACGGGCCTCCTTAAGGAGCGGCAGGGCCTTCTCGAATGTTCCTTCCTCCATGGTCTTGCGGATAATGCTGATAGCCTCCTCCGGGCGATGGATATCAATGGGTACCAAAGCCCCCTGGGGAAAGTATTTTTCCACGTTCGGGCACCCCCAGTAGAAGGGAAAGGCACCTCCAAGATAGGCATCTGCCAGTTTTTCTGTCCAGTAGTCCGGGTGCACCGAGTTCTCAAGGACAATATGGTACTTGTATGGGGCGATGGCATGGCGTTTGCATGCCGCCTCCCGGGTGCGTCCCCGACCGAAGATGTGCAGTTCTGGAATGGCCCCCTGCTCAAGAAAGGATACGAAGTTGTGCCGCTTCCGGTGTCCTTCATGCTTGTGTTTACTTGAGCAGACTATGGAAATGGTCTCTCTCTTTTCTGCAAAGGGGTTTGCGTGAAGAAGTGTATCGTAGCTTTCTACGAAACGTTCCTCCCCTGAAGGCAGGAACTCCCGCCCGTAGTGCCAGGGGAGCCCCTGCTGACCCTTCACAACCCCCTTGTGCTGCATGGCATGACAGGTAAGTACCCGGGCAAACTGTGCGGTATACCCTTCGGGATAGCTCTTGATCATGGGGGGCTCCCCGGTAACCAGAATTGTCCGCGACGGGGGGCAGAGGGTTGTGGTGGTGCTGTGGAGCTTTTCGTAGACCACCCATGCATCCGCTTCAGGGCAGTTTCTATCGATAACGAACTGGATATTTCCCCATCTTCCAGAGTTTCCGGGAGTCTGAAGCCCAAGAGGCCACGCCTCTGAAGGAGTGGAAAGCCTGACGATCATGGCTGGGCGGGGGTGGTGCAGGACTTCACACATATGGTAATCACCTTTCCGATACGTATAGAATTTGCGTTTTCTGGTGTTCCCTCGTTTTTCGGTGCTCCTCGAAAAGGGGCTACGCAGACCATGCGCTATTGTAGCAGATTTTCCATGAAGGCGGCATTTTCTTTAATGTGGCGTTGTGATGATGCAGGGGCAAAAATACAGCCTGAGATGTACCGTAAGACCATGAGCAATAATAGCTTCATTAGGAAAGACAGGAAGGAGCCCCAGGGAAAAACCACCCCGAGGGCTCTTTTTTTATGCGTTCCCAAAGAAAATTGCTTTACATCTTTTGGGTGAAAAGTGTACAATCGTTTTGTATTGTCAGGGAATGTTCTATCCCCGCATCACCGCCGGAAAGGAGGCGCCCATGAACTGTAAAGAGAAGGAACTCCTTCGGGTTGCCGATATATGCAAAGATTTTTCCACCGTAAGGGTGCTTCACCAGGTGTCCTTTCAGATTTGTCCCGGAGAAATCCTCGGCATTATCGGAGAAAACGGAGCGGGCAAATCCACGCTGATGAAGATCTTGAGCGGTATCTACCAGCCTACCTCCGGGGAGATCTACCTGGAGGGGAAGAAGGTGGATATCCGGAATCCTCTTGGTGCCAAAAAACTTGGCATCAGCATCATCCCCCAGGAGTTCAACCTGGTGAACGATCTTACGGTATACGACAACGTCTTCCTGGGGTCAGAGCTTCGCACAAAGAGTGGCTTCCTCGATACAAAAACCATGAAAAAAAGAACCGCCGAGCTTCTTGAAGAGCTGGGGGTTTCCATTGCCCCGGAGGAGAAAATCGAAAATTTGAGCGCCGCGGAAAAGCAGATGGTAGAAATCTGCAAGGCCCTGGCCTTCAAGTGCCGGATCCTCATCATGGATGAGCCGACTTCTGTGCTTACTCTCCACGAAATCGCCATTCTCTTCCGGCTCATGCGAAGGCTGAAAGATGAAGGCATGACCATCATCTACATCTCCCACAAGCTGAAAGAGATCAAAGAGATATGCCACCGGGTTCTTGTCCTGCGGGATGGATACTTTGTGCTGGACAGGCCCGTTTCGGAGATCTCTCCCGAAGAGATGGCCCAGAGTATGGTGGGGAGGGAACTCTCCCAGATCTTTCCGAAAAAGATCTCTCCTAAAGAGGCTCCTTTGCTGGAGGTTCGGCATCTTTCCGTTCCCGGGGTACTCAAGGATATCAGCTTTACCCTGAAAGAGGGGGAGATTCTCGGCTTTGGCGGTCTTGTGGGGGCGGGAAGAACCGAAGTGGCAGAGGCTCTTATCGGTTTGCGCCCTCTTTCGGAGGGGGAGATTATTCTCCAGGGGCGCAGGCTCCAGATCCGAACGCCCCGGGATGCGGTGGATGCGGGAATAAGCTACCTCTCGGAGGATCGCCAGGGGAGCGGCATTCTCACCTCCTTCAGCGTGGTTCACAACACCACCCTTACATCCCTTCCCCGGTATTCTCCCTCCCGATTTCAGTGGATTCGTAAAAGGGAGGAGCTTGGGGCGGCTCAGCGTTACCGGGAGCTTTTTAATCTGAAAACGGCCTCCCTCGCCACCCCCCTGGAGTTTTTAAGCGGCGGCAACCAGCAGAAGGTTTCTCTTTCAAAGAGCATTGATACCAAACCGGTGGTGCTCATAGCGGATGAGCCTACCCGGGGGGTTGATGTGGCGGCCAAGCAGGAGGTCTACTCCTTTATCAGTCAGATCGTGGAACAAGGGATCTCCTGTATCCTTATCTCTTCGGAGATGGAGGAGCTTATCGGCATGTGCCACCGGGTGGTGGTGATGCAGGACGGCCGCATTAGCGGTGTTCTTGAGGGAGAACAGATCTGTGAAGAAGAGATAATGTTCTGTGCCACCGGCATAAGGGAGGGAGCCTGATTGAAACATTTTACTGAGCTGCTGCATAAACTGCCTCTGCGAAAGCATGCGTCGCTTATCGCTCTGATCTTTCTGGTGGTGCTTTCCTCATTTCTGAGCCCCTATTTTCTGAAGCCCCGAAACCTCATCAACATCATGCGGCAGGTTTCCTATACCGGGATCATCAGTCTGGGGATGACCTTCGTTATCATCTCTGCGGGGATCGATCTCTCCGTGGGTTCCGTGGTGGCTTTTACCGGGGCGGTGGTGATTATCGCCATGAACAGCCTTCTCACGGTGCTCCCCAACGAACTTATGGTGCTTCTGGCAGGAATCCTTACGGGAATCCTGGTGGGGGGATGTGCCGGTGCCTTTAACGGCATCATGATCACCCGGGGAAAGATAGCCCCCTTCATTGTTACCCTGGGCTCCATGGCGATTTTCCGTTCTCTCACCCTCTACATCGGCAATGCGGGAGAGATTCAGTCTAAAAACGCCCTCTATGGCAAATTCGGCATGGGATCCCTCTTCGGTATTCCCGTGCCGGTTTTTGTTCTTCTGGGGCTTGCTCTGCTGCTGCATCTGATACTCAATCATACCCGGTACGGCCGCTATCTCTGTGCGGTGGGGTCGAATCAGAAGGTGGCCCTCTTCTCGGCCATCAACGTGGATCGGGTGAAATTCTACGCCTATACCCTTACGGGGATGCTCGTGGGGGTCTCTGCGGTGCTCCTGGGCTCTCGCTTTAATGCGGTGAGCACCTCCAACATGGGGCTTGCCTTCGAGCTGGATGCTATTGCGGCGGTCATCATCGGAGGCACCGCCATGGCGGGAGGGCGGGGCACCATCTGGGGCACCGTCTGGGGAGCGTTGATTCTCGGCATCATCAACAACATGATGAACATGGTGGGGGTCTCTCCCTATCTTCAGGGCACCGTAAAGGGGTTAGTGATTATCATCGCGGTGTACGTGCAGAAACAGAAACAGTAGTAATGGCAGAAACAGTGGCAATAGCAGTGACCAGTTACGGCATCCATGCGAAGGAACCATAAAGACCGAGGGGAGGCTTTCCGGTGGCAGAAAAAAACAAACGTCCCAGGGTTATCGCTGCTCCGTATCCAAAAAAGCTTGGGGTTATCTTTTCAGCAGAGGCTCTGGAGGCTTTAGAGAACCTCGTGGATCTTCACTATCTGGGTGATCAGGAGATCAGCGATGAAGATCTGATCCCTCTTCTTGGGGAGGATGTGGCGGCGGTGATCGGCCAGGTGCCCCTTCCCGAAAAAACCCTCGTGAACATGCCCAATCTGCGAGGAATCTTCAACGTGGAGGGTAATTTTTACCAGAACATAGACTATCAGTACTGTTTCCGAAATCATATCCACGTGCTGAACTGCGGCAGCGCCTACGCCCTTCCCGTGGCGGAGATGGCCCTGGGAATGGCCCTGGATCTCGCCCGGGGTATCAGCCGGGAGGATCGTCGCTTCCGTCAGGGCCGGGAGGGCTTTCTCTCGGATAGCTGTGGGGATTCGGTGCTTCTCTCGGGTTCTGAGGTGGGGATTATCGGTTTCGGCAATCTGGGAAAGGCTCTGGCGAAGCTGCTCCAGCCCTTTCACTGTTCTCTCACGGTCTACGATCCCTGGCTCCCCGAAAGCGTTCTCAAAGAGTACGGATGCCGGGGGATCTCTCTGGAGGAGCTTCTGGAGAAGAGCCGGTTTATCTTCGTTATGGCGGGGGTTACCGAGGAGAACCAGGGTTTTTTGAGCCGAAAGCTCCTGGAGGGTATCCGAAAGGATGCCTTCTTTCTGCTCATGAGCCGGGCAGCGGTGGTGGATTTTGACGCCCTCTGCGATCTTACCGAGGGGGGACGATTTACTGCCGCCACGGATGTCTTTCCCGAAGAGCCTCTCCCCCGGGATCACCGGGCCCGGAAAAACGAACATCTGCTTCTCTCGGCTCACCGGGCGGGGGGAATCCCCCAAGCCTATACCGCCATAGGGGATATGGTGCTGGATGATCTCAAGCTTCTTCTTCAGGGTCTCCCTCCCGTGCGGATGCAGAGGGCGGAGCCCGAAACGGTACGGCGTTTTGCGAGCAAGCCCGCAAAAGGGGTCTGATACTTACAGATCGCAACAGGGGATGCCGTCGGATGGGATGGTCTTCTACAGAAGGAGGTGGTGCGGTGGAAGAGTGTTTTTTTGCCCCCGCAGTCTGGGGGGCACGGCAGAGCGGTGAAAGAGATGGGAATTTCTATATCTTTAAGGAGGTTTCGTCGAAAATGAAAAAGTTTATCGTCTATGCCCTGGTATCTGTTTTTCTCGCCCTGACCCTTTGCGGGGCCGTTGCAGCGGAATCCAAAAATTATACCGGAAAAATCGGTATCTCTCTTCCCACAGCCACCCACGGATACATGGGCCGGGTAAACTGGTGGGTGAAGAAAGCCGTCAAGGACTGGCAGGAGAAGTGTCCCGAGCTGGAATTTCTGGTGGTCACAGCAGACAGCGTCACCAAGCAGGCGGCGGATATCGAGGACCTTATGATCAAGGAAATTGACGCCCTGGTCTGCTTCCCCTTCGATTCTTCCCTTACTGCGGTTATCGAGAAAGCCTATGACAGCGGCATCTACACGGTGGTACTCGACCGGGGAACCACAAAGCCCGTCTATCACGTCTACATCAGCAACGATGACGAAGGCTACACCCGGGAAGGAACCAAGTGGATCGCAGAGCAGCTCGGAGGAAAGGGAAAGCTCGTCATCATCGAAGGTATTCCTAGTGTGATCAACACCATCCGGGTGGATACCATCAAAGAGACCGCCGCCAAGTACGGTCTTGAGGTTCTCGACTCCCAGCCGGGGATGTGGAACCCCGAAAAGGCTCTGGCGGTGATGGAGAACTATCTGCAGAAGTATCCTCAGATCGACGCGGTCTACACGGCGGATGACGATATGCTCAAGGGGGCACTTCAGGCTTATAAGGAATCCGGAAGAGATGACATCAAGATCTTCCTCGGCGGTGCGGCGGATAAGGACATTCTCAAGATGATCATGGAGGGTTCCAATCCTCTGGTACAGGCCAACGTAACCTATCCTCCGGATTGCATTGCCACCGCCATAAGCCTGGCGATTCTGGGGCATAACGACCAGGTTCTGGAAGGCTTCTATCAGAAAAAACTCCCCATTCGCATTATCCTTGCGGCAGAGCTGATCACCAAGGAAAACGCCGAACAGTACTACATGGCAGACGAGCTGAACTTCGATATGTAGGAGTTTCCGGTGATGTAGCGCTCGGACAGAAAAAAGCTGCTGACAGTTTCGTCAGCAGCTTTTTTAACCCGCAACAGACAGGCTGTATGGAGCAGCGACAGCTTGTGTAAAGGAGGCATATTCATGAGTCACATACAGGGGCCCGCTCTTTTTCTGGCGCAGTTTTACGGAACCGAGGCACCCTTCAACACATTGCAGGGCCTTACCTCCTGGGCGAAGGATCTGGGATACGAGGGGGTGCAGATTCCCGCAAACGAAAAGGGGCTTATTGATATTGATCTGGCCGCAGAATCTACGCTCTACTGTGATGAACTTAAAGAAAGCTGCAGTGGCCTGAAGATTACCGAAATCGCCTCGCACCTCTTCGGCCAGCTTGTGGCGGTACACCCTGCCTACGACGAGCTTTTCGACGTATTTACGGAACCTTCGCTGAGAAACAACCCCCGGGAACGCCAGAAATGGGCTGTAGAAAAGATGATACGCACCATAAAGGCCTCCGCCAACCTGGGGCTGAAGGTGGTTCCCACCTTCAGCGGTGCCCTGCTCTGGCACCTGGTCTATCCCTGGCCGCAGAGGCCCGGAGGGCTTGTGGAGGAAGGCTTTGCGGAGCTTGCCCGACTCTGGCGCCCCGTTCTGGATGCCGCGGAGGAGTACGGCATCGATCTGGCCTACGAAATTCATCCCGGGGAGGATCTGCACGATGGCGTGAGTTTCGAGCGTTTTCTCAAGGCCATGGAAGACCATCCGCGGGTGAACATCCTCTACGATCCCTCTCACTTTGTTCTGCAGTGCATGGACTATATCGGCTACATCAAAACCTACGCCCCCTACATCAAAGCTTTTCACGTGAAGGATGCGGAATTTATCCCCTCCGCACGACAGGGGGTTTACGGAGGGTACAGCCCCTGGAAGGATCGGGCGGGGCGTTTCCGCAGCCTGGGAGATGGGGATGTGGATTTCAAAAAGGTCTTTACCGCCCTTACCGAAATCGGATACAGCTCCTGGGCGGTACTCGAATGGGAGTGCTGCATCAAGGATTTTCGCCAGGGTGCCCGGGAGGGCGCTCCCTTTATCCGCTCTATGATCATAGAAACGGCGGAAAAAGCCTTCGACGACTTTGCCGGAGGGGAGGAAGACCGGGAGAAGAACCGCAGAATTCTCGGGCTCCGCTAAGAAGATTTTCTGAAAAGATCGGAGGCATGCCATCATGAGAAACAGCAGAAAGCTGCAGGGGGGGATTATCGGAGGAGGTAAAAACTCCTTCATCGGCTATGCCCACATGGGAGCCGCCGCCCTGGACGGAGAGGCCGCCATTGTGGCGGGGGTTTTTTCGGGAAATCCCGAGAAGGGGCGTGCCCGGGGTGCCGAGCTGTGGATTGATCCGAGCCGGGTCTACCCAGACTATCACGCCATGATAGCGGGAGAGAAGGGCCGCCCTGAGGGGGAGCGGATGGATTTTGTTATTCTCGCCACCCCCAACGCGAACCATTACGAGCTTGCTCTGGCCTTTCTTCGAGAGGGGTTCCACGTCTTTTCGGATAAGCCCATGGCAACCTCTCTGGAGCAGGCTCGGGAGATTCGACAGGAGGCGAAAAAGCAGAATCGCCTCTACGCCCTTACCCACGGCTACACGGGATATCCCATGATAAAGCAGGCCCGGCATCTAGTGGAGAGTGGAGCCTTGGGGGAGCTGCTGCGGGTAGTGGTGGAGTATACCCAGGGGTGGCTCTCTCCTCTGGTGGAAGATCCTGAAAACTTCAAAACCTGGCATCTGGATCCTCGCATCTCCGGCCCCTCCTGCACCATGATCGACGTGGGACTGCATGCCATCAACCTGGTGCAGACCGTTACGGGGCTTATCCCCGAAAAAGTCTGTGCGGATTTGGGCTCTGCCATTCCGGGAAATGCTCTGGACGATAACGGCAGCGTGCTCATCCGATTCAGCCGGAATGTGCCGGGACTTCTTCACGCTTCGCAGATCTCTTCGGGGGAGGGAAACGCCCTTCGGATACGCCTCTACGGCACTCGGGGAGGACTCTTCTGGGATCAGGAGAACCCGGATGCACTCGAACAGATGAACACTGATGGCACCAGCACAATCTACAAAAAGGGAAGTCCCCGGCTCTGCGAAGAGGCCCGCAAGGCTGCCCGCCTTCCGGGAGGACATCCCGAGGGATTGCTTCGGGCCTTTGCAAACATCTATCAAGGGGGATTTCGTGCCATCCGGGGAGAAGAGACCCACCCCGGCCGGAATTACCCCTGCTCCTTCCAGGGAGCGGTAACCCTGGCCTTTCTTGAGGCGGTGCTTCGAAGCCATGCCTCGAAGGAAAAGTGGACCCAGGTGGAGCGGGTGGAGTAGATTCAAAAGAGGAAAGCATTTCCAGTATCCGAAGGCCGGGGGAAGAGAGGATGTCCTTCCCCCGGTTTGTCTAAGGGCATGTTTCAAGCTCTGGATTCTGGATGCGGCAAAGCTTCTAGAGCGGTTCTTGTTGTCATGTGGCATTATATTAACGGGAGAGCCGGAGCTTATGTGTCCCCTCTGCTCCAACGCTGTAAAAACACCGCAATATCAGCTTTGCCAAGTTTCCCCCGTGCAACGGATAGCACCATCTCCGCAAAATCTTCCTCTGGGGCATAACAATCATAATCATTCAACGCAAGAAATACCAAAGATGCCACGGCACCGACACGTTTGTTTCCGTCAAGAAAGGGATGATTTTTCGCAAGGTGAAAGAGATATGCTGCGGCCATTTCAAAAATGCCGGCATGTAGAAACTCACCTCCGTACGTCGCCCCTGGCATGGCGAGAGCGGATTTGAGAAGATTCATATCCCGAATGCCCGAGGCTCCTCCGTAACGTATCACCTGATCCTGGTGAATCTCAAGTATTTCGCTCAAACTGAGAAATTGAGGATCCACAGCTTACTCCGCCAATTTTTTCAATGCCTTGGGATAACGGGAATTGACCTTATCGAGAGCATGCTTAAAGGCTTCACGTCGGCCAGCATCCTTTACGGGGGAGAGAATGAGAACGTGTCCATCGGTAGTGATGTCGAAGGGGGTCTCCGCATCTGCCCCCAAGAGTTCCAAAATGGGTTTCTCAATGACCAGAGCCAGACTATTTCCGTGTTTTGTCAAAGTTTTTATCATGATCGCCCCTCCTCAGAATAGCGTTGATACGATGTATTTACAAACGTATAACTCAAAGGCGGTTTTGTCAAGTAATTTTGCCGTTTCATTGAATTCGGGAAAAAAACGAAGAGAGGGGCAATCTTTATTACACCAAGCGGGATGAGGCCCGAATGCCTTTACACCTTTAGGGGTGTTTCTGATTTTTTCTGCGGGTGTCTATCTGGTGTCTGGCGTCCCGGTGGCGTCCAGACACAAAAAAGGCCCCGGGGGGAAAACCTCCGGGGCCAGTATTTGCAATGGTGGGCGACACAGGGCTCGAACCTGTGACCTCTTCCGTGTGAAGGCCATTAACTCGTATTCTTCTATCCTGACTTGTGCAAAGATATGCAATGCAAACGCTGTTTTTGCAATGCCCCACAAGGTTTTTGCTTTTCTTTTGCTTGCATTTAGTTGTACCGTGTTATACTTTTGCGTGACTCCAAACTGACTCCAAAAACTTTTCAGGAGGCCGCAAAGTGCAGATCAAACTTACGCAAACACTGGTACGGCAAGCTGTAGCCGAGCCAGGGAAACGGGTGGAGCTGTGGGACATGGTTTTACCGGGGTTGCATGTGCGAGTTGGAAACCGTACCAAAAACTATTATCTGCGGTACTCAACCCCGAACGGTCCTCGCCGCAATGCGAAAATAGGTTCTGCAGAAGGACTTTCCCTTGCCCAGGCACGAGACATCGCCCGGAGCATTATCGGCGATGTGGCCAAGGGGGAAGATCCGGCGGCAAAGGCCCCAACAAGGGACATACCCTTACACAGGTACCTCGAAGAGTATTATATCCCCTGGGTAGTAAAAAACAAAAAAGCCGGGCAGAATACGGCTATCATATTGCGTAATTTCATCGAGTTTTTCGGGCACAGCAAAATGATTTCCGATCTTTGCCGGCAGGATATAGAAACATGGCGGGAGAAAATGCGGAACCGTGGAAACAAGGCCGCCAGCATAAATCGCAAGTACGGTGCTCTGAGGGCGGCCCTTAATTGGGGGGTGGAAATGGAGATTCTTGCCTGCAACCCCCTGATAAACATGCGAGGAATAAAAGCCTTGAAGGAAACGGATTCGGAAGAAAAGATACGCTATCTATCGGAAGAGGAAGAAGAGCGCCTTTACAGAGCACTGAAAGAACGGGACTTGGAAATTCGTCGGAAAAGACAGAAGCATAACGAATGGTGTTTTTCTCGGAGGAAAGAGGCATGGCCAAACCTGGATAATGTGGCCTATGCCGATAGCCTGGAACCCATGATTACCATAAGTCTGAAAACCGGAGTGCGTCGCGGCACTCTTTTCCGTTTGGAGTGGAAAGATGTGGAATTTGATCATCAGGTGCTTACCGTGAGGGCCGAAATCTGTAAAACCGGGAAATCCCGAAAAATCCCGTTAAGCCCCACAGCCCTCAAAACTTTGGAAAAGTGGAGAGAGCAGCAAGGCGGAAAAGGGCTTGTTTTCCCCTCGCCAAAAACAGGAGGCGTGATGGATAACTGCAATTCTGCCTGGACGGCGCTACTAAGGGCTGCAGATATAGAGGGCTTCCGATGGCACGACCTCAGGCATACTTTTGCAAGTCGGCTGGTGATAAACGGTGCTGATCTGAACGTTGTTAGGGAATTGCTTGGGCACAGCGATCTCAAAATGACATTGCGCTATGCCCATCTGGCCCCCAACATGAAAAGCAGGACGATAGAGTTGTTGGGGTAATAGAGGAGATTTGGAAATTGGTAGGATTTTATGCTTGTACCAGTATGTTTTTCATTTTTCCGCAAGAGTTATTTTTTTTGATTGCGGCGTTAGGCAGTGATAATTCCTTTGAAAAAGCCATAAACTCATTTCCGTTTTCCTTGATTTGAGCGGTATATGTCAAGGAATAATTTATTATTTTGTGTCCGCGATATAGTTTGCGTACTTCCGGAGTATCATCATAAGAAACTATCCAAGGGAAAGAGACTTGCCGCATATATTGGGCAACCTCCTGATGATCGTCAGGGCAATAAAAATTATCGTAAAGCCCAGCCCCTTTATTGTAATAAGGAGGGTCCAAATAGAGAAAAACCTTTTCTTGGTCAAGTTCTTTTTGAATTCTATCTAAGAATTTTAGAGCATCAATATTATAAAGATGTATATTCTCTTTTTGAGAAGCAATAAGCTGAATTCGCCGAATGAGGTCATGTTTTGTAAAACGGGCATCCAGCTTCCATTTCCCTGCCTGAGCTTTTCCTCCTATAACACCGCCTTTAAGAATGCCGGAGCGGTTTGTACGGTTGAGAAAGAAAGTGGAAAAGGCGAGTTCTATAGATTCTACAAGATCTTTTGCATGAGTTTGGATCTCTTTTTGGCGATACCACTCTTCAATGGTTACCGGCGTATTTGCTATTTTTTGGCAAAATTCTTCTGTTTGGTTAAGTACTGCGTGCCAAAAAGAGTAGATGGAAACATTTAAATCATTAACGTGAATGTGTGAAGCGTGCTTCTGGAAAAGCAAAGATAAAGCCAAACCTGCGCCGCCTGCATAAGGTTCTATGTAGTGACAAGAGGTCAGGTTATTTTCACTTAAAAGCTCTTTGATGAAGGGGAACAGCTTTCGCTTGCCTCCGGGATATCGGAGAGGAGTGTAGAATCCCATGCTCATGGAAATTCCTCCTTTTAAAAAAGTAATCATATCTCAAAAAGGAGAAATTGGCCAATTATAATTTATTCCCAGAGTTTCCTTATAAAAAGCTCTAGCGTGTCCCATACATTATTGAGCTCCTGTGCGCTTGTTACAATGGCATGGGGGTTATGTACGTAGGCGTTAAATGTTCTTGTTGAAAAAAAACAATTGGGATCGCTTGTCATTTTACGTATCGGTTGAAGCTCATGCTTTGTCATAACTGCTTCGTCTTCAAAATATTTAGAAACAATATCAATATCCTGCCCCAGCTTACTATCCTCATTACCTTTAAGATTTTTTTTGCTTATATATTCTTTTACGCTACATTCCAGAAAGACCCTAAAAAGCACAACAGTTGCATAAAGGAAACGGGAGTGTTCTATATCCTTAAGTTCTTTGAAAAGAGAATTTATTTTTGGATTATTGATCTTGATGCTGCATCCAGATGGAATAAACCTCTTCCGCCGTCTTGATTCTTGGTTAGGTCTAGTCACTTTGGGAAAAAGGGGTTTTGTCTCTGGTTCAGCATTAGCATCAACTTTTGAATTTTGCTCCTCTTCAGCCTTAATTGAGGTTTTAGATTTTTCGTCTTTACCATAAGAAGGTTCTTCTCCTCGAAGAGCATTTTCTTCAGGCGTCCATATAGGAACGGGGGTGTATGGAGAAAGGTCTTGTTTATCGATGTAGGCAAGCCGGTCTTCCTTAGTGTAAATAAGTTTTAACGCTCCAGGTTCACACAAATTTTTAGCGATTTTCTCCATTAAGGTGAGAAATATTTCCTTAGGGCAATCAATTTCAATGGGGTTGATATTTTTAATCCCTAAACGTGCACGAACCTCAGGAGAGCCGAGCAAACGTGACAAATTAGTTGGTGGATAGGGATACTTAATTGAAACTCCATTTCCACGGAGAAAATCAATGATTGTTAGTGCAAGCCTCATAATATTGTCTGGCTTTTGTTTTTGTTTCGTGTTTTCTTCATAAATTTTTTTAAAACGTTGTTGTGCTTCTGTACCCCAGGGGACAGTTCCACGTCCTTCATTTTCTCCGGTATGTTTAAGCTGTACCCACAAACTTGCCTCCTCGTGATTTTTTAGAAGCACACACTCGACTTCTGTTACAGGAATAAAGTTTGATGGTAGGGCAGCGTAAATTTTTTTTGCCTCTTCTTCTAAAACAGTTCCGTTCAAAAGTGCTTGATCAGCAAGAGCTTTTAGTGCGAGAACACGCCTATTTCCTTCTACTACGCAAAAGTGCCCCTCATTATCGGGTATGGGGACAACGGCAAGACGTTCTAGGGGATTAAGTCCATTTTTTGCAATATCCCACATAAGATTTGCCTGTTTTTTTTGTTGATCCATGGCCATTTTAGCTACAACTTCCTTTTGATTTGATAAATCACCTAGTCGAAAATTTTCTAGATCTAAAAGTAATTTGTCTATGGGGATTGTCTGCGGAGTGATGTTTTTCATAAAATTCTCCCTTCTTATCATTTATGAAAGCATGACACGGACAACCTTGTGCTATACTATTAGATGACATGATGCTACGAAAGTTGGTGTTTGCTCATGATGTTGAATGTTGGTGGAATTTCCAATCTTACTGAGTCTAATAATTTCTTACGTGCTTTATGGGCTGGATTAAGATTAGAATTTGGAAATTGCGGTTGGAATTATGTGCCGTATAAAGAAGAACATGGAGTAATAGTCCTCGGTTTTATAGATCTAAATCAAGCGGAACGAAAACGAATCTTACCAACAGTACGCGTTTCTATTATGTATAAACAGAAAAAGATAGTTGACAAAGTTCGTTTTCAAGAAATGCAAGGCTCTCAGCCCGTTGAAATAGATGAAACCTCTGAATTAGGATCACAATTAAAAAATGTTGCTGAAAAAGTACGGGAATGTTTTGTTAACCCTAAAAAAATGACTTTTAGAACATCAATTTCCTCGCTGCGTCGTTCATTAGCTCCTTATAGTGCTCCATGGTTTAAGATTTTACCAAGCCAGACTCCTATCTCTAAATTAGAAATAACGGTAAGAGCTTTTGATGAAGTAGACGCGAAATCAGAATTTCTTCGCCTTTCCTCACATGTTTTGGATGTTCTTAGCGTGGAAACAAATAGTTTTTTTTGGCTGCTGGAAGAGAGGCATGGCGAGGTAGAAGAGCATTATAAAATAGAAAAAGTAGATATTCCAGAAGCTAATTGTTTTGTTTCGGACGAAAGATGGATGGAAGACGCTCCTTCAAAAGGGAGATACTTGATTCTTTCAGAACAGGCTATTCAATTTATTAATAATATCTTGTCGAAAGATATTCTAGAAAAAAATGAACAAATTTTTCTTAACGCATGTCATCACTTCCATTTAGGAAGAGCGCAAGATGCGTTGCTTCATGATAGGCTGATATGTGTTGGAGAAAAAGAAGTTGACGATAGATTAAAAACAATCTTTTTCAAAGAAGATGAACGATTTCCTCCTTTAGTCAGATTTTCCGCGGGGTGTGCGGAAATGGCGAATGTTTTATATATGTCGGCAATTGAAGTTTCTTCAACAATTGGTTTTGATAAGCCCAAGAGGTGTAAAGAGTGTGGGCAAGAACAGTATAAAATTTCGGCAAGAATAGTTAGCCATGTTCGTAAATATTTAGAATTAGAAGAGGGGCATTTTTTACTTGGAAAATTTAAAGATTACTATGCAAAAAGATCTAAATATCTCCATGCAGGAATTATCTTCCCTAAAGCGTATACTTCTCCTATGATACCTAGATTGGATGTTTCATCAGATTCTGGCGCAATCGAAGTATCCACAGCTTTTTTAATGAATCTGCGAGAATGGACTGGTTGTATGCTTCGAGGGCAGCTAAAAAAACTTTTATAATCATAAGATGTCAAGCATAATTGAAGTTAGTTAAGTTATTTTTTGTAAGAGCTTAAAAATTCACCAGAATAAGTATTCCACGGCTTTGCCCTTGAAAAAGATTCTCGGTGCACTTACAAGTTGTGAGAGTACGCACTTTTAATAGTGTATTTCAGTTCGTGAAAATTATTATCGTTATAAAGTCTTAAGTTTGAGCTACATTGATTAAAAGCTTTTGTGGTCCCGTTTTTAAATGGTGAAATTTCAAATCTAAATTTATCAAAATTTACGTCTCCTTGGAATTCGACATAAACCTCAAATTCGATAGAAAAATAATCCTCCCCAGAATTATTAGTGATTTCGCCGAAATATTCGATCTCTCCCAGTCTTCCAGAAGGTCTGTAATCTATACTTTTCAGCTCGAAATTATCTGTATTTTCGACAAAAGCAAAACAAGATGTTGCAAAGGCGAGCAAAAACAATATGGCTAAAAAATTCTTCATAAAACAAGACCCTCCCATAAACTACAATCTTTTTTGTTTTTTCTCCAACGGTTTTGGCTTTGGGACGATGTACAAAACTAATCCCACGATATAAAAGTTGTCTCCTTCCCTCACCTCCCTTGCCATGTACCCATCGTTTACCGGGCGTAACATCAAGTCTCCGTTCCGCCTGTCGAGGGCACGTACAAAAAGCCCATCGTCATGTAACACCACCGCAAATTGCCCATCGCACACTTCAACCCCATGGACGAATAGCACGTGATCTCCATCGTTGATTCTAGGGGACATGCTGTCCCCTTCGACCTGAACGATCTTGAAATCTCGCGATTGCCAGGAATAGCCGTCCAGGTCTCTTCTTGCGATCGGCATGGGGATTGTGCTATCCACCTCCCATTCGATACTTTCGGGGTACATATTCCCGTTTCCACAACAAGCCTTTGCCCCGGAGACAACCGGGACGAGCATCATTTTTTTATCCACGTCCACGCCGATTTTCGAGAGATCGGGAGGGGTTTTCCCTTTCTTGAGAGGTGTGGGGGTGTCTGTTTCGCCTGTTAAAAACTCCAAGGGAACTTCAAGAAGTTCTTCTATTTTTTTGCTGTCCCGTACGAAACTCCAGCTTTACCATTCAAGACATTGGACACGTGCTTTGGTGTGATCCCAATAGCTTCAGCGATGTCTTTGTTTTTGATGTTTTTCTGTCGCATTACATCTCTTGCCCTGTCTTTTTTGAAAACAAGCTTTTTTTCATCTTCCACGGCTTTTAAAACACCCTGCCAATTGGTTGTATCTCCGGTTTCGGTGCCTTTCCTATCACCACCCCCAGAATGTAGAACTCCGCATCCTCTTCAACGGTTTTGTCCTGGTAGCTTTTGTTGAAAGGGTGCATGGTAATGGTTCCACTGGGAGAGAAGAGCAATCCCCGGATCATGAGCCGTCCTTCGTAGCGGATCACCGCTACATCTCCATCCCCCGCCTGGGCCCCCATGGCGAAGATCAGATAATCCCCGTCTTGTATGCGTGGCTCCATAGAATCGCCCTCGGCAATGATGACCCGGAAGGAATCGCATTGCCAGCTATAGCCCATCAAATCCTTATCATAAACAAAGCAATACTCCCCCGAAAGCTCCCATTCCACTTCAAGAGGGTAGGCGTTGCCGTTGCCACAGCAGACCTTTATCTCCTTGGTGACCACGGGAATAGGGGTTACGGCCATCCCCGCGGAAGAGACCGCCCGAAGATGATCCGCAAGCTTCGGGCTCTTTTCCTGTGGAGGCTGCGCCGCATCCCTGGCCCCAGGAGGGGAGGGGTCGTCGGTTTCGCCCAAGAGGTAGGCCACGGACACATCGAGGGCCTTTGCGAGGTTTTTCAGGTTTTCGCCTTCCGGGAAATATCGACCTCTCTCCCAATCCACGATAGTCGTTTTTGTAACGCCAACGTGCTCTGCCAAAACTTGCTGGATCCAACCCCGTTTTTTCCGCAATCTCTTAATGTCTTCTCCCGTAGCCACAAAGTCCACCCCCCTCTCTTTAATTGTTCAAGTCTACTTTACCCAACGAAAGACAAAAGTCAAGCTAAGTCAAGAGGAATTTTTATTCTATCTGACTTGACTTTTCTCCGTGAATATGCAAGAATTCCTGTAAACCAGAATTTGAGGAGGTGAAAAAATGTTTGGGAAGGCTATCAGAGAGGCTAGAAACGCTAGAGGACTGAGCCAGAAGGGGTTGTCAGAAAAAGTCGGGTGTACCAAAACAACAGTCTGTGATTGGGAAAACGAAAAATATCCTCCCACGAATGCCAACAACATCGCAGCTCTGGAAACGGCTCTGAACTTCGAAAGCGGGGAACTCTACAGAATGATCTACGGAAACCCTACAGCCCCCGCCCCGGAGTAGCGGCATTACCCCAGGGCGGGGAGGAACAAAGCATCCTGGGGGCGGTCAACACAGTATCCCGATTTATCGCAAGCCTCCAGTCCTTGGCCGCCACGTGCGACGAGGCTCACGAAATAGCGGCAATCACCATGGATGTGGCGGCGGATGGCAAGCTCAGTGGAGAGGGAACGACAACGCTCCGATCCAGATACCTTGAAGCAAGGGCGGCATTTCTAGACCTTGGAAATTTGATCGGGGCGTAAGGAAGGGGACGTACAAAAATGCACGATAAAAAGCCCCCCATGAGGGGGCAAAAAGTAGGTATTCCGCTCGTGGAGGAACCGTATTCCTTCCTCTCCGAATGCAGACGACGGGTTCTTATTGCAAATATGGCTACCAGGAAAGACGGTACTGTTGAGTTTTTCCTAAAGCCTAAGTCATAGATCTCCCCAAAATTCCCAAGAGAAATGGCCCCACGGTTTCCCTGATGTGTTTGTTGCATAATAGAAA
>NPIG01000199.1_pt1 | contig 64175 bp, 86 predicted proteins | sample 8637441 | NCBI WGS metagenome assembly NPIG01 (sample SAMN07420675, study PRJNA396082) | bioreactor metagenome | isolation source: sample BR6 brine-fed electro-methanogenic bioreactor BR | place: Japan: Kochi | collected 2016-06-14
GGTACGCGCCCCGCAGGTCGGCGCCGGTGAGGTCCGCTCAGCTCAGGTCGGTGGGCGTGAGGTCTGCTCCGCGCAGGTCCAGGTCCACTCCGTCCAGCCCCGTGATTTCCGCTCCGAACAGCTTCATACGTCACCTCTCTGCATTTCTTCGTTGTAGTAGTCCGCGAGGCTGGAGCACTCATACGCCTTGCGGATGAACCAGTTCCGAGCTTCGAGCGCCGCTCCGCTGCCCTCGGGGGAGTCCAGCATCGTGAGGATGCGCGACGCGACGGCGTTCCACGCTTGGTATTCGACATGACTCGCGCTGGTACCGCGATCGCTCCGCTCCAGGGATTCCCGCGCCCGCTCCACGCTGCCAATGAACGCTCTCAGCTCGTCTCTCATCGCCGCTTCTCCGTTCGTGCGGGGCTCCATCGCCCCGGTACATTGCAACTATACGTCCGCACACAATTGCTGTCAAGCGAGATTTCATAAAAATTTACCCTTGACTATCCGAGCGGATAGGCTCATAGTCTCTTCGACACGACAAGAACCCACCCCACGGGAGGAACCTGACAATGTAGACTTACGCAACACCGCAGACAATTCAGGCACGGGGCTCACGACGGCCCCGTGCATCATCCGAGAACAACGGAGCAACAATGGACCCACGATGCGGCATGGGGCCGAGCGCAGCGGAGCTGGCGCGGCTCCACGAAGAATTCCTGAAGTCGGAAGCCATTATTCGGGCCGAAGTCGAAGCGGCTGCTCGTGCCACGGAGCGCGAGAACGTCGCCACGCGAGAGCGGTCCGAAAACCAAGCGGCTGTCCAGGCACGCACGCACAGCCAGCGCCATGTCAAACCCAAGCGGCTGTCCAGGCGGATGCTCCGTCGATGAAATCTGTGGAGCTAGCGGCTGTCCTGCGGCGAATCCTTCGGGCACTCGAGCCCCGCCGACAAGACCCTAGCCCCGTAACCCAAGCGGCTGTCCGCTTCGCGGGCCGCCTAACCCAAGCGGCTGTCCGGGCACTCGAGGCGCCCCGCGGCACGCCGGAATATGAAGCGGCGCTCACAGAGTTGGCGAAGATCGCCGAGCGTTGTGAGGAGAAGAACGGATGAGAACCTACAAATGGGAGCTGTACGAAAACGAAGCGGCTGTTTCGAGCAAGGAGCCGCTGACCCGCGGGGAATTCCAAACCACCTTCGAGCGCGGACTCCGCTACATCGCGGACGAGGTCGCCGAGGAGTGCTTGCCGGGCGGAGTTCCCGTGGACGTCACGCCGCGCGAACCTCACGTCCTGGCCCTCCGGGTGCCCTGTGAGGACGAGGTACTGATCGTGCTTCGCCCAACGCTCCACGACGTGGCCGACTGGACCAGAGAGGCCCTGGGCGAAAGCGTGGACGTCTGTCGTGGTGACATCGGCGCTTCCGAGTATGTCCCCGACCTTCGGCATGCGTCGAAGAACCCCCGTGTGACCGGCGTGTGGGCTCCTGCGTTCGTGCGGATCGCTGCGACGCCCGCCCGGCAGGCTTCGCGACGCACACTTCCTCGCTGCGCTGCACGCCCTTCCGCGTGGCAACGTCGTCACCGCGCTGCTCAATTGCCTGAGCGGTAAGGAGTCCCGCGCGCGTGAGCTTCATCGGAAGGCCCTGCGGGAACACGCTGACCACATCGGCAGCCTGCGCAGCATGCAGCGCCGCCTCCGGGAGGTACAGTGAGCGTATACCAGACCGCTGCCTACTCCACGACCGACAAGCTCAGATGGGCCCGCAACATGGGCTACATCGGGGAAGAGGCCATCGTCATAGTGCTCGTCCCCACGATCACCACGGGGGAGTGGCACCTCTGCGTGGTCATCGGCAGTAGCACGACGCCCGAACCTCTCATGGTGCTGAAGCCGAAGTGGCATTCCGCCCTCTGGTGCTCCAGCGAGCACACCTACGGCCGCACGCACACTCACGCTGTGCTCTTCGCCGGTCGTGCGACGGCCGAGGCGCAGCGCTCCGTACTGGAGCACGTCACGCACCAGGACGTGGCGGAGGCGCTTCGCCGTGAGCTGCGCTATCAGCACGACCGGACGCGGACCGATCTGGACGCGGCCCATGTGCGCATCCGCCGTATCCACGAGAAGCGAACGCTCATCAAGGCAGCGGGCCGTCGCCTTGGGCTGAAATATCTGGACTGATGCCTTGACAGCGGCGCCCTACGAACGTATTGTAGAGGCATACAGAACAGGAGAGCAGATGAGCCAGTACAGTGAAGTCGTGACGGTGCTTGACGTTTGGGACATCGGGGACGGCCGCATGTTCGCGGTCTGGGACCGGACGGAGCTGGAACCGACCGCCATGTACGTTCCGAACGGAGTGCCGGTGTATTCGGACAGCCTCACGCCCACGGACGCGCTGCACGTAATCGAGTGGAGGCTCCGGCGCATCGCACAGGCGCTCTTGCTTACCGAGTGGAACGAGAAGCTGCGCTACCACCTGCGGGAAGCCACTGCGGCGCTCTCCTGGTGTGACTGGTTGTCGGCCGACGCTGATGCCAAGATCCAGGAGCGGATCGAGGCGTGGGAGTTTCCGCCCGATGTGCGTGCGGTGCTCGTCGCGCGCACCGACCCGGATGCGCGCACCACATACCCCTTCCCACCCCACACCCCCGAGACCCTGGAGTACCTCCGCCGTGTTCTGGGTTAAGGCCAGCGAGCTGAAGGCGGGAGACGTCGTCGTCGTGACGTCTCTCCGCCTTGCCATCCGCGTGGCGTCTGCGCGGCCCTACCGTGGCCTTCTGTCGTGGTTCGGCCGCTGGCGCACCGCGGTGGTGGTCACCTACGAATCCGGCCTCTCCGAAACTCTGTGGGCCGATGACCGGAGGATCGTCCGTGCTTAGCCCCCGCGCACTCTACTGGCTGTTTGCTCTGGCGCTCGTCGTGGCCCGCCTCACGGGCATCTTGGATGCCCCATGGTGGCTGGTCCTTCTGCCCGTGTGGGCCCCGCTGGGTGCGCTGCTTCTGGCGGCCGTCTCCACGCTGGTGACGCTCGCCACATGGGCCGCTGCTGCCGCACTTATCTTCCTGGCCCTTGGGCCTCGCAGAGAGGACGAATCATGATCGTCGAAACATTGGGAATCATCGCTGTGTGCGTCACGCTGACTTGGGGCGCCCACTCCATGGGCTTCCGCCAGGGCGCAGCACAGCGCACCAAGGATGCCATGGGCGTCCCCACAGGCAACCGCTCCAGCATCGCGATTGGTCTCCGCACGCTTATGCATGCTGCGAACGACCACGCGCGTCGCGCTGGCTTCCGCGACAAAGACAAGTCCTTTGGGGATGAGGTCGCGCTGATCCTCACAGAGGCGGCGGAGGCATTCGAGGCGCACCGTCACGGCAACCCGCAGTCCGAGCACATCCCGGACTTCTCGGGTGTGGAAGAGGAGTTTGCGGACATCATCATCCGCGTGGCGGAGACAGCGGAGCACCACAACTTCGACCTGCCCGCTGCGGTGCTGGCCAAGATGAAGTACAACACCACGCGACCGCGCATGCACGGAGGGAAGCTGCTGTGAGCGCCAAGCTGCGGCCCCTCGGCCTTGAGCGCAGTCTATACGAGGCCGTCGCCTCCCTGCGCATGAAGGCCCTCTGCTTCCCACTGCCGTCTGTCTCGCAGCTCGGCATCGCTGTCGGGGACTACTTCCTGATCGCGGAGCTGCGCATGGACGGCACCACATCCACCCCCACGGGGCACTCGATCGTCCGTGTCGTCACGAAGGTCGAGCAGGACTCGTCCACGCTGACGGCATCGCTGGACCGCGTCTACGACTTTGGCACTGACGTAGGCGACGTCTGCGTGTGCCAGGACATTCTCCGCGAGGCGGACGGCGGCAACCCCGAAGCGGCCCGCGAGTGGGTCGATGCCGGGAACCACCTTCCGGGCTGTCCTCTGGAGCCCACCGAATGATCCCCGCCCCCACGAACAAGCGCATCGGCCATCAGCTCTACGAGGCCGGGCTGCTGGGCAACCGCTTTCGCACCTTCCCCACTGCGGAAGAAGCCCTAGCGGCCCTGGCTCCGGACGCCATGGCTGGAATCCGCTACAAGCGCGCTGGGAGTCCCTTCGCGCGCATCCCGATTCGCGCACGGGAGATCCCGCGCTACGTGGACGAGCTGCTCTCCCTGGGCGCTAGGCTCGAGCTGATGCAGTTCTGTGAAGGCGCGGACGACTCTCTACTGATTGCCCAAGGGGAGGTTCAGCGCTCTCCCACGGGCGGCTGGATGCGTTACAGCACGGCCCCCGTGACGATGCGGGCCGCCATGGCTCGTGACGACGTCCAGCACGTCAGTGGTCACGCCGTGTGGCGCATGCTCGAACACTGGTTCACGCCGTCCAGCTACGCCGATCTTCAGGCTTTGTTGGAATTTTTGCCGAATGCGGTTGTGGAGTGGTCAGCGTTCAGGCAGAATGTCGGTATGCTCCCATACCGCAATACGATCGTATGGGAAGCTCGATACTACTGAGAACGGAGGAACGTCACATGCTCAGCGAGAAGTTGCAAAAGCTGCTCACCAAAATCAGTGCACTGTCCGATCTGAAGGACGCGAACGTGCGCGACGGCATGACCGGCCATGGCCGGTACGACGCCCTTGAGCTGGAGCTGAACGATTGGCTAACGGCCAACTCCAGTTCGGTTGTGGGGTTCCTTCGCGTAGCCGCTGGTTCCGCGGACCATCTGAGCAAATACCGGGGCGATGACACCATGATCGCGAAGCGGCTCGTCGCTTCTCTGGAGACGCTGACGGAGCGCCCGGCACCAATTCGGACCGCGGAACCGCAGTGCGCCAACTGCGCCTCGTGGAGGGGCCTCACGGCCGTGATCGACACGACGGTGGTCCGCCTCTGCGCCGAGCACAGCAACATGCCCAAGGCGGCCCACGACCACTGTGATAAGTGGTCGTGCGACGATCGGTTGGCGGGGCCGTGTGAGCAGGCTGACACACTGCCCCGATGATGGCTGTGTCACCTATACCACTCTGTGCGACGGACGCACACATCGACATTGCGGGCCTTTGCCGCATTGACGGAGATCATTAAGATGCAAGACACCAGCTTCTCCCTCCGCCCCGGCGAGCGCTTCCTGCTCATGTCGCAGCCGACCAGCACATGTCGGTTGGCCGTGCGCTGCTTCCCGATTGCGGAGCTGCCCGGAAAGATGACGGACGGCTCGCTTCCCGTAGTGGTCGCTGGCGCCATGCGTGCCTCTGAGGACGCTCCATGGCATCGGGCCAACATGTCCATGGCGGCTCGTTCGTTCTTCGCGCGGCGCGCGCAGGAGCTGCAAATGGACGGCTGGATCTACGTGGAGATCCTTCTCGATGTCGGTGGTGACGACGACGGCTTCACCCTGGCAGTCCCCGGAGAGACCGATGCTGGCTGTTGATCTGTTTTGCGGCGGGGGCGGCACGAGCACGGGCTTTGCGCAGTCCATGGAGGCGCAGGGCCGGGAGTATTCCCTGCTCGGCATCAACCACTGGCAGACGGCGTGCGACACGTTCGATACGAACCACGCCCACGGCTCGTCCGTCTGTGCCCCGCTCTCATCGGTGGACCCGATCCACTTCTCTCCTGCCGTGTCCGAGGGCGTCGATCTTCTTCTGGCCAGCCCGGAATGCACGCACCACAGCTCCGCTCGTGGCGGGCTGCCGGTTGACGACCAGTCACGCGCGAGCGCGTGGCACGTCCTTCAGTGGTGCGAGAAGGCCCGGCCCACATGCGTCCTGGTGGAGAACGTCCCGGACTTCCAGAGCTGGGGCCCGCTGACGCCCGCTGGGCGTCCGTCGAAGACTCGGCGCGGGGAGACCTTCCGGCAGTACCTTGCCGCCATCAAGTCCCTGGGCTACGACGTCGCGCACCGCATCATTGAGGCCGCGGATTGTGGGGATGCGACGTCACGGCGCCGCCTGTTCATTCAGGCACGGCGGGACGGCAAGCCCATTCGCTGGCCACGTCGGCGCGCGACGACCCGGCGGCGTGGCTTCAGCACCGTCCTCAACTACAAGCTGCCCATGCAACCGTGGGAGGAGCGCACGCGCCCGCTGGTCCGTCGGACCATGGAGCGCATCTATCTCGGCATGAGGCACAACGCGGGCATGTTCGTCCTGCCGCAGCACTCGGGCGGCGCGGCGCGCAGTGTGCTCGAGCCGCTGCCCACGCTGGCGGCTGCTTGCGCCGTCATGCTGGTGGACCCGAACCGAAAGGCCACGCGCATGCTGTCCCCAGAAGAGTGCGCAGCGGCCATGAGTTTTCCGAAGGATTACACATTCTGCGGCAGCCAGCGTGACGTGTTCCGCCAGATCGGCAACGCCGTGCCCGTGCGCACTGCGCGTGCCCTGGTTGACTGCCTGACGAAGGAGTGAGGAATGATGAACCTCTACAAGGTGGAGCTCGCCGGGCTTCGGACCTATCACGCAGCATCGCTGATGCAGTACCACACGGGGTACGTCGTAGCGCAGGACAGCGAGCAGGCGTACCGGCTTTTCGCCGTAACGCTGGCGGAGCGCGGCCGTGGGAACAAGGCGGATCGACAGCTCCGCTCCGTCACGCTTGTGGCGTCGGAAGACACCTTGGCCGCCGACACCCTGCTATGCGTCGCGCGCCCCAGGTCGCCGGGGAGGCTGACTGATGCCGGTCCACTGCCCGCTCTGCCGTGGAGTCATGCAGCGCGTCCAGGGGGCGCCCCTGGACGTCGTGGCGTGCCGTGAGCCGTTCTGTCGCGGAGAAGGGGCCCCGATCGGTCGGCAGCTCGCGCTCGAGCTGGAGGCCCGCCTGCTGCGCTCAGAGGCGGATGCCCACGGTGCCATGCAGGACCGGGTGATGCTGCTGGAGCTGGCGCAGCATCGCCACACTCCGGGCTGGATTCGGACGCGCATCAAGAAACGTATCGACGGCCGGACGCCGCGCGCCATGGCGAATCACGTCTACCATGAGACGCAGGCCAAGCTGCGCAGTCGTATGGCGGAGCTGCTGTTGGAGCTGCGTGCGTTGCTGCGCGACGAGGGCTGTTTCCGCGGTGCAGCGTGGGTCGAGGGCGCCCGCGCTGCCACTCGCGTGGTCTTCATGAGCGCCAAGCGCCTCGGCCGTGGGAAGAGAGGGCGTCGTGACGATTGACGGGATGTCCTGTGCTCTTTGTGGCGAAGAGATCGTACTGGAGTTTGGCGGCGATACGTGCCCCTCGTGTGACGCCAACTGCTGCGAGTTCTGCTTCAACGAAGAATCGGGGCTGTGCAACAACTGCACTCGAGCTGGGGGAAGCGATGACTGAGAAAGCACCGTGGCCGGAGATCGAGGTAAACGAAAAGCGCGGCTGGCGTGTGCGCATTGGCGGCCTTTCGCTGACGTGGCGCGCGATGGAGTCGAACGTGCACGCTGAGATGAGGTCGGCTAACAACCTCATCAAGGTGCACCGTGACGAAGCAGTGATCGAGGACCGTTACCTGCAAGCGCATGGGGACGGTGACGTGGACCACTTCTTCATCCTCGATCTGCGCTCCCTCGGCATGTGGCGCGGGATGCTCTGGTGGATGCCCAACGACTGTGGCTACACCGAAAACCTGACACAAGCGGGGCGTTACACGCGCGAGCAGGTTGAGAACAACCCTCGCTACTACAACAACGGGGAGGAGACGTTGGCTGTTCCTGTGGCTCTTGTCCTCAAGCATGCTCGTCCGGAGCTGCGCGTGCCTGAGGACATGCGGTGGACGTTTAAGCAGAAGCTGATGACGAAAGAGCGAGAGGCGGCCCCATGATCCGCGTCTGCTTCAACTGGCCGTTCCATGCGGCGTACCCCTACACGCCGCATCCGTTCTGGTTCACTGGCCAGACGGGCGATGGGGACTACTTGACCATGGTCGCGTACTCGGACACGCCCGCGAGCTTCTTTCGCGAGTGGCCGCTGGCAAGCCGCGCGGACTGGACGGAGTGCGAAGGCTACACGTTCAGCGATCGTTTTCCGAAACCTTCGTGGTTGACACTCGGCCCCAACGACCGTATAGTCTAAGCATCATAGGAGAGCACATGAGCGACGTGACCATCGAAGTGAACAGCGAGCTGATCGAGTGGACCTACAACCTGCACAGGGACGGTAGTGGCCAGTGGACGCTGGTGGTGCAGGGGCACTACCTTCCGCTGGACGTCCGCGTCTCACGCCAGATCACCATGAGCCAGCGGCGTGATGTGACGTTCACACAGGCCGCGCAGAACGTGGAGATGTACCTCCCCGGCGCCCGTCGGGACATCCAACAGGACTTGGCCGAACGCGGCGCGAAGATCGCCAAGGCGGCCCTTGGTGCCATCAAGGCCACGGAGAGCAACTAGATGCCACTGACACTGAGACAGCGACACAAGCTGGCCAAGAACCTCCGCGCATGGCGCTCCGAGGCCGAGCTGACGCAGCAAGAGCTGGCCGACGGCTCCGGCGTGTCGGCGAACACCATTGCGCGCATCGAGCGCGGCGAGCACTCCACCCCGCAGCCGCTGACGGCGTGGGCGCTCGCAACGGCACTCGGCGTGGAGGAGCGGCTGTGACGGACCACAACCTCATGAACCCGGACGTCGAAGAGCTTCCGGAGGGGCCAGCGCTGGATCTGATGCTGCCCCCGGAGATCGGGTCGTGGAAGCTTCTCGAGCCGGACGTGCAGCCCGTGAACACGGTCCTGCTCCACAAGCTGACGGCTGAGGGCAAGCCGTTCGTCGAAATCTGCCTCTCGGCGAACATGGAGTATGTCCTGCTCTTCACGACGAAGCCCCACCCCGTGGACGATCGGGTCAAGGCGACCTACGTCCTTCCGCTGCGCCTCGCGCTGCGGTATGCGATCCTTCAACTCTTCGGTGTGGACTTCGAGAAAGCCGCGCCGACAGGAGAGTCCGATGCCCCACTTTCATGACGGAGCCCTTCCTCTCTTCATCGCACTCGTGCTGTTGGCGATCGGCGACGCGGCCTTTTCGATCAAGCTGGACAGCTACGTCCGCAGGCACTACGTCGGGCGCCTGCGCACCGTCGAGTTTGGCGACGTCGCCTCCCTGCTGATGAAGACCTTCCGCTGGACCCTGGAGCGCGCTGTGAGCGTCACAGCGATTCTCTCCGTGGCCGCAGCCCTGGTGGTCCTCTCGTGGGCATCCTTCGATCCCACGTCACCCTCGAGCATCGTGGAGTCCACAGCGCGCTTCCCGTGGGCAGTGGGCTTCGTCAGCGCTCAGATAGCGGCGCACGCCATCGGCATCCGGCTGGCTGCCGTCCAGTACAGACAGATGAAGAAGCGCGGCACGTAGCGCGCCGCGCGGGCGAGACGAAAGAAAAGGGGCGCCCGAGGGCGCCCCTTTTCACATGGCGCGGCTCGCGAGCGCGAGGCCGATGCCGAGAACGATGAGGACCACAGCCCCCAGGCACATGGGGGTAAGCCCCACGAGCAGCACGGTCTTCATGACCGCCCATCCACCGACCCAGCGGTAGAACTCCCCGATAGCCACCACGAGCAGCGCGAGGAGCTGGAGCAGCACGAATCCAGCCGCAACAGCGCTGACTACTTTGACCCATCCGGACATGAGGATTCCTCCGATTGTCTGAGGGCGACTTCGGCAGGCACGAGGCGCATGTCGCAGCGCATCGCGAACACAGTCGCCGCATTGGCATTGGGGAAGGTGCTGCGGTGCCCGTCGGCCCACTCCAGGACGACGTGGCCGCTGTAGGGCAGGATCATCCCGGCGCCGCGCTGTTCGCGCGTCTCCGCGTGGACCGCGAGCAAGAGGACGAGGGGCGGCACCTCGGGCGCGGGAGGCGCGTCGATGAACTCGGGCGGCCACTCGCCGTTCAGGTCTCCGAGCGTTCGCCCAGCGCGGTCCTCGATCACCGTGCGGGCTGGGACGCGGGCTCGATCGCTCATCGCCGCGTTGCGCCCGGCGCGCTCGAACACGAACGGATCGTAGTCCACGAGCGCCACGTCGTTGTCCTCCCCCATCACGCGGATGAGGATTGCCGGTCTCAGCGGGCTGTTCTCGTCGAGCTTGACCCAAACCACTTTACTCGTCACCAGCATCTGGCACCTCTTTTGCTACTAGGTTGACCCGGACGACGGAGATTGCACCACGCCCCCGGAGTGTGTTTTCGATCGAGAGCAGCTTGCTCTCGGAGCGCGCGCCGCCTACGTCAAGGAAGCGCACGCTGCTCGGCCCGTCGGTGACCAGGAAGCCCCTACGCTCGTCGTCAACGACGGGCCACTGCTTGAACACGAACTTACGGGTCCGCCCCGTGTGTCCGCACCGTGGGCACAGGTAGTGCCTGTGGTAGCCCGAGCGGTTGCCCTTGACGTGGCCCGTGCCGTATCGCTCGACCTTCTTCAGCCGCACGACGGGCTCGTAGCTGCACGCAGCGCAGGCGATGCCGGGCGCTCTCATTTGGTGAGGAGTCCCAGAAGCATGCCGATGACTGCGGCAAACGCCAGGACGCTCGCGAAGGTGATGCTGATGGCCTCGAGGAGCCAGTCGGGAATTCTTGGCCTATTCATGATTTCTCCCTCTGCCGCAATTATATGCGGCAGAGGGAGAGGAGTGCAAGGGGGAACTGGCCCGACGCCTGAAGCTGTGGTGGAGGTCGTCAGAGCATCGGCTCACATCAGAGATTTGAGCATCTGGTCGAGAACGTCCTTCCTGACACTGCGAAGGTATCGCAGGCGGAGCGCCGCCTTCCGCTGCCACCCGGTCGGATCGCCAGGGTGGTAACGCCGCTGGCGGCGCAGGTCGCGGGCCAGCTCGTCCGTGTACTCCTCGATCTTCAGCGTTAGCTCGTGGATGACGGCTGCTCGAGCGTCCGGGGGCACGACGACTTCTTCGTCAAACTTCCAGGTCTGTTCGTAGATCACGAGCCATCGGCGCCAGTACGTCTCGTGTCCGTGGGCCATGGCGTGGTGCGCGGCGTCTTCGACGTAGAAGGGGCCGCCGTAGTAGTAACCACAGACCTTCCGCTGGAACATCTTCTGGAGCAGGTTGCACTCTGCATGCTCCCGCACGAAGAAGCCGTCCCCGTCGATGTCCAGCCCCGCGATGTCCACACAGCGCTGGCCTGGAATGACGAAATTGTTGCAGATCGTGCAGCGGAATCCCGCCTTGCGGGCCGTCTGAATGCGGGTGATTCGCACCCCGATGGCCGGATCGCCAACGTCACACGCGCAGTTCATTCTTCTGACACTCCTGTTCTACGAAGGTTCTGTAGTTCTTGGCTGGCACTGACCACCGCATCCCGGCACGTACCAGCCAGACCGATGATGGCAAGCGCTTCGCCCATCTGGTGGACCACCCCCGCGGCGGAGAGGTCGTCGTCGATCGCTGCCTGAAGGCGCGCCGCCTGCTCGGACATGGCGTCACGTAGCTGTGCGGCGTGGTACTTCGCCGCCGCATCGACAGCACGCTCCAGCGCGCAGGGCGGCGGCCCCTGCTTGCGGGTCTGGCTCACACGTCCTCCCAGCTCGCCACATCGCGCGCCGTGGCCTCGAGCGCCTCGGCGCAGCACTCGGACTCCGCCTCGGCCGCACGGCGTCTCAGGACCGCACAGACGCGCTCACGGACTGCCTGCTTGGCGTTCCTCCGGACGTCCCCAACCCCGTCCAGAATGAAGCTCCGCTCCTGCTTCAGCTCGTCGGTCTGCTTGAGCTCGTCCGTGTAGGTCTTGCGGTCTTCGTCGATCTGCCGCTGAAGCCGGAGCACTTCGTCAGCGTGCTCATTCGCCTGAATGGTGAGTGCGGCTTCCCGCTCCTGCTTCTGCGCACAGACCGTGTTGGTGATGCGGTGCCATCCCAGCCCGTTGGTCTTGACGTCCGCCAGCGGGCAGTCTGCGCGGTAAGGGTGCTTCCAGGTTCCGTCGGACTTGCGGTGCAGTCCGACGCCGCACAGCGGGCATTTCTTGTTCGGGTCGAGCGTGACCATCAGTAGTTCTCCCCGTGTGCTCGCCGGGCGTCCCGGCGCAGCGTGAGTTTCGCGTGGCGTCGCCTGAAGCGGCACAGGCGGCGTTTGTTGTCCGGCGTGGCCGACGCCATGTGGTATCCGCCCATGGGCTCCTTCAGCCACAGTTCTTTGCCCACGCCGACATGGGCGTGGCGCCAGCGGGTGGTGTGGTGGCGCGTTCTACTCACCGTCTTCTTTCCGCTGGAAGCAGCGGCACCAGTCACTCAGCTCCCGGACGACGAAGTGTGGGCTGTAACGGCACTCGACGCGGGGCTCGTAGGACAGCCCCGTGCGAAGCGACGCAAAGAACCGCGTGTCCTCGGGCGGTACGGACGTTGCCACGCCGTGAGTGCAGTTCCAGCACTGGTCGGTTGTGGGTCGTAGCTGTGGCGCTTCGACGTAGCTCACTCGAAGGACTCCGTGCCCGTGGGCGCTTCTTCTCGCTCGGCCCGCTCACGGAGCAGCGTGGCCACCTTGGGCATCCACTCCGGCGCGGGCTGCGGGGTTCCGCACTGGGGACAGACGTTGAATGCGTTGGTCGGGTGACTGTAGCCGCACGAGCATTTGCGGTCGTACCATGCGGTGTCCCGCATGTTGTCTTCGATCAGCTCCGCAAGAGCCAGGGCCGTGAGTCGTGCCAGCTTCACTGAGACCATCAGTCGTTCTCCTGTTCGCTGAGGATCATACACACATTCGCCACGTCTGCCAACTCGTCCAGGACGTCTGCGAGCTGACCGTTCGGATAGATGAGGCACTGCGTGGCGTCGTGCAGCTCACAAATCTCGCTGAGGAGAGCGCGGCGCACACACTCGGGACCGTGGTTGGGCCACTGCTCGGGGGCGCCCTTGTATGCGTTGCGCTCCAGGGCGGCGATCATGCGGGGCCGAAGCTCCGCGAGGAACGTGTCTACATGCGTCTCGAACGGCATCAGTCGTCCTCCAAGAGCGTGACGTTGTCCCTGATGACGTCCCACTGATTGGCCAGCGCATGGAGCGTCTTGCGCTCTTCCTCTTGCTGCTCGTAGCGCTCATTCCAGCACGCCTGATCGCAATACTCTGCGACGGTCGTCCTCACGAGGTTGACGAGGTAGGACGGCTCGAGGGCGTCCAGCTCCCAGGACTCCTCGCCGTACTCCTGCGCGTACTCCGCGTAGCGCGCATCGGTCACCTTGGCAGGGTTCGGCGGCGCGCCAACCTCGTCGATCTGCTCCATGGACAGTGCCACTCGCTCGAAGTGCCAGTTGTACGTGCGGAACATGGAGAGTCGATCAGCGATGTCCCGCGACATGTCGAGCCCGGAGGGGTCGTGGTCGCCGAAGTGCAGGATGACGTTGCAGTCACGCTGGTTGCTGATGCGCTGCGCGTGACGCCACATGGCACTCTGGCTCACGTACCCACGGCAAGAGAACAGCGGGATGTCCAGCTCGTTGCAGACGGGCTCGAAGACACCGACAAGCGCATCCTTCTCAACCCACACTTCCGGCCGGTACGCCTGTCCCGCCCATAGGTCGATGCCGTAACTTTCGGCGCTCGCGCTGATGATCCCCTGGGGGCTTGCCCAGGTGGGGCGCTCGCGCAGGTGTCGGGTCCGGTCCTCGAGCGCGTGCCAGTCGATGTAACCAGCAAGGCGGGCCTTGCTGATGATCTTGCCGAGGCGGTCGTAGCTGCGGTCCGAGTTGGGGAGCAGGTCGCGCGCCACGAACTGATAGTAGAGCTGGCGGAGCGTGAGGTTGTAGCCCTCCGCCTGATACTGTTCGATGATCTGATTGGCCAGTGCGATGATGGCCATGGACGTCTTGTGAAAGCGGGCATGTATGTAGGCGATTTTCACGAGGCACACTCCTGGTCCACGAACAGATAGCCGGCGCCATCCAGTGCGGCGGCGACCGCTTCGACAACAGCCCGCGGGAGGGATCGTGTGTAGTGTCCGCTGTAGCAAACCACGTTCGGTGCGCTGACCCATGCGTGGGCGGCCCCCAGCTCGTCGAGCGACAAGGTCATACCGACCTTGGTCTGGTTGAACGTAAGGCACGCAACGAAGACCATAGCATCATCCAGTCGCGAACAGGGACGGAAGTCCGCTGCTGCGATCCGCGGCACGGTGGCCCCCTGGCCGTATGGGAGAATCCACTCGGGGGCGCTCTGCATCGGTCGTGCCAGCGTGACGCTGTCCTGCCATCCGAGGGCGAGCGCTACGCGGTACGCGAGTGCCGTATCGCTCTCGGGGCCCTGCTCGTGGGGATCGTCGTCGTAGTGGTACGTCCGCAACTCATTCATCGTCAGTCTTCCATGTGGGGATCTGGGTCAGATGAAGGCTGGGGTAGACGTCGCCCCAGCGGCAGGTAATCTGCACGCGCTCGCCGTCAGCGAGGCGCTTCGACACGTCGAGCGCGGCGTCCTTCGTGGTTGGGCAGTGGGCCCACATGTGACTGGCGTACCAGTATTCACCATGCTGGTCCACATGCACCGTCCACACGGGGCGCGTGGTGGGCAGCGCGGCGCGCCAGAGGTACACCTCGCCCGGCTTGAACGTCGTGGCGTACTTGAGCCCAAGGGTGGCCAGGGTGGCGGCCACCACGAGCATGATGACGAGGGGTGCAGCGGAGAGCTTCCCGTTGCTCACGAGCGCTCCCACGCCTGCCTCCCCGAGACGTAGCTGTCACGGCGCATGCTTATGGCCACGAGCGTTCGGGCGGCACGGCGCGTGTCCTGCTCGCGCGTCGCGTCCAGGTGCTCGTTCACCGCGTCGGCCAGTGTGTTGGCACGGTCCAACACTTCGATCACGGCGCCCCGGTCCTCGCGCATGCGGGCGAGCGCGTTGCGGGCGTGGGACAGCTCCGTGGTCAGGGTCGCGCACTTCGCTTCCAGTGCGTCGCGCTCAAGCTCAAGATCGTGCATCGTTCTTACCATGCCCCCGCCGCTCCTCCGGCGATCAGCCAGTCTTCGCTCGAGCCCATGGCCAGCACGAAGGGCCGCACCTTGGGCTTGATGATCCAGAGATTGGGGCTCCACTCGCGACCGAGCAGCATACCGCCCACGGCGGGGCGCCCCGACATGAAGCCGATGACCGGGCCAGCCATCAGCCCAGCCAGCTCCTCTTCCAGCTCGTCGTCTTTGACGTAGTCCACGTTCGTCGTGTCGTCCGACCACGGCATGGAAATCACCAACTGCTCCGGCGGCGGCTTGATTCGCCACACGTCCGTCTTGCCAGTGACCACCATCGTCCCGTGCTCACCCTGTGCGCCGACGACCGTGGTGCGGACGTCGATGACGGGCTCGGGGCAGGGCGCGGGCTCCAGGGACGTGATGCATACCGAACCATCGCCCGTGGAGGCGCCCTCCGGCTGAGGCCGTTCGCCCATGGGGACGGTGATGGCTCCGGTGCTGTGCTCTGCGACCACGACGGGGCGCGCTTTCAGCTCCCGCTGTGCGACGTCGAGCTTGTCCCGCAGCTCGGCCGAGCCCTGAGTCAGCGCGTTCACGCGCGCCTGAAGCTCCTCAGCCGTCTTGATGTGTGCCCGCGTGAGCTGAAGGCGATCCGCCTTGCGGGCCTCGTCGGCCGCTGCCGCTGCGCGCTCCGCCCTCTCTTGGGCGTCGGCCGCTGCGGACCACATGCTCAGCCCGACGATGGCCGCTGCGAGCAAGAGCAGCGTGCCGATAACCTGCACGCTCGTCCAGAAGCGTCCCATGGTCAGTTCTCCTTCGCCGCGCGCGGATCGACCATCGGCGGCGCCGTGCAAGTCTTGCCGAGCAGGATGGGCGAGGAGTGATGCTCCACGAGGATTACCTGCATGGTCCCGTCGTGGAGCAGCGCCGCGAACCGATAGGTCCGCGTGACTCCGTAGATGTCGGGGAGCCGCACCGAACCACAGATGATGTGTCCGTAGTACGTGTGCATCTTCGTGAGGGGCGCGGGGCGCGTTCGGATCTTGCCCAACTTCGGGGGCGCGAACGTGAACGGCGACTCCGCAGCCGTGGGGGATCGTTCGATGAAGTAGTCCTTGACCAGATGCTGGTAGTTCTCGGGCAGCGGGCCACCGAAGTGCGCGTCCTTGTCACGGTCGCGCCGACCCGCCATGGCGGGGGCGCAGAGCGTCACGATCAGAACCAGTACCAGCACCATCCACCATCTGCGTCGAATCATCGTTTCGTCTCCTTCGCGGCGCTTTGTTGCCGCTCAGTAATGACTATACGTTCGGACGCCGCAGCATGCAACCCCATTCAGCAACTTTTTCTAAAAAGGAACCTGCTCGGGCGGCGCCTCGATTTTGGTCCACGGGAAGGGCCCGCCGCACTGCTCGTCGAAGTAGGCTCGGCACTCAGCCAGCGGAGGCAGCTCCCACATGTTCGCACGGGCAGCCACCTTCTGACCGGACCTCTTGTCAAGCTTGAGCCCCCGCTGCTGGAAGCTGCGGGGGTAGCCGTCAGGCATCATCGACGCAAGGAAGCGGCCGAGCTGCGTTGCGTTCCCGCGCCGCGTGTAGTTGTACGCCTTGGCTTCTTCGACGTAGCTGCCGAGAACGGCATCCTTTTCAAGTACGGTGCTCCAGAGGTCGTCCGTGTCCGCGATCCGCCCTTCGTCCAGGCACCGATACCACCACGCCTGCATCGGGGAAAACGAGAGCACCTTCTGCTCTTGCAGCACCTCCGTCTTGGGCACATCCCGAACCTGGAAGTCGCTGATGTCGTAGTTGAGCAGGTAGTGGAGCAGCGCCTCACGGCCCCCGTTGTCCATCTGGTCGGCGATCGCGCGGAAATACTTGGCGTTCTGCATCTGGTCGCGGCCGACGTCCAGGACGAAGAAGCGGCGCTCGTCGGCGCCTGCCGGGACGATCCACTGGCTGTTCGACGCGAGGACTAGGTGCGTGTAGTTGTTCGTGGTCTCGACGTCACGGCCCTTGGCCTCAACCACCATCTGCTCTTCCGTGACGAGCATCTTGAGCACGGACTCGTGTTTCTTGTCGCCTGCGAAGAACGCCTCGTCTCCGAAGAGCACGATGCAGTCCCGCAGGTGGGCGTTGAAGTGGCCGATCAGGTGCTTGGCGTCGGAAACCTGAAGGAAGTGCCGTCCGAACAGACTGCCGAATTGTTTTGCAAAGAAGCTCTTGCCCGTGCCCTGCCGTCCGCGTAGAACGATGGCCGTTTGCCCAGGGGAGTCGGGCCGCTGCACCGCGCGGGCCATCCAGCCGAGGATGTAGGTGCAGTAGTCCTGGCGGCCGGAGCAGACGTTGTTGAGAATGTGGGCCAGGAACAGGTCGCACTCACCCGGCACCGCGTTGCACGCAAAGCCACGCCACAGGTTGTACGCGCCCGGCACGTCGTGCCCCGGCTCGAAGCACAGCGTGTCGTAGGTGCGCCGGTTGGCATGCTCGAGCCACCATGTGCCCTTGCGCTTGTAGACCGGCTGCCCGTCCTTCTCCCCCACCTTCACCAGCTCGTTCAGGTAGCGGTTGCGAATGTCCTCGAAGGTCTGGCATGAGACTCGAGGGCGGCCGTCCACAGAGGGATCGGGCACTTCGCTGAGGACGCGGCACTTCCCGCCGTAATCGCCGATGACCGCGTGGCGCTCGTTCATCTCCCGCAGGTTCGGGTCGATCGCCTGCTCGTGGGCGCGCATGATCTGGCGCTTGGCGTAGCGCTCGGCGCCCGAGCGCTTTTCGATGACAGACGAGCTGATAGCGAACTCAGGGTCCGTGAGCACGGAGTAGATGACGTCGTCGGGCACCTCGCTGCGAACCAGCTCACAGCACACCGCGAAGACGGCCTCGCTTCGACTTGGGAAGCGGCTCGCGTCCAACGGATCAGAGCCCGTGACGATGACGGCCTTGCACCACTCCGCAACCTTCTCGCCCAGCTCTTCGATGCTGCCCAGGCGGGCGACGTTGCCGGTTTCGATGTGCGCAGCGGCTGTCGGTGCCTGGACGGAATTGACGTCTGCGCCCTGGACGATCGGGGCTGCGGTGAACTTCGAGAGGGGGTAGATGCGCGACGTGTCGAAGGTGTGGACCGTCGCGAGGACGGGAACGCGCCCACGCTTTTTCTTGCGCGCGTCAGGCACGTTGATCGTGCCCGGCAGCCGCATGATGTGCTCAACGCTGTGGCATGCGTCGCCGCCGAAGAGCAGCTCGAGCTGCTGGTTGTAGCGCGCCGCCTCACTAGCCTTGGACAGGTCGCCGTCAACGGGGAACTTCTCGGTAAGCCGCCAAAACGCCTGATACCCGCCACCCGAGAAGACGATCACAGTCGGCGGCGGCGCGCCCTTGGGCAGATTGTCCGTGAGCAGCCCCAGGGCGCGCGCCTGCTCGTCCTGGATGTCCTCCCCGATGCGTGGGTCGATGTCAACGTGCAGCCACTGTACGGCCGCGATGTCCGTCTTGGATGCCTTGCGGTCCTTGAGTGTCAACGTGGGGTTGACGAGGAAGTAGAGGTTGTGTGTTCCGTTGCGCTCGTCGATCCATGCGTCACGATCGTTGCGGTGTTCCGCAACGAACATGCGCGTCTCGATCTTCCGCGACGTTGGCTCGACCGCCGTCAGTGCCCACGGGCCCTTGGAGCACCATCGGTCAAGAAAGGCTGACGCCGCCGGGGTATCCGGTCGGGGCATTTACCGAACCTTTCTCAGTATCCGCGCCAGTAGTCCAGGAGCGCGAGGTAGCACACATTGTTGCGCTCGACCCGCGAGATAGTCCAGACAGACAGGCCCGACTCCTCGGCCACGCTGGCCACGGACCGGCCCGCCCGGCACCGCGCGAGGTAGCACTGCTCACCTCCGGACAAGCGGCCCACGGGGACAAGCGGCGGCACGTCGTCACGCGGGATGATCGAGTCGTGCTCCCAGCGACGGTACACGCGCAGTGTGACGTCGTAGCGGGTGGCGTACTGCTCTTGCGTCCGGCCATCTCGGCGGCGCGCCACACGAAGGCGCTCCCCAGGGGTCAGGTCCTTGGTAGTGACAAGCACTCTCGTAGCTCCGTGTCGTCTAGGCCATCCAGCCAAACTCTGTGCGCCTGCTCGATTAGTTCGTCTCGTGTTGCATTGCCTACGATAGCCGCTGCAACGGGCGCCGTAAAGAGCATCCAAGTTTTTTGTACCTGGAGCAGCAAAAATGCGCGGCCTCCGCGGCGCCATCGCCGCTTTAGCCAAATTTTCTGCTCTCTGGTGAAGTGCGGAAGGCGGAGGGGGGTGGATTCGCGCTTAGGCCAGCATCTTGCCCACTTTAGCTCGATCCACCCCTCCGCGTAGTTGACGTCTGGCGTGCCCATGTAGGCGGAATTCTCGACCGCAACTCCGTCCACTGAGCGCAACGCCCGCAGGACGCGGGAGCGCATGCCGCTCTCACTCACTTGCGATCCAGCCGCGCGCATCGCTCACGCCGATGAAGCGCTGAACCTTCGTGATGTCAGCCCAATTGGGCCCGATCTCGATATCGACGACGGCCGGGACGTTTAGTTCGGGAGAGCTGTCCCGCATGATCGTTGCAATTTCCTCCGCCTGCCGCAAAGAGTCCACGCTCGTGTCCAGCTCGTCATGTACCTGGAGCTGGAGCATGTAGCCAGCTTCGTGTGCCGTAACCAGCGCTACCTTCATCTGCTTGGCCGCGCCGCCCTGGATCAGCCGGTTGAGGGCCTTATAGGTCCAGTCGAACGAGCCGTCTTCCAGCACGGGGAAGCGGCACCGACGCCCGCCGAGCGCAATCAGATACCCGCGCGCCTTGGCCGTCGCCTCGCACTTCTCGGCCATCTCTTTGACAAACGGCGCGTGGGCGTTGAAGCGGTCGATCATCGCCGCGCCATCGTCGCCAGCCACCTCGATCTGCTGTCCGCGACGGTTCGCGATCCACTTCGTGGACAGATGCAGCTTGTGGCACATCTTGGCGGGGCCCATGCCGTAGCAGAGCGCGAGGTAGATTTGCTTTGCGTCTCCGCGCTTGAGGCCCGTCATGTCGGACATCATCTGGTGGTTGTCCGTGCGCGGGTTGTCGCGGTAGCGCTGAGCGGCGGCTCGAGCGCCCGTGCAGCCGGTCAGCTCCGCGTAGTGCGTGAGGATGCGCGGCTCTTGCTGCGAGTAGTCCAGGCACGCCCACAAGGCGCCGGGCTCTGGCTTGAAGATTGCCCGCCACGGAACCGTGAAGTCATCACGAGCGGGCTGCTGCTGCATGTTCGGGTTCTCGGAGCTGAGACGGCCATAGGCGGCGCCCTTGATCGACCCGTCTTCTTTCTGCTTCCGAAGCTGGTTATACGAACAGTGGATGCGCCCGTTGACCATGTGTCTGCGGATGGACTTCACGAACGTGGACCGCAGCTTGTTCACCTTGCGGAGCCATGTGATGCGCTCTGCAACGGGATGCGCGCAGCTCTCGAGGAACTCCTTCGTGATGCTCGGCTCGCCCTTCGCGTCGGTCCTGTACGCAACGCCAACGGCGCCCAGCGGGGCCGCCACTGATTTCGAACGCCAGCATCCGCCCACGGGGACTTCGACGCCGGAGAGGCGCTTGATCTCCGCGATGGCCTTGTGCTCCTCGGCCAGGGCGTACTCTTCAATGCGGTCCAGGTGGTCCTGGTCGATGAGCACACCTACGCGGCGCATCGCGACGAGCGCGGGGAGCACGCGGCACTCCAGGTCGTACACCTCCCACAGGTCCTGCTCGTCGATCAGGCGCTCCTGCTTGCGCAGGACGGCCAGCGGCAGCCGGGCATCCTCTTCCCCGTATGGGCCGACAAAGCGCGCTGGGAGCTGCCACAGGTCGCCTCGGGGGTTCTTCAGCCGGTAGACGTTGGCAGCGACTTCGAGCAGTGCTTGATCCTTGCCGGGAAAGCCTAGCCGCTGGCTGATGGCCTGGAGGCTGTAGCTGCGGTGCAGCTCGCAGATGAGGGGGTCCGCGATGTGCGTGTCGCGGTAGCCCTTGGCGTTCGGGAACGTGACGCCCTCTTCTTCCAGCCAGTCCAGGTCGTAGGACAGGTTGGCGCCGCACACGAGCCCCGTGAACTCGCGCGCCCGATCGCGCAGCCACGCGAGCGCGGCCTGGGGGTCCGCGACGTTGTCGCCTCCGCGGTGGCGCAGCGGCACGTAGCCCGCCGGGCCGTCCTCGATCGCGAACGAGAAGCCGACCATGTAGCCGCCTGTGCGGACGCTGGGGCCCGTCTCGAACAGGTGGGGGTCGTAGGTCTCGACGTCGATGCCGACGCGCTTGGCGCCCGCCCAGCTTGCGGGGAGGTCGCTGAGCATGGGCGGGCGCCAGTCGCTTTCGGGCGGGAACATGGGGGCCTGCCCGTCGAAGTTCTTGGTCTTGCGCCTAGCCATCCTGGCCGGGCTCCTCGATGCGCATGAAGCCGTGCTTCACGTAGTAGCGCACGTCGTCCAGGTTCGTGCCGGAGCCACCGCGGATTTCGCCCAGGGTCATGCCGTCGCGGTAGTTGTGCCAGCGGGCGCGCCTGTGGCCCTTACCAGGGTGCTCCCGCAGGATGCGGATGACCCGCGCGTGCGAGCGCCGGGGCGACACGATCGGCTTTGCCTCCGCGTAGGCGGGCAGGATCTGCCCTCCGGGCGCGCCCTCCGCGGGCAGGACGATCGGCGGCACGGGAGGCAGCTTCGGCTTCGGCGCGGGCTTCACCTCGTCGGGCACGCTCTCGAGGTAGGCTTCACGCGCCTCGTTCACGCGGGTGAGCGCCAGCGCGGCGTTGCGGAAGTGCTTGACCGGGATCTCCGAGAGCGCGTTGTAGAGCAGCACGAGCAGGCTGATGCTCAGCGCGTTGGACTTCACGGGCTGCGTCAGGTCGATGTGGCGGCGCTGCCCGTCGTGCTTGGTGACGGTGGCCACGGTTCGGGCGATGCGGACGTTTGCGGTCATGGGAACTTCCTCAGAACTGGACCACGGTGACGGCCTCGGCCGCCCTCGTGATGCATGTGTAGAGCCAACGTCGGTGGTCGGGGGCTCCGAAGCACTCGCCCTCGTTGAGGACGAGCACGTTGGGCCACTGGCTCCCCTGTGCCTTGTGGCCAGTCACGGCGTAGCCGTAGTCGAACTCCTGCGCATTTATGCGCTCGAACCACGACGACGGGAGCTTCTCCCCGACGAAGGGCGCGGTGTGGGCTTCGACGAGCAGCATGGGGCTCTTCTCCGCTTCGCGGAGGCCCAGGCAGATGGTCCCGCCCACGGCGGGGGCTGCTTCGACGACGTTCCACATGGCGCCGTTCAGGAGTCCCAGCTCGTGGTCGTTGCGCAGGCAGATGACGCGCTCACCCTCGTTCACCAGCTTGCCGCTGTCGGCATGCCCGAGGAGACGCCGCATGCGCAGGTTCGTCGATCGGCGCGTGGCGTTCTTCGCAACCAGGATTTGGTCCGCGGCCATGGCGGCCTCGGCGTTCAGGTCGCTGACGTGGATGACCCGCGAATCTCCGTAGGCGCCGAGCTGAAGCGGCTGGCCCTTGCGGACGCGCGTCGCGAGATTGATGACTGGACTACCCGCGCTCTGCCGGTGGATCTCGTCCAGCATGACGTCGGGCCGCCCCTCGAAGCGTGACCCAGGCTTGCTCTCGGTGAAGTAGCCGCCTCCGCCCACGGGAGGGAGCTGCGCCGGGTCCCCAAGGACGAGGACCTTCTTACCGAACGAGAGCAGGTCTTCTCCCATGCGCTCGTCCACCATGGAGCACTCGTCGATGATGACGAGGCTAGCGCCTCGCACGGCACTCTCGTGCGCAAGCGAGAACGACGGTGTGCTCAGCCGCTTCTCTTCAGCCTCGATGCGCTCCTCGAGCTGCTTCGCGCGGGCGATCTCCACGGGCATTTTCGGCTCGCCGAGCTTGACGAGCTGAGAGCGCAGGAAGTTCAGGTGCGAGTCCGACTTCGTCTTGGGGTTGTAGATCATGCTGTGAATGGTCGTCGCCGGACAGCCCTTCTGCTGGAGGACGAGCGCAGCTTTGCCCGTGTAGGCGCCGAACAGGACGAGCCCATCCACGTCCTCGGCAAGATGCTTGGCCAGCGTGGTCTTGCCGGTGCCCGCGTATCCGAACAGGCGGAACACCTGCTGGCTGGAATCCTTGTACCACTTGGCAGCGGCCTTCAGTGCCGCGTCCTGCTGCGGTGACCACTTCATGTTCTGCCTCACGAAGTGGCCCGCCCGAAGGCGGGCCACTTCTCTGTTCTCACGCTGACGCTGCGATCAGAAGTGCGCGTTCTCCTCGGCGGCCTCGTCGGCCGGAGCGGTGGGCGAGCCCTCGGTGGAGCGGTCCACGCGAGCGAGGCCGTCGCGCGCCGACTCCGAGAACTTCTTCGCGGCGGCGAAGACCGGCGACGCCGGGTCAATGAGCGACATGGTCATGGCGCTCATCGCCTCGCCGGTCGTCTCGTCCACGCTCGCGGCGCACGCGGGGCGGAAGACCGCGTTGTAGAACGAGCCCTTGTTGTTCTTCTGGAGGACGGTGGTCATGCGAATGCGGTTCGCGAAGAGGGGCACCTTGCCGCCGCCGAAGGTGAAGATGCGGTAGAGCAGCTTCTTGAACGCCTGGATGCCGGTGCTCTTGAAGCTGAGCGCCGCCATGTCCACCGGGGTGCCCTCGTCGTCGAGGCGCAGCGCGAAGAGCGTGTAGGTCTCGACGAGGTCGTTGCCGCTCTCGGGATGCGTGTACTTGCCGAACGACGTCGAGTCGGCCTTCGCCTGCGCGACGATGGGGCTGTTCGGCGCGTGGACGCCCACGAAGCCGCCGCCCTTGTCACGCGGGCACCACTCGATGAACGAGTGCTCCTGGTAGCACGGGATGAGGACGACGCCGTCGTCGCCGGGGTAGGTCTCCTCCGTGCCGGTGTTGAAGATCGCGCCGGGCTCGCAGCCGGGGTGCTTCTCGACAACCTGCGGGCTGAGGGACTGGAGGATCGTGAGCCACGGCAGCGCGAGGTCACCCGACTCGATGTTCTGGAGTCCGCCCTGCGCGTCCTCGCCGTAGTCGAAGTGGCCCGCCTTCACGACGCCGGTCTCTTCGGCCTTCACGAGGGCGTCCGTCTGCTCTTCGGCCTGCTCCTGCTGCTTCTTCTTCGACATACCTGCTGTCTCCTATTTGATGACGGTGAGGCGCTGGCGGAACACGCCGAACAGCTCCTCGGGAATGTCGTGGCCCTCGGTCACCATCCGCGTCACGAACGCGCGGAGCGTGGCGGGTTCCACCTTCATCTCGGACTTGACGTCCATCGGCTCGCTGCGGTCACGCAGCTCGTGCATGAGCGCTTCCGCCGCTTCCTGCTGCTCGCGGTTGAATGCGACAATCAGCTTGCGCTTGAGCAGTCCGCCCTGGCCGTTCTCTTCGAGCCACTGGTGGGCGGCCAGCTTGTACTGCTTCGGGATCGACGCGCGGATGGTTTCCTTGACCGTGACCCGACGCCCAGAGGAGAGGACGATCTCGGTCAGGCCGATCTCCGCGAGCAGGTCCGGCAGCTCGCGCTCCGCCACGCCCTGAAGCTCGGCCTTCGCCTCGGCCAGCGCGGCCTCGGCCCTGGAGACGGCCAGCTCGCACTCGACTTGCTTGCGGGCGAGGTCGTTCGCGCGCTTGAGGCTGTCGGTGGAATCGCCTCCATGGTCCTGCTCGACGTGGTCAGAATAGTCGAATCTGGGGCTCATGCGTCTACCTCCGGGGGACTCGCCCACAGGGCGAGTACGTGGTGCTCGACGGCCTCGAGCGTTGGACGGTCCAGCTCCGCCGTCACGTCCGCCCCGTTCTGGTGCACGGTGAACTCAGCGTGCGCTTCTTCGGGCGGCTCGAGCCACCGTCGGGCGGGCCAGACTTCGTAGACCCGCACCTCGTAGGTGTCCTCGAACGGCGGATAGTTCGTCTTCCACATGATCTCTCGTTCTTTCGTCGTTCTGTTCAGGCAAAGATTACTCGTCGCCCTCGTCGCTGTCAAGGCCCTCGTCGAATATTCTTGCTTTTACCGACAGGTAGCGGTCGTGCATCCACTGAAGAACCTGCACGCGGCCCTGGTTAGCGTCCGTGGCGAAGGCCATGGCGAAGCCGATCAGCGCCGGGTTGCCGATGCACAGAATGTGGTCGTCGTCACTGAAGTCCGCGAGCTTGCGGGCAAGCTCGTCCAGGACGGCCTCTCCCTGCGTCGGACGAGCGTTGGGCGCGAGTAGCGGAACAATACGCCCGTACTTCTCGGCCGCGGAAATGTCGTACTTCGGGACCATCTTGGTCCCGTTCCACTTCTGTGCTACCTGGACGACGAAGACGCGCGGATCACTCACAGCCACTCCTTCAGACGATCGCCCATGACAAGGGATGCGATCTGCTGCTTATTTCGAAGCGCCTCCACGATGTGCTCGTCCACGGTGTCGGGCGCGACAAAGTCGATGTACTGCACGGGATGCTCTTGGCCAATTCTGTGCGCACGGTCCTCAGACTGCAACCGGGCGGAGAGCTTGAAGCCATTGCTGTAGTAGATGACCGTCCGAGCCTGCGTGAGCGTGAGCCCTTCGCCCGCGGTGTCGGGCGTGGCGACGAAGAACTGCGCGTCGCCGTTCTGGAACGCCTGCTTGGCCTTGAGGCGGTCGTCGTCCTCAACCTGTCCGTCGTAGCGGACGCCACGGTCCCCCACTACGTCCATGATGAGGTCAATGTCCAGCTTGAAACGTGCCCAGATGATCGCGGCGTGCGGGATGTCCTCGAGCACGTCGGCGAGCAGGTCCGCCCGCGGGTTGGACTCGCTGATGCGGTGCATGCGCTCCCCGTCCTCGGACGGGATGTAGCCGCACACGACTTGCTGGAGCCGGAGTAGCCGCACCAGTGCGAGCGGCACTTCGATGACGTCGCCGTTCAACAGCTCCGTCTCGAACTCGTCGCGCAGCTCGCGGTACAGGCGGCCCTGCTCGGGCGTGAGGTCGTGGTAGCGCTTCGAGTAGAGCTTCGGCGGCAGGTCCAGGACGTCGTCCTTCGTGACGCGGCTGGAATGCTCCTGGAGCATCCGCTTAAGCAGCTCTAGATTGCGAAAATGGGAGAGGACCTTGTACCTCTGGTCTGTTTTGCCGTTGTAGCCCTCTTCCCAGACGCCGAAGAAGGTCTTGAATGCCTCGAAGCTGCCCAGCCCGTGCGGCTTCCAGAAGTCCGGGTCCAGGAAGCGCATTTGGGAGTAGACGTCGAACGGGTTGTTCGAAATCGGGGTGCCCGTCAGGATGCGGCGGTACGCAGCGTGCTTGCCCGAGGCAACGACGGTCTTGGTCCGCTTCGCGCCGGGCGTCTTGATCCGCGCCGACTCGTCCAGGACGTAGAAGCACTTCCGCTTGGTGAGCAGGGCCTTCGCGAACGCCTTGCCCCGCGCGGTCACGATCGCATCGTAGGCCATCGCGACGACGACGAGCCCACGGTGCTTCAGCGCGCCCTCGGCGGCCCTCTGGTGCTTCTTCGTGGTCGCACGCTTGGACTGCCATCCGAAGCGGTAGCTCGACTCGAGCAGCGCGTCCGGCATGTGCTTGGGCAGTTCGTCCGTGAGCCAGTTCAGGTGGACGCCGTTGGGAGCCAGCACGAGCAGCGTGTCGATCTCACCGCGCTCGAACAGGTGTCCAGCGGTGTCGATGGTTGGCTTTGTCTTGCCGGTGCCCTGCTCCCAGAACAGCGCGTAGTGGGCAAGGTCGCGTGTGCGCTCCCACAGCTCTCCCTGGTGCTTGAAGGGCTCAGTCTTGTACTGGTACATGCTCCCTCGTTCTGTGAATTATTCTGATTTCTTGGTCGGCAGTACGCCCGTGCGGAGGGCCATGAGTGCCTTGGCCGCGTTGTTCAGGTGGCCGCTGATGAGCGGGCTCGAGAGCAGCATGAAGAACACGCCCATGCCGAACCAGTCGAAGGTGAAGTCGGGCTGCCCGGTCTTGGCCGCCAGCCGATACTTCAGGATGGCGAGTCCGGCGAACACGGCGGATGAGACGAGGAAGCCCACGAGCGCACCGATGAGCGTTCGCTTACCACGAACAGTGCGCTGGCCACGAAGCTCTTGGGAGGAGGGGGAGGAGGGGAGTGTGTCGCTCGTGGGCTCCGTCATTGGTTCACTCCGCAGGCTGCTCGATGGCAGCGGGTTCGGGCACGTCGCCGCGCATGCACGTCGCGACAGAGCACATGCCCTGAACGAGCAGTGTCAGGACCATCAGGCCGGCGATGACCATGCCAGCCTTGATGCCCCACTTCTTCTGGCGCCGCGTGTGGCCCCGGTAGTCGGGCTCATCCGGCGTCTGTCTGAACGTCATGCTCGCATCTCCTTCAGGGCCTTGGCGTAGTGCTCCAGCCCTTCGTCAATGTACCGCGTCGGTACGTTCTTGTCACGCGGGCTCCCGGTGTTCCATGCGTCCAGGAAGTCCCGCGGGGTCACGCAGCCCCTGTAGCGAGCGAGCCACACGAGCTGCTTCTCTCCGTACTCCAGGCAGACCTTGGGCGCCGCGAGGTCGAGTGGCGGGCCCTTGAAGCCACGGTCTGCGGCCGTGTGGTACATGAGCTGGAGGACGCCCCAGCTCGCGGAGGCGGCCAGATGGAGCTGCCGGTCGGGGTGCAACCAGTAGTCCCACCGCTTCGGAACGGCGTTGCGGAAGTTGGTGCCCGTGCCCGTGACGATCCGGCCCTGGATCGTCACGGCGTACCCTTCGGGCATGTAACTGCGCTCAATCCGCGGGTAATTGTTGCGGCCCCCGCTGGTCTCGAGCATCGCGATCGCGTGCAGGAGTGCTGGCGTATGAACGCTGTTCATCAATCCTCCGTTCTAGGCGCTGGATGTCAGCGTTGGCTGTCGTACTCGACTTCACCAGTGCCGCTGCGCCAGTGAGGAGCGCTATCAGTATCCCGACCACCAGGGTCAGCATGGTACCACGCGACTGAAGCCCGCGGGCTTCAGTGCCGCGCCGCGCGTGTTGAAGCACGGCGTTGTCCTGCTCCAGTGTGCCGATGCGCTGCTCGGCATCGTGGATCTGTCCGCACATACGCCCTGTCTCCGTGTGGCAGTAGGACAGGTGCGCATTGAGTTGGGCCGACACCGCGGCAATTTCCTCGCGGGTGCTGGCAACCGTCGCCTGAACCGCCGCGACATCCTGCCGCAGCTCATCACGGGTCTTCCGCATCTCTCCGAGCACCGCGGACAGGTTCGGGTCATCGGGCATTGGCAGATCCTTGTCGGGGCCTCGCGGTGCTCCAGCCATGCCCATATCCTCCCACAGGAACCGGTGTTTTGCCACAGCTTAGCGAATCGTGACACCCCGTAGAACAACACCGCTGAGGCCCACGGGCTTGGCCGTGGTCGTGCAGCCCGAAGTGTCGAACGACAGGCAGTCCGAGGCGCACGCGAGCGTGCCGCCGTCGAAGCCCTGGGTCAGGCAGGTCTGCCCACCGAGCTGCGGGCCGTTCGTGTCGCACACCTCGGGAGACGTGATCGTGCCGTCCCCGCACGACCCGCCGCCCGTGTACTCTACTGCGCCCACGTCGCAGGCAGCAGAGCGGGGGTTGCCGTAGTAGTCATAGCTCGGGCACACCGCCGAGTTGCCCTGGTCGATGAGCCCCGTGGCGCCGGACACGGGCGTATAGTTGGACACGCCGTCGCCCACGAAGGTTGGGTCTACCACCCAACTGGTCAGTGTCTGCGACGTATACTCCGCGCCGTTGGCTTCCAGCCCATCGGCCCGCGCCTGGGCCAGCGTCTTGTCACTCGAGCCCGCGTCGATGATGGTGGTAGTGGTCATCGCGCTCAGGTAGACGTTGTAGTCCGCCGTGGTGTGGCTGTTATACGCCGCGTCGATTTCGTAGTTCAGGTTCTCCGCGTTCGAGCTGTAGCGGATGAACAGATTGTTGTAGATCCGAATATCGTTCCCCGCGGGTGGGCCCCAGCTCGGGCGATCGGGTCGCAGCATCTGATCTTCCGCCTGCCCCTCCGCGTCCTTGCCGAATGTATTGTTGTAGAAGTGCATCCGCCCGTCAGCCACCATGCGAATACCGTCCGACGTGCCCTCGATGATGCTGTTGAGGACCCACAGGGATTCCGCAGTCACGCCCCCAGGCTCGGCGGACATGAAGAGGCCGTGCGTGCCAGCGTAGGAGTCGTCGCCGTGGTAGGTGCCGTGACTCCAGTTGTACGCGCGCGGAGCGTTGCTGGCGCAGTTGGCCCCTTCACTCGTGCCGTAGAGGTAGGCCATGGAGTGTCGGTGCCATGTGCGATCGAAGGTAGGCCCAGCCGCAGCAGTGGTTCCGTCGAAGTCCCCATTCGTGGACTTCTGGAAGCGCTCGAATACGACGTCGAAAAAGCCCGTGTAGTCGTACCAGACGCCCACGAGGCCGGGCAGGTGGGCGTTCTCAACGACGATGTGCGTGTTCGTCGCGTTGCGGCTCACTCCACCCCAGCGGTTGCCGTGGTGCCAATAGTTGCTGAACAGCAGGTGGCTCGCGCCAGTGCCGATGACGAGGCCACCGTCGAGGAATTCTCCGCCTGACGGACTGTGCTGGTCCATGCCCTGAAAGGCCGCCCACGTCGAGAGGTTGCGGAAGATGACGTAGGACCCGGACACCGTCGTGCGCCTACTCGTGGCCGTGTAGAGCGGGTCTGACGCCGTGCGGGGGTTGTAGTACCAGCGGTCTTCCCCGCCAGCTCCGGCGCCTGCGTCAACCCAGTAGCTGCCGTCCCAGCGGTTGACGTGCGCCATGTGCTGCGCGTCGGTTGTGCATGTGTTGTCCCGCAGCCGGTCGAATGGGAAAAATGGCTCCACGCCGAAGTTTTGGCCAACGTGCTGCGTGCGCGGGTAGAGCGGGCTGGCGTCGAAATCTCCCTGCATGAGTCCAGCGTATGCAGTGTCCGATCCCGCGTAAGAGGCCGAGCGTGGTGCATCGAAGTACCAGACGTTCGTACAGTCCTGCGTCCCCGCCGTTCCAAGATCGCAGTCGCCGACATGGCCAGTGTACTGCGCCGGGGTGATGCCCAGGGTAGTGAGCGGCGTCCAGTGCGTGATGCGCACGTCGTTGGGGCTAGTGCCCTGGCCGACGAACTCGATTGCGCGCAGGCGCGTGTCGTCCGCACCGTCCGTGTCCGTGACGCCCCGGTAACCTTCCTTCAGCGTGAGCGCAGTGTCGGATTGGACCGACGCAACCTCCGTCCACGGGAAATATCCCTGGACGCGGTAGTCGATCGTGTCGATGGTCGGGTTGCCGTCACAGCGAATGTAGTCACCCGCCTGAAGCTGCGTGGTGAAGGCTGTTCCAGTGCCCGTCACGGCCGTGGACCCGCGGGTGCAGCTCACAGTGCCCGTCAGGGCCGCCGTGGTGCCAGACGCGCTGACGGTGAAGTCCGCGTCGTAATCGCCTGCGGCGATCAGGCAGCGGTCCCCAGCGGAAACCTGCGACGCGCAGTGCGACACCTCGCGCCACGCGCAGTTGGGCGCCGCTGAGGCTGCGGCGTCCGCCGTGCCGTTGCAGTTGGTGTCGTGGCCGTCGGGGCGGACGTAGTAGTCCGTGCCGAAGCGCGTGTTCGTCACCTCGTAGGCGCCCATGTCGTAGGTGCCGGTCCGGGCGTTGCCCGCAAGGTCGATGCCCGTGCCGGGCCAGGACGGCGACGCTTGGTCCACAACGGTGGCCGTGGCGAGCAGCGACCAGTCCGTCGGGTTCATGACGCTCTGGTTCGCGTCGTTGCCGACGTGCCCGTTCGTGGGCACCGTGCATTCGTAGACCACACTCGAGCCCGACTTCAGGGCACAGGTGGTGTGGTCGATCTCGACCATGTTGAGACCTAGAATCGTCGTGGCCTTCGACGCCCCGCGGAGGACCCACGGGGAGCCGGACGTACAGGTCTTGTCGGCCAGCGAGATTTCCGGCTCGCTGTAGTGTCCGGCGGCGACGTTGCAGGTGTCCCCGCACGCGGTGTTCGTCTCACAGTGAGCGACGGAACGCCACGCGCAGTTGCCAGACGAGCCTGCGGCGTTGACGGTTCCGTTGCATGCGTCGTTGCCGTCCTCGCGGACGTAGTAGTCCGCGGCGAACGCCGACGCCATGAGCACAGTGACCAGCAGTGAGATTGCAAAACGTCGCATCAGCGAGTGCCCCCGTCAGTCTTCAGGTAGATGTAGTCCACGCGGAACTCGTTACTGCCGCCTGCTCCGGTCCCCGTCGCGTAGAGCGCGCCACACAGCGAAGTGTTGAGCGTGGGGATGTTTGTGGACTGATTGGCGACAACCTCCGTCCCATTGATGAAGAAGTCGAAGGCCGTGCCGTCGTACTGAATGTCCAGGATCTGGTAGCTGACACTCTCGCAGTCCACGCCAGTGTCGGTCTTGGTACTCGTGCCGCCAGCCGTCGTCACTGCAAACCAGTTGTCATCCTCGGCGTTGTCTCCGGCCGTGCTGTCTCCGTCCATGTCCGCGGACGGGTGGCACTGAAAATAAACGCCATGGTTGATCGTGGACTCGTCGTTCAGCGACGTCACGTTCACACACCCGAACGCCATCTGCTTGTCGTTCGAGTTGTTGGTCGAGTTGCGCACGCGCGTGCGCTGACGGGTCTGGTTGCGCACGCTGAAGCGGCCCGAACTGGCCACCGTCGAGTCGATGGACGCCAGCGCGTAGACGGCATAGTCTCCGTCGGCCGTCAGGCTGGCCATGCGGCCAACGCCCGCACGGCCTTCGGTGGCACCGACCGTCTCCGCAGTGCTGTCCCCGTCCTGGTCCTGCGCACACGACAGTGAGGCGCCGCTCACGTTGAACTGGTAGCGCTCGCAATCACTGATGGACGCGGAGCGGCTCGTGGACGCCCCCGTGGTGAAGTCCGTGAAGATGATCTGCTCTTCCCACGGCTCAGCGCCACTGCCACCGCCCGTCTGGTCGATCCCGCACGAGAACGTGCGCGTCGTCTGGTCGAAGAGCAACTTGGACGTGGTGGCGTTGTCGCAGTCGGGGATCACCACCTCAGCCGATCCGCTTCCGTTGCCCACGAGGACGGAGCTGGCCGTGCGCGGTCCCATGTTGGCCGTGCCGTCGCAGTCCGTGTCCAGCTCGCCGCTCGGCAGGATCTGGCCCACACAGGTGGGGGTGGAGCCGCGCATGAACCGGATGTTGCCCGTACCGTCGCCATCTCCGTTGGCCGTCAGGTCCAGGTTGTCCTGAGCCTCCACGACGCCGGACACACCGCCGATCGTCAGTGAGCTGGCCGTGCCCGTCAGGTCGTCCGTACCATTCTTGTCCCAGTCGATGCCGGTGGCGCGGTAGATGTCCGCATCAGCTCCACTGCCCGACGGAGCTGCGCCGTAGGTGACGCGGCCAGTGGTCGTGTCGAAGTACAGCGTGTTGGCCGTCGTCGCGGTCCCAAGCATGGGCAGCAGCAGCGAGCCGTCCATGTTCAACTTGAGCTGCGTGCCCCACGTCGAGCCGTTGTAGCCGCTGATCCAGTAGCCCTGTGTGTCAGCAGCCGGGCGCATCTCCATGTGCCAGATGCGGCCCGAGGCCGTGTCGTAAAAGCGATTGCGGAGCAGGTCCGTCTGTGCGCTGCCGTAGACGGACACGCCGCCCAGAGACGACGACGCGCGCACCACGGTGGCGAAATTGTGACTCAGGTCGGCGCCGTGGCCAATGCCGACGTTGCGCTTCGCGAGGTCGATGCCGAAGCCCTGATACCCGCCGCCATCGCGGAAGTAGACGGCGTTCGCGGCCGAGTTGGAGTCGTCGAAAGAGAATACCCAATCGCCGTTGTCCTGGCCGTAGAGCAGGAATCGGCCCGTGTTGTCCGCCGAGCGCAGGTAGACGGTGGGATCACCGTTCGAGTGCGCCTGGGCCTCGAACACGGAGTTGGTGTTGAGCGCCGTCGTCGTGTTCAGCAGAACCTGATGCGCCGCGTTGCGATGCAGCGGCGAGTCGCCCAGGGCAGTAGTCCCCGTCCAGTAGGGGATGCGTCCCGCCGTTCCGCTTCCACTGACTCCTCCAGCGGCACCGCACGCCTTGAGCGTGTTGGCGCCCGCCCAGCAGGCGTTCTGGTCCAGGGCAGGCGTGGTGCCCGTCACGGTGGCCAGGGTGGCCTGGAAGCGGCCGAGTGTGCCGTCCGACTCGCGGAACATCCACTGCACGGATGCAGGCTGGTTGGTCACCGTGGTGGGCGGGACGTTCCAGAACAGGTCACCGTTCAGGTGGATGTCGCCGCCCGCGGTCGGGTTGCCGATTCGGAACGTGCCACCGGATCCAAGTGTGTCGAAGTCGAGAATGCCGCTTACCGTGGAGCCGATGAAGTAGTACGGCGCTCCCAGGTTGTGGTTGAAGCGCAGGCCCGTCCCGTGCGCGAAGGTCTTTTCACCCGTGAAGGTCTGCGCGTTCGCCAGCGTGGCGAACGCCGAAGCAGCCGTGCCGTCCAGGGTGAGCGCATCGTCAATACGGCGCCCGACAGTCTCTCCGGTCGGGTCCGTTCCGACCCACCGAAAGACGCTGTTCGTATAGTCCCAGTAGACATGGCCGGGACCCATCTCCAGGTGGCCCGTATTCCAGTTGCCGCCCTCGAACTTCAGGTTCGTCCCGGCGCCTGTCTGTGTGCGAATCCAGATGGGGTACGCCGTCGTGGCGCCGCCCTGCGCCATGTCCGAGACTTCAAGACCATAGCGGTTCGTGATGCTCCCGCCGATGGCGTCGAACGGCGCCGCGTAGAAGCCCCGCCACGTCGGCAGCGCGCCGCCGGTGCCGAGGTAGCCCCGCGCGACGTAGTTGTCCGCCGTCCCCGCGAAGAGCATGTTGCTCGTCGTCACGGGGTGAGAGTCGAAGAAGCGCGTCCCGAGCAGCGTCACAGGCGATGCGTTGTCAGGGTTGTTCCACGCATGGAATCCGCCCAGGGTGGTCTTGTCCTGCGTCCCCACGGCCGTCACATTGTGCTTGGCGTAGGTCGCGTAGACCGTGCGGGCATGCGTGTTGTCCGTGAAGTTGCTCTCGATCAGCAGCTCCAGCGGGCGTAGCCCGTGGACGTTGTCCGTGTCAACGTGAATGCGGAACCCGATCGGTCGCTGCGTGTCGAACGAGCGAAGGTCCACATAGCTCAGTGGGTCCGTGGGCTCTCCCCGCTTGGGCACGCCGATGCTGGCCAGACTTGAGTCGATTGAGGACGCCCCGCCCAGCGGGCCGATCAGCTCGACGTCGTCGAAGAGCACCGTTCGTCCGACGGCGCCCTCCGAGAAGACCGACACGTAGAACAGGTCCGAGGCGGCCGTTCCCGCTGGAACCTCGAAGGACGCAGCGTACACGCGCCACGCCGTCGTCGTGTCCCACGACATGAGGCGGCGCGCGTCTCCCACGGCCCACGCGGACGTGCTGTCCGCGACGAGGCCAGCAGTCACGTTCTTGACTCGGACGGAGAAGCCGGGACTGATGGCCGTGTCCGATTTGGCCCACAGGCGCACGATGTAGCGGGCTCCGGGCAGGAACGTGCGGTTCCTCTGTTCGATGCCCATGTCGCCTGCGCCGGTGCGCGCAATGCTCAGACTGTTGCTTCCTCGAGCAGCGTCCGCGGATCTCGTGAAAGTTCCGAGATTGGTCCCGAGGCCGACCCAATCGTCCGGCACTCCCGGTGACGTGGTGTACACCTCGAAGCTGGGGTTGTCCAGGTGGGGAGGCAGGGCATCGTCGAAGACGCGGGCGATCTCCCATCCGTTCACGCCGCAGACGTAGCGCACGAAGTCCGTGTGCTGAACACACGAAGTTCCGTACATGCCTGCGTTACAGCTCAGCGCCGAGCAGTCCGGAGCAGAGCGCGGAACAGTGCGCGGCGCCTGTGCGAACACAGGCGCCGCGAGGGTCAGAAGCAGCAGCAGTCTCAGCCAAACATTTCTCATCCGATCACCTCACTCAGCATGGCGTGGCAGACCCAGTCTACGGTCTTACCGGCCTCACCGGCGCCCGTGATGCGCAGTGTGCTGCCCGTCACGGAAATGTTCACGGTCCAGTCCGAATCCTCATGAAGCTCGTCGATGAGCCACGAGCCCGCCAGGACCGCGTCGCCGGTCGGAGGGCGAGTCACACCGCCCTTGATTTCGTAGAGCCCTGTCTCCGTGCCGGTGTCCGCCCGTCGGGCCGTGCAGAGCCCCCAGAAGGCCCAGGATGCGTCGGTCGGCACCGACAGCTCAGCGCCCGCCGAGAGCATGTTCACGGCCGTGGCGGACGTTGTCTGCGCCCGCAGGACCAGTCTGGTGGCCTGTGCATCCCCCGCGGTGGTGAACGAGCCACCAGCCAGGGTCAGCCCGCCTGCGTGGCGGGCTCGAGCGTGGTTGCCCACGGCAAGGGCGTAGTGGGCGCCGTCGTCCACGGCGTTCTGATACCCGCCGAAGATGGCACTGCCGGTCGCGGCGCCCGCCGTGTGCCCTGCGCCGCCGACGATAGTTCGCAGCGACGACGCGGACGTGGTGCCGGTCATGGTGCTCACGGCGCCAGGGTCCTTCATGGCGAGCATCAGATTGCGGTCAGCGTCCGCCCCCTGTGCGATGGTGTTCTCGCCGAGGAAGAAGCCGAAGTTGTTGAGGCCCGCCGCGAATGTGGGCCACATGAGCATGGCGAAGAGGAAGAGCGCACAGAGAACGCCGACAGTCTGCTTTGTCCTGTTCATGCCGCACCTCACTTCTTGATGATGAAGTTAATGCCGAGTCCAGGGCCGATGTTGTTGTGTGCGTTTCCACCGCCGGTATCGCCAGTGGTGCCCGTCCCACCAGCCGGACCAGACGTGCCCGTCGCCGTCGGTCGCACCGCCGTCGGGTCATAGCCAAGGGAGTGGTTGTGTGCCGGGATCTCCCCGGTCACCAGTGTGTGCGTCTCCGCACCGACCTTCTGGCCACGCGCAAGGTTCGTGCCGATGCCACCACCCTCGGCCGTGTTGCTCTGACCAACGCCCATCGGGGCGCGCATGCGGAAGTCCGGAACGTTGAAGGTCGTGGAGCCGTCACCCGCGCCGTAGGCCGTGCCGAGCACACCGAAGAGTGCCGACTCAGTGGTGCGGCTGTGCGCGGTGCCGTCACAGAGCAGCCAGCCCGTGGGGGCGCTCGTGCCGCAGTACATGCGCACCTCACCTGTGATCTCTCCGGTGGAGCCCGTGAGGTTGTCCACCTCGGCCTTCGAATAGACGTCCAGGTTCGTGCGGGCCGTGGCCACGCTGTCCAGGTCGGACAGGTTGGACGACTCGTTCAGGTAGCGTGCGTCGGCGGCACTCACCTCGAGCACATCCGAGGCAGCCGTGCCAATCGCGCGCGTCGCCGCACTGCCGAGGCCGAGGTTCGTGCGGGCCGCGGCGGCCGTCGTCGCGCCGGTGCCGCCCTCAGCCACCGTGATCGGCAGGCCAGACGGGATCTCGGACCATACGTCCGGGGTCTTGCCGGTCAGGACGTAGAGCTTGCCCTGGTCCGTCCGGTAGCACGACTGCCCGAGCACCGTGCCGGTGTCCGCCGGGAAGGCGGAGCCAGAGAAGTTGCTCTGGAGCGAGTCCGTTCGGGTTCGCTGGTTCAGCAGCCCCGTCTTGACGGAGTCACCGCCTGCGGCTTCGTTGAATGTGGGGAAATTCTGGCCCATGTCAGAGCATCCTATTCGGGACGTCGAAGTGTGCCTTCAGGGCAGTGAGCACGGGCCGCGTCTCGTCGCCTTCTTCCCGAGAGAAGACGATGCGGAAGCCCTGCGTGGTGAACTTATAGTCAGCTTCGACGAAGGGCGCGCCCTGCGTCGTGCCGGAAATCGGAATGGTCTCCGCCGACGCGATAGTATAGTCCGCATCGACGATCAGTGGGTCGGACGCCACGGGGTCCAGCAGGAATATCGAAAATTGCGGCGTGGCGTCATATGCGGGCTGGATGGGGAAGGTGGCGTCCGCAATCTCCATGGTCGCGGCGTCGATCTCCAGCGCGTCCGTGGCCTCCACCGTCCCCGCATGCTCGATCCAGCAGCGGCCGAAATACTCGGCGCCAAGGCTCAGCGAAAAATCGTAGTATCCGGTCGTCTGTCCGGCGTCAAGAACAAGGTTGCCGCCAGCATCCACACTGACGTTGCTCTTCGTGCCGGGCCAACTGAGCGTGCGGTAATCGGTCGTCGTGATGATGTTGCTTCCGACCACAGGGTAGTGTGTGAAGTCCTTGGCTGTCTCAGCGCCATAGGCGCGCGTCCCCGCCGACGTGCGCATGAACGGACGCACCATGAAGTGCGTGGTGGTCGTCACACTGACGGAGATTTCACCCTCGAACTCAGCGGATGCCGTGACCCCGAACAGGATGCCGGTGGCCCACGAGTTTCCGTAGCGGATTTCGTACTGGTAGCGCTCCGTTCCGGCCGGAGGCTCCCAGCGCAGCTTGATCTTCGAGCCGATCTGGTAGATGTGCAGTCCCGTCACGGGCGGAATCGTCGGGGACGACGTCGTAACGGCCGCAGTGCCCACGGAGAGGATGCCGAGCGTGTCCCGCGCGCGGACGAGGTAGGTCTCTTCGTCCACCGACTCCCGCTGCACGAAGAGCGTCGTGCCGACATAGCGCTCCGCGACGATGACTGCGGTGGCCCAATCGGTCCCACGGCGCACGTCGTAGCCGACGAGGTCCAGGTCGGTCACCTCATTCCATGTGAGCTGAACACCGTTGACGGCGCGCACGGCCGTCAGCCCCGTGACGTCCGCAGGCGGCGCGGTCTTGCCAAGGATTTGGTAATCCACCACCTCCAGTGTGCTTGAGCGGACGCCGACCGAGTCCCCATTGGCCAGCGCGGTCACGCGGAAGGACCACAGTCCAGCCTGCGCCCCCATGACGGCTGCCGTGGTACTCGGCAGGAGCTGTACCTGCGTCCAGTTGCCGTCCGGGGCACGGGACTCGACTCGGTAGACCGTGACGCGCGGGTCCGGGCTCGGCGCCCAGGAGAGGTCGATGCGCGTCATGATCGCGTTGTTATCCTTGTAGAGCGACTCCTGGACCGTGAGGTCCGTCGGCGGCAGCAGCGGCCCCGTGGGCAGCAGGCTCGTCTGGCGGGGCTCGAGGGTCAGTCCCTGCTCCACGGCGGCGTACTTCGTCTCGTCGTAGAGCAGTGCCGTCACCTCAAAGAGGTTCGGCTCCGTCTCACGGACCGACAGGACGCGCCAGAGGGCAGGCGCTACCTGTGTGGTCTGGACGATGTAGAGCGCGTTGGGCAGCACCGCCGTGGCAGGCATGGCCATGACCGTGACGACGTCTTTCGTGGCGCCGTTGCCGGTGATGTCCAGCGTGGCGATCGTGTCGTCCATCCGGGTGACGAGAAGCTGGTCGCCCGCCTTGGCCTCGTGCTCTGCGTCGAGCGTGAATGACCCCGCGCCGCCGTCCTGCGCCAGGATGCGTCCGCCCAGACGGACGCCTGCGCGGGAGGGATCAGCGATCGCGATGATTTCGCCGGGGAGAGTGTCCGCGTGGTCCATGCCTGCGGTGTAGGCCACAGTCTCAGACTCGTGGCGCTCACTGTGCAGCAGCCACCGTCCCGTGCGGGCCGCTTGCCCGCGGGACGTGCAGCCGAAGGCTGCGACGCGCGTCTCGCGCCAGCCGTGCCTGAAGATGCCGTCAGCGTCTTCGACGACTTCGAGCGCGGCGCGGTAATTGTCGTCCGGGTCGTTCCACTGGACGAGCGCGACCGTGTGCCGCGCCTTCAGCGCAGCGCCCTGGTAGGTGAACTCACCGCCGACGACGTCGGCCGGTGCGATCAGCCGCGTTGGGTCCTTGGGCGAATCCTGCGCCACGGTCACGGTGTTGGACGTCCAGAAGGGCATCCCGCGGAAGGCCGACGCGAGCACGGTCAGGACCGTGTACGCCTCTTGCCGCGTGGCGATCCATGCATTGATCGCAAAGCGCGGCTCCGTGCCGCCGAAGCCATCGGGAACCAGCTCGTCGCAATACTGCGCGACTTGATAGAGCTGCCACTTATCTACCTGGGACTCCTCCAGGAATTCGCCCAGGGCGTAGCGCGGGTGCGTGAGGATGTCGTAGAAGATCCACGCCGGGTTGTCGGTCCATGCGTTCTGGAACGTGCCGTCCCAGTTGCCGGTATACGCCCGTGTGGTCGGGTTGTAGTTGCTGGGGACCTTGAGGACGCGGCCCTTCATGTCGTAGCTGCGCCGAGGCAGCCGCCCACCGAAGAGCTGGGAGTCGGCCGTCACGGCCATCAGCGCCGAGTCCGGGTAGGACAGGTGCGCGTCGATCAGCTCGGTGTAGCTCGCCACGTAGCTCTTGGCGACGTATTCGGACTCGTCGTCATAGTCCTGCGTGATGCGCGTCACGCGAATGTTCCACGGGGCAGAGCCGTCCAGCGGGATGCGGTACTGCTCTTCGTAGGGGCCAACACACTTCCCGTAAATGACGGGGCGCCGTACCTCCGTATAGCTGCCACCAGAGGGCTGTACCTCGATAGCCAGGGTGATCGAGGTACGGACCACGTCTCCGTCTTCCTCGCGCTTGTAGAGCGCAGGGACGCGGAGCTTCAGTCGAATGGCGTCCGTGTCCGGGTGTGTCACGGCCATGGTGACAGGCTTGTCGTTACGAACTTCGTTGTTGACGAGCACTTCAGACTCGACGTCCGGGAAGCCCGCGATGGGCGTCTGGTCTGGAGTGCCGAAGCGCTGCTCCCAGGTCACGCCCTCGAAGTTGGCAGAGCCGTCCGACGCCTGGAGCGGTACGTCGTCGAAGTAGATGCTCTTTGCCCCATCCACAAGGCCCGTGATCGGGCCTTCCGAGACGAGGTCCAGGATGCGCGCCGTGGCGCGCGACCGGAGCGTATTCGGCTCTTCCGACGGGACGTGGCCAGTGTTGGCCCCGTCCTTACCGCCCTTGCGTCCACGGATCATACCGGCATCCTTTCCGAAGAAAGGCCCGCGCTGATGACGACGGAGCCCACGCGCATGCGGCCGTACAGGAGTGGCACGGGGCCGCCCTGCTCGGTCATATTGACTGGGCCATCGAACAGGAAGGACGGCCGCTCGTCGGGCCGCTCGAGGGGCCCCGTGGCGTTCATGGACGGTGCGAGCAGCGTGGCCACGCCGTTCAGTGTGAGTGCGAGGCCGAGCATGGCGATGTTGCCGTAGGTCACCGCAGAGCCTGCCACCGTGAAGGCCGTGGCGCCCATGTTGGAAAAAAGACCCGCGGCAGCAGTGCCCCCAGAGAACACTACGGCCGTGGCGATCAGGGCAACGCCGAGGATGGCCGTCACCGCGCCCTTGCCGCGCGAGTTTTTCGCGCCTGCCACCACGGGCTCAATGTGGACTTCGTCGGCACCCGTCTGCATGAGCAGCTCGCTCTCCTCGAACCCCGAGTGCTCCGCCGTTCGCCCAACGCGGAAGTGTCCTTCCCGCAGTGCGCGCATGAAGCGGCCAGGGTTGTTGGCCTCGAGCGCGGACACGGCTTCGGCTGGTGACGAGATTGCCAGCCGGTGCCGGGCACCGAATTCGTCCGCGAGGCGGCCGTACAGGACCACAGTCTTCATACCTGACTCTCGTGGCGCAGGAAGTAGCGCACGTAGCGCTGCCAGTTGCCCATGGGCTCGCGGCGGGACAGTCGATTGGCGAAGTGATGCAGGATCAGCCCTCGGCCGATGTAGAGCGCACAGTGGTTCGGCCGGTTGCACCGAACGGAGGCGAGCAGCAGATCGCCGGGGCGCAGGTCGCTCGGTGACACCTCGAAAAAGCCCGCTCTGAGAAAGTTGCTCGGTGTGAGCATGTCCACGTCAGGCATCTGCCACCAGTCTGGGTCGCGCGGGAAGATCGGCAGAGTGACACCAAGCTCCGTGCGGTAGTAGTCCCTGACGAGGGAGTAGCAGTCCGTGATGCCCTGCACGAAGGTCCGGCCGATCAGCGGAGGGATCGGCGCATCGTCGCCGAACCACTGGATGGGCCGCGTGGCCGTGGCGGACAGCGACACGATGCCCCACGGGACAGCCGTGTCGTACTGGCCGCGCATGTCGTCCGACGTCGGCTCCGCCAGCCGGTCCGGGTGGCTGTGGATGACCGCGTCCAGGTCGGCCGGATAGTGCCCGGCAACCTCGAAACTGTTCTCGGGGTCGTCCGAAATGTTGACTTGGGGCTCGTAGCGGCCGTCGATGACGTACCCGACGGACTCCTTCGGATACTCGTGGAGCGCATGCTGGCGCGCCATGAAGTCCACCGCTTGGTCTGTGAATATGCTGTTCATCTGATTCTCGATACCGCCGGGAAGGCGCGTGTGGGTAGGGTGGTACCTTGGCCGAATCGAAGCTTACACGACGCGAGGCGCTTGCCGCAACGATCCTCCGTGGGGTCCGTCGTCAGATGGTCCAGCTCGTCGTAGTAGGGCCCCTCGGCGCCGCCCGTCACTCCGTCGGAACCTGCCCAGGGGCAGGTGGCTCGAGCGTAGTCAAATGACGATGTGTCCGCGTCCCAGCGGCGGTAACGATGCGTGCAGGTGTCGCGCAGAACCTGCCTGCCGGGCAGGTAGCGGCCTTCCTGGTCCATCGGCGCGGACAGTTCGAACTCCACGTATACGTTCGTCTGAACGGTCTTACGCTCAATCACGAAGTGCTGCGGGATGAAGTGCTGGTTCGCGTCCGCGGCGGGCTGCCCGTCCAGGTACTTCACGAACGTGACCCACCGCGTAAGCTTGCCACCGAGCGGATCGCCCAGGGCGTTAATGATCGTGCTGACCATCAGCAGGACGTTCGACATGCGCAGCTTGGGCTGTGGCAGCGTGCCCTGGCCCGACACCTCGAAGTCCGATGCCTCGATCGGCATGGGCGTATACGTCCGTCCCTGCCAAGCCACCGTTGCTCCGGCCGTCGCGGTCGAAGACACGAAGTGATACAGATTGCCGCCAAGGTCGCGGAGGTCCAGGTCGAACAGCTCGATGCGATCGCCCGGAGAGAGTAGCTGCTTCTGTGCCTGGATCGTCACCACTCTTCTGCCCCGAACCACCGCACGAACTCAGCACTGAGGGTGGTAGAGTCGGGCCCCGTGGGACGTGTGCTGAATCCGGCGCACGCCCACAGCGTCGCGGAGGACGCGCCGGGTGGCGTCCACCAGAAAGGCTTCGATCCTGCACGCTCGTCCAGGAACGCCTCGATGGTGGCGACGTTGCCGTTCAGCTCACTGGTCCACGCCAGGGACCACTTGGTCTGTTTCGTATTGAGTCCCGCGCCGGTCGCCTGCACGTAGCCATCGCCAAAGTCCGCACGGCGTGTGCGGTAGTTCGACGACGAGCCACCCGAAGCGACCGACGGCGGGAGCGCTGGGAAGGTTGTGGCTGCCATCAGCGTGCCCCCATGGGGTTGAGCTGTCCGCCCGGACGTTGCGCGCGGCGGAGCGAGTCCTGGAACTGAAGTTCCACGGCGTCTGAGACGCGCTTCGCCAGCATGTCGGCTTCCATGTCGTCCATGCGGCCCCCGCCTTCGACGGTCACGCTGGTCTTCTGGTTGATCGTGACGCCGCCGTAGCCCATCGCGGCGGGCGGCGCGGCTGCGCTTTTGCCGAAGGTCGGAAGGCCCGCACCGACGTAGTCAGCCCCACCGATCGAGGGTCCGCCCGTGCCCATGTTGAAGAAGGGAATACCTGCCGTGGCGGACGCTCCGCCACCAAAGGAGAACAGCCCACCGAACATGTTGAGCAGCGGCTGGAGCACCATGGCCCGCAGGGCGATGCGAAGCAGCTCCGAGACGACGACGTCGGCGAAGCGACGAATGTCCACCACGCCCGTCTTCACAAACTGGATCAGCGCGTCCTCGGCTTCCTGGAAGCCCTGTACGATCGTGTTCTCCATAACCGAGGCTGTGTCCGCGAACTTGTCTTCGACGATGAGCAGTCCACTCTCCAGTCCCGAGGCAATCGTGCGCGTCGTAGAGAGAATCTCGATACGCAGGTTTCGCATGGCCTGCGTGAACTGCTCCACCGAAATCTCGGGGCGGATCGCCTTGAGCGCGTTGGTCGAGGCGATGTACTGCTCCATCGGGCCCTTGATCTTGTCCAGCAGTGCGCCCTGGTCAGCAAGCGACTGATGGTAGCGAAGGCGCTCCACCAGAGTTGCGCGCTCCTCTTCGTTCAGCTCACGCTTCAGCTTCTTCTCCGCCTTGAGCACGCCCTGTGCGATCGCCCGTTCGCGGCTCGTCATGCGAAGCAGCTCTGCCTCGCGCTCGAGTTGGCGCAGGTACTGGCCGAACTGTAGCGCGTCGAACATGTCCCGACCGAACTCGTCGCGAGACGAGCCGAGGTCGATCCCACCGCCCTGCTTAGCGCGCCGCTCGCGAGCGAACTTCTCCAGCCGGTTGAAGTAGTCCACAACCCACTTCTCGATCGCCTGATCGTTGTCCAGTCCCTTGGCGAAGGCGTCAGCCAGAACCCTGCGGATCTCCGCCACGGGATCGAAGCCCGCCTTGACGAAGGGGTCCGACTTCAGCTCAAGGCGTGGAAGCTCGATCGTTGACAGGCCCTTCACCCGCAGGAAGGCGTTAATCATCGTCTCAACGACGTGAACCATGCTGTTGATTTCGGAACGGACCTTATTGCTCATCTCTAGGAACTTGGCTGCCGCCGCGAGCGGAATCAGGTCCCAGATTTTCTTGATGACATCGGCCACTGTCTTCCACGCCGCGATGGTTGCGTCCGCTATACGGGCGTTCATCGTGGCGATCCCGCGAAATGAAAACTCGATGTCCTTGAAGAACATGTTCCACAGCGTGGTGAGCGCCTTCACCACGGGACCAAACTTCTCACTGAACAGGCTGAGCAGGGCAGTGGCGATCGGCTTCAGGTGCTCATTCCACATCATCTTCAGTGCCGTTATCACCAGCGAAACGTACCGCTTCAGCTCCTGCCACCCGAAGAGAATCGCATCCCAGAACGTTGCGACACCCGTCGTGCTGACGCGGAAGGTGTCGCGGAGCGAAATCATCAGGGCAATCAGCGTGGTCAGAGCCACGAGCACAAGCCCAATGGGGTTCGACGCGAACGCGACGTTGAGCGCGCGAATGCCCAGGATGGCTGCGCGGATGGCCTTCTGCGCGAAGGTCACGCCGATGACGAACGCGAGTCCCTGGAAGCCCCGGAAGACGATGTCCAGGTTGTTGGCCAGCGCAAGGACCATGCGCGAGATGGCCTCCCCTGCGCCGGTGGCCTTGCTCGTCTCCCCGACGAACTGCACGATCTTGTTCCGGAGAACGGTGAAGGATTCAGCGATCGTCGGAATGGTTCCTGCGAACTTTTCGGCAAGCTCCTCTCTTGCTCGTGCGAACGCGCGGAGGACCACCTCCGCCGTGATCCCGCCTTCGGCGCCGAACGCCTTCAGCTCGGCTCGGTTCATGCGCAGGTGCGCGCCGAGCACGTCGGCCACCGCGGGGAGCTGCTCGAGCACCGAGCGCAGCTCGTCACCGCCCAGGCGGCCTGCGCTGATGCCCTGCGCGAGCTGGATCATTCCCATGGTGGCCTCTCGGCCGCCGACGCCCGAGAGAATGAGCGCCTGATTGATGCTGCGGGTGACGTCGAGCAGCTCACGGTGCTCCGTGCCGAGCTGGCGGGTCGCGAGCCCGAGTCGGGCGTACAGCTCGGCGGAGCCCTCGAACGAGGTCCTGGTCGCGTTCGCGACGTCGAACAGCTCCTTCGTCACGGCGGCGGCCTCTTCGCCGTTCTTCGTGATGAGCTTGAGCCGGTTCCCGAACTTCGTGTAGCCGTCCACGATCTGCGTCAGCTCGTGGACCGCGGAGGACACCCCGACGAACATCAGGGCACGACGAATGGCGCTACCGACACGGTCGGCAGCGCCCTCCATCTGATTCAGCTCGCGCCGGACCTTTCGCCCACCTCGCGCGGCGTCCGTCGGGTCCACGACGACACGAATGTAGAACTCGCTCATTCCGCGCCCTCTTCGTCAGCCGCCTTGGCCGCGTGCCACGTAGTATAGACCATGTCCATGGCTTGCAGCACCGCCACGAAGTGGGGGTGCAGTGGCCGGGGCAGGTCGTGGTACATCGCGTAGCGCACCATGGCGGACCATGGGATGGGCGCAGCGCCGAATCCTACCTGACGCTCACTGCCGAGCAGCGTAAACGCCTTGATGTAGAAGTCGTCGCCAGGGAGCAGGGCTGGCTGTTCGTGGTACCAGTCCGGTGGGGGCTGGCCGCGCTCCGCCATGGCTGCGACGACGAATCCGTCCCGCTCATAGCGGAGCTGCCACTCAAGCCAGCCGCTCAGTTTCCCGCGGTGCCCTCCGTATCCGGCTGTGCCGTGAAGTTGCTTGGCTCCATGGCGAACGCCCGAATCTCATCGAACAGGTGGTCCGGGAGCGACTGGATCAGCTTCGCAGCGGTCTCCTCGCTGAACTCGGCGGGCTCACCATCAGACGTGCAGAGGTTCCGCCAGCCCTTGAGGATGTGCTTCGCGAACAGCACGCGATCCTCGTCACGGGACTTCGCCAGGAACTCCGGGGTGATCTTGCTGGCCGGGGTGCCCCGGCGCCCATCCTTCAGGCGCGCGAGCAGCGCCGCCTGATACGCCGGGGTCGCGTCCGTGGCCGGAGCCAGGATCAGAACCGGCGTGGGCGCGCTGGTACTCAGGGCGGCCTCCGGCAACTCGAATTCGACGATGCTGGTGCCGGTCACGTCATGCTTGCTGAGCTGGTCGAACATCTGTAAATTCTCCGCGTTCTGTTAAGTGGAAGGGGCGCGGGTAGGGTCCGCGCCCCTTCCTGGTGCCAGGGGGTTCGTTGGCCGGGGGTCAGGTGGCCGGGACGAAGGGGAAGTGCGTGAAGCCGATGCTGGTGCCGAGGGTCGTGTCCTTGTGCGCCATGGCCGTCGTGGCGATGGTCACGGTCTCGTTCACGGGATAGCTCTTCTGGCCGCCCCCGAGAGTCACCGCGGGCAGGTCCACGAGGACTGCACCGTCCTCGTTCCGCATCGCGAAGTCGAGAGTCACGGTGGTGTTGTTGCGGATGGCCGCGGGCACCGCGGGATCGGTGAAGAGCATGGAGCCCTCAACCTGCACGCTCAGCGTGCCGAGATTGAGGTAGGCCGCGCCGAGGACTGACACGACCTTCTCGGGGGTCACGTTGTTGTTGACGGTCAGTGTGAGAGACTTGAAGTAGGACGACATTCCCGTGCCGTCCACTTGCTCAAGTCGCAGGCGGCCGATGTCCGACGTGGCGTTGACGGCCGTTTCCTTGATCGGGGAAACAGCGCTGGCCGCGTTCGTCTTTCGCGAACCGGCCGCGACGTTGGGCTCGGTGTCCGTGCCGACGAACTCGAAGTCCATGGTGATCTTCGCGTTCGTCGAAATGTTCAGCTTGAGCTGATTCGCGTAGTTGCCCTTGAGGTACTCGTAGGACGCGGCTCCTCCAGACGCGAGGTTCGGGAACTCCTGCTCGAAGGTGTAGCTGCGACGGATGAAGTCCGCGTGGCTCGTCGGCACGTTGCGCAGGAAACGTCCGAAGTAGATGTGGATGGTCTTGCCCGTGCCCGTGTCGGTTACGTAAGCCTGCGCGCGCTTGTCGAGCGTGAGCAGGTTGGCGGAAATCGCTTTGACCCGCGCGTAGCCGCGGTTGGCAGCCTGGGCGAACTGGTTCGCTGAGTCAGACCCACCGATGTAGATGCCCTGCCCGACGGTCAGGCCGAGGGTGGTGAAGTCCAGCGTGGTGGACGTCAGGTTGCCATCGGCGTCCACACCGATGTCCCCCGACGTGGCCTGCACGCCGCACTCCATCAGCTCCAGATGGTTCGGGGTTGGGGCGGACTCCGCCGTGAGGCCGTCCACGCGGACGTTCGTGGCCGTGGAGCCGGACGCCACCACCTTGAGGCCATTGTTGACGGCCGTGGTGAAGCCACGCGCGTAGACGAGGCGTCCAGCGGGGAGGGCTCCGCCCGAGGGGACCGTGTAGCCGCCCGACCCGCCCGACACGGCCGCCGTCGGCGTGAAGGCCGCAATGTCTGTGGTGAAGCGCGCAAACGTGAACGCCTCGGCGAAGTCCAGGAAGTGGTCCAGCGTCATGTCCGCAGCGAACGCGGCGGCGCTGTCGAGGTCCGTGGTGGTTCCCTTTCGGTCCTGGCGATCAGCGGAAATGGGCGTGCGTGCGACGGTCGAAATCTCCGCGCCCATGTTGCCGAACGAGTTGGGTTGCAGCTTGCGCCACGACGGACTCGCGGGGAGTACGCCGAGCGACTCTTCGACCGCGTAGGCCAGTCCTGTTTCGTTGGTGCTGACGTTGCCCATGGGCGTCTCCTTTACCGAACATCATCATACGTGAAGGGGAGCACAACCACCACCGTCAAGAACTTCCCACTTGGGGCCCCCTCACGGGCAACCCCCGCCTGCGTGACGAGAGTGTCCGTGATCCGGCGCGCCTCAAGGATCGTCAAAACTTTCTGCGAAAGCTCGTCGGCAGTAGCCATGTTGGTGCCCACAGGCACGAAGATCCGGACCATGATGGTTCCGGATGCCGTGAAGCGTCGATTGCCAACGTTCCCCATGGACATTTGCCGAGCGCCGCTGTGGAGCACTCGGAACTCTACCCACGGATCGCCGTCGGCCAAGTCCTCTACGCGGAACTCGACGTTGGGCCACGCCACGGGGGTGGTCGTGCCCCACTCGTCCTGGAACCGCTTGTAGATGGCCTGCCGCGCTTCGTTGATCGTCATGGCTTCTTCCCCATCGCCTGTGCGATACCCGCCTGGATGGCCTTCTGCACGAACTCCGGAGGCGCCTGCGGCGAATGCCCCTCGTTCAGCCGCTGGATGTAGTGCGCGTTGTTCACGATGTACACCCGGCCGTCGTGGGGAAAGCGGTACGCTGCAACCTCGTCGAGCCCAGCTTGAGATTGCGCAGCGGCAGCCTGCACAAGCTCGGGCGTGGGCTCAGTGCCATCCGACAAGTCCGCCACAGCCTCTGTGACGGGGGATCGGACGGAGGGGTGCCAATTTGCTCGAGCCCAGCCCGTGTCCACGGGGGTGGCCTCTTGCAGCTCGGCCCAAATGGACGTGGTCAGGCGGACCATGACGCGGGTGGTGAATTTCTCCAGGTCCTCCGCGACGATCTTTACCTGATCGTAGCCCTTCTTGGGTCCCCTCCCTCCCTTGCTCATCAGGCGTCCGGAGTGTCGTTCTCCGAATCTTCCGGAGCCTCAGTCTCCGAATCTTCCGGAGAACTTGGCGCGCCGTCGGCCCCTTCTGGAGTCTCCGATTTCTCCGAAGTCTCCGTCGGCGCGCCCACAGTTTCGCACACTCCCTCATCCGGGTCGGGCAGCGGATGGGGCTCTTCGGTGGGCATCGGCACCTTCATCTCCGCGGACAGCTTCTCGCAGAGCTGCGTCGCAGCTTCCAGCCCGCGCGCCTTCTTCGGCTGCGTCAGGGGCTTGCCCTCGTGGAAGACTTCGATCCACCCGGACCCACGCTGGATCAGCTCGAGCGGCGGGCCGGTCATCTCACGCGCAGCTCGAGCAAGCCGCGCCTGCTCCTCGGCGTACTCGCGTGCCGCCACGTCGGCGTCCCGCTTGTCCTGGTACGCCTGATGCTGCGCGTGGGTCATGACCATGCGGTGGTCCTGAAGTTGGCGAAGGCGCCGGTGGCTGCAACTCAGCTCCCGCCACGGAAAGGCGTCGCCGGGCCTGAAGGACCTTCCGCCGAAGCGGAAGGTCCTCACTGCCACAAAGCCCGCCTTTGACTGGCTCTTCGTGGTCATCGTCGGCTCCTATCAGGTGACGGCGCCCTGGAAGAAGAAGCCGAGGTCGGCGGCCACGCGCTTGAGGTCGAACGCCATCTGGATCTCGATGCGGTCGGCTTCCTTCAGCTCCACGCGCATCTTCTTGATGGTGTGCCCCAGGTTGTTGGTGCCAGTCAGGCCCTTCCACGAGAAGGTGTAGCCCGCGGAGGGGACGCGGAGGCCCGGCGTCGTCGCCGAGTGCGTGAGCAGAGCGTGCTTGCCCGCGATGAAGGAGTGGGCGTCCGTCACGCCGATGTCCGCAGTGTTGACGATCGCGTTGGAGACGAGGACGCGCGGAACCTCGAAGAGGTACGCGAGGTCCGTGTGCGTGATGTGCGCCGGGTTGCCGGGCGTCTGACCGTACTTGACACGGTCGATGATGTCCGGGTGGTCGCGGAGGGCGTCCACGACGGCACGGCCCAGGACGAGGGTGTTGGCCTCGAAGCCAGTGCTCTCGGCCATCGCACGACGGGCGTCGCGAATGTCCGCGATGGGCGTGGAGTTGGCGTCGTCCCAGTGCAGGAACTGCGTACCGGTCGGGGAGGCGTTGCCAACACGGTCGGTGCCCCAGACGCCCGCCTTGAAGTAGCGATCGACCCACAGGCGCTCGCGGCGGATCGCGGCCTTCAGCGTGAGGATGCGCGTGGAGTCCGCATCGGCGTCGAGCGGCGCGTCCTCGTTGGCACGGTCCTGGTCGCTGATGTCGTCGTGCAGGGCCCAGACGTCCGCGAAGTACGTCGCGTCCGCGTTGACCTTGTACTGCATGCCCGCGGACTCGGTGGACGGCGCGCGCTTCTCCATGTCATCACGGTTGAAGTAGCCGCGCTCGTACTCCCAGTACCGATCGGACTGTTTGCCGACGGGGATGTCGGGGAAAACCTGGCTCGCCACGAAGTTCGACAGCGACTGGAAGTACGCGATCGAAATGTTCGTGAGCGGCACGTTGACGTGACGGTCTGCGCTGGTCGGGTTCATCGGAAGCGCTCCTTATCGAGGGCTGCGTGTGTGGCGCGGAGCGCCAATCAGATGATTGCGGGGAAGCCGAGGCACACCACCGCAACTCCGCCGGAGGCGGCGCCGCGGGTGCAGATGCCCAGCGCGTGGTGGCCGGTGGTCGTGCTGACGCCAGCGACTCCGCCCGCCAGGGAGGCGACGCGCGCGCCGGTGGCCAGCGCGGTACCGCCGACCAGCATGTACACCTCACCGCTGACGGCGACGCTCGCGGCCTGACCGGCGGCGGAGGGCTTGGTGTAGAGGATGCCGATGGCGGCCTCCCCAGCGCCTGCCAGCTCAAGCTGGCCGGACGAGTTGATCTTGACGGCCTTGTACTGATGGGCCGAGAGGTCGGCCGACGCCTCGAAGGTCGCCAGCTTCACGTTTTTGTCGGTCGCGCCCATGGTTCACTCTCCTACGAGAAAGGGTTGCGTGGCAGGGGCCTCGCGGCCCCCTCCCGTATCAGTTGCTGGTCTGGCTGGCCGTGTAGAGCTCCGAGCCCTCGGGGGTGGCCAGCACCGCGGCGAACGCGGCGGCGTGTGTGACGCCATGCTCGGCCGCATGCGCCTCGGCCATCTTGTTCAGCTTGGCGACCGGATCGTCCGTGGCGTCCCCGCCGGAATCCACGCCGAGCGTGTCCATGGCCTTACTGACGCCCGCGTCCGTGGCCTTGACGATCGCCATGGCCGCGTCCTGCTCGTCGGCCGGGAGCGTGTCGATGGCCTTGAGCAGCGCGATCTTACCGGACTGATCGCCGGTCAGATGGCTCAGCTCGGCCTGCGCGCGCTTCTCCATCTGGAGGCGGACGCGCTCGCGACGCTCGATGTCCAGGTCCTTCGCGAGCGCGATCTGCGCCTCGCCGAAGCTCTTGCGCAGCTCGATGCCGGTGTCCGTGGTGTAGATCACGGGGTCCGCGTCCTGGAACTGCTTCGCGATGGCCTCGAGGGTCGCGGAGCGCTCCCCGGGGCTCATCTTGAGGAACGCTTCCTTCGCGTCCCCCTCGAGCGTGCCGTAGTGGGTCTTCTCGGCGTCGGTGAGCGCGCCCTCGGCCTTCAGGGTCGCGATGGTCGCGTCCCGCTCCTCGAGCTGCTTGGTCAGCTCCTCGGTGGTCGGCGCGCCGGTGTCCGTCGGCTTGTTCGGCATGGGGTCGTCCTCCGGTGGCGCATCGCCACGCTTGGTTACCTTGCCACCGTCCTCGGCGTCCGTGTCTTCGGCGGCGTCGGTGATGGCGGCCCGATTGTCTTCGATGAGTTGCAGGAAGGCGGCCGAATACTCCGCCAGAATGTCCTTGATGGATTCGGTGGGGTCGTCGGGGTTGTCGGCAATGGCCGTCTCTACAGCCTGCCGAAGCGCGTGGTTCAGAGTCCACGTCTCGTCCATCAGCGCGTAGATGGTCTCCCCCACCTCTTCCTGTCGAAGGGCCTCGGCGAACCGGCCCTTGAGCAGGGGGTGCAGTGGTGCCTTCTCTTCGGGGGCCACCTTCATGAGCAGCGCCCGCGCCCCTTCCTGAGCCGGGGTGCCCACCGCGCTGATCTCGTTGATGCGGAGCCCGAGCAGGTCCGCCTTGACCGGATCGGCCTGTGCCTTGCGCGCCTCCGCGAGTCGGGAGCGGCGCTTCTGCTGTCGCGAACGCTTACTCATCGGCATCCACCTCGTGAACTTCCGCATAACCACCAATGGAGAAGCCACCATACGTTCCATCGGCGTATTTGGCAAGGGTCTCCTCGTTCGCAGGCTTCATCGCGATGGCCAGTCCCGTCATGGACGGCTCGCCGAGGTCGAATGCCTCCGCAGTCTCCTTCGTGATGGGGAATGCGAAGACGATGCTGCCGCCCTCCGGCTCGGTGTGCATGTCCCAGGCCATCCGGGACTTCTCCATGAAGTCCGCGCCAGCCGCCATCATGACGTCTTCCGCGATGTGGTGGCCGTGCAGGTCGTAGTAGGGCTCCCCATCGACCTTGCTGACGATCGCGTAGCCGAACACGAGCCCAAGCGACGTGTCCACCTTGAGCACGCGGCAGTCGTGCCGAACCTTCTTCGCTACCTTCTCCGTCGTCATGCCAATGCCCCCTCGATGCGCCGCGTTACCAGACACCGACACTGAATGGTCTCGGCCCGTGGGGCGCTCGGATCGCCGGGGTAGCGGATTGCGACCCCGTTGCCTGTGATGAACGGCGTCCCATAGGGACGCTTCTGCTTATGCATGGTGCGGTGTGAGCTACGAACCCGCTCGTCGCGGGCCGTGGTCCACGTCCCGATGATAGTCTCGGGCTCAGCGAGTCCGTTGGCGATGATCTGCCGCCACGTCTCCTCGGACGCGCGGTGGATCGCGCTCAGCGACTCGGTGCGGGCAATCGTGTTCGCCCGGTAGCGGATGTAGCGCTCCCGGTAGCGAGAGACCATGCGGTCGATCTGCTCACGGGAGAGCGGAGTGCCCGTGCGGATGGAGCGCTCCACGGTTGGGTCGAAGCGCCGATCGCGGAGCGCGCGGTCGAACACCTCACGGCTCTGCTGCTCGAGCAGCCGCCGATAGTTCTGCACCGCCGCTTCCTGACGCGGAGTCAGTGTGACGACGTCCTGGAAGAGGCGCGCTTGGTCGCGGGGGTTGAGCCCACGCTGCATACCGTCGATCAGCGCGTTCCGGGTCACCTCGCGCTGATGCTGCGTGAATACCTGAACGAGGCGTAGCTCGTTCGCACGCATCTCCGCCACGCCGATCGGGTCGGTGATGCTGAACGGGAACACATGCCCCAGCAAGACGGAGGCGTCAGCCGCGAAGGCCGTGCCTGCCGCCACGTAGATCGACGTCACTTCACGAGAAAAGGCAAAGATTGCCGGATCTGCCAGCGCCATGGCCTCGTCCCACTCGCCGCGGCTGAGCAGGTCCACGAGCTGCTTCCGCATCTCGTCGCTGCGCAGGTCGGCGAACAAGCGCATGAATGCCGCCTGGACCTTGGCTTCGGTCCCGGCGAGCAGCGCCTCCATGTCCACGACGAGCATGACTCAATCCCTGACTTGGCAGACGAAGGCCGCGGTGGCCGGGTCGCGCTCGACGTCGATCACACGCCAGCGACGGCCCTCCGCCGTCACGAAGTCGCCCACGCGGGGGTCCACCGCGTCGGGCAGGGTTCCAGCCAGGATCATGGCCTTGCGATCCCCGCGTTCGATGTGCGTCAGCTCCATCTCACGCGCGCGGTAAGCGAGCAGCACGAGACGGCACGGGTAGCTCGTCTCGGAGGACGCTGGGATAGCCGTGGGATTCGTACCCTGGACACGCTCCACGCGGTGGAGCGTGCCGCTCGGGAGCGACGGGCCCAGCTTGTCCGCAACGATCTTGGCGATGTCATGGCCGAACAGCTTCTGCCTCATCAGTAGGCCACCCCAAAGTCGATGTCCGTGGCCTCCACGTCAGTGCCGCTTGCATAGGGCACCACCGTGGCTCCCGAGCCAGCGAGCAGTCCGATGAGAAGCTCGGTGACCACGGTCGGGAAGCGCGTGTTGGTTGCGCGGTCTTCTGCGAAATATTCGACTTCCACATCTCCCGCCTTGAGGCGCTTGGTCCGGTCCCCGGTGTCCGACTTGGTCTCCTGCGCGCCGTCCGCCGTCAGTTCATAGGCCAGCTCCATCTGCGCCTCTTTCACGGCATTTGGCACCGTGGTGTCGTCGATGGGCTCACCGTCACGATCGACGGCGCCTGTGCGCGGCCACTGCATGGCCTGCGTACTAACCGTCTTCGTGCCGGTCCAGCGCTGGCGCTCGAGCAGGCGCGCCGCGGTCACGAGGGCGCGGTCCTTCGTGGTCTCGTCCAGGAACTCCCACTCCGCGCCCGCTCGAAGGGAGTCCGCGAGGTAGGCGTCCGCGTCGGTGCGGGCCACGTAGCTGTTCGTGCCGACGATCAGGCTCATAGCGTGTTCTCCACGTTGAGCAGGATGGTCACGGGTCCGACCGCGACGACTTCGCTGCTATTGCTGCCACTGTCGAACGCCTCAAGCTCATACCAGAAATCGCCCAGGAGGGCGTCGGTGTCCGCGTCGCTCAGGATCACGTCCACGACACCGGATGCCGCGCTGGACATGTCCATGTGACCGGCCGTGGCGCTGGACTTCTCCAGGACGGGCGTCTTCAGGTACTTCCCGTTGGCCATACGGACCAGGGCCCACTTCATGACGAGCCCCGACAAATCCTTCGCGGCCTCGGGGTCCGCGTCCTTGTCGATGACCGTGAAGCGCAGAGTGCGGCTGTTCCCTGCATAGAACGAAAATTTCGCGTTTGTCTCGGTCATGCCACACTCCCGTTCAGCGCGACTTGCTCATCCACCGACCCCGTGAGGTCGGTGCGCGTCTCGAAGGAACCGTTGAGCGGGGTCACTGCGACCACACCGTCCGTCTCGGCGGAGCCCCAGGGCAACGTCCACGCCTCCCAGGCTGTGTTTTGCTGCTCCCAGGTCTTCGCCATTACGCCACCTTCCAGATGCGCAGCTCAGTGTACACGTTCGTTCCGAACGAGTGCGCGAAGCCCAGCCCGAAGCTCGGCTGAGGGGCCGTTACCTGATGCTGCACCTCGAGCACCGACTGAGCCGCCAGCACGAACCGCCCGTTAAGGAACGAGTCCGTCTGTGTCATCCCAGCCACGCCCGTGGAGCCTTCCACCAGAGTGGCTCCGGCCGTCGTGTTCCGGAGGCGTGCCGCGTGGCCATCGACGCCGAAGGCGGGCGCCCGCCCAGAGACCACGTAGGTCCCGGCAGGCAGGGTGACTTGGTTCGACGCCAGGGAGGCGCCCGTGATGCCATTGTGCTTGACCGTGTTCAGGTCGCGACGTGCCCACGATCCTGTGGCGGCCGTCCCGCCGTTGACCGAGCTGGCCTTCTCGTCGCGCACGTAGAGGAACGCATTCTCGAAGGCGCCGCCGCTGTTCGTGTCCACGTAGCCCTTCGTGGCCACGTCGTCATTGTGCGACGGGGTCGCGGTCACGCGAACCGCGGTGGTGGAAACCTGGAGCGGGCACTGCGTCCCCTCCCCGTCTTCGACCGGCCGGGGCGTGGCGTCCACGCCCGCGTTCGAATTCGAGACTTGGAGCAGGTCCTTGTAGGTGTTCATCGGCAGCTTGCCGGTCATGTCACTCATTGGGATTGCCCTCTTGGTCACCGTCACCGAAGAGTGTCGCGTCGGCAGTGCCTGGCTGTTGCGCGCCGAGCGGCGGCAGTCCAGTGGACGGCGGCAGCCCAACGAGCTGGCGGACGGCGTCGATCGCCTCGTCCTTGTAGTCCATCGGAGCGCCCGCCACCGCGAGGTCGCGCAGCGCGCCGGTCACGGACTGGATGTCCCGGTACTGGATCGCCTCCGTCTCGAAGGTCGGCATCGTCTCTTCCGGCAGGCCGTTGAGCGCCCACAGCGGGCCGAGCACGTCGCGCCGGAGCCCGGCCCGCATGTCGGTGAGCGTAGAGTCGATCAGCAGGAAGAAGTTATGCGACTTGTCCGCAGAAAGCGCGAGGGAGCCCTTGCCGTCGGCGCCGAGCAGCAGGTTCTCGACGCCGAGCAGCCGGGCAATATCGTGAGTCAGGCGCACGATCGCGTTCGCGATCGCTTCCTGGGACGTCGATCCCGCCTTGAGCAGTTCGATGTCCCACTTGTGCTGCGCGGAGGGGGCGTTGCGCTCGTCCGCCGTCTTGTAGGTCAGCGAGTCGAGCATCATGCCGAGCTTGGGGCCGCGAACGTGATTCGTCAGGAAGTCCACCAGCGGCTGCACTGCCTTGTCGTAGTCTGCCTGTGTCATGGTCCCGTTGCGAACCTTCTCCTGCAAATCGGCCAGCGGCGCACGGACGATCGGGATGCCGCGCAGGTCCGTCTCGAAGCCGATCTTCTCCAGATCCTCATACCGGCGCAGCAGCGTGCAGCGCCCGGTGATGTGCCGGAAAAGCCCCAGCCCCTCGGGGCTGTCCTCGAGCGAATCATCCACGAGGTAGAGCAGCTTGGCGCGCGGCAGCTTGATGGTCTTCCCGAAGTCCGGTGGTTCCTGGCCCACGCCGATGACTTCCTGCCGCTCGTTCTGGTACCACTCCGTGATGGTCCGCTGGGGGCGCGGGGCGATGTCCCGGAACACGATCTTCCCATCGGTGGCGCGGCGCTCAGCCGTCCACTCTTGGATGGAAAATCCGTAGAACCTGTACATCGCGCCCGCGCGAATCACTCGGTGCCAAGAGCGCAGCCGCACGTTGTCGATCGCCGATTGCGCGAACTTCGCGTGTTCCTCGGCCAGCGCCTCGTCCACGCCTGGGAGGGTGGACGGCTTCGCGGTCCACGCCGCCTTGGACACCAGATTCAGGAAGTACCTGACGCCTGCCGCCACGATGCTCGTGTTGTAGAGCATGTCCCGATAGGTCTTGTACCGGGCCAGTTCCCTGAGCCGGGCGTCCAGCTCGTCCGACGCCAGCCGCCCGCCATGAATCACGTACCCACCGACACCAGCCGTCGAGCCAGAGTTGCTCGGCGCCTCGGGCGGCGGCGCGGCGGGTGGGGCGGCCTTCTGGTGCTGTCGCGCTCTCCTCCGGCGCCGTTTGCTCATCGCTGCTCCACACTCTCGGGCGCGCCGCCCGTGCTGGTGTCCGATCGGCCCATGACCAGCAGGCGGCCATATGCTCGCGTGGCCGCGTCAATCTGATCCTTGTACCGCCCGACCGGGAAAGTGCCTGCCTCGCGAATGAACGCCTTGTTCCAGTCCCCACGGACCAGATAGACGTTCTTCAGCTCAACCTGAGACGCGAAGGGCCGCGCCCGGTCCGTCTTCGAGCCACTCTCCGTCGAGCTGTAGAATACGTGCCCGTGGAGCAGCTTGGCAAGCGCGGCACGCTGCGTGACGCCCGCGGCCCCTGGGTCTTGCGGCAGATCCTGCACCGCTCGAACACACAGCACCTCGTCCTGCACGGCCCGCTGCTTGACCACATCCTCAACCTGCGACGGCAGCCACTTACCTCGAGCCACGTCGTCAATCACGATCCGGCCGTCGAGCAACATCCACATCCGGACACCCGCGGTGAATGCGCTCGTCGCCTCGTCCGTGGCCGCCAGATCCCACCCTCGAGCGCAGACGCCCAGGACCTTGCCCGTCGTCGGGTGGGTCGGGAGGTTTTCTAGATACTGGAAATTTTCCTCTTTCAGCATGCCGCCGCCGCGCGGGGCCGGGCGTTGCTGGAGCTGACCGGCCACCGCATAGTCGCCGCCCGCCTCGGAGCGCAGCGCCGTCTTCAGCTCGTCGACGTATGGCTCCGGGAAGCGCGCGGGCCACAGCAGCTCCCCATCCTCCCCCCGCGGGTCCACGAAGCCGATCGACGTCGTGCAGCGCCGCTTCTTCTCGAACTCCATGGGGAGCATCAGGTGCTCATAGTTCCCCAGCTCTTCAAGAATCATGCCAGACACGTCCTGCTCATGGACGCGCTGCATGATGACCACAATGGTCGAATTCATGTCGTTGACACGGGTGGGCACCGTCTCCGCGAACCACGTCCGGGTGGCCGCGCGCACAAGGTCCGACTCCGCTTCCTTCACGTTGTGCGGATCGTCGATGATGAGCCGATCGCCACGCTCTCCCGTTCCGAGGCCGCTGACTGACGACGCCACGCGGAACCCCGTCTTGTCCGTCGCGTACCGGCTCTTGGCCGATTGCTCGGAGACGAGCTGAAAGCGGTTTCCCCAATGTTTCTGATAAGCCTTGCTGCGGATCAGGTTCCTGCCGCGCTGGTTGTCCCTGACGGTCAACTGCTCGGAATACGACCAGCTCACGTAACGCAGCGACGGCCGGTTCCGCGGCCCCCACTCCCACGCGGGCCAGAACACGCCCGTCGTTAGACTCTTCATGGCCCCCGGCGGCACGTTGATGAGCAGACGCTTGATCTCCCCGCGGGACACCGCCTCCAGATGGTCGCAGATCGCCTCAACCGCCCAGCCCTCCACGAAGGTCCGCCCAGGCTCGAGCACGGGCCACATGAGCCTGATGAACGGCAGAAGGTGGTCCTCCGCATCCATGACGTCCAGCATGGCTTTCGCGGACTGCGGGTTTAGCAAAATATTCTCAATTGCAGACTCACTCAGCATCGACGACCGCCTCCGGGAGCTGCTCCACGGGGCCCTGGCCGGACTGCCGCTTCACCTCGCGGGCCAGCAGGGCGCGAACCTCTCGACGGCCCTCCGGCGTCAGCGACGCCAGCGCCGTCTGGATCTTCTCATCGTTCATCGCGTCGCCGTGGTTCACCTCGATCTTGTCGCGGTAGTCGTGGATGTGCCGCTTGGCGTGCAGCTCGAGCAGCCGGTCCGAGTGCTCCCGGACGTACCCCACCAGCTTCCCCTTCTGGTACACGGGCTTCAGCGTCCCGATGACCCCGCGACGGTGGATCTCCGCGCCGAGCAGATCGCGGTAGAATTCCATCGCGTTGTCATAGTCTTCCGCAAACCCAGCGTCGGACTGGCGGGTGTTCCAGATCGTCTGGCGGGACACGCCGACCGCGGCGGCGCTCATCACGACACTACCGCTTTCCGCGAAAAGTTCGAGGAACTTGCGTCGCGCCGTTTCGTTGAAGGGCAGCGTGGTACGGGCGTTTGGGATGCCCTTCGGGCGGCCAGGGCCGGGGCTGACCTTGCGCGGCCTGAGCGCGGGAAGTTCCAGATCAATATGTACCAGTAAGTAATCCGGATTCTCCAGGTCAGGATTTTTGTGAAATTTTAGGTCAACTAGGCCGGTGTCCGCCTCATTGATCCGCGTCTGGATGAGCGATGCGGGAGGGAGGGGGCCTGCCTCGGTGTGATGGGCTGGGAATTGCGGATCTTTGGTCATTGGGTTTACTTTCGCTTTTATTTCACCTTGGTTGTTGGTGTTGAGTTTTGGTTGGCTCGGTGGGGGTGGCAACCCCCGCTTATTCGCACTAGTTAGTCAGTAAACAAATCGACCGGGGGGCCCTTGTTAGCCCTACCCTAACCAGCATCGCGGCCCCAGTACGCCACCTTACCTGCACCCCCGTCGCATCCACAGCGCCCCGCCTTACGGCTCGAGCGCGCCACGTATCACGGCCAGCGCGCCACGTATCACGGCCGTGGCGGCGCGGCCCACCACCAGAGCGCCACGCCCCGCCACGCGCGCTATGCGGCGCCCTAGCTCGTCCGCACGTGGCAGGCACAGGCAAGGGCGCCCCCGGTGGCGGGGGCGATTAGTGAATGTTTCGTGGATCGCTGGCGGAGAGCGCCTGTCGCATCAAGGACCATGCCAGAACGAGGTGCCGATACGCCGAATCACAAAGCACGGGCAGCGTAGCACGAGGCGGCGCTCATCCACAATCTGCGCGCTTTGTAAACAGGGGCGCGGGGCAGAGAGCAGCACCCCTCCGCCCCCGCCATGGGCCCTACAGCACCCCTCAGCGCACCCCTACAGGCCGCCCCCTACCCGCACCCCTCAGCGCACCCCAAACCCCACAGAGCGCACCCCCACAGAGCCACCCCAAACCACCCCAAACGCACAAACTTGCGGTCAGGGCCGTTAACCCAGGGGTAAGGCGGCGCACGCTATCCACTGACTAGTCAGTATGACTAGTCAGTAATGTGGCAAGACTGACGCCTTTGGCAAGACTGACTGTGACTTACCAATCCGTCAGTCTTGCCACCCTAAATCCTTTCTTTCCTTATATTTACTCTCTCTGTCTAGACTGACTAGACTGACAAGACTGATTTTCTGCAAACCTAGCAGCCCGGCTTACCTCCCAGTTTCCGCGCTCAGGTCTGCGGATTTTAAATTCAGTCTTGCCAGTCTTGCCAGTCTTGCCACTAGCACCTATCTCGTTGATGCCACATGACTTAAGGGTGGCAAGACTGAAAGGCTTACTTCGCCCTTCAGTTCGGTCAGTCTTGCCACCCTACGTCCGTACACTCTTTTCTTGACCCCACGTCAGTCGCGGTCGCGGTCAAGCACATACTCTCGTGCCTCACACTCGCTCTCGCACAGGTAGACGTACTCGGCATGCTCGCCGTACCACGCGGCCCAGCGGTGGCATATCTGCCCGGCGTACCAGCCACCGACATGCAGCACAGTCACACTCGGCGCCATGCCCTCTAGCGCCCTTTCCGTGGCCAACCGAGCCACCAACCGAGCTTGGGCCACCCTACGTGCTTCCTCGCACGAGCTGGCCACAGCGGCGCTTGTGCGGCCCCGGTAGCTCAGCTCCACGCGGTATGCTGTCCACGTCCCGTGGCTGTGGTAGGTCATGCACGGCTTGGCGCGCCGCGCCACCTGCTGAGCTAGCTGAGTGCTCATCCACTCACCAGGGCCCAGCGTCCGCCAGTCCGGTAGCTCGGCCGAGCAGTACATAGCAAGTTCCGAGCCATCGGTGCCGATCGGCGCCCATCCGCGCCCCATGCCAGTCCGGCGCCAGTTTTCCATGGGCCGCGCATGAAAGGCGTGGCTCGCGTAGTAGCGCCCGTTGGGCGAACAGACGACAGTGAGCGTCGCGGGAATGTGGATCATCGCGGCGCCGCTTTCGTACTGGTCTTCCACTCGCTGACCGCTTCCTCGAGCGCGGTAAGCTTTTGCGAAACTTCGTCAGATTCGCTCAGGCCCATGTCCCGCGCGTGTTCCGCCAGCCGTCCCATGCGCGCCCACAGCGCCGTGCGCCGCGCCTCCCTCCGGGCGCGCCGCGCCTCCCAGATAGCATCGTCCACACACTCCACCACAAAGCATCGCCCATGGATGCACTCCACGCGCGCTAGCTCTCCCTGCTCGTCCTCAGTCAGCCTCTCATAGGCGCACGCTTCCGCTGCCTCGCGTAGCTCGTCCTCACTCTCCAGCCGTGCGCAGTCGGGCGAATGCCCGCGCGATGCGAAGCCGCACGAGCAGTCCGCTAGCTGCATGGTGCTCACGCCCCTGACGTACTCTTCACCGACCAGCCTCGCGTACTTCGTGACGACTTGCGACATTTTCTCAAACCTCCCGGCGCCGCCCATCGGCGCCTCCGCCCTACACACTAACTATACGTTCGTATGGCGGAGGCGTCAAGGACGATTGCTGAAATATCAGTAGTCAGTGAACGCGGCGATCAGCTCGTCGGCGTGGCCTTCCAGCCCGCTGGCGTCGCGTTTGTGGCGCAAGCTCTGCAACCGCTTTTGGGCAGCGGTGCGCAGGAGCCGAGCCACGATGCGCTCGACAATGTCCAGCGCATCTTCTGGGGTGGTCCGTAGCAGGATCGCCCGGCGCGCCTCTCCGCTGTCGTCGCTGTGGACCACAGCGTTACGCGGGCGTTCTCCCGGATGGTGATTTCGACGCCTTCGTGTTGTGGGCCCCCGTCGGGCCCAAGCGTGACCACCCTACTCCTGCTCTCGTGCATCGTCTTACCTCCCATCGTCCTCGAGTCAGGCGAAGAGTACCCAACGCGCCCCGGTCCAGCGCAGCGCGCCCCCGGCGATCCGACGGAAGCCAGAGCGCCGAGCAATCTTGTAGTCATTTCCGAGTAGGCGCTTCGCGTGAGCGTCTGTGATGGTTCGTCCGTAATCAGGCATCTTCGTCCTCCCACGACACGTAGACTTCGCAAGGTACCCACGTTCCGCCGTCCACAGTGCGGACAGGCTGGTCCGTCAACACGGCGTACTCTCCGTCTCCCAGCGCGCCCCGCAGCCATCCATCCGCGATCGAGCGCGCGGTGTCGGCGCACGGGTAACCTTCGTGGCACCCGCTGTAATCTTCGACAACCTCGGAGTCCGCGAACGTGTACGTGTACTCCACGATGCGCCCGCGATGCGCCCGCGCCGCTTCTTGGGCATCCTGGAAGGATTCCGTTGGTCCGTAGACTACTTCTCCCTCCGAGTGCTCCACCGCGTACCGCACAACGTCGCTCGCGAGATACCTCCGATCGAGAAGCGGCGCAGCGGCGCGATGTCGCCCCCATCCCGCGACCATCCATGGACGATCCACGCGGAGCCGTCGAAGCTCAACCGCGCCCCCGTGGGCAACACACACTCACTGCGAGTCCGTCGCAAGTGAGAGAACAGGCCCGGAATCAGTCGCTTGGCACTCCGTTCGGCGATTCGGAAACTCTTCATCGTTCTTCCCTTTCTCTTGGCGCCCTACACAGTAACTATACGTTCGTACTCCACCCACGTCAAGCCAGTTCCGAGAAAAATCCTCAGTGCGCGTGAATCTTGTCGCCGTCAAGCATCAAGTCACACTCGCCGTCCGCCTTGGCGCGCTCGGAAAGATCGTCCCCGACGGCGCCGTACCCACGGTCCCAAAACCCGGCCCCATGGCCGTTGCGCGTGAGCCAGTAGTCATGCCCGTTTTGGCTTTGCTCGGCACCCGTGGCGTCCAGAAGCTCCGAATTCGCGCGCTCGAACGCGACGCAGTCCGCGAGCATCTGGAGACGCGCCGCGCCAGTCAGCTCGGCGTCAACCTCGTCAAGGTTGCAGACGTCGTTCCCATTCTCGTCACAGTGTGTGCTGCTCCACAGCGCGCACGCGACGTAACCGTCGAGGAACGAGTTTCCCGCCCCCAGATACCCATGGGCGAACGTCCACGCCCCATAGGTGTCCCAGCGGTACGGCGTGCCATCATCTTCCAGCCGAGCCACGATCTTCCCCGCGGGCGCCGTCAGGTCGTCGGACAGCGCATCGGAGAGCCACGTCACCGACCGCTCACGCGAGTCGATTAGCTCCATGCCCACACGGTCCCCGACCAGGGCAGTCACGATCCCGCGCATTAGCTCGAGGTGCATCCACAATTTGACGTCGTAGCGTATCGTATGCTGTACGTGTGCGCTCAGTTCCGACGACATGCCAGCCTCCCACGGGGGCGCCCATACGGGCGCCCCGCCCGCCACCCTACTGGCTCAGCACCTTGAGCATGACCGGATTGTCAGCCTTGATGGGCGACGCCTGAGCAATCACAACGGCCGTCGCTCTGGTGCCATCCACAGCCGTGGCCAAGCAACCGCTCTCCGTGCCATCCTCAGCGTAGAGGACAGGCGGTTCGCCGAGCAGCGCGAGGTACAGCGGCTGTACCCACACCACACGCGCATACTGCTTGCTGTAGTAGGCGCGAAGCGGGAGCTTACCGCTGTCGTAGACGACGTTCGAGCGCTTGAGTGCGACCGTGCGCGTCTTGTGGGCGATGCGCGCGGGAATCTCACTGTCAATTACATCTACAGTCGCGCTCGCCCCGAAGGTCGCGCGGAAGGCATCGACCGACGACGTCGCCAGTCGAGACGTATCGTCCAGCGCATCGCGCCGCACCATGACTCGGCCATCCGAGTAGTAGTCGTCGTTGATGCGGTGCGTGCCAGCGGACTTGCGAATGAATGCCTTCGTGAGCTTCATCGTTCTTCCCTTTCTCTCGGGGCGGCCCCGTCGCCGCCCTACTCTTTAACTATACGTTCGTACCCTGTCCCTGTCAAGCTCATACGGCGATTTTTTCGTGATTCCCTTCGATCTTTCGTGTGTACCACGTACCGTGGGGCAGGTAGTGCACGGCGTCGCGGTCGAGCGTTCCGGGAACTTCGCGCCGCGTGCGCGCTAGCTGCTCGCGTGCATCGTGTAGGCTCGTCGCTATGCAAGTCCACAGGATGCGCTCGCCGATCCACAATTCGTAAAATTGCCGCATCGGTGCCCCCTCAGCGCTTGACGCGCCGAACCTTGCCCTTCTCCGCCCGCGCGATGAGCACCGCTCCTTTGGGCAACGGGCGCCGCTCGTCCACCAGCCGGCGCGGATAGATGATCCGGTCGCGGCTATCGGTAATGTAGTAGGAACCGGAACCGGGCGCGTGGTAGAGGCGGACCGCTGCGCCGTACTCCGCGACATGCTCGGCGTGGAAGAATCGGACCATGCGCCGCTCAAACTGAGCCGACGTCTCGATTTTGTCGCCCTGAGCGGCGCGGTACCCTGAGCCGTAGGCGTGGCACCAGTCGTAGGTTTCGTGGAGCGTTCCGCCCGGAGAGACGGTCCGCTCGCCGCCCCGATCCAGCGCGCGATTGATCCGGTAATGCCCGTAACTCGCGTCAATGCGCAGCGGCATTCCAGTCACCTCGCGCAAGTAGCGTACCGCCCATTCGAGATTTTTCATCATCAGTCGTTTGGACATCGTCTGTTCTCCTTCCACCCTAACTATACGTTCGTACCCTGATCCTGTCAAGCGTGATCGGCCGAAATTTCGGCATGACCGTTAGCTACTGCGCTGGCTGCGCAAATCGAGCAGCGGACGAGTCCGTGTTGATCCGCGTAAGCCGACGGCGCGAAAGTCCACCCCAGACAGGTCGAGCACATAACGTTATGCGGTTCGCTGTCGAGCTTAGTCAGGATGAGCATTGCCTTCCCTTTCTCCCGGCGCCGCCCATCGGCGCCCTACACTCACAACTATACGTTTGTACTCTTGCCCTGTCAAGAGATTCTCGAAACTTTTTTCAAAGCACTTGACGCGCGCTCTCACCGAACGTATACCTAGAGTGAGCACCAGCCTAGAGGCGCGTACTGCGCTCGAGGCGCAGGTAATACTTACGCGCGCAGCGCCGCGCGTAAGGGGGCCATCCCCTTACGCGCCAGGCGACTCGAGTACGCTGGCCAGAAAGCAAGCTGCCCTC